>Ga0209792_1001262_pt1 | contig 12734 bp, 13 predicted proteins | sample EBPBio142005_DNA_FD_185860 | JGI IMG/M metagenome (GOLD analysis project Ga0209792, IMG submission 185860) | Wastewater treatment Type I Accumulibacter community from EBPR Bioreactor in Madison, WI, USA - Reactor 1_6/14/2005_ DNA (SPAdes)... | ecosystem: Engineered > Bioreactor > EBPR >...
CGTGCCTGCGGACGGTTCGAGTACCAGTTCGCCCGGAACGAAGCTTGCCGCGAACCCTGCGACCCAAGCCAGCCCCAGCGGCGTCGAGAACTGCTGGTAGAGCTGCATCTCCTCGCTGCGCCGGGTCTGGGTGGGTGCGAGAGCCGCAATGCGCTCGACCAGCTTCAGTCGCTCGAACGGATCGGCAGACTTGGCATGGATTGCCGCTCCATAGCGGCGCATGAACAGGATTTGGGCGACCTCGACCGCTTCGTAGGCGGTCTTCCAGTCCCAGGCGCCGCTGGCGTCACTGGCGCCGAATGCGGTTTGCATGGCGGTGCGGATGGCAGCGGCGTCGATGCGGCGACCGGCCGCGAGGTGGCCGAGCAGGTCATGGGCGGCAGCGATGATGCCTGCGGCGATCTGAACAAGGTTCGAGGCGGCAAGCGGGCGCGCAGAAGCGCCCGCCAAAGGCAGGTTGGTCATGGGATTGTCCTTTGATTGAGTGGTGAGAGGCGAAGCGGCCAGCGCTCAGGCGGGCGGGATGTTTGCTTCGTAGGGGTTGCCGGGGGCGAGATGGCCGAACGGTGTCATCACGTAATCGCCATCATTGCGACCCACAGCGCAAAGGACGAAGCGGATCTCACCGGTCTCGACCTCGGTGCATTCCATCAGCGCCAGGTCGCCTGCCTCGGCGGCTTTGAGCAGCGTCTCGAAGTTGCGGCGCGCATAGTCAGGAATGGCCATGACCAATCTCCCCTTTGGCCTGAGCTTCGGCGTAGAAGCGGTCGAACAGCGTGTTGGTCGATTCCGACCAGATGGTGCTGGCGGTGATCAGCATGGCGAGCCCACCAAATCCGTCGGGGCGCATCTTTGAGCAGGTGAACGCCATGGTGACGGTCAGATGGTCGAGATCGGGCGACCAAAGAACGATGTCCTGCAGCACGTCGGCCCAAAGATCGCCGCACATGTCGAGGTCGATATCGTCTTCGCCGAGGATGGCATCGGCCTGCTCATCGATCAGCTTACGGGCTAACCGGCTGCTCTCCGGCGTCGCGGCATCGAGTGCTTCCGAACTTCAGCGGCGGGCAGCGAGATCAGGTCGTTCGCGCCATCCTCACTGAAATAGTATGCGGTCTCCCCATCCAGCTCTTCGTTGAATACCTGTGCCAGGAACATGCGCTCGATCGGCAGCATCGCGGCAAGTGGAATCACCGGATCGATCACGGTGGGCGTGGAATAGTCAGCCATGACATGGCTCCTTGATGGAATTGGCGATGGAGGTTGGCGGGGCGACCGACGCCGCCCCGCGCAGACATTCATTCGGCGGCGATCGCCATCGGGTCGAAATCGTTGTCGTATTCGCCGTCCTCATCGCTGAGGAAATCGGGCAGTTCGGCGCTGTCGACCTCCAGCTCGGCGACCCGCAGGCGCAGCGGATCGGGCAGCCACCCGGTGCCATCGAGCAGGCGCTCGGCTTCGCGCGCCATGTCTCCTTTCTTGAGGTGCTCGATCAGCACGGCGGTCGCATCGCCCTTGGCTTCGCGGACGGCTTCGATGATCCGCGGCTTGGTCACCCGGCCAAGGTAATTGTCGACCGTCGGCGTCCAGCCCGCCTGCGCCATGTCGAGCCCGACGACCGATGCGAGTGCGTCCGCTGCCGCGATCCGCTGGGCCACGCCGTGTGCGGAGATTCGCCCGTCATAGCCCTTGGTCGGCTCGAACAGGGCGTTGACGCCGAGCGACACGCAATGGGCGAGGAGCGCCATCTGCTCATCGTTCGACATGGCGGCGAGTGCATCCCACAGCGCCTGCGGTTCGTCGGGCAGCTTCTCGCCCCACTGCTCGTGCCGTGCCTGGACCGACTGACTCCAGCTGCTCTCGCGCAGGTTCGGAGCCACATTGCCGAGCCAGGCCTGGGTAACGCCGATCTGCACGCAGCCATGCGTTCCGTGAGAGCGGAACACCGACAAGGTGAGCGCATGGAGCAAGGCAAGGAATGCGGCCTGCGGGGCGTTGGCCACGGCATCGCGCAGCGCCACCGTGCGTTCGGCGGTCAGCTCGCAAATGAGCCGATCTGGCAGCGGACGAATGGCGTCATCTTCGTCTTCCGGATTTCCGGCATCCTGCACTTGGCCGCCGACCATAACGGTCGCGCGCTGGACCGTGCCGTCGTCGCCAACGGTTTCGGTCGCATCCGGGCCCTCGGCAATGGGCTCATCCTCGGGCCGCACATAACCGCGATCGATCCGCAGCCGCCCGTCGTGCGTCAGCGACACGAACACGCCGGCGCGGGCCTGCTCGTCCGGCTCATAGCTGACAGGGCGGCAATTGAGCGCGGTCAGCTCGGCGTCGATCTCGGTTAGCCGGGCATCGACTTCGTCGGGCAGGTCGCAGCCGTCGTTATACTCCTCGCCGATCGCGTCATATTCTTCGACCAGCGCATCGAGCCGCGTCTGTTCCTCGTCGGTGAGCGGCACGGTGGTGCCGCTGATCCGGCGTTTGCCGCGCTCGCAACCGTAAGGCAGGTCGACCGCCGCCTCGACCCATTTCCAGCCTTCGGCACCGATTTCCCGGGCGATCTCGGACAGCTTTTCGCTCACAAGCAGTTCGACCAGTGCCGGATCCTGCAGCCAGCCATCGTCGTCCGACGAGAACAGGTCGCGCACCACATAGCCGCCCGCCTCGGTATAGGCGTCGAGCCCGATAAAGCGCACGCGGCGGTCGCTCGCAGCAATGGCGTCCTCGGTCAGCAGACGGCGGATCTGATAGGCGGGCGCATGGTGCCCCTGGTTGACTTGTTCCCAGACCTGCTCCTGGCGGGCATGGTTGTCAGTGACAGTGAAAGCCATGAGCTGTTCGAGCGTCATGCCGTCGTCAGCGTAGACGTCGAGCAGGCAGGGTGCGACTGACGCGAGCCGCAGGCGTTGCCGGACGGTCGAGACCGACACGAAGAACCGCGCTGCGATGTCCTCTTCCGACAGCCCGGCTTCGATCAGCGCGCTGAAGGCGCGGAACTGGTCGAGCGGGTGAAGGCCTTCGCGCATGACGTTCTCGGCCAGCGAATCTTCCTCGGCGATGCCGGCCTCTCGCATCACGCAGGGCACCGGCTGGTCCTTCGCCATCCGCTTGGTCTTGACCAGCAGTTCGAGCGCGCGGAAACGGCGGCCGCCGGCCGGGACCTCGAACTGGCCGGTTTCCTGGCCATCGGCATCGACGATCGCGCGGACGTTGAGGCTCTGGAGCAGGGTCCGGCGGTAGATGTCGTCGGCCAGATCCTCGATCGAGATGCCGACCTTTACGCGCCGGACATTCTTCTGGCTCAGTACCAACTGGGAAAAGGGAATGTCGCGCGAGGAACTGAGCACGAGCTTGGGCAATTGCCCGGAAGACTTCTTGGTCATGTGTGTTCTCCATGACGGGCAGCCGGGAGCCTCTCTCTCGGCCTCGACCCGTCACGAAGCGAAGCGCCGCCCTCTCACTCTCGGAGAAGGCAGCGCCACGTGGGAGAACAGACAGGATGAACCCGACTCAATGGACCCGGTCGAGCAGCTTCTTGGCCTTGCCTTCCATATCGAGGCGGGCATCTTGGTGGGCCTTGCTGCGGGCCAGCGCGGTAATGCCCTGCACGAAATCGAAGATGGATTCGGGCGGACGGCCTTCCTCGGCCAGCACCGTGTCGATGATCTTGCCGGTCTCTGCCTTCGAGAAGCCGCGCGCGCGCAGGAAATCGCTGCGATCCTCATCGGTGCGGGCGACGATGCGCTCGCGTGCGGCCTTGATGCCGTTGACGAAGGGCAACGGCGAGGAGTTGGCGAAGCCTTCCAGCGCCGGCGCGGCTTCGTGGGCGAAGCGGTTGGCTGCATACTTGCTATGCCGGATGCTGATCTCCTCGAAATCTTCGACGCCCCAGAGGTTCCGGTTCTGGCAGACCGCGCGCAGGTAGAAGCTGGCCATGCCGAGCGTCTTGGCGCCGACTTCGGAGTTCCAGCAGTAAAAGCCGCGGAAGTAGAGATCGGGCGACCCATCGGGCAATCGGCCCGCTTCGATGGGATTGAGGTCGTCGACCAGGAACAGGAATACGTCGCGGTCGGAGGCGTAGAGCGTAGTGGTGTCCTTCGAAATATCGACCATCGGATTGTAGATCCCGGTCGACCAGTCGAGCACGCCGGGCACTTTCCAGCGCGTGTCGCCGGTGCCATTGCCTGCGATCTTCTGCACGGCTTCGACGAGCTCATGGTCGTAAATGCGACCATAATCGGGGCCGGTCACGGCGCGCAGTTCAACGCGACCGTTGTCGGTTTCCAGCGTCTTGATCTGCTCGGCACGATGCGAAGTCAGTCCATATTGCAGGTTGATCGCCGCCAGCGGCGCCGGAAGCTGGCGCAAATAGGCCGCCGGTGCGCCGACCTGGCTCGCCAGCTGGCCAAAGCTCCAATGGGTCGGCGCGACCGGCGCGTCGGCGCCGGGCAGCATCAGCGCCAGACGCTCGGGATCGTTGCGGTTTGCTTCGACATGGATCAGCGCGGTCTCGACCACGCGGGTCCGGCTGCGTTCGGACCGCCCTCGCACCGAACGGGCGAGTTCGCCCAGCGACAGAAACCGCTCATCGTCGGGCCGAGAGAACCACTCCGACGACACCCGCCCGACCCGCTCGCCGCGCGTGACATCCACCTTGTAGCCGCCGCTCGCATCGCGGCGTGCATCGAGAACCTGCATGTTCATGGGAAAATCTCCATGACGGGCGGCCGGGAGCCTCTCTCTCGACCCTCATCCCGTCACGGCGATGCCCGCCACCCTCTCACTCTAACCTGCTCATGCTGGTGGTCGCCGGAGCGGCGAGCGAATTTGCCAAAGCAAGAAACCGCACCCTGACAGGAGGCGGAAGTCGCTGGCCTTTGCTCGTGCAGGCGGAAAGGCGGGGCTTGTCGGCTTTCAGCGCCTGCACATAAATCATGACTGCCGGTTCAGCGTGCGCGCGGGGCCCTTCTCGTGAAGCGCCGCGCCCTCAGGAGCAGACCCGAAGAGGTCTGCGGGACAGAGCGCGTCACCAGCGCCGCTCCTCTTCCCGGGGCGTTGCGGGGTGTCCCCGCTCGAAGGGGTAGCAGGAGACGCAGAGCGGCTTCGGCTCAGGGGAAGTCCTTCCCCAATCGTCTCGAATTGCTAGGAGGCACCAGCTGCAATGCAGTTTGAAGATGACGGTAAATACTAACGTCTGAGTCGTCGTTCGATTTCCGCTGGCGCAGATGAAATTTCTTCGGCCTGAAACCTGTTTGTCATCGATAGACACTGAAACTTAGGTTTTGAATTTTCGGGGATATTTCTCAGTAAAAACATAAGGTTAGAAATATGGCGGACCGGCCTTCGGCAATGCTGCTGCGATATATTTTTTTCACGTTGTATTTCAATGACTTGAATATGCTCGGAACAATCGCGTGGGAGTGATGTCGCCAGCCGACGGGCTTGCGCTTATTCAACCAGTCGCGCAGCGCGCATGGCAAGAAACGCACAGGGGATGGCCATCAATGCCAGGCCATCGGCGCCGATCAGCGGCCAGGTCCAGCTGAGCGCCGACCCCGCGGCAAACAGCCGGTCGCTGACGTAGCCGATGGCCAGCGACACCAGGCCAATCGCGAACACGTTAATCAGCAGCATGTTGAGCCCGGTTGAGGTCGCTTTCAGCCGCTGCGGCAGCAGTTCCTCCACGACTGCAAAGACCAGTCCGTACAGCACCGTCATGAACAGGATCGAGCCTGTCATCCCGATCAGGAACAACGGACTGTCGGCATCGGCGAGCCGGTAAAGTGGGAGCAGCGGCCCGAGGAGCAGCAAGATCAGAAAGGCGGTGCGGGCGCGGTCCCAGCCAAGTCGGCGCTGCGCCCAATCGCCCAGAATTCCGCCCCCGAACGTCCCCGCAAGGCCGACAACCACAAACATCAGTCCGTACAGCGACTGGGCGCGGGCCGGTTCGATCCCCTTGTCAGCCACCAGCCAGAGCTGGACGAACGGTCCCGTCGCGGTGTGGCAGTGCGCAAGGATAATCGCCAACGAAGCCCACATCGCCCGAGGTTTGGCCCGAAATACCGTTACGAGCGCGGCGATATTGCCGACGATCGTCGGCCGGTGTGAAAGGTCGGGCGGATCATCCTGCAACCGGGCAAGTACGGCCAGCGCCGCGATACCGGTCAGGCCCATCACCAGGAAGGTGCCCCGCCAGCCAATGACGGGCCCCAACAGCCCCGCGATCAGAAACCCTCCGCCAATACCCAGCGGAATCCCGGCAAAGAATAGCCCGAGCGCACTGGCCTTGTGGCGGCCCGCCACCCGGGCAAGGATGATATTGCTTGCAGTAGGGACCAGCGTCGCCTCTCCCGCGGCAACAAAGGGCCGCGCCGCCAGAAGGGTCCAGAAGCCCTGTGCAAGCCCGGCAAGCGCGGTGAACAGGCTCCAGATCCCGAGCCCGCGCGACAGCACTTTCACCCGCCCCACCTGATCGGCCAGCACCCCGGCAAACAGCGCGGCCACGGCATAGACACCGCTAAAGGCAATGCCGGCGATCAGGGCGAACTGGCTGCGACTGAGCTCCAGGTCGCGCATGATGTCGGCAGCAAAAGCGGCGACGAGCTGACGATCGATCTGATTGACGATATGCAGAAACGTCAGAAACAGGATCAGCCCAGTGGGAAAGCGGCGCTGCTCGTCCATGGATGCGCTACCTGATCCATTCATTCACAACATCCCGCCATTGGGGCTGATGACTTGCCCTACCAGATAATGCCCGTCTCCGGCGAGATAGGCGGCAAGCCCGGCATATTCCTCCATCGTCCCCAGCCGGCCAGCGGGGATCATCTGGAACAGTCGTCCGCGTGCCGCTGGATCCAGCCGCGCCAGATAGTCGTCAAACATCGGGGTCGCCACGCCGCCCGGCGCGATCGCGTTGACGTAGATATTGGCCCCGGCCACTTCCGCTGCGACCGATCGGGTAAAAGCGATCACCGCCCCTTTGGTGGCCGAATAGTGCGGGCTGTGCGCACTCAGCGCCGAAAGTCCTGCAATCGAGGCAATGTTGACGATCCGGCCAAAGCGACGCGGCTCCATCTGCCGCAGCGCAGCGCGGGTGCAGAAGAACACGCCGTGGACGTTGACATTCCAGAACTTCAGCCAGTCGTCATCGCTCATCGCGCTGGTGAAACCCAGTGAGGCGCGCGGTTCCGGCGTGGTGAGGTAGGCGTAGTGGCGGCTGCGACGGGCCTCATCCTCCGCCCCGCCGGGGACCAGCGCGGCATTGTTGACCAGCACTTCGACCGGGCCAAGCGCTTGTTCCACCTCGGCAAAAAAGGCATCTACACCGGCGCTGTCGCTGACATCGCAATAAGCGGCAAAGACATCATGCCCGGCGGCGCGCAGCTCGGCAGCGGTCAGCTCCAGCGCGTCGGTCAGCACATCGCACAAGGCGAGGCGACCGCCACCAGCGCCGAGCGCAGTGGCGATCGCCCGCCCGAGTCCGCGTGCCGCCCCCGTGACAACGCAGACTCGCCCTTCAATCATGCATATTCCCATCGCGGCACGCCGCGCTGGCCGGGCTGGCGGTTGGGCGGATAGCCCAGCTTGCGCAGCGTCTCGTCGGTCGACTGATGGAAGGTGCCGATCTGGTAGATCGCCTTGGCTTCCGGCCCGGTGGCAACGTCGCGGTGCAGTTCATTCGCGATCCGCACCATCTGTTCGACCTGCTGGACCGAAGTCATCCGCTCACCCTTGCGGCTCCACAGGTTGTCCTCGATCCCGCAGCGAACATGCAGGCCGAGCGCGATGGCGATCGCACCGAACGGCGCGACATTGCGCATCACCGTTTCAATCGTCAGCACTGCCCCATCCGGAACCCGCCGGGCGAATTCGACGAGGTCAGCAGGGTGAGTGCCCGCCGCGCCGCTGCCGATCGCGACGTAGTTCAGCACCAACGGGCCATTATAATGACCCTTGCGAATCAGCCGCTCGACCGTTTCAAGCTGGCTGAGATCGCCGACCATGAAATGCGGCTGGATCCCGTTCGTCACCAGCCGCCTGAGGTGCTCTTCCATGAACACCGGCCCGCACTCGAAATACATGTTGCGATAGGCTTCGAACATGGCGGGATTGGTCAGGCAAGTGCCAGCGATGTCATCGGCATCCATCAGCGCCGAAATGTCCATCTGGTTGGTATTGACGGCAATAGTCACCTGGTCCGGTTTCGGCTTCAGTTCAGCCAGCATATGGCGGGTATCGTCAGACAACCACTTGGCCTCAGCTCCCTCGCCTTCGGGCGCGAAGCTGATCGAGCCGCCGACCTGGATCAACATGTCGGGGCAAGCAGTGCGGATGCGTTCGATCATTTCGTTGAACAGCGACAGCCGCTTGGAACCCGAACCATCGGCCTCGCGGCAATGGAGGTGCAGCACGGTAGCCCCGGCGTTGTAGCAATCGACTGCCTTCTGAACCTGATCGGCCATGGTCACGGGAATGTCCTCAGGGAAATCGCCCGGCAACCACTGTGGGCCGTAGGGAGCGACCTGGATCACCAGCTTTTCCTGATTTTCGGGCAGCAGGCTGTCATCGAGGAAATGCATCGTTCAATCCTCCTTCACGGCAGGCACCGGCATTCCGCGGGCCTTCATTTCGTCAACCAGGTGCGGCACGCCAAGTACGACCGAATGGATGCCGAGCACGGCAACCAGTTGCAGCACGGCCATGATCTCTTCCGGTGTCGCGCCCAGATCCAGCGCTTTGGCGATGTGCCGCTTGACCCCCGGGGAATACAGGTGAGTGCAGCTGGCATCGACCGCGATGGCCAGAAATTCATAGGTCTTGGGATCGATAATGCCCTTGCGCGCGGCATGGGTGCCCATGTCGAGAAACTTTTCCATCCATTCAGCATCGAAGGCTGCGGCCTGGTCCCAGGCCTGGTTCCATTGCCCGCTGGCACGGGCGGCATCGCTGATCGGCGTTGCGGTTGGCATGGCTCTTCTCCCAATGCCCTGACCATAGCCGAACGGGCTGGACGATGTTTAGAAATTGCGCCATTCCATTGTGCAAATGCGCCAAACTCCCACCGTCCGCGCGGCAGCCCTGACCGGGTTCGATGCGCTTGCCCGCACTTATGGGCTCAATCCCGCGGCACTGCTGCGCGCGGCGGGTCTCCCGGCCGATGCCGAACGCGATCCTGACCGGCGTTTGCCAACCAGCGCCCTCAACTGGATGTTCGAGCGTGCGGCTGCGCAGGCAGGGGCCGAGGATTTCGGCCTTCGGCTGGCCGAGCTGCGCGGATTTTCGAACCTTGGCCCGGTCACCCTGCTGGCCCGTGATGAACCGGACATTCGCAGCGCACTGGCCATCTTCACATCGTACCTGCCGCTCCACAACGAAGCGTTGACCATCGATCTCTCGGAAGAGGACGGGCTGGCGATCCTGTCTTGCACCGTGGCGGGAGAGGGTCCGCGTATCCAGGCCACCGATGTGGCCGTGGCCATGCTCCACCGCATCCTGCGCCAGTTGCTTGGACCGCAGTGGCAGGCGCAAGCGGTCTATCTGGAGCGTCCGTGCCCGATCCACGCACACCGGTTTGCACAGGCCTATGCCAGTCCGGTGTATTTCGCGCAGGACTTCAGTGGAATCGTTTTCGATCCCGCTGATCTTGACCGGCCCAACCTGCTCGCCGAGGCGGCGTTGCGACCCTATACCGCGCAGCTTCGGGCAGCCTTGCCCGGCCTGGCCGACCTGCCTCTGGAAGAGCGCATATGCCGCCTGCTTCGGGCGATGCTGCCCGGGCGGCGCTGCACCGCTCCGCTGATGGCCGAACGGCTGGGGCTGTCACGGCGCACCATGGAACGGCGGCTGGCCGTGCGCGGCCTTACTTTTCATGGGCTGCTGGACGAGGTGCGCAGTGAACTTGCGCGCGGACAGTTGAGTGGCACCAGCCGTAGCAACGCCGAAATCGCAGAGCTGCTTGGCTTTGCCAGCTCCGCCGCGTTTACCGCCTGGTTCGCGACATGCCATGGCCTGCCGCCACAGACCTGGCGGCGACGGCACGGATCGGCTTCGAACGCGCCTTGCGATCCTGCCCCGGCGCCCCCCCAATCGCCGCGCATTACGAGACGCGCAGGCCGGCACCCCACGCAGAACGAGACTGCCGAAGATGCCCGTTGATCCTGCCCGATCCTTTGCCCTGACTGACGTTAGGCCTTGCCGGCCGGTGATTTGACACTGCGATATGTTCTTGTATTGTTCCGTTCCAATTCGCACAAAGGAGCCTGGCAATGTCGCTGGATTATGTCATGATAGGAACCAATGATCTGGCCCGCGCAAGGCCGTTCTATGATGCCGTCTTCGGCGCAATCGGGGCAGAGCTGGATGCGGACTATCCCGGCTTCGCGTTTTGTTACAGGTTCCGCAATGGCACCCGCGCATGGATCGCGCCGCCCTATGACAAGAATGCGGCTCAGCCCGGTAATGGCAACATGCCAGGGTTCAGTTGCGCCGATCCGGGTGAAGTCGATGCCGCCCACGCCGCGGCGCTGGCCCAGGGTGGGGCTGACGCAGGCGCGCCTGGCCCGCGACCGCTATACGGCCCTGAATTCTACGGCGCCTATGTGCGCGACCTGGATGGCAACAAGATGAGCTTCATCTGTATCCGGCCTGTCGCCGACTAGGAAAGCGCCACGAACTTTCCTGCTGCCCGGTCCTTGCGCACCTTCAGCCCGTCGAACACCTGCCCGCTCATCGCGATCCACACGCCTGGCCGGGCGGCCTGCACCGTGGCGAAGGCCATGCCCAGGTTGAAGTGCGCATCGGTTTCGGCAAAGCGTGCCGGGCTGAGCGCGCCGGTCAGGCAGATGGTCTTGCCCGGCACTTCGGCTGCGAGCACCTTGGCGGTCTCGGTCATGGTGTCGGTACCGTGCGTAACGACGATGTGGCTTTCCGGCGCCTCCCTTGCCGCCGACGCAATCAGGGCACGATCGGCCTCGGTCAGTTCGAGGCTGTCCTTGCGCATCAGTTCGACCACGCGAAACGCTAGCGCGACGCGCGCTTCGGCGAGCAGGGCTGGTATGCCGCTGTCGACAATCTGATACTCGGACAGGGCGTCGAAATAGTTCTTGTCGATCGTCCCGCCGGTGGTGAGCACGAGGATGGGCTGGCTGGTCATGCCTGCCGCATAGCCCGGCGCGGCTCAGGCCGCCAGCGCTTCTCCGTCAATCGCGGCAATGGCAGCATTAAGCTGGGCCGCCGCCGCCACATCCAGTCGATGTTCAAACAGGGTCAGGTGGCGCAGCAGGGTACGCCGCACCGCGCCCGTGCCAGATCCGGTCGGCTCACCCAATTCGCGGTAGTGTTCCAGGCCGTACCGCAGGATAATCGTCGCATTGATCGCCAGATCACGCAGCCGCGTGGTGGGCCAATCGAGCAGGCCCTCGTCCACCAGCGCGGCAAGATGTGCCTCCAACTGGGCGTAGGTCCGCTCGATCCATTCAGGCGCCCGCACCGCGATCGCCTCGCGGTGCTCTCCATAAGCCGGCTGATCGCGATACAGGAACCGGAAACCCCTGAACTCCGCCATGATGGCCGCCAGCAGACGGGCATAACTGGCGATCGGCGCCTGGTCTGGAGCCAGCGCCAGGCGCGCTTCGATCACCAGTGCAAACCGCTCCGTCAAGGCATCCAGCAAAGCCGCACGGGTCTTGAAATGATACCAGAGATTCCCCTCCGCTATCCCGCAGGCAGCCGCCAGGCTGGCGGTCGATGTGGCGCCATAGCCATGTTCGTTGAAAAGTAGCCGGGCCGTTTCGACAATGCGATCGCGGGTCTTCATCAGTACTGTGACAGCTCGACCATCACTTTCCTGTAGCCGTGGACAAAGCAGGTCGCGACCCGCTCCGGTTCTTCGATCACATTCGCCCGCAAGCGGCGCTTGGCCATCTCTTCAAGCAAGGTGGTGAGCTGCAGTTCCGCAACCCGCGCGCCGACGCAGCGATGGATGCCATAGCCAAATGAGAGATGGCGGCGGGCGTTGTCACGATCGATCACCACCGCGTCGGGGTTTTCGAACACGCTCTCATCGCGGTTGGCGGAAATATACCACAGACAGACCTTGTCGCCCTTTTTCATCCGGGCCCCGTCAATCTCGGTGTCCTCCACCACGGTCCGCCGCATGTGCGCCAACGGGGTCTGCCAGCGGATCAGTTCCTGAACCGCGTTGGGGATCAATGAAGGATCTGCTTCCAGCTTGGCGCGCTGCGCGGGAAACTGGCTTAGCCCCCAGGCAAAGGCCGACATCGAATTGCGGGTCGTATCGTTCCCGCCGACGATCAGCAGGATGAGGTTCCCCATGAATTCCTGTTCACTCATGTGGCTCATCGCGTCCGAACGGAGCATAACCGAGATCAGATCCTTACCCGGATTGGCCGCCTTTTGCTGCCACAGCTGGGCAAAGGCGGCGCTCATTTCAAACAGCGCCGCGTTCCGCTTGAGGATGTCCTCGGGCGATTTCATCAGTTCGACATTGCCGCCCATGTCTGACCAGTACGTCAGATTATGGCGCTCTTCCCACGGGAAGTCGAACAAGGTGGCCAGCATTCCGGTGGTGAGTTCGATCGAGACCTTGTCGACCCAGTTGAAAGCCTCCCCGAGCGGAAGCGAATCGAGCACTTCTGCAGTGCGCTGCTGGACCTCCGCCTTCATCGCGGCGACTTCGGACGGGCCGAAGCTGGGGGCGATCGTGCGGCGCT
>Ga0209792_1001263_pt1 | contig 12733 bp, 11 predicted proteins | sample EBPBio142005_DNA_FD_185860 | JGI IMG/M metagenome (GOLD analysis project Ga0209792, IMG submission 185860) | Wastewater treatment Type I Accumulibacter community from EBPR Bioreactor in Madison, WI, USA - Reactor 1_6/14/2005_ DNA (SPAdes)... | ecosystem: Engineered > Bioreactor > EBPR >...
ATCATACATTCCAAACCCTGTTCGGGCTGGACAAGCCCCTGACCGCGCAATCCGCGGATTTCTATTACGACACGATCGATGAATGCCTGAAGCGCGACGACTACCGGCCGCGCGCGCTCTACGAGCGCTTCAACATCGAGGTCATCGCGACCACCGAGGGCGCGCTGGACGATTTGCGCTGGCACAGCCGGATCAGGGAGTCGGGCTGGCCGGGCCGCGTGGTCACGACCTACCGGCCGGACTCGGTGATCGATCCGGACTTCGAAGGTTTCCGGGACAATCTGAAGGCCTTCGGCGAGATCACCGGCTGCGATACGGGAAACTGGGCCGGTTACCTTGACGCCCATCGCAAGCGCCGCGCCTTCTTCCGCGAGCATGGCGCGACCGCGACCGACCACGGCCACGCCACCGCCGATACCGCGAACCTGTCGCAGGAGGCGGCGGCGAAGCTTTTCACCATCGTCTCGTCGCGCGAGGCGAGCCATGACGAGGCGCGGCTGTTCCGGGCGCAGATGCTGACCGAGATGGCGAAGATGAGCGTCGAGGACGGCATGGTGATGCAGATCCATCCGGGCTCGCGCCGCAACCATTCGCCGGCGATCTTCCAGAAATTCGGCCGCGACAAGGGTTTCGACATTCCCGGCCGCACCGACTACGTCACCGCGCTGAAGCCGATGCTGGACGCGGTCGGACTGGAGCCGAACCTGACGGCGATCGTCTTCACGCTGGACGAGACGGCCTATGCCCGGGAGCTCGCTCCGCTGGCCGGCGTCTATCCGTGCCTGCGGCTCGGACCCGCCTGGTGGTTCTTCGACAGCGCGGCCGGCATGCGCCGCTTCCGCGAGGCGACGACCGAGACCGCGGGCTTCTACAACACCGTCGGCTTCAACGACGACACCCGCGCCTTCCCCTCCATCCCCGCGCGTCACGACGTGGCGCGGCGGGTCGACTGCGCCTACCTCGCCGATCTCGTCGTGGGGGGGCAACTGTCGGAGACCGAAGCGGCAGAGCTGGCGCAAGACCTGGCCTACCGCCTCGCCAAACAAGCCTATCGACTGTGAACCGCCATCAGGAACCTTAGGGAGGAATAGATGAACCTGATCCGCAAACTCGCCGCCACCGCCGCGATCGCCGCCTTGATGACCGCCGGCGCGCTCGCGCAGACCGTGCTGAAATCGTCCGACACCCATCCGGACGGCTATCCGACGGTCGAGGGCGTCAAATATTTCGGCGAACTGGTGAAAGAGCGCACGGCCGGCCGCTACGCCGTCGAGGTCTATCACTCGGCCCAGCTCGGCCAGGAGAAAGACACGATCGAGCAGGTGCGTTCGGGCGTCATCGAGCTGAACCGCGTCTCCATGGCGCCGTTCAACGGCACCGTGAAGGAAACGATCGTCCCGGCGCTGCCCTATCTCTTCCGCTCGGAAGAGCACATGCACAAGGTCATGGACGGCGCGATCGGCGACCAGATCAAGGCGGCGTTCGAGCCGGCCGGTCTCGTCGTGCTCGCCTTCTACGACGCCGGCGCGCGTTCCTTCTACAACAAGACCAAGCCGATCAATTCGGTCGCCGACATGGCGGGCCTGAAATTCCGCGTCATCCAGTCCGACATCTTCGTCGACATGGTCGCCGCGCTCGGCGCCAACGCTACGCCGATGCCCTATGGCGAGGTCTATTCCTCGATCGAGACGGGCGTCATCGACGGCGCGGAAAACAACTTCCCGAGCTACGACACCGCCAAGCACTACGAGGTGGCGAAGAACTACTCGCTCGACGAGCACACGATCCTTCCGGAAGTGTTCGTGATGAACAAGGGCGCGTGGGACAAGCTGACGCCGGAAGACCAGGCGATCTTCAAGCAGGCCGCGACCGACAGCGTCGCCAAGCAGCGTGAGCTCTGGAACGCCAAGGTCGCCGAGTCGCGCAAGATCGTCGAGGACGCCGGCGCGCAGATCACCACGCCCGAGAAGCAGGGCTTCATCGACGCCATGAAGCCGGTCTACGAGAAGCACGTCACCGACGACGTGCTGAAGAAGATGGTCGCCGACGTCCAGGCGGTCCAGTAGGCCGGTCCTTTTTTTAGAAGTAGTCACCCCCTCACCGGCCCTTCGGGCCACCTCTCCCCCCGCGAGGGGGAGAGGAGCGGGCGGTGCCTTCTGTAGCGCCGGCATAGCGGCCGGCTCTCCTCTCCCCCTCAGAGGGGGAGAGGTGGCCCGAAGGGCCGGTAAGGGGGTGGTTCCACTCCCGTGGAGAAGCAACATGACCACCGAACTCAGAACCGGCGTGCCGATCCTGGCGCGCGTCAACACGGCGGCACTGTATCTCGCCGGCATCGGCCTCGTGCTGATGACGATCTTCGTCGCCTATCAGGTCTTCTGCCGATACGTGCTGAACGACTCGCCGTCATGGACCGAGCCCGGCGCGGTGATGCTGATGAGCTGGTTCATCTTCCTCGGCGCGGCGGTGGGCGTGCGCGAGAACAATCACATGGGCTTCGACGTGCTGCTCTACGTCCTGCCCCCGGCCGCCAAGAAGTGGCTGCGCATGATCTCCGACATCGTCATCCTGGCCTTCGGCGCGGGCATGATCTGGTACGGCGGCAAGCTGGTCGGCCTGACCTGGAACACGACCATGCCGGCGCTGCATATTTCCGGCGGCTGGGACTATGTGCCGGTCGTCGCGGGCGGAGCTCTCATCGCTCTGTTCGCGCTGGAGCGGATCGTGCTGCGCCTTCGCGGCGCGCCGATCGACGAGGCGCTGGACGACATGCCTCCGCCCGAAATCGCGGTCGAGCTTGAGAACGTCGACGAAGTGCGCCGCGACGCGGCCGAGCTGGCGAAGAGGGGGTAGTGATGAGAAAGCAGCTTTCTCGGCGCGCGAAGGTCGATACCCCCACCCCGTACCCCTCCCCGCAAGGGGGAGGGGGATCACCAACGTCGACGCCCCCCTCCCCCTTGCGGGGAGGGGTACGGGGTGGGGGTATGTCTATGCCACGGGCAGGAGCCTGAGCCATGGAACTCTGGATCCTCTTCGGCGTCTTCACCGTGCTGATGCTGATCGGCACGCCGATCGCGTTCTGCCTCGGCATCGCCAGCTTCGCCACCGTCGTCTACATGGGCCTGCCGGCGCTGGTCGTGTTCCAGCAGTTGAACTCCGGCATGAGCGTTTTTTCGCTGCTGGCGATTCCCTTCTTCATCTATTCGGGCGACCTCATGGTGCGCGGCGGCATCGCCCAGCGCATCGTCAATTTCGCCGCGTCGCTGGTCGGCCATGTCCGGGGCGGCCTTGGTCAGGTCAACATCGTCACCGCGACGCTGTTCGGCGGCATTTCGGGCTCGGCGGTCGCCGAGGCCGCCGCCGTCGGCGGCCTGATGATCCCGCAGATGAAGGCGCGCGGCTACGGCGCGGACTACGCGGTCAACGTGACGTCGATGGCCGCGCTGATCGCGCTGCTGCTTCCGCCCTCGCACAACATGATCATCTATTCGATCTCGGCCGGCGGAAGGATATCCATCGCCGACCTGTTCACGGCGGGCGTCATCCCCGGCCTGCTGCTGGCGGGCGCGCTGATGATCACCGCCTATATCGTCGCCCGCAAGCGCGGCTACCCGACCGAACCGTTCCCCGGCTTCGGCGCGGTGCTGCACCTGTTCGCGGTCGCGATCCCCGGCCTGCTGCTCATCGCCATCATCTTCGGCGGCGTGCGTTCGGGCATCTTCACCGCCACCGAAAGCTCCTGCATCGCGGTCCTCTACGCGCTGCTGGTGACGCTGACCGTCTACCGCCAGATGAGCTGGAACGATTTCGTGCACGCAACCATGGGCGCGGTGCGCACGACCGCGATGGTACTGCTGATCATCGGCACGGCCGCCGCCTTCTCCTGGCTGATGGCGTTCCTCAAGGTGCCGGCGACGCTGGTCGCCTGGATGCAGACCATCTCCGACAACCCGATCATGATCCTGCTGCTGCTCAACCTGATCATGCTGCTGCTCGGCACCTTCATGGACATGGGTCCGACCATCATCATCACCACGCCGATCTTCCTGCCGATCGTGCAGGCCTATGGCGTCGACCCGGTGCATTTCGGCGTCATCATGATCCTGAACTACGGCATCGGCCTGAACACGCCGCCCGTGGGGGGCGTGCAGTTCGTCGCCTGCGCGGTCGGGAAAATCACGGTCTGGGAAGCCATGCGCTCGATCTGGCCGTTCTACGGCGCAGGCCTCGTCGTGCTCGGGCTGGTGACCTACATCCCGGCGCTCTCCCTCTGGCTGCCGGCGGTGTTCAAATGACCCTGACCGAAACCATGGCGGGAGCGGCGCGGCGCCCGAAACTCGCCGACCGCGTCGCCGACGAGATCGGCGGCGCGATCCGCTCCGGCAAGCTGAAGGCCGGCGAGAAGCTGCCGACGGAACAGCGCCTGACGATCAGTCACGGAGTGAGCCGCACGGTCATCCGCGAGGCGGTCGCGCGCCTCGCGGCGGACGGGCTGGTGACGGCCCGACAGGGCGCGGGCGTCTATGTGAACGAGGCGCAGCCGACGCTCGGCGCCATGCTGGCCGAGATAACCAGCAAGGTTTCGGTCGTGCTCAACGTGCTCGAGGTCCGCATGGCCATCGAGATGGAGTCGGCGGCGCTCGCGGCGCAGCGCCGCTCCGCGTCGCAGGAGGCGGACATCGTCGCGGCCTTCGCGCAATTCGACGAGATACTCGGCAAGGGAGAGCCGACCGGCGCGGCGGATTTCGCGTTCCACCGCGCCATAGCCGCCGCCACCAACAATCCTTTCTATGTCGAGATCCTCGACGTGCTCGGCCGGCGCACCATTCCGCGCGATCTCGTGACCACGGTGACGTCCGGTCTCCTGCGCTCGCCCGAATATCAGCGCCGGTTGCAGGACGAGCACAGGGTGATCGTGGATGCGGTCCGCGCAGGCGACGCCGCCGCGGCGCGCGATGCGATGCGGGCGCATCTGTCGGCTGCCCAGCGCCGCTATCAGGCCCTGCTGCGCGGCAGCGGCCAGCCGCCCGCGACGGCCTGACCCACATCAACGACGAGGCATGAGAATGAATATCGAATCCAGACAGGCGATCGATTCCGCCACCGCCGCCACGCTCGGCACGGAGCGCCTGCGCAAGGAATTCCTGATCGAGAACCTGTTCCGCCCGGGCGAGGTGTCGCTGACCTATTCGCACCTCGACCGGCTGATCGTCGGCGGCGCGATGCCGGGGAGCAAAGCGCTCAAACTCGCACCCGTGAAGCAGACCGGCACGCCATCCTTCCTCGACCGGCGCGAACTCGTCGTCGTCAACATCGGCGGCGCGGGCAAGGTCACGGTCGGCAAGTCGGTCCACGAACTCGACCATCGCGACATGCTCTATGTCGGCATGGGAGCGGGCGAGGTCTCGTTCGCCAGCGCCAGGGCAAAGGAGCCGGCAAAGTTCTATCTGCTCAGCGCGCCCGCCCATCATGCCTATGACACGAAGCTGGTGAAGATCGGCGATGCGAAGCGCCTCGACCTCGGCGCGCAGACGACGTCGAACGAGCGATCCATCTTCCAGTTCATCCACCCGGCCGTGCTGCAGACCTGCCAGCTCGTCGTCGGCATGACCGTTCTCGCGCCGGGCTCGGTGTGGAACACCATGCCGTGCCACGTGCATGACCGCCGCTCGGAAGCCTATCTCTACTTCGCCCTGAACGACGACGCCCGCGTGTTCCATTTCATGGGCGAGCCTGCCGAGACGCGCCATCTCGTCGTCAGGAACGAAGAGGCGATCCTGTCGCCGGGCTGGTCGATCCATTCCGGCTGCGGCACGTCGAACTACACGTTCATCTGGGCGATGGCCGGCGACAATGTCGACTACACCGACGTCGATCCGGTCGCGATGGCGGACCTGCGCTGATGAACGTCTTCAGCCTCGAAGGCCGGCGCGCCATGGTCACCGGCGCCAACACCGGCATCGGCCAGGGCATCGCGCTCGCGCTGGCGCAAGCCGGCGCGGAAATCCTCGCCGTCGGCCGCTCGTCCATGGCCGAGACGGACAGGCTGATCGCCGAGGCCGGCGGCAGGATGATCGCGATCAAGGCCGATCTCGGGCGGACCGGCGAGGTCGCCGCGATGTTCGACCGGGCGTGGGACGCCCACGGCCCGATCGACATCCTCGTCAACAATGCCGGCATCATCCGCCGGGCCGACGCGGTCGATTTCCCGGAGGCCGACTGGGACGACGTCATCGACGTCAACCTGAAGTCGGTCTTTCTTCTTTGCCAGGCAATGGCGCGGAAGGCCTTCGCGGAAAACCACCCGGCGAAGATCATCAACGTCGCGTCCATGCTGTCCTTCCAGGGCGGCATCCGCGTCGCCTCCTACACCGCCTCGAAAAGCGCGGTCGCCGGCCTGACCAAGCTGCTGGCGAACGAGTGGGCGGCGAAAGGCATCAACGTCAACGCGATCGCGCCGGGCTACATCGTCACCAACAACACAGAGGTCCTGCGCAACGATCCCGACCGCTCCGCCGACATACTAAAGCGCATCCCGGCCGGCCGCTGGGGCGGCCCGGCCGACATCGGCGGCACCGCCGTCTACCTCGCCAGCGACGCCGCAAACTATGTCCACGGCGCGATCTTCCCGGTCGATGGCGGCTGGCTGGCCAGGTAGATGTGGCTTTCACCCCCACCCCGTACCCCTCCCCTCAAGGGGGAGGGGGTCGCCGACGTCGCAGAATCCCCCTCCCCCTTGAGGGGAGGGGTACGGGGTGGGGGTAAAGTTGCCGATGGATCAGGAGTACCCCATGCCCAGCCCGAATTTCGTGAAACCGGCCGAGGCCGACTGGACCGCCACGGAACCCGGCGTGAAGCGCCGCATCCTGACCTGGAACGACCAGCTCATGATCGTGGAAGTCGCCTTCGAGAAGGGCGCAGTCGGCTCGCTCCACAGGCATCCGCACGTCCAGGCGAGCTACGTCGCCGAAGGCTCGTTCGACGTGACCGTTTCCGGCGTCACCGAGCGGCTGACCAAGGGCCAGAGCTTCATCGCGCCGTCGAACGAACTGCATGGCGTCGTTGCGCTCGAGGCGGGCGTCCTCATCGACGCCTTCACCCCGATGCGCGCCGATTTCCTCGTCTGATGCGCGTTGCATTTCTGCATGAGGCTCATGCAGTTCGGCGCGTTGACGTGGTCCGACCAGCGGGTCCATGGTCTTGGGAAAGGGGCAGGTGAACATGCCTCGGTCGAACAGGGATGGAATGATGGCCAAGGCAGAGATCGGACTGATCGGGCTCGGCGTGATGGGATCGAACCTCGCGCTCAACATCGCCGAGAAAGGCCATCCGATCGCGGTGTTCAACCGCACCGCCGCGCGCACGGGCCTGTTCTTCGAGGAGGCCGGCAGCCTGCGCGAGCAGATCGTGCCCTGCACCACGCTCTCCGAACTGGTCGCCGCCATCCGCCCACCGCGCCCGATCATCATCATGGTGCAGGCCGGCAAACCCGTCGACGACCAGATCGCGGCGCTCAAGCCCCTGCTCGGCAAGGGCGACATCATCATCGACGCGGGCAACGCCAATTTCCGCGACACGATCCGCCGTTTCGCCGAGCTTGAGGGCACCGGCATCGATTTCCTCGGCGTCGGCGTGTCCGGGGGCGAGGAGGGCGCGCGCCATGGCCCGTCCATCATGATCGGCGGCCCCGAACCGTCATGGAAGCGGGTCGAGAACGTGCTGACCGGCATCGCCGCGCGCTACAAGGGCGAGCCGTGCGCGGCCTGGCTCGGGCCGGGCGGCGCGGGCCATTTCGTCAAGACGATCCACAACGGCATCGAATATGCCGACATGCAGATGATCGCCGAGGTCTACGGCGTGCTGCGCGACGGGCTCGGCATGGCGGCGAAGGACATCGCCGAGGTCTTCGCCGGCTGGAACAAGGGCCGGCTGAACTCCTATCTGATCGAGATCACCGCATCGGTCCTCGCGGCCATCGACCCGCAGACCGGCAAGCCGATGGTCGACATGATCCGCGACAGCGCCGGCCAGAAGGGCACCGGCCGCTGGGCGGTGATCGAGGCGCAGATGATGGGCGTGCCGGCCACCGGCATCGAGGCGGCGGTGGCCGCGCGCGGCCTGTCGTCCATGCTGGCCGAACGCGCTGCGGCGGAAAAGATCTACGGCCCGCGCGCGACCCACATCGATACGGATCGCGCGTCGCTGCTCGCCGATCTGGAGCTTGCGCTGTTCGCCTCCAAGATCGCGGCCTATGCGCAAGGCTTCGCCGTGATGCGCGCCGCCTCGGTCGAGTTCGACTGGAACCTGCCGATGGCGACGATCGCGCGCATCTGGCGCGCCGGCTGCATCATCCGCTCGCAGTTCCTCGACACGATCGCGTCCGCCTTCGAGAAGAAGGCGGATTTGCAGAACCTGCTGGTATCGCCTGCCTTCGTGCCGATGGTGCGCGAGGCGGCGCCGTCGCTGCGCCGCGTCGTCTCGCTCGGCGCGCTGCACGGCCTGCCGATGCCGGCCATGTCGTCGGCGCTGGCCTATATCGATTCCTACGCGCAGAAGCGCGGCACGGCGAACCTCATCCAGGCGCAGCGCGACTTCTTCGGCGCGCATGGTTTCGAGCGCCTCGACGCCGAGGGCGCGCATCACGGCCCCTAGGCGGGCAAGATCTGATCGTCAGATACGCCGCGCGCTGTCGCGCACGATCAGCGTCGCCGGCAGCACGCGCGGCGATGCCGGCGCGGGTGCGCCCTGCATGGCCTCGAACAGCGCCTCGAACGCCGCCTCGCCGATCCGTTCGCGCGGCTGATGCACTGTCGTCAGCCCGGGGATGAAGCGGCCCGCCATATCGATGTCGTCGAAGGCGACGACCGACAGATCGCGCGGGGTTTCCACCCCATTGCGGTGAAGCTCGGAAACGAAGCCGCAGGCCATCTCGTCATTGGAGACGAACATCGCCGTCGGCTTTTCGTCCAGCACGAGCCATCGGCGCGCGGCCATCACGCCCGACTCGAGCATGAAGTCGCCGCCGATCAGCCACTCCTGCCGGATTTCCAGCCCATGCCGCCGCATCGCCCGCGCATAGCCGTCGTGGCGCGCCTTCGACAGCACGTTCTGCAGCGGCCCGACGACATGGCCGATCGTCCGGTGGCCGAGCGAGACGAGATGGTCGATGGCGAGCTCCGCGCCGCCCTCATTGTCGAAGCGCACGGAGGGCAGCGGCGATCCTTCCTTCCATTCGCAGGCATAGACCAGCGGCGGCCGACGTTCATTGCCGGCCGGCGCGGCGAGCTCGCGGGGCAGGGCGCCATCGAGCGTGACCAGCCCGTCGGCCCGGTCGGACCGGAACTGTCCCGCCAGCGTCGGCCGCGCGCCGCTTGCCGGCCGCGTGTCGCAGATCAGCACCGTGTAGCCGGCGCGGCTCGCCGCCGCCTCGATGCCCGACAGGATGCGGGAGAAGAACTGGTTGCCGATGTTCGGCACCAGAACGACGATCGCGCCGGTCGTCTGCTTGCGCAGGTTGCGGGCAAGCTGGTTGATGGAATAGCCGGTCAGCTCGACGGCATCGAGCACGCGCCGGCGCGTCGCATCCGACACTTTTTCGGGAAAGGACAACGCCCGCGACACGGTCGCCGTCGAGACGTTCGCGTGGCGCGCGACGTCCTGGATCGTCGGTTGCGATGTGGCCATGTCCTCTCCTGCAACGACTGTCACGCGCCGCGATCGGAAAATCAATGCAATCGATTACTTGTCCTGCAAATCGTGGAAACTGGGCCTATGATGAAGGCTTCCGTCTGGGCTAGAAACGACGAAACCGAACTTCCGGAGGACGCATGACCTGGCAGCCCGCCGCCGACCGCTACAAGACCATGAAATACAATCGCTGCGGCCGGTCCGGCCTGAAGCTGCCGGCCATATCGCTCGGCCTCTGGCACAATTTCGGCGGCGACACGCCGATGCGCACCAAGCGCGAAATCGCGCGCAGGGCGTTCGACCTCGGCATCACCCATTTCGACCTCGCGAACAATTACGGCCCGCCGCCCGGCTCGGCCGAGGAAGCGTTCGGCGAGATGCTGCGCACCGATTTTCACGGGCTTCGCGACGAGATGATCATCTCGACCAAGGCCGGCTACGACATGTGGCCCGGTCCTTACGGCGAATGGGGCAGCCGCAAATATGTGCTCGCCTCGCTCGACCAGAGCCTGAAGCGCATGGGTCTCGACTATGTCGACATCTTCTATTCCCACCGCTTCGATCCGGACACGCCGCTGGAGGAGACGATGGGCGCGCTCGACCACGCCGTGCGCTCCGGCAAGGCGCTTTACGTCGGCATCTCGTCCTACAATTCGCAGCGCACCCGCGAGGCCGCCGCGATCCTGCGCGAGCTGGGCACGCCGCTCCTGATCCACCAGCCCAGCTATTCCATGATCAACCGCTGGATCGAGGAGGACGGCCTGCTCGATACGCTCGACGGCCTCGGCGCCGGCTCGATCGTCTTCTCGCCGCTGGCGCAGGGCATGCTGACCGACAAATATCTGAAGGGCATTCCCGAAGGCAGCCGCGCCTCGCAGGGCAAGTCGCTGCGGCAGGCGTTCATCAACGACGAAACGATCGCCAACATCCAGGCGCTGAACGGGATCGCGAAAAGACGGGGCCAGACCCTGGCGCAGATGGCGCTGGCCTGGGTGCTGCGTGCCCAAGGCTCGGGGCGCCGGGTCACGACGGCGCTGATCGGCGCGAGCCGTCCCGAGCAGGTGGAGGATTGCGTCGCGGCCTTGAAGAACCTCGACTTCAGCGCCGACGAACTCGCCGAGATCGACCGCTACGCCAGGGAGAGCGGCGTCAATCTCTGGGCCGCGTCTGCCGAGCGCAAGGGTCCGCCGAGGAAGTAGCCGCTCCTTCTTTCTCCCGGTTAACGGCAGGGCTATCGCTCCCAAAAGAGGATCAATTTCGCCGGCTTGCGCCGTCGAAACGTGGGAATTGCGCCAATCTGAAAGTTATTTTGCGCCGACTTATCCGCAGTGCCTCAACCGCCCTTACATTGTTCCCAGCAGCTTGCTTCGGGAACGGGTGGCCAACCACACCCAGGCAAGTGTGGCGTCCGGGTCGGCTGAGGGGTGGTTCCCGAAGCTTAGCAAGTCGATTGGCCAAGACCTGGGCCTCGGGCAAGTCAGAGCGGGAAGGACCGGAAACGATTCAGGCCCGCCCACCCAGCCGAGGTGAGAAACGCCGGCCGGGCGCGGGAGACCGCGCTACAGTATCAAGTTCAGGAAACCACCGCGCACTTCCGCGTCCGGCTTCCCTCTCCTTCGGGAGCGTTCTTTGAAGAAACCGAGCCGCTGAACCCGAAAGGGTTTTTCGGCGTGGCTGAAAGGGTTTCCGGTGGCAGCGGATGCTCGGCCCGAAAAGTGTTTCAGCCATGCCCCTTTCGCACCGCGTCGAAAAAGGCGCGGATCAGCCCGACGTCCTTGACGCCGGGCGAACTCTCGACGCCGGACGATACGTCGAGGCCCGGCGGACGCGCAATGCGCAATGCCTCGGCGACATTGCCGGCGTTGAGCCCGCCCGAAAGAAGGTAGTCCGTCCCCGGCGGCAAGTCAGTCAGTACGGTCCAGTCGAAGGTGACGCCGTTGCCGCCCGGCAGCTCCGAGCCCTTCGGCGCTTTCGCGTCGAGCAGCAACCGGTCGGCGGTGCCGGCGTAGTTCTTCGCCGGCTCAAGGTCCGCCGCCGTGCTGACCGACAGCGCCTTCATGACCGGCAGCCCGAACCGCGCTTTGACTTCGGCGACACGCTCCGGCGTCTCCCTGCCGTGCAGTTGCAGCATGTCCGGCGACATCGCGGCGACGATCGCATCCAGCTCCGCGTCGGACGCGTCGACGGTGACCGCCACGGCCTTCGCCCGCCCTCGCGCGGCCTGCCGCAGCCCGCCGGCCAGCTCCGGCGACACATTGCGCGGGCTTTTCGGAAAGAAGATGAAGCCGACATGCGACGCGCCGCGGTCCAGCGCGGCGGCCACGGCCTCGGGCGTCTTCAGGCCACAGATCTTGATGTCGAGCGGCATGACGTCTCTTATCTCCGCCCTCGCGAGGGAGAAAGCGATTTCAGCAGCTTAGCCGAGCGAAGCGATGGCTAAAGTGCTAGAAATCGCAAGAGAGGGGCAATTCCCTCATCCAAATCACCCGAACTGGATCGCCTGCAAGGCCCCGCCATTGCGCTTCAGCCAATCCTTGGCCTCGTCGGTACGGGGGCACAGTTCCTCGCACAATTTCCAGAACTTCGGACCGTGGTTCATCTGCTTCAGATGCGCCACTTCGTGGGCCACCAGATAGTCGATCACCGCCGGCGGAGCCATCATGATGCGCCAGGAGAACGACAAATTGCCGTCCGATGTGCACGACCCCCAGCGGCTGGTCGTGTCCCGGAACCGGATCGATTTCGCCTTCTTGCCGATCCGGGCGGTATGCTTGGCCACCAGCCGCTCGATGTCCTTCTTGGCCTGGCGCTTCAGGAAGTCGGCCAGCCGGCGCGGCAGATGCGCCCGGTCGCCATGCACGATCAGCACCGGCTGGTCGTCGATCTCGGAGACGGTCACCGTGCCGCGCGGTGCGCCGTCATGGACGATGCGATGTTTTACCCCGCGCACCGGCAGCTTGATGCCGGGCCGCACCATCGGTCGCAGCGGCACCTTCGCCAGCCGGGTGGCCAGCCAGTCGTGATGGCGTTCGACGAAGCGGTCGACCTC
>Ga0209792_1001264_pt1 | contig 12717 bp, 9 predicted proteins | sample EBPBio142005_DNA_FD_185860 | JGI IMG/M metagenome (GOLD analysis project Ga0209792, IMG submission 185860) | Wastewater treatment Type I Accumulibacter community from EBPR Bioreactor in Madison, WI, USA - Reactor 1_6/14/2005_ DNA (SPAdes)... | ecosystem: Engineered > Bioreactor > EBPR >...
GGCGAGGGCTGGCAGGTTGGTTTGATCGCGCTACCGTGGTTGCTGGTGGCGGCCTTGGCCTTGTTCCGCTGGCGTTGGCTGTCGATGCCGTTGGGTGAGCGTTTCGATGGCTGGCGCGGCCGCCTGCTGGCGATGGTGTTCGTGCTGCTGGGGCTGTGGTGGATCGCATCGTTGTTCGAGGCCGGTGCCGCCACGCCGCTGCCGTGGCTGCCGGTGCTCAATCCGATGGAGCTGGCGCAGCTGGCCGCACTGGCGCTGGCCTTGCGCTGGCAGCTGGGCGATGCGCGCAGCTTGCCGCCACGCCGGATCGTGTTGCTGTCAGCGCTCGCCTTCGTCTGGATCACTTCGGTGGTGCTGCATGCCGTGCATCACTGGGGCGGCGTGCCGTGGAGCGATACGTTGCTGTCCACCAGCCTGGCGCAGACCAGCCTGACCGTGACCTGGAGTGTGCTGGGCGTGCTGGGTTGGGTGATCGGCTCCCGTCGCGGCCAGCGCATGCTGTGGCTGGCCGGTGCGGTGTTGATGGGCGTGGTGCTGGCAAAACTAGTGCTGGTGGATCGCCAGCATCTGGGCAATCTGCTCGGCATCGGTTCGTTCATCGCCTATGGCCTGTTGTGCACGGTGGTGGGTTACCTGGCGCCTGCGCCGCCGCGTACGGTCACGCCTGAAAGCGAAGTCACCGGAGAACCCGCATGAAACGCATCGGCCAGCGATGGGGATTCCTGCTCGCGATGATGGTGTCGCTGGCGGCATCGGCTGCCGCGTCCGCCGACTACGCCACGCAATGGCCACTCACGCTGGGGCGCGATGACGGCGGCGCGTACCGGGTGGTACTGGATGCTTCGGTCTATCGACAGATCCGGGATCCGCAGTTGCGCGATCTGGTGGTGTTGAATCGCGATGGCGTTGCGGTGCCGGCCGGCGTGTTCGCGCCGCAGGATGCGCTGGCGAAACCGGCGCAGCGCATCGCGGTGCCGTGGTTCGCGTTGCCGGCCGCGGCGACGATGGGTGGCGGCGCGCAAGGCTGGGAGCTGGTCAGCCAGGCCGATGCCGACGGCCGCCTGCGCCGCGTCGAGGCGCGCATCATCGACCCGGCTGCCGCCGCGCTGCCGCGCAATGCGCTGCTGGTGGACGTGAGTCGCGTGCGCGAACCGATCACTGCGCTGGAGCTGCAATGGGAACCGCTGCAGGCACTGGACCTGGGCTATCGGGTCGATGCCAGCGATGATCTCGAGCACTGGCAGCCGCTGCCCACGCGCGGTCGCATGATCGATCTGCAGCGCGACGGGCGCCGCCTGCTGCATCGGCGCATCGAGCTGTTTGGCCTGCTGCCGCAGTACCAGAAGGCGCGCTACCTGCGCCTGACCCCGGATCGCAACGATCAGCCTGTCGCCATCACCGACGTGTTCGTCGAGCTCGCCGCCGCGCGCGCCTTGCCCGAACCGGCCTGGCTTGAACTTGCCGCACGCCAAACCGGTTCCGGCAAGGACGCGGTATTCGAGTTCACGCTGGACGGGCGTTTCCCGGTGCAGCTGGTCGATGTCGCGCTGGCAGGCAACCACGCCATCGAATGGTGGCTGGAAAGTCGCGACAACACCGATGCGCCGTGGCAGTTGCGCGCGGGCCCATGGATGGCATATCGCGTGGATGCCGCGGGCAGCGGCAGCCGCTCGCCGCCGCAGGCGCTGGCCGGCAACGTGCGTGACCATTACTGGCGATTGCGCACGAATGTCGATGTCGCCGATGCGCCGACATTGCGGCTCGGCTATCGGCCGGAGTCCGTGGTGTTCCTCGCGCAGGGGCCGGCGCCGTACGCACTGGCTGCCGGCAGCGCCCGTGCACACCGAGCCGATGCGCCGATCCCGCAACTGATCGCCGAACTGCGCCAGCAACGCGGCACGGACTGGCAGCCAGCACCCGCCTATCTGGGCACGGCCCAGCCACTGGCCGGCGACGCGGCGCTGAAGCCGGCCTACGACTGGAAATCATGGTTGTTGTGGGCGGTACTGGCCTTGGGCGCATTGGTGGTAGCCGGCTTCGCCTTCAGCCTGCTGCGCGGCAAACCCGCCGATTGAGCGCGGTTTGCGGCAGCCCCGCGCGGCCCGGACAATAGGCTTCTTCGCCCACCGCAGGAATGCCATGTCCATCCTCCGCATGACCGACCTCGATCTTGCCGGCAAGCGCGTGCTGATCCGCCAGGATCTGAACGTACCCGTCGCCGATGGCAAGGTCACCTCCGACCAGCGCATTACCGCCTCGATCCCCACCCTGAAGCGGGCACTGGAAAAAGGCGCGGCGGTGATGGTGACCTCGCACTTGGGCCGACCGAAGGAAGGCGCGTGGACCGAAGCGGATTCGCTGGCGCCGGTCGCCGCGCGCTTGTCGGAACTGCTGGGCTTCGAGGTGCCGCTGGTGCGCGATTACCTCGATGGCGTGGACGTGCAGCCCGGCCAGCTGGTGCTGCTGGAAAACTGCCGGATGAATGTCGGCGAGAAGGCCGACGACGAAACGCTGTCCAAGCAATACGCCGCGCTGTGCGATGTGTTCGTGATGGACGCCTTCGGCACCGCGCATCGTGCGCAGGCTTCGACTCATGGTGTGATCCGTTTCGCCAAAGTCGCCGCGGGCGGCCCGCTGTTGATGGCCGAACTCGACGCGTTGGCCAAGGCGTTGGACAACCCGGCGCGGCCGTTGCTGGCCATCGTTGCCGGATCGAAAGTCTCGACCAAGCTGGAACTGCTGTCCTCGCTGGTGAGCAAGGTGGACCAGTTGATCGTCGGTGGCGGCATCGCCAACACCTTTATCGCCGCGGAAGGTTATTCGGTCGGCAAGTCGCTGGTGGAAATGGATCTGCTGGAGACCGCCAAACAGATCATGGCCGATGCCAAGGCGCGCGGCGCCGACATTCCGCTGCCCACCGATGTCGTTGTCGCGCCGGCCTTCGCCGCCGATGCGCCTGCCACGATCAAGCCGGTGGATGCGGTGGGCGCTGACGACATGATCCTCGACATCGGCCCGCAGACCGCTTCGCGCTATGCGCTGATGATCGAGAAAGCCGGCACCGTGGTGTGGAACGGCCCGGTCGGCGTGTTCGAGTTCAAGGCCTTCGAGCGCGGCACCGAAGCGGTGGCGCATGCCATCGCCGAATCCAACGCGTTCTCCATCGCTGGCGGCGGCGACACGCTGGCGGCGGTCGACAAGTTCGGCATCGAACGCGATGTTTCCTACATCTCCACCGGCGGCGGCGCGTTCCTGGAGTTCCTGGAAGGCAAGACCTTGCCGGCGGTGGCGGCGCTGGAAGCGCGCGGCTGAGTTCGATTTCAGTGCGCGGCGACGCAGGAGTGGTCGCCGCGCTGTGCTAGCGTGCGGGCAACAGGAGCCTGCACCCATGACCCAAGCGCATCAACGTCGTACCCGCATCGTCGCCACCCTCGGCCCGGCCACCGATCCGCCGGAGGTTCTGGAGGCCGTGCTGCGCGCGGGCGTGGACGTGGTGCGCCTCAATTTCTCGCATGGCGATCCGTCCGCGCAGGTTGCGCGCGGCGAGGCGGTGCGCGCGATGGCGGCCAAGATCGGCCGTGAAGTCGGCATCCTCGCCGACTTGCCCGGGCCGAAGATCCGCGTGGAAACCTTCGCCGCGGGCAAGGTTGCGTTGAAGGCCGGCAACCGTTTCGATCTGGTCGCGAGCCTGGACGCGCCGCCCGGCGATGACACCCAGGTCGGCGTGAGTTACCTGGAATTGACTGGCGACGTGAAGCCGGGCGATGTGTTGTTGCTGGATGACGGCATCGTGCAATTGCAGGTCGATGCGGTACAGGGCGAGCGCATCATCACCACCGTGCTCAACGACAGCGTGCTGTCCAACCGCAAGGGCTTGAACAAGCAGGGCGGCGGGCTGTCGCTGGGCGCGATCACCGAACGCGACCGCGAACTAATCGTGATCGCCGCGGGTATGGACGTTGACTTCATCGCAGTGTCGTTCTGCCGCAACGCCGAGGACATGCACGAAGCACGGCGGGTGGCGAAGGCGCACGGCAGCAATGCCGCACTGGTGTCGAAGATCGAGCGTGCCGAAGCGATCGAGAACCTCACCGAAATCGTCGATGCCAGCGACGTGGTGATGGTCGCGCGCGGCGACTTGGGCGTGGAGATCGGCGATGCCGAATTACCCGGCTTGCAGAAGAAGATCATCCGCGAGGCGGTGGCGCAGGAAAAAGTGGTGATCACCGCCACCCAGATGCTGCAGTCGATGGTCGACAGCCCGATCCCGACCCGCGCCGAAGTGCTGGACGTCGCCAACGCAGTCATCGACGGCACCGATGCGGTGATGCTGTCGCAGGAAAGCGCGGCCGGCAGCTGGCCGGTGAAGGCAGTCGAGGCGATGGCGCGGATCTGCATCGGCGCCGAGAAACAATTCGTCTCCGATACCGATTTCGAGCAGGCACGTCGCGGTCTGGAGCGCGCCGACCAGGCCATCGCGATGGCCACCATGTTCCTGTCCGAACACATCGGCGTGCGCGGCGTGGTGGCAATGACCGAATCCGGCGGCACCGCGCGCTTCCTTTCGCGCTTCCGCTCGGCGGTGCCGATCTTCGCCTTCTCCCGCCACGCACCCGCGCGCCGCAAGATGGCGCTGATGCGCGACGTATTCCCGATGGACTACGACAGCCGCGGCCAGACCCCGCGCGAAGCCGCGCGCGGTGGCGTGGAGCTGTTGGTGAAGGCCGGGCTGCTGCATCCCGGCGATCGCATCGTGTTCACCAGCGGCGAACACATGGAAACCCGCGGCGCCACCAACACCTTGCGCCTGTTGCAGGTGGGGGCGGATGGGCGGGCGGAGGGGTTGGGGGAACTCTGAATGCGCATTGCTTGACAGTCGGCGCCGATTGGGTGTTGATTGACTTCTCGTTAACGGAGAAGGGGTGATGCGCTGTATCGCAATCCTGATCGTGCTCAGTTGTTGCTTTGGCATCGCGAGCGCCCAATCTTTGAACGATGACGATTTGCGCATCGCCAACGAAGGCGGTATCGGCGAATGGTGGCAACTCGCGGATGGCGCGAGGATTGTCGCTCCCGGTTATCCCGCAAGCGCCGTCGCGGAGAAAAGCGATGTTTGCCTTGCAATTGGCTACGTGATCCAGGAGGACGGCAGCACCGCAGATCATGTTGTGGTGAAGCGTTGGAGCGATGCCGGCGCCGGCGCAGAAGATGTGGAGTGGGATCAATTCGCCAAAGCGGCGTCGCTGGCCTTGACGCAGTGGCGGTTCGGGCCGAAAGCAGGGGCAGTGGCGCGGCCTACGTTTACCGTGGCAACTTTCGCGTTCGCCGGTACGGGTATGCCCGCGCAGGATTTGCGTCAGCATTGCGTCGTGAACGACGTGCTGGCTGCAGTCGTGGCCGTGCGGGAGCAAGCCTACGATCGAGGCAGTTTGAATCGCGAATGGCTGGATCGTGCATATCGTGAAACCATACGTCGGGAAACAAGAGCCAACCAGGCCAATCGTTGCCGAACCAGCCACAGCATGACGCCTAACTGTTTCGATTGACCCCATTTTCCAGGGAGCCAGAGCCATGTCACTGAAGAACAACATCGTTTTCGCAGCCATGATTGCGTTTGCTTGTGGGGCACATGCCCAAGACAAGGTGCAAGCCGTGAACGAGGGAGGTATCCGCGATGCCTGGACGCTCGCGCCCGGTGCGAAGCTCACCGCTCCCGGGTATCCGGCGCAATTCGCTGCCAAGGGCGATAACGTATGCGTGGCGATGGGCTATCGGATCAACCCCGATGGCTCGACCAGTGACTACGCCTTGTTGAAGTCGTGGTCGAGCAGTACCGGGGAAAAGGAGCCGACGGAGGGATTCTGGGACGCCTTCTCGCTGGCGTCGGCTGCCGCTCTGCAGCAATGGAAGTTCGCGCCGAGGCCGGAAGTCGGTTCACCAGATGCGGTCGATACCGTCGCTACCATGACCTTCATGGGCAAGCAGGCGGAGGATGCGGCCGGGCTGCGCGCGAAATGCAAGATCAATGACCTCGCCGCTTTCCTTGAGCAAGTGAAGGTGGACATGGCCAAGCGCAGCGACCTCAACAGGCATCAGATCGACAAGACCTACAAGGAACAAACGCGAAGCGAGATGATCCGAACCCCGAGGGGATGACCCCGGACGCCATCAGGGATTCAAGGAGGATGCAGTGATGGGGCAGGCAAATTTACGTTTCATGGTGGCGATGCTGTTCGCACCGTTCATCGCGAGCGCGGCGGAAACCGAAGTGGTGAAGATTCTCCCGGAAGGCGGGTTGGCAAGCGACTGGATCGTCAAGCCTGGCACTGATCTGGGGGCGCCAGGTTTCCCGCGGGAATTCGTTGGCCGCGGCGAGGATGTGTGCATAGCGATGGGATATCGCGTGCAGGCAGACGGCACCACTTCGGATTTCGTGTTGCTGCGCGGGTGGAACAGCAGCCGGCACGAAATCGAACCCGTCGCGCATTATTGGGATACATTCGGGCGTGCCAGCGTGGGCGCCATCCAAAAATGGCGATTCGAACCGAGGCCTGATTCGCAGCCCACGCCGCAAGCTCCCGTCGATACCGTGGCCATCATGACCTTCCATGAAGGTGCTTCCAAACCGACCGTGGATTTGCGTTCGCGCTGTGCGGTACCGGATCTGGTGGCCAGAATGCAGTACGTTCGGCGCATCGAGACAGATGGAACCGATCTTGCGTACAGAACAACATATTCGGGGCAGTTTTACTACGGCAGGCAGGCCCTTGACGCTCGGGAGGCGAGAGAAGCGGCCTCGGGATCCGCGGCGTCCTCGCGATAGGACGGGGCAGCATACGCACGTTTGCCGGCGGGGCAGCCCTCGCCGGCTATAATTGGGGTTTTCCGCCGCCAGCCGCAGGACGCCCATGAGCATCGAACAACTCGCCGAAACCGCCCGCGCCATGGTCGCGCCGGGCAAGGGCATCATCGCCATCGATGAGTCCTCCGCCACCTGCAAGAAGCGTTTCGACGGAGTCGGTATCGAGTCCACCGAGGAAAACCGCCGCCGCTACCGCGAATTGCTGCTGACGGCGCCGAACGCGAACCAGCACCTGTCCGGCGCGATCCTGTTCGACGAGACCATTCGCCAGAAGACCAGCGATGGCGTGCCGTTCGCCAAGTACATGCTGGATCACGGCATCATCCCGGGCATCAAGGTCGACAAGGGCACGGTGCCGCTGGCCGGCTTCCCGGGCGAGTTGGTGACCGAAGGCCTGGACGGTCTGCGCGAGCGTCTGGCCGAGTACTACAAGTTGGGCGCGCGCTTCGCCAAGTGGCGCGCGGTGATCACCATCGGCGAGGACATTCCCTCCGGCACCTGCATCGAGGCCAACGCCCACGCGCTGGCGCGTTATGCCGCGTTGTGCCAGGAGCAGGGCCTGGTGCCGATGGTGGAGCCGGAAGTGCTGATGGACGGCGACCACGATATCGAGACCTGCTACGAGGTCACCGAAGTGACTCTGCGTGCGCTGTTCGATGCGCTGTACAACCAGAACGTGATGCTGGAAGGCACCATCCTCAAGGCATCGATGGTCGTGCCGGGCAAGGATTGCCCGGAGCAGGCCAGCGTCGAGGAAGTGGCCGAAGCCACCCTGATGTGCCTGAAGTCGGCGGTGCCTGCGATCCTGCCGGGCATCGTGTTCCTGTCCGGCGGGCAGAGCGACGAGGCCGCCACCGCGCACCTGGACGCGATGAACCGCATGGGCCCGAACCCGTGGCCGCTGAGCTTCAGCTATGGCCGCGCGATGCAGCAGGCCGCGCTCAAGCTGTGGGCGCAGGACATGGCCGGCAATTTCGGCAAGGCGCAGCAGACCGTGTTCGAGCGCGCGCGGGCCAATGGCCTGGCGGCGTTGGGGCAGTGGGAAGGCTGATTGCTGCCGTAGATTGATCGATGAGAACGCCGGCCCAGTGCCGGCGTTTTTTTTGTGCCGGGATTCACCCCGCACTCACGCCCTTGCGCATTTGAGTTCGCTATCTTGTCGGCTGATGACATTGCATGGATGCATCGCATGGCCCGTTCGTCTTCTCGGCGACGACGCTCGCTGCCGCACGCAATCACACGCCTGCTTGCCATCGCTGGTGCCTGTTGCGCGATGGAAAGCGGCTTTGCCCAGTCGAAGTCCGGTTCCTCCAATCAAGCCGCCACCGATCCGGACATCACCCTGCTTGATCGTGTGATCGTCACTGCAACGCCAATCTCCGGCACGCGGGTGGATGCGGACGACCTGCCGTACACCGTGCAGACCGCCACCGCCGGGGAGATTGCGGATGCGCATGCGAGCAACCTCACCGACTTCGCCGTGCGCCGCCTCAACGGCGTGAACGGCAACGATGTACAAGGCAGTCCGTTCCAGACCGATATCACTTTCCGCGGGTTCCGCGCCTCGGCGCTGCCGGGTGCGCCGCAGGGGGTCTCGGTGTACCTGGACGGCGTGCGCATCAACGAGCCCTTCGCCGACGTCATCAGCTGGGACATGGTGCCGGAGGCGGCGATCGGCACGCTGGCACTGATGCCGGGCGCCAATCCGCTGTTCGGGCAGAACACGCTGGGCGGCGCACTCGCGTTCACCAGCAAATCCGGATTGATCGACCCCGGTTTCGAGGGTGATATCTCCTACGCAAGCGGTAATCGCAAGCGCATGGATGCCACTTACGGTTACGCCACCCCGAACGATACGCACCTGCTGCTGGCAACCACGCTGTTCGAGGAAGACGGCTGGCGCGATGCCTCCGAAGGCCGCACCGGCACCGTATTCGCCAAGGTCGGACAGGCGCGCGACGCAGGTGGCTGGAACCTGTCGCTGTTGCATGGGCGCAGCCGCCTGATCGGCAATGGCCTGCTGCCGAGCTGGCGCTATACCGACGAAGGGCGCGAGCCAGGCCTGTACGAGATGGACAGGCGCGCGGTGTTCACTTCGCCGGATGTCACCCGCAACGAAAACACCATGGCCACGTTCCGCCTCGACCACGCCTTCGATGAAGCCAGTCGCCTGCACCTGCTGGCCTACCATCGACTGGGCCATCGCAACACTGTCAATGGCGACCTGTCCTCGGACTACGAGGATTATGTGGAGGAATGCGCGGACGGTTTCGATGCCGATGGTGCACCGCTGGACGATGACTGCGACACCACTGCAGCGGAAGCGGCGCAGATCCCAAGCGGCGTGTTCAACACCACTCACATGCAGCAGCGCGCCAGTGGCGTGGCCGCGAACATGAACCAGCAGCTGGGCACGCACCAGCTGACCTATGGCGCCACCTACGACTGGAACCGGGTGCATTACGAACAGTTCGAGCAACCGGGCAACGTGGATGCGAAGCGTGCGATCCGGCCGATCGCGGACAGCGAGCGTGCGTTCTTCTCGGGCGTGCGCGGGCGTAGCCACGCGCTGGGAGTGTTCGTCAGCGACTTGTGGGAAGTGCGAACGGGGACGTTCCTCAACGCTGCGCTGCGTTGGAACCGGATCACCGTGGACAACACCCTGTCCACCGCGGAAGACGGGCAGCTGCCAAGGGAAAAATTCACCTACACCAAGGCCAATCCCGCCATCGGCCTGACCCACAAGTTCGGCGCGGGATTCGCGTGGTTCGCCAATGCCTCGCAGAACAGCCGCGCGCCGACCGCGATCGAGCTGGGCTGTGCCGATCCCGAACGCCCGTGCCGGCTGCCGACCGGCCTGCAGGCCGATCCCTATCTCGATCAGATCGTCTCGCGGAGCTATGAAACCGGTCTGCGCTGGAACCCGACCCAGCGGCGTTCGTTCAGTGGCTCGCTGTATCGCGCCGACAACCGCAACGACATCCTGTTCCTGCGCGCACCGAACAGCCAGCAGGGCTACTTCGACAATGTCGATCGCACCCGCTACCAGGGCGTGGATCTGCAATACACGGAGCATGACGGCACGCTCGACCTGTATGCCGGTTACAGCCTGCTGGACGCGACCTACCAGACTCATGGCGAACTGCTGTCCGGCGAGCGCATCATCGAACTGGAGCCGGGCATGCGCATTGCCGACCTGCCGCGGCATACGTTCAAGCTGGGCGCGGACTGGCGGGTGACGCCGGCGCTTACGCTTGGTGCGGACATGCAGGCGGTCTCGCGGCGCATCGCCAGCGGCAACGAGGACGGCCTGGTGGCGAATCTTGAAGATGAGGATGGCGAAGCAGTGCCCGATGCGCCGCATCTGCGTCATGACCTGTCGACCGCCGGCTACGCGCTGTTCAACCTGCAGGCGCAGTGGGAACTGGACGAGCGGTTCACGCTCTACGCGCGCGTCAGCAATGTGTTCGATCGCCGTTTCGAGACCTACGCCGCAGTCGCCGAAGACCTGTTCCCGGGCGGCGTGCTGGCGCAGCCGCTGGACGCGCCGGTGGAGGGGCCGTCGCGTTTCGTCGCGCCGGGTGCGCCGCGGCAGTTCAGCGTCGGCCTGCGCCTGCAGTTCTAGATCGACGATACCAAGGCGGCGATGGCGCATGGGCTAGAGAGCCCGTAACGCATGTGTGCGGTGGTGGTTGACGTCATCGATGCACCACAGCCCCCAGCCGATGGCACGGGGAGTCGGAGCGTCATCCCGTTAGAATCATGAGCCGCCAAAACGAGCGCCCCGATGTCGCAGCGCTTTTTGCTTCCGTGGTTCCTGACCGGCCTGCTGGCCTTCACCCTGACTGCCTGTGGCGGCGATGCGTCGCCTGCGCCGGGCGGTCCTGGCGCGCGCGGCGGCGGCCCGGTGCCGGTGAAGACCGAGCTCGTGCGTGAGCAAGATTGGACGGATGCGCTGCGCGCGCTGGGCACGGTGCATGCGCGCGAATCGGTGACGGTCACCGCCAAGGTCAGTGAGACCGTGCAGCAAGTGCATTTCGAGAGTGGCCAGCAGGTGGCACGCGGAGCGCCGCTGGTGACCCTGAGCGGGCAGCAACAGCAGGCCTCGCTGGCTTCGGCGCAGGCCACGTTGAAGGAAGCCGAACAGCTCTACCAGCGGCAGGAACAACTGGCTTCGCAGCAATTGGTGGCGCGCGCTTCGCTGGACACGCAACGTGCGGTGCGCGATTCGGCGCGTGCACAGGTCGCGCAGATACGCGCGAACCTGTCGGATCGGGTGATCCGCGCACCGTTTGCCGGCGTGCTCGGCATCCGCCAGGTCAGCCCGGGCGCGTTGGTCACGCCGGGTACGGTGATCGCCACCCTGGACGACATCGCCCGCGTCTACGTGGACTTCCCGGTGCCGGAAACCGAACTGGCCGATGTCGCACCCGGACAGGCGCTGAGCGGCCGCAGTGCCACTTATGCTGGGCGCGAGTTCGACGGCACGGTATCCACCGTCGCGACGCGGCTGGATGCGAATTCGCGTGCGGCCACGGTGCGCGGCGACTTTCCGAATCCCGACGGCTTGCTGAAGCCGGGCATGCTGGTGGAAGTCACCCTGGCGCGCGGCAGCAGGCCAGCGCTGGTGGTGCCGGAAATCGCGGTGCAGCAGGTCGGTACCGAGACCTTCGTGTGGCGGGTCAAGGCGGATGGTACGGTGGAGAAGGCCGATGTTGAAATCGGCGGCCGCGTGCCGGGCAAGGCGATGCTGAAGAGCGGCGTGAAGGCGGGCGAGCGCATCGTGGTCGAAGGCACGGGCAAGGTGCAGGCCGGCAGCAAGGTGGCTGATGGCAGCACGACGGTGGCGCCCACGGCAGCGGCGAAGTAAGCGATGAAGCTCTCCGATCTTTCCATCAAGCGGCCGGTGCTGGCCGTGGTGATGAGCCTGCTGCTGATCGTGCTGGGCGCGATGAGCTTCATGCGCTTGACCTTGCGCGAACTGCCGGCGATCGACCCGCCCATCGTCTCGGTGGATGTGGAGTATCCGGGCGCCTCGGCCAGCGTGGTCGAAACCCGCATTACCCAGACCCTGGAAGATGCGCTGGCCGGCATCGAGGGCATCAATACCATCGACTCCAGCAGCCGCAACGGCAGCTCGCGGATCAGCATCGAGTTCTACGCCAGTCGCGACATCGAGGCCGCCGCCAACGACGTGCGCAACGCGGTCAGCCGCGTCGCCGACCGCATGCCGGAGGAAGCCGATCCGCCGGAGATCAGCAAGGTCGAGAGCGATTCCGATCCGATCATCTGGCTGAACCTGCGCTCGGAAACCATGGACCTGCTGCAGATGGCGGACTATGCGCAGCGCTACCTGGTCGACCGCTTTTCCAGCCTGGAAGGCGTGGCGCAGGTGCGCCTGGGCGGCAGCCAGCGCTACGCGATGCGGATCTGGCTGGATGGCGACAAGCTGGCCGCGCGTGGCCTGACTGCCGGAGACGTGGAAAGCGCGCTGCGTGCGGAGAACGTCGAACTCGGCGCCGGCCGCATCGAATCCACTGATCGCGATTTCATCCTGCGCGTGGCCCGTGACTACACCACCGCCGAAGCCTTCTCGCAGATGCCGATCGCCAAGGGCGCGGACGGCTACGTGGTGCGAATGGGCGATGTGGCGCGGGTCTCGCTGGAATCTGCCGAGCGCCGCGCGTACTACCGCAGCAATGGCGAGCCGGCGATGGGCATCGGCATCGTCAAGACGTCGACCGCCAACAGCCTGGACGTGGCGAACGAGGCGAAGGCCGAAGCCGAACGGATCAAGTCCAGCCTGCCTGCCGGTACCGACATCTACGTGGCGTTCGACACCACCACCTTCATCT
>Ga0209792_1001266_pt1 | contig 12710 bp, 11 predicted proteins | sample EBPBio142005_DNA_FD_185860 | JGI IMG/M metagenome (GOLD analysis project Ga0209792, IMG submission 185860) | Wastewater treatment Type I Accumulibacter community from EBPR Bioreactor in Madison, WI, USA - Reactor 1_6/14/2005_ DNA (SPAdes)... | ecosystem: Engineered > Bioreactor > EBPR >...
GCCGAGCAGTGCCGTCGCGAAGGCGTAGGCGAGATTGGAGCGCCCCGACCCGGGCGGACCGGTGATGAGCCAGGAGTGGGTCATCGACGAGTCGTCGCTGCCACCGACCCGGGATGCCGCGGCCGCCGCCTCGACGACGGCGATGGCGTCGGCCTGGCCGGTGAGCTCGTCCCAGATTGCCACGCGCTCAGCCTAGATCAGGCCGGCGACGGCAGCAGGGGCTCGACCCGTTCGCGGATCGCGAGGGTGATCGACTCGATGCTCTCGCGCGCGTCGATCACGACGAATCGCTCGGGCTCCGCGGCAGCGAGCTCGAGGTAGGCCTCGCGCACCCGGGCGTGGAAGTCGTCGCCGGCCGCCTCGAGCCGGTCGTACTTGGTGCGATCGGCGAGCCGGTCCTGTCCCTCGTGGAGGTCGAGCAGGATCGTCAGGTCGGGCAGCAGTCCCTCGGTGGCCCAGAGCGAGACATCCCGCACCTCGTCGGCGCCGAGCACGCGGCCAGCACCCTGGTAGGCGACCGAGGAGTCGAGGTAGCGGTCCTGCACGACGATGTCGCCACGCTCGAGCGCGGGGCGCACCCGGGTCGCGATGTTGTGCGCCCGGTCGGCGGCGTAGATGAGCGCCTCGGCGCGCGGGGCGATCTCCCCGCGGCGGTGCAGCACGATCTCGCGCAGCTCGAGACCCAGGTCGGTGCCGCCCGGTTCGCGCGAGACGAGCACGGTCTGACCACGTTCCTGCAGCCACGACACGAGCAGCTCGGACTGGGTCGACTTGCCCGAACCGTCGCCACCTTCGAACGTGATGAAGAGGCCGCGCATCAGGCCTTCTTCGCCGGGGCCTTCTTGGCGGCGGGCTTGCGCGCGGCCGCCTTGGCCTTCGGCTTGGCCGGACCCTTGGCACGCTTGTCGGCGAGCAGCTGCACGGCGCGATCGAAGTCGATCTCCTCGATCGTCTCGCCGCGTGGGATCGTCGCGTTGGTCGTACCGTCGGTCACGTACGCACCGAAGCGGCCATCCTTGATCTTGATCGGCTTCTCGCTGACCGGATCGGGCAGCTCGAACTCCTTCAGTGCACTGGATGCCGCGCGCCCCCCGTACTTGGGCTGGGAGTACAACTCGAGGGCTCCCGGCAGGTCGATCTCGAAGATCTGCTCCTCGCTGGTGAGGGACCGCGTGTCGGTGCCGCGCTTGAGGTAGGGCCCGAACCGGCCGTTCTGGGCCGTGATCTCGACGCCCGACTCGGGGTCGGCGCCCACCACGCGGGGCAGGTTCAGCAGTGCCAGGGCGGTGTCGAGGTCGACGGTCGCGAGATCCATCGACTTGAAGATCGACGCGGTGCGCGGCTTGACGACCGCGACCTTCTTCGGCTTCTTGATCTTCACTTCGCCGGTCTTCGGATCGATGGTCTCGACAGGCTCGACCACCGGGGCCTCCGGCTCAAGCTCGGTCACGTAAGGGCCGAAGCGGCCGTCCTTGGCGACGATCTCCTTGCCGTTCTCCGGGTTCACACCGATCACGCGGTCGCCCACGATCGGCGCGTCGATGAGCTCGCGGGCCTTCTCGGCCGTGAGCTCGTCTGGTGCGAGATCCTGAGGGATGTTGACGCGGCGCGGCGTCTCCGGGTCCTCACCGGGAGCCTCGAGGTACGGCCCGTACTTGCCGATGCGCAGCGTGACGTCGTCGGCGATCTTGATCGAGTTGATCTCCCGCGCGTCGATGTCCCCGAGGTTGTCGATGACGGTGCGCAGACCGCGGTGCTGCGGGCTACCGAAGTAGAAGCCGGTGAGCCATTCGACCCGGTCGGCCTCGCCGTCGGCGATGCGGTCGAGGTCGTCCTCCATGCCTGCGGTGAAGTCGTACTGCACCAGGTCGGTGAAGTACTCCTCGAGCAGCCGCACGACGCTGAAGGCGATCCAGTTGGGCACAAGGGCCTGGCCGCGCGGGGTGACGTAGCCGCGATCGATGATGGTGGAGATGATGCTCGCGTAGGTGGACGGTCGGCCGATGCCGAGCTCCTCAAGCTGCTTGACGAGGCTCGCCTCCGTGTAGCGCGGGGGCGGGCTGGTCTCGTGACCCTTCGCCTCGACGTCGACGAGCACGAGCGACTGTCCCTCGGTCAGCGGCGGCAGCTTCGCCTCGGCTGCCTCGGTCGGCTCGGCGTTGCGCTCCTCGTCCTGGCTCTCCTCGTAGGCATGCAGGAACCCGCGGAACGTGATGACCGTGCCGCTGGCCACGAACTCGGCGACGGTGCCGCTCGCGGTCGTGGCCGAGATAGTGACGGTCGCGGTCGAGCCCTTGGCGTCGGCCATCTGGGATGCGACGGTGCGCTTCCAGATCAGGTCGTACAGCTTCCAATCGTTGCCGCGCAGCACCGACTGGAGTTCGGCGGGCGTCTTGAACGTGTCGCCGGACGGACGGATGGCCTCGTGGGCCTCCTGCGCGTTCTTGCTCTTGCCGGTGTAGAGGCGGGGCGCATCTGGGACAGTCTCCGCGCCGTAGAGCTTGCGGGCCTGGGAGCGAGCGGCCTCGATCGCCTGCTGCGACAGCGTGGGCGAGTCGGTGCGCATATAGGTGATGTGGCCGTTCTCGTAGAGCGACTGGGCGACACTCATGGTCTGGCGGGCCGAGAAGCGCAGCTTGCGGCCGGCCTCCTGCTGGAGGGTCGACGTCGTGAACGGCGCCGCGGGGCGACGCGTGTAGGGCTTGGACTCCAGCCCCGTCACTGTGGCCGAGCCGTGCTCCCGCAGGGCGTCGGCAAGGGTCTGGGCGGCCGCTTCGTCGAGAGCGACCACGTCGCCCTTGAGCTGGCCCTTGTCGTCGAAGTCGCGACCGGCGGCGATGCGCTTGCCGTCGATGCGCACGAGCTTCGACTCGAAGCGGTCCTTCTCCTCCTTCGGAGTGAGGCCCGCGATCAGGTCCCAGTAGCTCGCGGTGCGGAACGCGAGCCGCTCGCGCTCGCGGTCGACGACGAGGCGAGTCGCCGCGGACTGCACGCGACCGGCCGAGAGGCCGGGTCCCACCTTGCGCCACAGCACGGGCGAGACCTCGTAGCCGTACAGCCGGTCCAGGATGCGGCGGGTCTCCTGCGCATCGACCAGCGCCGTGTCGATCTCGCGGGTGTGGTCGCGGGCGTACTGGATCGCGTCCTTGGTGATCTCGTGGAAGACCATGCGGTGCACGGGAACCTTCGGCTTGAGCTCCTGCAGCAGGTGCCACGCGATGGCCTCGCCCTCGCGGTCCTCATCAGTGGCGAGGTAGAGCTCGTCGGCGCCCTTGAGCGCGCGCTTCAGGTCGGCGACGGTCTTCTTCTTCGCGTCGGACACCACGTAGTAGGGCTCGAACCCGTTCTCCACGTCGACCGAGAACTTGCCGAGGGAGCCCTTCTTGAGCTCGGGCGGGAGGTTCTTCGGCTCGATGAGGTCACGGATGTGCCCCACCGACGACAGCACTTCATAGCCCTCGCCCAGGTACTGGGCGATCGTCTTCGCCTTGGTGGGCGACTCGACGATGACGAGCTTCATGGACACAGGTCTCCTCGGATACTGACGCCCGCGGCTGTGGTGGTGGCGTCAGCGACACCATACACACACTGTCCGCGCTCTCACCTAATTCGGCTCGCCGGGCGGACCGGCAGTTGCTGTCGCCGATACGGGCACTCCGAGCAGCGTGCGCGCCACGGTGACCGTCGCGACGAGCCCGTCCAGCGTGCATGTTGCGACGGATGCGCCGTTGGCCTCGGTCACGCGGGCCGCGACCTCGCACGGAAAGCCCGGCGCCCTGCCGACGGCCACGTCGGCGGCGGCGAGCGCGGCGGCATCCGCTGCGGCCGACACGGACTGCTTCATCGCCAGAGCGCTATAGAGAGGTACGGTCAGAGCGGTCAGTGCCGCGAGGGCACCGATCATGCCGACCGCGACGATGCTCGCGGCACCCCGATCGCCGCCGACCATCACCGCCCTCCGCTCAGGGCGCAACTCGCCGCCGTGATCGTCAACCCCAGCGCGGTCGGCGCGCGCAGGTCGACGCAGAGCAGGTCGCCCTCGGTCCGCTGCGTGATGGTCGCGCCGGGCACCTCGCGCGCGGCACGGGCGGCAGCGACGTCGGCCGACTCACCCCGGGCGAGGCTGCGGGCGGCATGCGCCGCGGCATCCGCGAGGCGGAGCTGCTGACCCACAACCTGCATGCCGGTGAGGCACGCGGCCAGCACGAGGACAACGGCGGGGAGGGTGACCGCGAACTCGGCGGTGACGCTGCCGCGATCGTCAGCCGGGGATCTGCAGGGCATGACGCACGAGATCGGTCAGGAGGGCGCGCACCTCCTCCGAGCGCAGGATCACCACGAGCAGCCCCGCGAAGCCGACGGCGGCGAGGGTGGCGATGGCGTATTCGGCGGTGGCGGCACCGGTGTCGTCACGGATCACGTTCTTCATGCCTCCAGCGTCGTCGCGGTGCGGTGGGCGCGGGGTACGGCTGGGCGCATCCGGTCGCGGACTCAGAAGGTGCCGACTGTTGACGAGACGACGGCGATGAGCAGGGGAAGCACTCCGAGAACCATGAACGCGGGCAGCACGCACAGCCCGAGGGGCAGCATGAGCCGCACCGAGAGCGCCGCCGCGCGCTCCTGCGCGTCGGCCCGTGCAACTCGACGCCGTTCCTCAGCCTCGCCGCGCAGCAGTTCTCCAGCGGGGACACCGGCCCGACGGGAGAGGTCGAGTGTCGCATCGAGAGCGCCGACTGAGATGCCGTATCTGGCACCGGCTTCCCGCACCGCCGCCACCGCGCGATCGAGTGCGCCGCCACCGCTGACGGCGATCGCCGCGAGATCGTGGTCAAGCCCCGGAGTCGCGTCGGGGGGCTCAGCGGAGCGCAGGAGCCTCCGTGACCACTGACGGGCGACGAGGATGAGGGCTCCCCCAACGGCCACGCAGATCCAACCGGGAGGGGTGGTGAGGAGCACACCCAGGGTGTCGAACCCGAGCGCGAGTCCGAACAGCACGCCGATCGCGGGCAGGACCATCACGATCCGGGCCGTCGAGCGCGGGCCGGCGAGTGCCACCCGCACGTCGCGCTGGGCGTCGGCGAGCGCTCTCAGCGAGCCCGCATAGGAGGTGAGGCTGGGCGCGAGGGGCGCGCCGGCATCCGTGGCGACCGCCCAGGCCGCCGCCAGCCCGCGCCACGCCTGGCGAGCGGGCGCATCACCGCCCGTCGCGGCGGCGACGATCGCATCGGGAATGCCCGCGGGGCCGGATGCCACGGCAGCCGCCGGAACGGCCGACGCCGCACCGACGGCCACATGCCGCCATGCCGACGCGGGCGCGACGCCGGCACCGAGCAGCACGGCCAGCCGATGCGTGATGGCGGCGACCTCGCCGAGGGAGTCGGTCATGGCGCCACGGTGAGACGACCCGCGCCGTCGAGCGCGAAGCGAGCGATGCCCGCGAGCCGTCGCATCCCACCCACGCGCTCGACGTGGAGCACGGCTCCGATCGCGCTCACGGCCTGACGCGCGATCGCCCAGGGGTCCAGCCCGGCGAGCGCGCCGAGAGCCTCGAGCCGCGCCGGCACGTCGGCCAGGGAGTTCGCGTGCAGGGTTCCCGCACCGCCGTCGTGCCCCGTGTTGAGGGCCGAGAGCAGCTCGCGGATCTCCTCCCCGCGACACTCGCCCAGCACGAGCCGATCGGGGCGCATGCGCAGCGACTCCCGCAGCAGTCGCGCCAGTCCGAGACCCCCGGCGCCCTCGAGGTTGGCCTGCCGAGCCTCCAGGCAGACGAAGTGGGGATGCCCCGGGCGCAACTCAGAGACGTCCTCGATCGCCACGATGCGCTCATCGTCGGGCGCGGAACCGAGCAGCGCCGCGAGCAGGGTCGTCTTCCCGCTGCCGCTCGCGCCGGTGATGAGCAGATTCGCGCGCCCGGCGACGAGTGCCCGCACTCGGTCGAGGGGAACGACCGCGAAGAAGCCGCGTGCCTCGAGATCCGCGAGGGTGAGCGGGCGCGGCGGGGGCACACGAATCGACAGGAGCGTGCCAACCAGCGAGATCGGCGGCAGCACGGCGTGCACGCGTACGCCACCGGGGAGCCGGGCATCCACTATCGGGGAGGCCTCGTCGATGTGCCGCCCACCGGACCAGACCAGGCGGGTCGCGAGCTCGCGCAGCTCCGGCTCGTCGAGGGCGAACGGATGCCGCACCAGCCCGTCACCCCGATCGACCCACAACTGGCGCGGCCCGTTGACGAACACATCGGTCACGTCGGGCTCGGACATCACGCCCGCCAGCACACCGAAGTCCACTCCACGGTCGACCCGCTGCGCGGTGCTGGGCGGTGGCGCGCCGGGCGGCCGCGCAACAAAGGGGACCACCGCGGTATCACTCACGCCCGAACGCTACGCGCGGTCGCGGCGGCGAACCGCGTCGTACCGGCGCCCCGAGTGTGACCGGCGCGACTCGCGCCTGTGGCGGAGAGGAGTCGAGGTGCGGGGATGCACCGATCGCCGAGCCGTCGCCGCGTGTCGCGGAGCCTGCGCGGCGTGTTGCTCCGGATCCGTGCCACGGCGCACGCGCGGCGGGTGAGGCGTGCGACGGGAGGGACGTGCGACCGGCGGCCCGGTTTCGATACGCGCTGCGCGCTACTCAACCAGCGGACTCACGCGACTCAACCACCCACGACGCGTCGGCGGCGGGGACGCCGACGCCTTAAATGGAGAGGGGCGGCGCCCATTGGGGGGAACGGGCGCCGCCACAGCGATGCCGGATTGGGGGGAATCACTGGCACCACTTGCCGCACTCTCGTGCGACCGCCCCAGTGTATCGCAGTGAGTCACAAACTCAATGAGAAGTTACCGTGCGGCACTAAGATCGGACAGTTACCTGTTCAACAGTTCGCGGCATCCTGGCAGCCCCGCGAGATCGACGAGGATCTGCATGTCCACCAATTCGATTGACAGCCTGCTTCACGAGGATCGCCACTTTCCGCCGAGCGCCGATTTCGCCGCCAACTCGGTTGCCGATGCGAGTCTCTACGCCGACGCGAAGGCCGACCGGCTCGGTTTCTGGGCCCGTCAGGCCCGGGAGCTCGTGCACTGGCACAAGCCCTTCACCGAGGTGCTCGACTGGAGCAACGCCCCCTTCGCGAAGTGGTTCGCCGATGGCGAGCTCAACGTCGCCTACAACTGCCTCGACCGGCACGTCGAGGCCGGCATCGGCGATCGCGTCGCCATCCACTGGGAGGGCGAGAACGGCGACGCCGTCAGCCTCACGTACGCGCAACTGACCGCCGAGGTCAAGCGCGCCGCCAACGCGATCGCGGCGCTCGGCATCGGTCGCGGCGACCGCGTGGCGATCTACCTGCCCGTCATCCCCGAGGCCGTGATCGCGATGCTCGCGGTGGCCCGCCTCGGCGCCGTGCACTCGGTCGTCTTCGGCGGCTTCAGTGCGGAGAGCCTGCGCAGCCGCATCGACGATGCCGAGGCGAAGCTCGTGATCACCGCCGACGGCGGGTGGCGCAAGGGCAAGGTCTTCGCCCTGAAGCCCGCCGTGGATGCCGCACTCGCCAACGGCACGAGCACCGTGTCATCCGTGCTGGTCGTCAGGCGTGGCGAGAACGACGTCGAGTGGACCGCTGGCCGGGACGTCTGGTGGCACGACGCCGTCGGTGCCGCCGACGCCGAGCACGTGGCGCAGCCGTTCGAGGCCGAGAACCCGCTGTTCATTCTCTACACCTCGGGCACGACGGGTAAGCCGAAGGGCATCCTGCACACCTCGGGCGGCTACCTCACTCAGGTCGCCTACACCCACAAGAACGTGTTCGACCTGCACCCCGAGACCGACGTCTACTGGTGCACGGCCGACGTCGGCTGGATCACCGGGCACAGCTACGTGGTCTACGGCCCGTTGGCTAATGGCGCCACACAGCTCATGTATGAGGGAACGCCAGACACGCCGCATCCGGGCCGCTGGTGGGAGCTCATCGAGAAGTACAAGGTCTCGATCTTCTACACGGCGCCGACGGCGATCCGCTCGTTCATGAAGCTGGGGCGGCAGATTCCGCAGGGCTTCGACCTGTCAAGCCTGCGGTTGCTCGGCTCGGTCGGCGAGCCGATCAACCCGGAGGCCTGGATCTGGTACCGCGAGGTCATCGGCGCCAATGTCGCACCGATCGTCGACACCTGGTGGCAGACGGAGACCGGAGCCATCATGATCTCCGCGCTGCCAGGGCTCACCACGCTCAAGCCGGGTGCTGCGCAGACGCCGATTCCGGGCATCCGCATCGACATCCTCGGTGAGGATGGCACGCGCGTCGATCCGCCGCAGGGCGGCCTGCTCGTGGTCAGCGAGCCGTGGCCGTCGATGCTGCGCGGCATCTGGGGCGACCCCGATCGCTACGTCGACACCTACTGGTCGAAGTTCTCCAAGCCCGAGGAGGGCGTCTACAAGTACTTCGCCGGCGACGGCGCGCACGTCGACACCGACGGCGACATCGTGCTGCTCGGCCGGGTCGATGACGTCATGAACGTGTCGGGGCATCGCCTGTCGACGCAGGAGATCGAGTCGGCGCTCGTGTCGCACCACATGGTCGCCGAGGCCGCGGTCGTCGGAGCCGCCGACGAGCAGACCGGTCAGGCCGTGGTTGCCTTCGTGATTCTGAAGGCCAACCAGACGGATGCCCACACCGCCGACGAGGCATCGACACTGCTGCGCTCCCACGTCGCATCGGCGATCGGCGCGATCGCGAGGCCCCGCCAGATCTTCATCGTGGCCGAGTTGCCGAAGACCCGCTCGGGCAAGATCATGCGTCGCCTGCTTCAGGATGTCGCTGAGGGCCGCCCCATCGGCGACACCACGACCCTGGCCGACGCCAGCGTGATGCAGATCATCGGCGACAAGCTCAAGTAGCCCACCGCCGAAGTTCGCCGAGCGCGAGTGAGGGCGACGGGTATCGGATTTCTCGCGAGTTTCGGTGAGTTCGATGACCCGCATGGGTCGTCGAACTCACCGATGTCTGAGCTGAAATCCGATGCCCGTCGACCGAACGCAACTCAGGCGAACTCGAAGACGAACTCCACCTCGACCGGCGCATCCAGCGGTAGCACGGCAACGCCCACCGCGCTGCGCGCGTGCTGGCCCGACTCACCGAAGATCTCTGCGAGCAGCTCCGACGCGCCGTTGATGACGCCCGGCTGGCCGGTGAACGAGGGGTCGGATGCGACGAATCCGACGACCTTGACGACGCGCGTGATCCTATCCAGCGACCCGATGGCGCTGCGGGCGGCGGCCAGGCCGTTGAGCACGCAGGTGCGGGCGAGCTGCTTCGCGGCATCCGCGTCGACCTCGACACCGACCTTGCCCGTCATGGGCAGCGCGCCTTCCACCATCGGCAACTGGCCCGACGTGTAGACGAGGTTTCCGCTGGCGACGGCGGGGATGTAGGCCGCGACCGGCTTGGACGTGGTGGGCACGGTGAGGCCGAGTTCGGCGAGGCGGTCATCTAGTTTCGACATGTCAGGCATCCTTCTTCTCGCGCTTGAGGTAGGCCACGAGACCACCCTCGGGACCGGTGACAACCTGCACCAGTTCCCACCCCTCGGACCCCCAGTTGTTGAGGATCGCTGAGGTGTTGTGGATGATCAGCGGCGTGGTGAGGTACTCCCACTGGGTCATTGGCGGCATCCGTTCAGGTTCTGACGGGGTGGTGTCCCGTACGATTGATTCTATGTCTGCCCAAAATTCTCCGCGTCGGGGCGTGTTCGCCGGTATCGCCGGCCTCCTCGGATTCAGCGTCCTCAGCGGCCTCCTCGTGACAGTCATGGTCGCCCCCGCTCTCGCCGTGACAGGCATTACCGCCTCGAGCACCATCGGCATCTTCGACAGCCTCCCCGAGTACATCCAGATCGGCCAGCAGCCGGAGCGCAACACGATCTACGCGACCTACACGGGCTCCGGTAACACCGGCGGCTACTACCCGATCGCCACGATCTACGACCAGAACCGGCAGGAGGTGCGCTACGACCAGATCTCGCCGTACGCCCTGGATGCTGCCGTCGACGGCGAGGACAGGCGCTTCTTCGACCACGGTGGCGTGGATGTCCCGTCGGTGATCCGTGCCGCGCTGGGCAACGCAACCGGCACCTCCTCCAGCGGTGCCTCGACCCTGTCGATGCAGCTGGTCAAGAACATCTACGTGCAGCAAGCGCTTCAGGAACCCACTGAGGAGCTGCGTCAGAAGGCGTACGACGCTGCTACGTCGCCGTCCTTCGACCGCAAGCTCAAGGAGATGAAGCTGGCAATCGGTCTGGAGAAGACCTACACGAAGAAGGAGATCCTGGCCGCCTACCTCAATATCGCCTTCTTCGGCGACAACACCTACGGCATCCAGGCGGCCGCACAGCGCTACTACAGCGTCGACGCGAAGGATCTGACCCTCCCCCAAGCCGCCAGCCTCATCGCGATCGTGCAGTTCCCGAACCAGCGCGGCCTGTTCGACCCGGAGAACTACTCGGCCAACAAGGATCGCCGCGACGTCATCCTGTACGCGATGTTCGACTCGGGCGACATCACGCAGAAGGAGTACGACGAGGCGGTGGCCACTCCGGTCGACGACACGACCCTGAAGCCCCAGGAACCGCAGAATGGATGCATCGGCGCTTACGCCTATGCGAAGTGGTTCTGCGACTTCGTGGTCAAGAACGTCAAGAACTACGAGTTCCTCGGCGCCAACGAGCAGGAGCGTCTGGATAACTGGAAGCGTGGTGGCTACTCGCTCTACACGACCCTCGACCTGGACGTGCAGATCAACGCACAGGACCAGACGTGGGCGTACGCGCCCAGCACCGAGACGGCGCTCGAGCTCGGAAGCTCCACGGTGACCGTGCAGCCGGGGACCGGTCGCGTGCTCATCATGACCGAGAACAAGGTGTTCGATGACACCCTCGAGGGCGGCGGCGCTGGCACGTCCGCGGTCAACTACAACACGAGCTTCGACTACGGCGGCTCGAGCGGCATCCAACCGGGATCGACCTACAAGGTCTTCACCCTGCTCGACTGGCTCAAGAGCGGCAAGGGCCTCTATGAGAAGGTCAACGGCGATGCGCGCACCGAGGAGCAATCCAAGTTCAAGGACAGCTGCGCCGACGGCGGCGGTTGGGGTGGTCCGTACCAGTTCAAGAACGACAGCGGCGAGAGCGGCCCGTTCACTGTGTATGGGGCGACCACGGGATCGGTGAACGGCGCGTTCATCTCAATGGCGCTGCAGCTGGACCTGTGCGACATTCGCCACGTTGCGGAGTCGCTCGGTGTTGAGCGAGCCGACGGCACCCACCTGCAGACGAACCCGTCTTCCGTGCTCGGCACGAACGAAGTCACCCCGCTCAGCATGGCCGCGGCCTATGCAGGCATCGCGGCGGGCGGTCTCTACTGCAAGCCGATCATCGTCGACCGGGTCGTCGACCCGACCGGTAGAGAGCTGCCCGGCCAGACCAAGGACTGCCGCCAAGCAATAGACCCTGAGGTCGCGGCCACTGCGGCATACGCCATGGCGGGCGTGATGTCGGGTGGAACGGGAACGTCATCCAACCCCGAGGACGGCGTGCCGATCATCGGCAAGACCGGAACGACGGACTCGTCAGTGCAGACTTGGGTTATCACTGCGACCACCAGCGCTGCCACGGCCGTCTGGGTGGGTAACAGTATCGGGAAGTTCCCCATTCGAAGCTACGAAACTGCCGGAGTCAGCGGCGGTCTTCTCAGGCATGTCATTATGCGCTCGACTGTGGCGACGATCAACGCGAAGTACGGTGGTCTCGCCTTCCCCGATCCATCGCCGGCCCTATTGTCAGGTTCGGGACTCGAGGTTCCCGACGTTCGTGGTCTAACCCCAGAGGCAGCCAAAGCGCTTCTCGTTGGCCTCGGCTTCGGCTATGAGGACGGGGGTCAGATTGACTCCGAGATTCCCGCAGGGAAAATTGCCGCAACCGATCCCCCCGCCGGAACACAATCGGCTAAGGCGAGCGTGATCAAGGTCTACATCAGCAAGGGCAACAAGGTTGCGTTCCCCGATGTGGTCGGCGACGGCAAGACCAACACCTTCGGGGATGCGCAAGGCACTCTCACCGGCCAGGGTTACAACCAGGTCACCGAGACGTGTCTCGCCCTCCCGGTCGGCACCGCACCCGACGATCCGAGGATCGACAAGGTATCGGCATCCGACCCGGCACCCGGTGCCTACGTGCTGCCCAACACCAAGGTCAAACTCACGGTGACGAAGCTCGCGTGCCCGTAAGTTCGTCAAGGACCGCTGCTACCGCGCTCGGCGCGGTAGCAGCGGTCGGCGCGGCCGCATTCGTGTGGGGTGCCGTGGTGGAGCGCAACCGCTTCACCATCCGTCACGAGGTGTTGCCGGTGCTCGACCCGGGTGCTCGCCCGATCACGGTGCTCCACCTCGCCGATATCCATTTGGCGCCCTGGCAGCATCGCAAGCAGGAGTGGCTTCGGTCGTTGGCGCTCGTCGAGCCCGATCTCATCGTCAATACCGGCGACAATCTGGGCCACCCCGACGCGCTCGAAGCACTCGAGTTCGCGCTCGAGCCCTTGAGCGGAGTGCCGGGCGTCTACGTCAACGGGTCAAACGACTACTTCGGCCCGGAATTCAAGAACCCGTTCCGGTACTTCACGGGGCCCTCGGGCCACGCCGAGCGTGCCACGACGCTGGATACCCC
>Ga0209792_1001267_pt1 | contig 12706 bp, 13 predicted proteins | sample EBPBio142005_DNA_FD_185860 | JGI IMG/M metagenome (GOLD analysis project Ga0209792, IMG submission 185860) | Wastewater treatment Type I Accumulibacter community from EBPR Bioreactor in Madison, WI, USA - Reactor 1_6/14/2005_ DNA (SPAdes)... | ecosystem: Engineered > Bioreactor > EBPR >...
CCCGGGATCATGTCGAGCAGGTAGTTGACCACACCGCGACGGCGGTCGAACAACCAGATCCACACGGTCATGGCGGCGACGACCGGCATCGACCACGCCAGCAGGAGGGCGATCTGCAGGATGAGCCGGGCCGTCTTCGTGACGACCGTCATGAGCAGGGCGAGCAGCGTTCCCACCACGAGGGTGACCGCCGCGGTGATGACACAGAAGGCGAGCGAGCGCGCCACCACGATCCACAGGCCGGGATCGGTGGCGAGGGCGATGAAGTTGTCGAACCCGACGAAGGGTGCCGGCTTGCCGAACTGCTGGGCGAGCCCGTACTCCTGCATCGACGTGACGAACTGCCAGATCAGGGGGTAGCCCATGCCCGCGAGGAGGATCACGACTGCGGGAACGATGAGCAGGTACGGCACGCGGATGCCGCGGCGCGGGGCGATCGTGGACATGGGGGATCCTCCTTCCGGGTGTCGGTGGTCGGTGGTCGAGCCTGTCGAGACCCGGTGGTCGAGCCTGTCGAGACCCGGTGGTCGAGCCTGTCGAGACTGCCCTGGCACAGGGTCTCGACGGGGCTCGACCACCGAGGTGGTACTACGCGCTAACCGTTGATGAGTGCGTCGATCTTGGTGTCGTACTCGGCTGCGAGGGCCTTGATGTCGCCGCCGCCGTTCACCTTGCCGAAGAACTCCTCGAGCAGGCCGGAGCCCTCGACCGCGGCCCAGCCGGGCGCGGCGGGGGTCAGCTTCGAGTCGGCTGCGGAGGCGACGAGCGCCTTCGCGAACTGGTCGTCGCCGAGCGAGCTGGCGTAGTCCAGGTTGGCCGGTCCGAGACCGTTCTCACCGAGCATCTTCTGGTAGTCGGCGCTGAAGATGATCTTCATCAGCTCACGCGATGCCGACTGGTTCTTGCTGGCCGCGGAGATGGCGATGTTCGATCCGCCGGCGAACACGGGGGCGGCACCGCCGTCGACACCGGGGAGCACGAACGTGCCGAACACGTTGTCGTTCCAGGTGGCGATGGTCTTGGTGTCATCCTTGGGGTCCGGAGCGAGGTCACCGATCGACCAGTGCGCCCATCCGGGTGCGATGATCGTCGCGGCCTCGGGCGCGCCCGTGGCTGCGTTGTTGTTGATGTTCACCCACGGGGTGCTGTCCGACTCCGTGACCGGGGCGAGCGAGGCATCCGTGAAGAGCGCCTGGAGCTGCTCGAGGCCGGCGATCGACTTCGGGTCGGAGAGCGTCGACTTCCAGGTGTCGCCGTCCTTCGTGGCCAGGTCGCCGCCGTTGGCGAAGATCCAGGAGATGCCGTTGCGCCAGTCCTCACCGCCGATGAAGAAGCCCGACTGCGTGTCGGTCTTCAGCTTGGCTGCCGCGTCGCTGAACTCGCTCAGCGTCGTGGGAACCTCGAGGCCGGCAGCGGCCCAGACATCCTTGCGGTAGAACACGTAGCGCGAGCCGAAGTAGTACGGCAGCGCGTAGTTGGCGCCGTCGACCTTGCCGATCTCCACGAACGAGGGCAGCAGCTTGTCGCCGCCGAGCTCGGGCACGAGGTCGGTGATGTCGGAGAAGGCGCCGACGGTCGTGAACGTCGGGGACCACGTGTTGCCGATCTCCACCACGTCCGGAGTATTCTCGGGATCGGGCAGTGCGGTGGTCAGCTTCGAAAGGGCATCCGACCAGTCCTGCTGCTCGATGGTAAGGGTGCCCCCGGTTGCGTCTGCGTACTCTGTCTTAAGGTAGTCGCGCAGTGCATCCGGGGTGTCACCTCCCATGAGCCAGAGCGTGATGTCCTTGCCACCCTCGTCAGCCGGGGGTGTAGCGGAGCACCCGGCGAGAACGACGAGTGCGGCGGTTGCCGCAGCAACCAGTCCGAGCTTTCGCTTCATCATGTGTCTTTCCTTTGTTGGGGGCTGCGGGGTGCCCGGGTGGGAACTCCGCTGGTGCAGGGTTGAAGGGTCAGGAGACCCCGAGTTGCGCGGAGAGCACCATGACGGCGGCGCCGCGCATGACGATGTCCTCTCCGAGCGTGGTCATCCGCAACGTGAGATCGCCGTGGTACTCGGCCATCGTGCGGCTGCGGAGCGTGTCGATGGTCGCCTGGGCGAGCGGGCCATCAAGCAGTGAGGTGGGTCCGCTGAGGACCACTTCGGCGAGGTTGAGCGCGCCGACGACGGGTGCGAGCGCGATGCCGAGGCGCTGACCCGCCTGTTCGAGGATGCTCGTGCGCTCGCCCGGCGCTGCCGCGATCGCCTTCTCGAGCCGGGGAACTGCGAGCCAGGTCTCGAGGCAGCCCTGCTTGCCGCACGCACACTCGGCACCGCCGTCGGTGCCGACGACGACGTGTCCGATCTCACCCGCGGCGAACCGGCTGCCGAAGAGCGGGGTGCCGTCGAGCAGCAGCCCGGCACCCACACCGTGCCCGACTTTGATGAGCATCATGTCGCTGTCGGCCCCGCCGAAGCTGTGCTCCGCGAGGGCCGCGACGTTGGCGTCGTTGGCCACGACCACGGGCACGCCGAAACGGGCGGCGAGCTTCTCCTGCAGGGGTTCGTTCACCCAGCCGAGGTTCGGGGCGGTGAGCACGACGCCGGCGAGGTCGACCACACCGGGCGATCCGACACCGACGCCCAGGATCGGCAGGGTGGCGGCGGCCGTGAGGGTCTCGGCGAGCGCGATGACGAGGGCCGTCGCATCCGCCCCCGTGGCGCCGGCGAGCGGCAGTTCGGCGCGGTGCAGGATCTGCCCGTCGAGGTCGAGCACGGCGCCCCGGAACGTCGCGTACTCGCTGAGGTCGATGCCGATGATCTGGAACGCCCCGCGGTTGAGGTCGAGGAGCGTCGCCGGCTTGCCGGGGCGCACGTCCTCGCGCTGTCCCGTCTCGACGATGAGGCCCTCGAGCATGAGTTCGGCGACGAGGTCGGAGACCGTCACGCGCGTGAGGCCGGTCTCGCGAGCGAGATCGGCTCGGGACTGCCGACCCGCGCGGTACAGGGTCTGGAGCACCAGCGAGCGGTTGTGCCCGCGGGCGTGCTCCGGAAGCACCTTGGTGGTCGGGCGCAGTGCGCGACCCGTGCTGAACCCCGTTGTCATGTTTGTTAGTACACCTTACGAACAAACTCCCGCGCAAGTCGGGGAAGCACTGTTTACCGGGTTGTTACATTTCCGCCGGATGCCCCGGCGCTGAGAATCCCCTGCAATCTCCCACCCCCCACTCAGGAATCCCCTCGCGGGTACGGCATGCTGGGTGACACGTCACTGACAGGAGAACTCATGCTCGCAGCATCCACCAGCAAGGCCTCCCTCGCCGTACTCGCCGGGCTCTCGCTTGCCGGTGCCCTCGCGGGATGCACAGCGACCGCCGACACAGCGGGCAGCGGCTCCACCGACACCAACAACTCCGACTCCGGGAACGCGGGCGCCGACACCAGCGCCGTGTACACCGACGGCACCTACACCGCCGAGGGCAGCTACCAGGCACCCAGCGGCACCGAGAGCGTCGACGTGACCATCACACTGAAGGGCGACGTCATCACCGCCGTCGAGGTGGTCGGCAACGCCACCGATCCGCAAGCCCAGCAGCATCAGGGTGAGTTCATCGCGGGCATCTCCGGGGTCGTCGTCGGCAAGGACATCGACACCATCCAGGTCGACAAGGTGGGCGGCTCGTCGCTGACCAGTGGCGGATTCACCAAGGCCGTCGAGGAGATCAAGGCTGACGCGGCCGCATAGCCTCGAGTTCGAGGCCATCGGCACCGGCTGGCAGATCGACACGGCCGAGCCGGTCTCACCGGAACTCCGGGCGCGCATCGCGGCGCGCATCGATGCGTTCGATCTCGCGTGGTCCCGTTTCCGCGACGACTCGCTCGTGGCGCGCATCGCCCGGACCCCCGGGAGCTACCGCCTGCCCGCCGAAGCCGCCGACCTGCTCGAGCTCTACCGCGGGCTCTACGAGGCGACGGATGCCGCGGTCAGCCCCCTCGTCGGCCGCGCCCTCGAGGCCCTCGGCTACGACCGTGCCTACTCATTGCGCCCGAGCGGACCACCCGCACCGCCGCCCGCGTGGGAGGACGCCCTCTCGTGGGACGGCACGACGCTGACGACGGTGCGACCCGTGCTGCTCGACGTGGGCGCCGCGGGCAAGGGACTCCTCGTGGATCTCGTGACCGAGTTGCTGGTTGCGGCAGGCCACACCGATGTGATCGTGGACGGCAGCGGTGACATCCGGCAGGTGGGTCCCGAGCCGATCAGGGTGGGGCTCGAGCATCCGCTGGACGCGACCAAGGCGATTGGGGTGGCCATCGTGCGCGACGGGGCGATCTGCTCATCGGCGACCAATCGCCGCGCCTGGGGCACTGGTCTGCACCACGTGATCGACGCGACCACGGGCCTTCCCACGGCGGCGGTGATCGCGACCTGGGCGATCACCTCGAGCGCGATGCTCGCCGACGGCTTGTCGACGGCACTGTTCTTCGCCGAGCCCGCGAGACTCGCGGAACGCTACGACTTCACCTTCGTGCGGATGTTCGCGACCGGGCGGGTAGAGTTCTCGCCAAACCTCGACGGAGAGCTATTCACATGAAGCAGTGGCTGGACCGGGTCACGGGTGCCGTGACGATGTACAAGCTCGTGATCGCGGTGCTCGCGGCCATCGGAGTGATCGCCCTCGTGCTGTCGCTGTTCGGCATCGGCAGTTACTCGCCATTGGCGCTGATCGTGTCGGCCGCAGTCTCAATCGTGGCCACCAACAGCACCAACGTGCTCCTCGGCACGATCATGCGGGTCACGCCTCATCTCGACTCCTCGATGATCACGGCGCTGCTCATCTTCTTCATCATGAAGCCGACGCTCGAACCCCTGGGGCTCGTCGGGATCGCCCTGGCCGGAGTCATCGCGAACATCTCCAAGTACCTCATCGCCGTGCGCGGCCGGCACGTGCTCAACCCGGCGGCCCTCGGCGTATTCGTCGTCGCGCTGGTCGCCTACACCGGCTTCCTCGGCTTCGGGTTCGCGGTGTGGTGGCTCGGCAGCTCGACCTACCTGGTGCCGGTGGCCATCGGGGCGTTCCTCGTGCTGTACCGCACCCAGCGGCTGGCGATCGGCGGCATCTTCCTGGCCCTCGTCGCACTCGGCTCCGTGCTCTACTTCCTCGTGGTGGGCGAGACGGTGCTCGGCGCGCTCCAGTACGTCTTCCTGTCCTCCCCCGCGGTGTTCTTCGCGGGCTTCATGTTCAGCGAACCGCTCACGCTCGCCCCGCGGCGGTGGCAGCAGGTCGTCGAGGCCGTCGTGGTGGCGCTGCTGCTCAGCGTTCCATTCTCGCTCGGCCCGATCACGCGCACCCCGCAGTTGGCACTGCTGGTGGGCAACATCATCGGCTTCGCCTTCGGGCAGCGACGCGGCATCCGACTCGCCTATCTCGGCAAGAAGCAGCTCGCGCCGACGACGTGGGAGTTGTCGTTCCAACCGAAGCGACCCGTGCGGTTCGTTCCGGGCCAGTACATGGAGCTCACGATCCCGCACCGCAAGCAGGACTTCCGCGGGAGCCGCCGCTACTTCAGCATCTCCTCCGCTCCGACGACCGACGGGCCGATCACCTTCGCCATCACGCGCCCGGCGAAGTCGTCGAGCTTCAAGCAGGCCCTGCTCGACCTCGAACCCGGTGCTGCTGTGACGGGCACCGGAGTTGGCGGCGACTTCACCCTGCCGAGCGACCTGGGCGAGCCGCTGCTGCTGGTGGCGGGCGGCATCGGCATCACCCCGTTCGCCAGTCAACTGGCGCACGCGGCCGAGCGGGGCGAGAAGCGCGACGTCGTCGTGGTCTACTCCACGAGCGCGACCGGGGAGCTGCCGTACGGCGAACTGCTGGCGCGCACCGGAGCCCGCGTCGTCGTCTACGCCCCGGAGCGGCCGGAGAACCTGCCCGCCGGCTGGGAGTACGGCGGAGAGGGCCGGGTGACCGGCGAGCGCCTCGCCGCTGCTGTTCCGGATGCGGCCCGCCGCCGCGCGTTCGTCTCCGGTCCGCCGTCGCTCGTCAACGACCTCCGCCGCGCACTGCGCTCGCAGGGCGTGAAGCAGGTGCACTCGGACTACTTCTCCGGCTACTGACTCCGCGACCACCGCTCAGGGCGCGCAGCGCCCCGAGGATCGTGATGAGGTCGACGATCTCCTGGAGCGCCGCCCCGACGACGGCCGGGATCAGCCCGAATGAGGCGACGATCATGAGGGCCACACTCGCGCCGATACCGACCCAGATGCTCTGAAGGGCGATGCTCACGGTGCGATGACCGATGGCGACCGCGTCGGCCACGCGCGTGAGATCGTCGACCAGGATCACGACATCGGCGGACTCGCTGGCCGCCGTCGAACCCCGGGCGCCGAGCGCGATTCCCACGTCGGACGCCGCCAGCACCGGGGCATCATTGACTCCGTCGCCGACCATGATCACCGGCCGGGGCTGGGCATCGCGCACGAGGTCGACCTTGTCCTCGGGCAGGCACTCCGCGTGCACGCTCGTGATTCCGAGTTGCTCCGCGATCGGTGCCGCCGTCTGCTCGACGTCACCCGTGATGAGCATCGTCGTGGTGATGCCGAGGCCCTCGAGGCGGGCCAGGGTCTCGGCCGACTCCGCGCGCACCTCGTCCCTGAGGATGATCGCGCCGGCGAATGCGCCACCGACCCCGACATACACCGCCGCCTCGCCGCTGGCGCCGTCGTGACGAACCAGCCCGCTGACCCGCTCGCCGACGAAGCTCGGCTTGCCGACGACGACCCGCTGCCCGTGGATCGTCGCCTCGATGCCGTGCGTGGCCACCTCGTGAGCATCCACGGCCTCGGTGAGGGCGATGCCGCGGTCGCTCGCCGCGTCCAGCAGGGACTGGGCGAGCACGTGTGAGGAGTATCGCTCGGCGGAGGCCACGTACCCGAGAAGGGTCGACTCGGTGAAGGGCGCTACCGGGAGCACCGCGACCACCGCGGGCATCCCGTGAGTGAGGGTGCCCGTCTTGTCGAAGGCGATCGTGCGGGCGCGGGCGAGCAATTCGAGCGACTTGGCGCCCTTCATGACGATGCCCGCCTTGGCGGCCCGGCTCATGCCCGCCATGAAGGCGACCGGCGCCGCGAGCAGCAGCGGGCACGGGGTGGCCACCACGAGCACCTCGGCGAAGCGGATCGGGTCGCCCGAGACGGCCCACGCGATGCCCGCGATCACGAACGCGACCAGGGTGAACGGAAGCGCGTAGCGATCGGCCAGCCGCACCATCGGCGACTTCGACGCGGATGCCTCCCGCACGAGCTCGATGATGCGCTGGTACTGGCTGTCCTCCGCCAACGCGGTGACGGTCACGTCGACGGCGGCCGGACCGTTCACCGAGCCACTGAGCAGGGCGTCCCCGCGCACCTTGTCAACGGGCATGCTCTCGCCCGTGAGCGACGACTCATCGAGGGATGTCGCCGCACTCAGCAACTCGCAGTCGACCGGCACGATCTCCGCCGGCCGCACGAGCAGACGATCACCGACGGCGACCGAATCGATCGGGACATCCTCGATGCCGTCGTCGGGGGTGTACCGGTGGGCGAGCTGCGGCACGCGATCGAGCAGGGACTTGAGATCGCGTTCGGCGCGCCCCGCCGCGTAGTCCTCGAGCGCTTCGCCTCCGGCGAGCATGAGCACGATGATCAGGCTGGCCCAGTACTCGCCCACGACCACGGTGCTGACGATCGCAGTGACGGCGAGCACGTCGAGGCCCACTTCGCCCTTGAGGAGCCGCTTGACCATCGTGAATCCCTCGCGCGCGGCCACGAGCAGCGCGAAGCCGGAGATGATCCAGGGAGTCAGCCAGGACGCCGGCGTGAGCAGCAGGATCAGACCCACGACACCAACGGCGATGGCCGCGACAACGAGTGGGTAGCGCCGCAGGAACATACCCCCATAGGTAGTCCTCTTGGGCGCAAATGGCTAGCAAGGGGCGCCTTAGTGCTGTGTCAGCCGTGGGCGAACAGGGGCCGTGCGGGTCCCCATGTGTGCCTACAATCGACACAACTTGAGTCACCCCGACTCAAGTTTCAGACACTACCGTCCCGCCGCGACAGCGGCACGACGTGAAGGAGTTGCACACCATGGCAGTCGCATACAGCCCGTTCCGTGACGCGCGTCGCGTCGCATTCGCCCCCGAGTTCCGCCCGGCATCGCGCCTCGCGCCCATCGACCTCTACCGCGCGGAGGACACCTACGTGCTCTCCGTCGACCTCCCCGGGGTCGATGCCGGGTCGATCGACGTGGACGTGGACGGTCGCGTGCTCACCGTGCGCGCCCAGCGCACCGCACCCGCGGTCGAGGGCGCGACCTGGCTCAGCCGAGAGCGCTCCAGCGGCGCCTACGTGCGCAAGCTGAACCTCGGCGACTCGATCGACACGGAGAACATCTCGGCCGACTACGCGAACGGAGTGCTCACCGTGAGCCTGCCCGTCTCCGAGAAGGCCAAGCCGCGCAAGGTCGCCGTGACCGGAGCCGCGCTCGCGGCGTCCGACGCGCAGTAGCCCCCACGACACGACGGGCCCGGGAGTCGGATCTCCCGGGCCCGTCGTCGTAGGCGCGCCCTAACCTTGTCGCATGACCTCGTTCGCGGAGAAGCCGATCCTCCACTTCACGAGCGCCGACGAGTGGGAGCGCTGGATCATCGAGGTCGGCGATCCCGCTGGCGTGCGCCTCCAGCTGCGCAAGCGGTCGTCGCCCGAGCCGGGCATCACCTACGACGAAGCACTCGACGTCGCGCTGTGCCACGGCTGGATCGACGGACAGGTGGGTCGCTTCGACGATCACTACACGCTGCAGGCATTCACACCGCGACGGTCCCGCAGCCCGTGGTCGCAGCGCAACCGCGACCACGTGGAGCGCCTCGTCACCGAGGGGCGCATGCGCCCCGGCGGCATCGCCGAGGTCGACCGTGCGAAGTCCGATGGTCGATGGGATGCCGCGTACCGCCAGAAGGACGCACCGGTACCCGAAGACCTGCGCACGGCGCTCGACGCCAACGCCGCGGCATCCGCCCGGTTCGACACGCTGACGGCACAGAACCGCTGGGCGATCCTGTTCCGCCTGATGTCGGTCACGAGCCCGACGACGCGCGCGGCTCGTATCGAGAAGGATGTCGCGATGCTCGCCAGGGGCGAGACGATCTACCCCCAGCGCACCTAGCCGAGGCGCGCGGCGAGGTTCTTGTCGAGCGTGTCGAGGAACTCCTCGGTGGTCTCCCACTTCTGGTCCGGTCCGACGAGCAGTGCGAGGTCCTTGGTCATGTGCCCGGCCTCGACCGACGTGATGACGACATCCTCGAGGGTCTCGGCGAAGGTTGCGAGCTCGGGGTTGTTGTCGAGCTTGGCGCGGTGAGCGAGTCCCCGGGTCCAGGCGTAGATCGAAGCGATCGGGTTGGTCGACGTGGGCTTGCCCGCCTGGTGCTGGCGGTAGTGGCGGGTGACGGTTCCGTGGGCGGCCTCCGCCTCGACGACCTTGCCGTCGGGAGTCGCGAGCACGGACGTCATGAGCCCGAGGGAGCCGAAGCCCTGGGCGACCGTGTCGGACTGCACGTCACCGTCGTAGTTCTTGCACGCCCAGACATAGCCGCCCTCCCACTTCATGGCCGAGGCGACCATGTCGTCGATGAGACGGTGCTCGTACGTGAGGCCCTTGGCGTCGAACTCGGCCTTGAACTCCTTCTCGAAGATCTCCTCGAAGATGTCCTTGAACCGGCCGTCGTAGGCCTTGAGGATCGTGTTCTTCGTCGAGAGGTACACCGGGTAGTTGCGGGCGAGGCCGTAGTTGAGCGAGGCGCGGGCGAAGTCGCGGATCGACTCGTCGAGGTTGTACTGCACCTGCGCGACACCGTCACCCGGGGAGTGGTAGACCTCGAACTTGAGCGGCTCGGAGCCGTCGTCGGGGGTGAACTCGACGGTCAGCGTGCCCTTGCCCGCGAAGCGGAAGTCGGTGGCCTTGTACTGGTCGCCGAACGCGTGGCGGCCGATGATGATCGGCTTGTTCCAGCCGGGCACGAGGCGGGGGATGTTGGAGATGATGATCGGCTCGCGGAAGATCACGCCGCCGAGGATGTTGCGGATCGTGCCGTTCGGGCTCTTCCACATCTGCTTGAGGCCGAACTCCTCGACGCGGGCCTCGTCGGGGGTGATGGTGGCGCACTTGACGCCGACGCCGTGCTTCTGGATGGCGTGGGCCGCGTCGATCGTGACCTGGTCGTTGGTCTCGTCGCGGTGCTCGATGCCGAGGTCGTAGTACTCGAGGTTGATGTCGAGGTACGGGTGGATCAGGGTGTCCTTGATCTTCTGCCAGATGATGCGCGTCATCTCGTCGCCATCGAGCTCGACGACGGTGCCTTCTACGTGGATCTTGGACAAGCGATGCTCCTTCAGTGAGTGACCGGGAACAGCATACCCGCTCGGAGAAGTATCTCGATGTCAAGATATCTTCGCGCGGGTCAGGCCCGCGGGTTAGCCTGTCTGCATGGGTGAACTGAGGCTGGAAGAGCTGAGCGCGAAGACCATTGTGGCCGCCAACAACCTCACGCTGCGCCGAGGTCAGGAGCAGTTCGTCACCCCGCCCAGCTACGCGATCGCCGACAGTTTTCTCAACCCCGCGACCTCCTGGCCGCGGGTCGTGCTCGACGGCGACACGGTGGTCGGGTTCATCCGCGGCAACTTCGACCCGGATGCGGCGCAGGAGGAATTCCGCAGCTGCGTCTGGCGCGTCACCGTCGCCGGGCCCTCGCAGGGCACCGGCGTCGGCAAGTTCGCCGTGCACGCTCTGGCCGAGGAGGCGAAGAGCCGCGGATTCGAGCGACTGACCGCGCTCTGGGAGCCCGGCGAAGAGGGCCCGGAGGAGTTCTTCCTCCGCGTCGGCTTCACCATCGTCGGCCAGACCCAGTACGGCGAGAACATCGGCGCCCTCGAGCTGTAGTGAACCAGCAGCCCGGCGCCGACTTCATCAGTCGGGTTCTCGACGTCGTCACGTCGATACCGCCCGGTCGCGTCATGGCCTACGGGGATGTCGCGGCGGCGCTCGGTTCCCGAGCGGCGCGCGCGGTGGGGCAGGTCATGTCGCACTACGGCTCGGATGTGCCCTGGTGGCGCGTGGTGCGGGCGAGCGGGCATCCCGCGATCGATCACGAGGCGAGGGCGCTGGAGAACTTCCGCGCGGAGGGCACACCACTGAAGTGGAGTCGCGACGGGGTCTACCGCGTCGACCTCGCCGTGGCGCGGTACGACCCTGCCGCTGATTGAGTAGCGCGACGCGCGTCACCCGGCAGCGGCAGCCGCCTCCCCGCCCGGCGCCCGCCCTGCCGCCTGCCCCGCCCGCCTGCCCTTCCGAAATGACGGAGATACCGGCGTTCGCTGCCCGCGCGCAGCGCTGGAAGGGGCTCGGTCGCGCAATCTCCGTCATTTCGGAAGGGCAGTCGGTGGTGGCAGTTCTCCACCAATCTGCCGCTCCGGCCCAGTCGGGAGTGCCCTGCACGCCACCGTCGTTGCATGAACTCGATCCACAACGACGTGCGCCGTCGCGGCGGAGTCGCTACGACGGCCGAACTCCTCCGCGACGGACACTCCTCGCACTCGCTGACCTCAGCAGTCCGCCGCGGTGCGATCATCCGTGTCCGGCAGGGTCACTACGCCACGCCTGAACTGGATGCGGCCGAACTGTCTGCGGTTCGGGTCGGCGGGCGCTTGACGGGCCTCGCCGGACTGCGGAGGCACGGTGTCTGGACACCCGTACGCGTCGGACTGTGCGTCGACGTGACCGCACATGCCCGTGGACTCCGGGCTCCGGGGGACCCCGCTGTCAAGCTCAACTCGATTCGCCGCCCCGGTGTAGAGGTGGTGTGGAGCCCGCGACGCGAGATCGGTACCCGCTCGCTTGTCGGTGTCCTCGGTTGCATGCGTCGGGTTGCGCGATCTCACCCAGCAAGAATTGCCTTCGCCGCGGCGGAGTCGGCCATGTTCCTGGGCAAGATGTCCGGACCCGAGTGGTGGAGCCTGGTGGGGACTCTGCCACGCGACCGCAGACGCGCGCTGAGCGCGGCCGGTCGGCTCAGCGAGAGCGGAGGCGAGTCACTCGCTGCGTTTGGGCTTCGACGGGCAGGCATCCCGTTCGTTCAGCAGGTCGTCATCGACGGAGTCGGGCGGGTGGACCTGCTGGTAGGAGATCGGCTGGTCATCGAGATCGATGGCGCCGAGTTCCACACCTCCCGTGCTGCATTCGAGGAGGACCGCCGGCGCGATGCCGAACTGAGTGCGCGAGGTTACCGCGTTCTGCGGTTCAGCTACACGCAGGTGGCGGACCGATGGCATGAGGTGCAGGCGTCAGTCATCGCTGCCCTGCTCCGCGGCGACCATCTGGCGTGACTCGCGGCCGACGGAGCGAGAACGCCTCGCGGCGAGTTGCTCCGTCTCCTTCTTCCGAAATGACGGATTGATGGGCATTCAGGTGGCGACTGCCAAACTGGCACCGTGCGCCGCGCCGGATCTCCGTCATTTCGGAAGGTCGAGTCGGGTCGGGTCGAGAGTCGGGTCGGGTCGGGTCGGGTCGGGAGTCGAGTCGGTCGACTCGGGTGGGTCGCGTCGTGACGGCACGGGCAGCCCGTTCATGCCGCCTGTCTACACCAAGGAGTCGCGCCACGCAGCATGCAGCTGCGCGAATCGACCGGTTCCGG
>Ga0209792_1001269_pt1 | contig 12692 bp, 12 predicted proteins | sample EBPBio142005_DNA_FD_185860 | JGI IMG/M metagenome (GOLD analysis project Ga0209792, IMG submission 185860) | Wastewater treatment Type I Accumulibacter community from EBPR Bioreactor in Madison, WI, USA - Reactor 1_6/14/2005_ DNA (SPAdes)... | ecosystem: Engineered > Bioreactor > EBPR >...
GATGGTGCTGCTGGGCTTCCACCCGGCCGTCATCATCTTCGTGTTCGGCTTCAACCTCGTCTGGCAGTTCTGGATTCACACCGAGACGATCCGCAAGCTGCCGCGCTGGTTCGAATTCGTCTTCAACACGCCGTCGCATCACCGCGTGCATCACGCCACGAACGCCCGCTATCTCGACGCAAACTACGCCGGCACGCTGATCATCTGGGACCGCATGTTCGGCACCTTCGTTCCCGAGGAGGAAACCGACCTGCCGCGCTACGGCATTGTGAAAAACCTCGGCACCTTCAATCCGCTGCGTGTCGCCTTCCACGAATATGTCGGCATCTGGAAGGACGTGACGCAGCCCGGCCTGACGCTGGGCCAGCGTCTGCGCTATTTGTTCATGCCGCCCGGCTGGAGCCATGACGGCTCGCGCGACACATCCGAAAGCCTCAAGGCCGACTATGTGCGTCGCAATCCGGGCGAGGCGGGCAAGCCCGGACTGCCGCCGGTGCCGGACGCCGCACCCGCCGAATAGTTGACGTAGCGAAACGTCGCGCTAGGATCGCACCTTGCAGTGTGAGGGGTGTTTTCCATGCGCGCCTTGGTTGCATGCCTTTTCCTGATGGCAACCGTTGGCCCCGGTGTCGCGGCATCCTCGATCGACTGGCGGGTCAAGCAACCCTTCCGCTATTTCACCGACACGGTCGATTTCGATATGCATCGCCAGGCCTTCGCCGACGCGATCCGGGCAAACGGCGGCGCTGTCTCTGCGAAACCGGTCTCCGATGTCGAGGCGCGCCTGAATAGCCTGAACTGGCTCGGCTCCTGGTATCAGGCTCATCCGTCGAAATACCCCGCTTCGACTTCGGCCGGCGGCGGCACGGCCATGCGCGGCTGGGCTCACCATGTCGAACGGCGGCGCGCCACCTGCTGGGACGCAGCCGACCAGTGGCATTCGTCCTGTCGTAGCGATGCGATCTGGCCCTATGCGCGTACCGACTATGTGCTGCCGAAGGCCCATACCGTGATCGTCAAGCTGAACGAGCCGCCGGCCGGCCAGTGCCGGTGGGTCGCCGAGCGGCCTGTCTTCGTGGAGGCAAATGGCGATCTGGCGGTCGAGCGAACCCGGCCGTGCGGCGAGGAGGTCGAGGCGCGCATTCCGTTCGATCCCGCAGCGACCGCCGGTACAGGCCTGCGCGTAGAATTGCCAGCCGGCCAGCCGGTCGCGACGACCATTCTTGTCCGCGACCGGCTGATCGTCGGCCTCGGCGACAGCTATTCATCAGGCGAAGGCAATCCGGATACGCCCGTCGAAGTGACGCGTGCGATTCCGAAATTCTACAAGGAGAACTACAATTTCACCTATGACGCTGCCGCGAAAGCGCTGCAGCGCACGCCCTCGACGTCGTTCCCGATCCGCAAGAACGGGCGTCCCGCCTTCTGGACGGACAGGAAATGCCACCGGTCGAGCTACAGCTATCACCTGCGGACAGCCTTGCAGGTCGCGCTGGCCGATCCGAAACATGGCGCCGTCACATTCCTCGGCTTTGCCTGTTCCGGCGCGGAGATCGTCGAAGGCTTTCTGCGCGATTACATCGGCGTCGAAGTGGTCGGCGGCGACACCTTCTCGGCCGGCGGGCGCGTCCGGAAGGACATGCCGCAGGTCGACCGGCTGATGACCGAGCTTTGCCGGGACAATCTGACTGCCGCCCCCCGCCGGCGGAGGATCGCGATCAACCCGCCGCTCGTGGTCGACGGGCCAGATATCGCGTCGCTCAGCATGCTCGATTGCCCGGCCGGCAAATTCCTCCGGCCGATCGACATGATGCTGATATCGATCGGCGGCAACGATGTAGGCTTCACCCCGCTGGTCAAGACGGTGCTGACGGCCAAGCCTCCCCAATATGCGTCGGGCGTCGATACGCCCTGGTTTCTCAATGCGGCGATCAACGCCCTGAAAGGGTTCATGGGAACTTTGACTGTCCCGCAGGCCGAGGAGCGGGCGAAACAATTGCCGGCGCGGTTCGATGCGCTGCGCGAGGCGCTGCGCACGCTGCCCATCAAAACCGGCGACGACGGCAGGCCGAACATATTCTTGACCGCCTTTCCGCTGATCGAAAACAATGAGAGCGGAAAGCTTTGCGGCACGGACGATCCGCGCGAGAGCATGGAGGGCGTCAATGTTGCCGGCGTGCTGTCGATCCACCGTCCGACGCTTGCCGCGGTGAGCAATTTCGCGGCCAACGACCTGCATGTAAGGCTGAGCGCCGCGGCGATCGCAGGCCGCTGGCATTTCGTCGCAGCGCACCGCAATCCGTTCGCGAAGCGTGGTGTCTGCGCGCAGCGTGCCGGGTCGGAGAACACGCCGGCCGAAAGCCTGATGCTGCCCTACTGGAAGGGCAATACGGGGCCTTGGCTCGACTATGACCCGGCCAGCGCCACGCGCGCCTACGCCCCGCGCCTGCGGCTGTTTCGCACGCTCAACGACGCCTGCATGTTCGTGCAGTTCAAGCGGAGTGGGTCACCGAACTACTACGGCGGCAACTGGGGTATCGGCGATCTGATCGAGAGCTGCATGGGCGGCCCGTTCCACCCGACGGCGGAGGGTCATGCCGTGATCGCGGACGCGGTCTATGCGGAGGCGAAGAAGGTGCTCGGCCTGACCGACCCGACAATCGCCGATCTTGTCGGAGAATAGTCAGCCTTCCTTCGCGCCCGGCAGCCTCGTCGGGAACAGGTCCGGAAACTCGGCCTCGCGCTTTGCCATTTTTGCCTGGATCGCAGCCATCAGGTCGTGCGGGCGCAGCATGCCGCCGTTCCAGGTCGCGACGTAATCGAGACCGTCGGCGACCGAGTGGTCGCGGGCATAGGCGAGGTTGCGCTTGATGCCGGCGATCGCCAGCGGCGAGCGTGCCGCGATCTGCTGCGCCAGAGCCAGACCGGCTTCACGTACCGCCGACTGGTCCGCATGGATAGATGAGACGAGGCCGAACTGTTTCGCCTCCTCGGCCGAGAAGCGACGGCCGGAATAGGCCAGCTCCGCCGCGATCGAGAGCGGGATGAGCTTCGGCAGGCGCTGGAGCGTGCCGACATCGGCGGCCATACCGATATTGATTTCCTCGATGCCGAAATAAGCGTCTGCGCTGGCAAGACGGATATCGCAGGCGGTGATCAGGTCGATGCCGCCGCCGATGCAGGCTCCGTGGATCGCGGCGATGACGGGAAAGCGCGCCCGCTCGATCGCGGTGAAACTGTCCTGCAATTTCAGCACGATGTCGCGCATCGCATAGGCCGCTCGGCCGGGCTCCTTGTCGAACAGTTTCGCCAGATCGCCGAAGGTCGCGAGATCCATGCCGCTGGTGAAGTGTTTGCCCGCGCCGGTGATGACGGCGGCGCGCACCGTCTCGTCGGCTTGAAGCCCGTCGATCAGCCGCGGCAAGTCAGCCCAGAAATCCGGCGACATGGCGTTCGCCTTGTCGGGCTTGTTCATGACGAGTTCGGCCACCGCGCCTTGGCGGACGACGGAGAAAAAGGTGCTGTCGAAACTGGCCACGACTGCTCCGTTCATTCCGCCGCCTGCTGCGTCGCGGCGATGCCCAGCCACTCCCGGCAATCGCGCAGTGCGCGCGCCGTGATCGCCTTCTTCTTCGCGATCGCCTTGTCCTTGCCGCGGAAGCGGCCTTCGAAATCGTCGGGCTTCAATTTCGTGCCGGCTGCTAGCGGCGGGAACAGGCCGAAATTGACGTTCATCGGCTGGAACGAACGTTTTCCGGGTTCGTCGTCCGAGGTCAGATGACCGCCGGTGATATGACCGAGCAGCGCGCCGAAGGCGGTCGTCGGCGGGGGCAGGGAGGGCGAGCGCCCAAGCCGCTGCGCCGACGCGAAACGTCCGGCAAGAAGACCGATCGCGGCGGATTCGACATAACCTTCGCAGCCGGTGATCTGGCCGGCGAAGCGCAGGCCGGGGCGCGACTTCAATTGCAGGTCCGGGCCAAGCAACGTCGGCGAGTTGATATAGGTGTTGCGGTGCAGGCCGCCGAGGCGGGCGAAGTCGGCGTTCTCCAGACCGGGGATGGTGCGGAAGATGCGCACCTGCTCGCCATGCTTCAACTTCGTCTGGAAGCCGACCATATTGTAGAGCGTGCCGAGCGCATTGTCCTGCCGCAACTGGACGACCGCATAGGCCTTGACGGTCGGATTGTGCGCATTGGTCAGGCCCATCGGCTTCATCGGGCCGTGGCGCAGCGTTTCGGGTCCGCGCTCGGCCATGATCTCGATCGGCAGGCAGCCGTCGAAATAGGGCGTGCCTTCCCATTCCTTGAATTCGCCCTTGGCGCCGGCGTTCAGCGCCTCGACGAAGGCGAGGTACTGGTCCTTGTCCATCGGGCAGTTGATGTAGTCCTTGCCCGTGCCGCCGGGACCGACCTTGTCATAGCGCGACTGGAACCAGCAGGTGTTCATGTCGATCGTGTCGAAATGCACGATCGGCGCGATCGCATCGAAGAAGGCCAGCGCATCCGCGCCGGTTTCGCTGGCGATGGCCTCGGCGAGCGCCGGCGCGGTCAGTGGACCGGTCGCGATAATCGTTTGATCCCAGTCGCTTGGCGGAAGGCCCTCGATCACCTCGCGACGGATCTCGATGAGCGGATGCGCCTTGAGCCTCGCTGTCACGGCGTCGGAGAAGCCGTCGCGGTCGACGGCCAGCGCGCCGCCGGCCGGCACCTGATTGGCGTCGCCGGACTGCATGATCAGCGAGCCCGCCAGCCGCATCTCGGCATGCAGCAGACCGACCGCATTCGTCTCGGCGTCGTCGGAACGGAACGAGTTCGAACAGACCAGCTCTGCCAGTCCGTCGGTCTTGTGCGCGTCGGTGCCTCGAACGCCGCGCATTTCGTGGAGCACCACGGGCACGCCGGCGCTGGCGATCTGCCACGCTGCTTCCGATCCGGCGAGGCCGCCGCCGACGACATGTACAGGCTTGTTTTCCATGCGGATCACATAGCGGCGCGGCGCATCCATGGCAAACCCGCCGCCCTTGCGGGCCCCATTGCCGGGCATTGTGCGGCGCGGTAGGGTCCGGTCATGCGAGGGGATACGATTCAGCGATTGATCGCCGTGACCGCGCTGGCGGCGTTTGCCGCCGGCTGCAGCAGTTCGTCGTCCAATATCGGGACGGTGAAGGCCAACACCACCGTATCGCGGCTCGTCGTGTGCCACGGCTTCGATTGCCGCCGACAGACCAAGCTCGAATTGTCCGGCGGCGACGCTGGGCGGCTCGCGTCCATCATGCGCGGCGGCGCGAAGTCGGCCAAGGCCGAGCGTGACGCTGTCCGATCCGCCGTCAAATATTTCGAGACGCGCGCCGGCCAGGCGATCGGCGTGCGCGACGAACCGAAGTCCGACATCACGCAGTCCGGGCTGATCGGCCAGATGGACTGCATCGACGAGTCGACCAACACACGCACGCTGCTGCTTTATTTGCAGGGGCGCGGGCTGCTCAAGCATCACAAGGTGATGGGCAATGTCTCGCGCGGCTTCTTCGCCGACGGGCGCTATCCGCATTCGACGGCGGTTCTGCAGGAAAATGGCGGGACGAAGTGGGCCATCGACAGTTGGTATGAGCCGATGGGCGGCGCCCCCGACGTGATGCCGCTGGCCGAATGGCAGCGGCGCGGGGTTATGGGCGAGCGCTGAGGCGGCCCGGCATCCCCCGGAATCACGACACCCGCCGGGGGAGGAGGTCCGGCGGGTGTCGCTTTTGGTGGCCGTCGTTCGGGAGGAGGTGAACGCGGCCCTCTCTAGGGGCCTGGGAGGAGGATGGCCCCGTCGAGAACTGTTGTCTTCGTCAGACAGCCTTGCGGGCGACGAAGGGAATTTCGCTGCGGGCGATGCCGAGATCCGACAGCTCGCGGTTGGAGAGGCGGTTCAGCTCGGACACGGTTTCCCGGTAGCGGCGCCAGTTGCGGTAATTGCGGATGATGTTCATTTTCGTCTCGTTTCTTCGATCTATCTCTTTGATGGCGCTAACATATGATCCGCCATACCAGTTTAGAAGAGAATTTGTTGCATGGCAGCAATGCGGATTGTGCAATGCAGCATTAATGGGCGGTTAACCGGCGTCGCGAATTCGCCGCAATGTCGGCGAGGCTGCGCGGCGAAAGAATGCTAGGGCGGGGATATGGGCTACAAGGACAAGGTCGGAGCGGACATCGCCCGCTGGCAGAAAGCGGGTCTCGTATCGCCGGATACGGCCGATGCGCTGCGCGCCGACATCGAGGCGAACCACGGCAAGGGGCTCGGCTTCGGCCAGGTGCTCGCCATCATGGCGGGCCTGCTTCTGGCGGCGGCCGTGCTGATCATGGTGGCGGCGAATTGGGAAGCGATCCCGAGACTGTGGCGCGTCGGCACGCTGTTCGCGCTTCTCGCCGCATCCTATGTCGGAGGAGCATTCCTGAAGGTTCGCGGCAATGACGCATTCGCCGAGGCCGCCTGGCTGGTCGGCGCCGCGACGTTCGGCGGTTCGATCGCGCTGATCAGCCAGATGTACCACATCACCGGCGACGAGACCCAGGCGATCCTCGTCTGGTGCCTGGGCACCGCGCTGGCCGCGGCCGCGCTGCGCTCGCCGATCCTCACCGTCGCCGCCGTGGCACTGGCGGGAGCCTGGGCGGGCTGGCCGGTGTTCAATTTCTCGCTGAATGTCGACATCTGGTTCCTGCCGCTGCTTGCCGCGCTTTGGGCGCTGTCGATCTGGACCCGGTCGATCCCCGCCCGCCACCTGATCATCCTCAGCGTCATCGGCTATGCGGTGACGCTCTATGTCGACAATGATCTGAAGATCGTTCCCGCGATCCTGGCGCTCGCGTCGGCCGGCCTGTTCTTCGCGGTGACCCGGTTCGGCGACGAGATCGAGCGGCTGACCGGCCTTGGCGAGGGGCTGGCGGTCGATGCGCTGATCGGCTTTCTGGTCGGCATCGTCTCGCTTCAGTTCATCTACTCGGACACCGGCCATTTCATGTGGCTGGCCATACTCGGGCTGGGCGGCATCGTCGGCGCTCTCCTGCTCGGCGGGCGGCTCGGGCGAAGCGTTCGCTGGCTGGCCTATCTCGGCTTCGCGCTGGAGATCGCGATCATCTACGCCAATACGATCGGCTCGATGCTCGGCACCGCCGGCTTCTTCCTGCTGGCGGCGATCGGTCTCGGCGTGCTCGCCTTCGTCATCATCCGGGTGGAGCGGCGCATGGCCGCGCCCGCGGCAACGGGAACAGGAGCCTGATCCATGAGACCCACCTGGCTCCTCATCTCCGCCGCTGTCATCGCCGCGCTTCAGATCGGCTTCCTGTCCTGGACGATCTCCGGCCGCGCCTCGGTGCTGCGCAACGGGCGCGAGGTCCTGCTGAAGGTCCAGCCCGTCGACCCGCGCGATCTGCTGCGCGGCGACTACGTCATCCTCGGCTATGACATCTCGAACATTCCCGCCGCCCTGTTCGGCGAGATGCCGCAGGGCGATCCCGACTATTCGGCCAAACCGGTCTGGGTCGTGCTGCGCAAGGGGACGGACGGTGTTTTCCATCCGGCCTCGGCCGCGCTCGACCGGCTGGAACTCAAGGATATCCAGCCCGACGACGTCGTCATCCGCGGGACGACCAATGGCTGGCCGGCCTCCGGCGGACCGGTCTTCGTCCAATACGGCCTCGAGCGTTTCTATCTGCCCGAGGGCGAGGGCAAGCAGATCGAGAAGGACATGCGCGAGCGGCCGTTCTTCGTGGTCGCCTCCGTGGCGGACGACGGCGCGGCGCAGATCAAGGCGTTCAAGGACGGCGAAACCACGCTTTTCGAGGAACCCTATTATTGATTCCGGGCCGGCGAGGCCTGTGGACAACATGTGGATGACTTGTCGCAGCCGCCGGAAATCAGCGGCAAATTCCCTTTGAACGCCACAATCGAGGTGATATAGGAGCGTCGCTTCGGGCGGCCTGACGGCTGCCTGAGCGGGTGTGGTGGAACTGGTAGACACGCAGGATTTAGGTTCCTGTGACGCAAGTCGTGGGGGTTCAAGTCCCTTCACCCGCACCAAAAGCCAACCACGGCAGGAATTTCCGTCAGTCGAAATGGCCGCGTGCCGTTCGAGCACGACACTTCGAAAAGAACGGCATTCGAGAAAGACAAGGGTTAGACGATGCAGGTTACCGAGACGCTGAACAGCGGTTTGAAGCGCGAGCTGAAAGTCGTGGTCCCAGCCAGCGATATGGAGCAGCGCCTGGCGAGCCGGCTCAACGATGCGCAGGGCAAGGCCCGCATCAACGGCTTCCGTCCCGGCAAGGTGCCGGTGCAGCACCTGCGCAAGGTCTATGGCAAGTCCTTCATGGCCGAGGTCGTGAACGAGATTCTGAATAACTCGACCCGCGAAATCCTCGCCGAGCGCGGCGAGAAGGCCGCGATGCAGCCCGAGGTCGCGATGACCGAGGACGAGAAGGAAGCCGAACAGATCCTCGCCGGCCGCAAGGATTTCGAGTTCTCGCTGAACTACGAAGTGATCCCCGCGATCGAGATCAAGGACGTGTCGGGCATCAAGGTGAAGCGCCAGGTGCTCGACCTGCCGGAGGACGAGGTGCAGGCGCAGATGGAGCGCGTGGCCGAGTCGGCGCGCAGCTACGAGACCAAGAAGGGCAAGGCCGACGAGGGCGACCGCGTCACCATCGACTTCCTGGGCAAGCTCGACGGCACGCCGTTCGACGGCGGCGCCGGCACCGACCAGCAGCTCGTGCTCGGCTCCAAGCAGTTCATCCCGGGCTTCGAGGAGCAGATCGTCGGCCTGAAGGCCGGCGACGAGAAGACGATCACCGTCACCTTCCCGGAGAACTACCAGGCCGCGCATCTCGCCGGCAAGGAAGCGACCTTCGACATCACCGTCAAGGACGTGGCCAAGCCCGGCAAGCTCGAGATCAATGACGAGACCGCCAAGTCGCTCGGCCTGGAGTCGGCCGAGAAGCTGCGCGAGATCGTCAAGAGCCAGCTCGAAAGCCAGTACGGCGCGCTGACCCGCCAGAAGGTGAAGCGCGAACTGCTCGACGCGCTCGACAAGCAGTATCAGTTCGAGGCGCCGCAGAAGCTGGTGCAGGCCGAGTTCGACAATATCTGGAACCAGGTCAACAACGACCTGACCGCCGCCGGCAAGACCTTCGCCGACGAGGACACGACGGAAGACGAGGCGCGGGCCGAATACCAGAAGCTCGCCGAGCGCCGCGTCCGCCTTGGGCTCGTGCTCGCCGAGATCGGCGAGAAGGCCGGGGTGCAGATCACGGACGACGAGATGCAGCGGGCGCTGTTCGAATTCGTCCGCCGCTATCCCGGGCAGGAGCAGGAAGTCTATGACTTCTACCGCAACAACCCGTCGGCGCTGGCCAATCTGCGCGCGCCGCTGTTCGAGGAGAAGGTCGTCGACCATCTGCTCGGCCAGGTGAACGTCACCGACGTCGCGGTGTCGAAGGACGAACTGCTCGCCGACGACGAGGACGACGCGGCGGCGGCGAAGCCGGCCAAGAAGGCGAAAGCCAAGAAGGCCGACGATGACGGCGAGAAGGCTGAAAAGCCGGCCAAGGCTCCGGCGAAGAAGAAGGTCAAGGACGCCGAGTAGTTCGCCGGTTCTGTCATCAAGTTTCAAAAGGCCACCTCCGGGTGGCCTTTACTTTAGGTCGGCGCAAACCGAGGGGGACAAAAGCGGCGATGATTTTTCGCCGTGGCCGCGGGCGTCAGATGAGCCGCAGGCCCTTCATCGAAGCGTGACCGTCGCGGCCGATGATGATGTGGTCGTGAACCGCGATACCGAGCGGTTTGGCGCTGTCGATGATCGTCTTCGTCATCTCGATGTCCGCGCGGGACGGGGTCGGGTCCCCGGACGGATGATTGTGGACGAGGATGATCGCGGTAGCCGACAGTTCCAGCGCGCGGCGCACCACCTCGCGCGGATAGACCGGCGTGTGGTCGACAGTTCCCTGCTGCTGCACTTCGTCGGCGATCAGGCCGTTCTTCTTGTCGAGGAAGAGGATGCGGAACTGCTCGCGCGGCTCGAACGCCATGGCGGCGCGGCAATAGTCCAGCACCTCGCGCCACGAGCCGAGCATCTGCTTGCCGCGCAGCTTGCCCTTGGTCATGCGCTCGGCGGCGGCGGCGACGAGCTTCAGGTCGAAAGCGACGGCCGGGCCGATGCCCTTGACCTCGGCGAGCAGGTGCACAGGCGCGCCGAGCACTTCGGCGAGCGAACCGAAACGGTCGATCAGCGCCTTGGCGCGGGGTTTGGTGTCGGCGCGGGGGACGAAACGAAAGAGCAGCAGTTCCAGAAGCTCGTAGTCGGCCAGCGTCTCGGGGCCGGCGGAGCGGGCGCGGTCGCGCAGCCGGTCGCGATGGCCATGGTAATGCGGTTGGGGCGCGACGATGGGTTTGCCTTGGACGGAGGATTTTGGGGCGAGTGGCGGGGCAGGGCGCTCCGCAAACAGGCCTCGTTCGTCGGCATCCTCGTCGTTCATCCCCGTCTCCCGGGGACGGACGTTACGCGGGAAGGCCCGGCCGGTCGAGACCCGCTGGCGACAGCGTGAAAATCTCGCAGCCCGTCTCGGTGACGCCGACCGTGTGCTCGTACTGCGCCGACAGCGAGCGGTCGCGCGTCACCGCGGTCCAGCCGTCGGAGAGCACCTTCACATGCGGCCGGCCGAGATTGATCATCGGCTCGACGGTGAAAATCATGCCGGGGCGCATCTCGACGCCTTCGTTCGCATTGCCGTAGTGCAGGATGTTCGGCGCATCGTGGAACAGCAGGCCGACGCCGTGGCCGCAGAAATCGCGCACGACCGAGCAGCGTTCGGCCTCGGCATAGGCCTGGATCGCCGCGCCGATGACGCCGGTGCGCAGGCCGGGACGGATCGCCGCTATGCCGCGCATCATCGATTCATGCGTCACCTCCAACAGCCGTTCGGCGGCGCGCTTGATGCGGCCGACCGGATACATGCGCGAGGAATCGCCGTGCCAGCCGTCGAGGATGAAGGTGACGTCGACGTTGACGATGTCGCCGTCGCGGAGCGGTTTCGCATCCGGGATGCCGTGGCAGACGACGTGGTTGATCGAGGTGCAGGAGGATTTCGTGTAGCCGCGATAGTTCAGCGTCGCGGGCAGCGCGCCATGGTCCATGCCGTATTCGAAGACGAAGCGGTCGATGGCGTCGGTCGTCGTGCCGGGCGCGACCATCGGCGCGAGTTCGTCCAGGCAGCGCGCTGTGAGCTGGCACGCCTTGCGCATGCCTTCGAAAGCCTCCGCGCCGTAGAGGCGGATCTGCCCGGTGTTCTTCACCGGGGCCGTTGCTGCGTCGAGATAGGTCACCATGGTCGATCGTTCGTTGCTTCGCCCTCATGTCGCATCGGCGGGGCGGCATTACAAGAGCGCAGCCTGCCCGCGCCGGGTCGCGACGCCGGGCAAACCATAATGGAACAGGTCAGGCCTTTTTCGCTGGCTTCCTGGCCGCAGGTTTCGCGGCCGCCTTCGGCTTGGCCGGCGCTTTCGCCTTTGCCGGTGCCTTGGCGGCGGCAGCCTTGGCCGGTTTCTTCGCCTTGTCCTCGGCGTCGATTTCGCCCTCGGCCTCCAGCCAGTGGCGCGCGCCCTGGCCTTCGGGCTGACCCTCGCGCTGCCAGATTTCGTGGGCTCGCTGGCGGACGCGTTCTTCGCGGTTGTCGCTCATGCCTGATCTCCGAATCCTTGCCCGGACAAGTATGAGGCGAAAAACCGCAAAGATGCCATCGAAATGATGCGCCTAGCCCAGCAGGCCGGCGGTGGCGGCGGCCAACACCGCGTAGCGGGCGGTCTTGGCGACGGCCACCAGCAGGACAAAACTCCACAGCGGCTCCCTGAGCACGCCGGCCGCGACGGTGAGCGCATCGCCGCCGACCGGCAGCCAGGAGAGCAGCAGGCTCCAGCGGCCCCATCGGCGATACCACGCGGTGGCCCTGTCCAGAGCGGCGGGCGAGACGGGGAACCATTTGCGGTCGCGAAAGCGTTCGACGCCGCGCCCGAGCGCCCAGTTGACCACCGCGCCAAGCGTGTTGCCGAGGCCGGCGACGGCGACGAGCAGGAGCGGCGACCAGCCGGAGATTTGCAGCGCGACGAGCGCGGCCTCCGATTGGAGCGGCAGGATCGTGGCCGCCGCGAAGGCGATGGCGAACAGGCCGGCAAGCGCGATCAAATCGTCCACTGTGCCGGGTCCGCAGGATTGGCGATCGGGGAAGGAATGGTACGCCCTAGGAGAATCGAACTCCTCTCTCCACCGTGAAAGGGTGGCGTCCTAACCGATAGACGAAGGGCGCGTAGGCGGGGTTTCTATAGTCAGCTTCGCTGCGGGGAGCAACCCGCCCGCCCATGTTTTTCGAGGGCGTTTTTCGACGGCTTTCCTAGACCTGCTTCATGAAGGCCATCGCCGCATGCGGCGCGCGGATTTTTCCCTCGTGGATGAAGTAGACGAACACATCCCGCGCGGCCTTCTTCGCCTTTCGCTTCGGGTCGGCATAGGGCAGGTCGTCCGGCTGGCCGCCCTCGGCCCAGAGTTTTGCGCGCGCCGCCCAGGCCTTCAACTCCTTCGGCTTGTAGGCGGTCGGCTCGTCGTCCTCGCCTTTTTGCAGCCGCGCATAGACGAAGTCGGAGGTGATGTCGGCGAATTCGGGATA
>Ga0209792_1001273_pt1 | contig 12668 bp, 8 predicted proteins | sample EBPBio142005_DNA_FD_185860 | JGI IMG/M metagenome (GOLD analysis project Ga0209792, IMG submission 185860) | Wastewater treatment Type I Accumulibacter community from EBPR Bioreactor in Madison, WI, USA - Reactor 1_6/14/2005_ DNA (SPAdes)... | ecosystem: Engineered > Bioreactor > EBPR >...
CTCCCCCGTCGCAGGAGAGCTGCTGGAGAGCCGAAGCGCACAGGCGTTGGTCAAGGCCTGGACACAATTGCAAGCGCGCTCACCTGCCCGAGCCGCAACGCGCGCCCATGCCGAGACTTTTTCCTGGGCTGCGACTACGCAGGGCCAACTGGACCTGTTTGGGGGCGTGGTTCATGCCAATGTTTAAGAGGCAAGAATTGGTCAGGCCCTTTAACCTAGAAACGGCGGTTGAACGCGCTTGCCAGTGTCGTGATCGGCGTGTCAGGCAAGGCGTGACGACGCGACGGGCTACTGCCCGCAAGGAGGAGCAACGCGGCATGGCGCGGCGAGCGCGGTGCTGGCAAGTGCGTAGCGCTGTCACCCTGCAGGCGAGTGGCAACGAAGCAGCTAAAGTCAATACCCATGCGGCTTTCGTGAAGTTTGAAAGCGGTCAACTGCTGTTTCTAGGTTTAAAGGCTGCACAGGCTGTAGGAGCGGCTTTAGCCGCGAAAGTGCTTCGCGGATGAAGCCGATCCTAAGAACTCGAACTTCACCGAACCAGATCAATCATTACAGCGCCCGAATAATCGGCGAGAAGCCGTACAGCAAGCAAGAAATGACCGTGGATTTGTAGGATTAGCACGATTCAATTGAAGATAGACGGGAGATGCGCGCGTGGAGGCAATTATTTTGGTGTTGGATATGGGTGTCATGCTGTATCTGTGTTGGCGTATATATCGTTGGAAAGACGGCCAGGAGCCTGATCTTGGTTTCTTGAGCTATGAAAAAACTAACGAAAAGCACTAAGCGTTCATTGTTTCTGAGCGGCAAGATGTATGCGTGACTTAGCCTTTGCCTTGATGCTGCTTGCGGTATTTCCGATGGCTTTGGCGCGTCCCTTCAATGCGTATTTGCTATGGGGGTGGACGGGAATGCTGGCCCCGACCGCATATTTTTACGGATTCATGGTCGGGGCGCGCGTAAATTTGGTCATGGCGCTGCTTACCTTGATGCTGCTGGCCCTGGGGCGGGTGCAATGGCGTAGTTACCAAAAGAATACATTGACGTGGATTTACGTGTTGTTTGCGCTGCATGCGACGTTGGCGTATTTGTTTGCATATCCAGGCAATCCAAATAATGACATGTATCATGAGCTATTTATTAAGGGAATGTTGTTTGCTATTGCAATGCCATTTTTTGTGCGCGAACGCATCCATTTCCACGTCATGTTCATAGTCATAGCGCTCGGTTTGGGTGTTCACGGGCTTCTGAGTGGTCTCAAGTCGATCGTTACCGCTGGCGGACATATCATGCTGGGCCCACAAGGCACCATGCTGGCTGATCGCAATCACCTCTCAGCGGCGTTGGCGTTGGTGCTTCCTTTGCTCCTATATTTGCAGGCGCATACTGTGAATCGAATTTTCCGTCTGGGATATCTAGGGGCTTTTTGCGTACTGGTGGCTGCGATACTTGGTGGTGGATCCCGTGGCGGGTTTATTGCGTTGTCGGTAGTGGGTGTGTGGTTGGTTTTAACCACAAGGCGGAAGGGTTTGGCGATCGTTCTGGTAGCCGCCGCCGTCATTGGTTTTTTTGCGTTTGCGCCGGAAAGCATCACCAACCGCATGACAACCATTCAAGAAATGGACGACGATGCTTCATTTATGGGGCGAGTATATGCGTGGCGGGTGAGCTCTGCCATTGCATTGGCCAATCCAGTGTTTGGTGGCGGTTTTCATGCCGTGCAAATTCAGCCAATATGGGACAGCTTCAAAGAAGCGTCCGGCTTGTTTGGTTTTATGAATCTGCCGCCACCAACGTTCAAGGCAAAGGCTGCTCATAGCATCTATTTTGAGGTTCTGGGAGATCTGGGATTTGTTGGTTTGGCGATTTTTCTAATCATCTTGGTCCGAGGGTTGCGCACGCGCTGGGTAATAAAAAAGGCCGTAAATAGGATTGGTCCAGAGTATCAATGGGCGCGAGATATGGCAGACATGCTGATGCTGGCCATACTGGCATATATGACTGGCGGTGCAGCAGTGAGCCTGGCCTACTATGAGGTGATCTATATGGTGATCATGCTTATGGAGTTGTTAAGGCTTCATGTGGTGCGCGCGCAACTTAATACCGGTCGCGCGAAATCATTTTCGACATTGAGGCAACGTCATTTAGGTGGCGAATCGGTAGTCATGAATCGGAAATAACGGATTGGTGGTCTTCTGCCGATCATCTTTGTGCGGATTTAATAGTTGGTTTATTGCTTATGATTCTTTCAACCGCCACCATCGCCATCATCGGCCTGGGCTACGTTGGCCTCCCCTTGGCCGTCGAGTTCGGCAAGCACCGCCCCGTGCTCGGCTTCGACATCAACCAGGCGCGAGTCGCCGAGCTGCAAGCTGGGCGCGACCACACGCTCGAATGCAGTGCAGAAGAACTGCAGGCGGCAAACCAGCTCCGCTATAGCCACCAGCAGCAAGACTTGAACGCCTGCCAGGTCTTCATCGTCACCGTGCCTACCCCCGTGGATCAGGCCAACCGGCCCGACCTCACCCCCCTCATCAAGGCCAGCCAGACCGTCGGCGCTGCACTCAAGCCCGGTGACCTGGTGATCTACGAGTCCACCGTTTACCCCGGCGCCACCGAAGAAGTCTGCGTACCCGAACTCGAACGCGCGAGCGGCCTGAAGTTCAACCGCGACTTTTATTGCGGCTACAGCCCAGAGCGCATCAATCCCGGCGACAAAACCCACCGCCTGCCCAGCATCAAGAAAGTCACCAGCGGCAGTACCCCCGAAGTCGCCGACGCGGTCAACGCCCTCTATGCCCAGATCATTACCGCCGGCACCCACAAAGCCAGCAGCATCAAGGTGGCCGAAGCCGCCAAGGTCATCGAAAACACCCAGCGCGACATCAACATCGCCCTGATGAACGAGCTCAGTCTGATCTTTGCCCGCCTGGGGATCGACACCCTGGAGGTGCTGCACGCGGCGGGCACCAAGTGGAACTTTCTGCCCTTCCGGCCCGGCCTGGTCGGCGGCCACTGCATCGGTGTGGACCCCTACTACCTGACCCACAAAGCGCAGGAGGTAGGCTACCACCCAGAGGTCATCCTTGCCGGGCGGCGCGTCAACGACAACATGGCAGCCCATGTGGCCGACGCCACCATCAAACTCATGCTGCGCAAAGGCTTCCCCGTGCTCGACAGCAAGGTCTTGGTACTGGGCCTGACCTTCAAGGAAAACTGCCCCGACGTGCGCAACACCAAGGTGGTCGACATCGTGCGAACCCTGCAGGCCTACCACGCACAGGTAGATATCTACGACCCATGGATCGACACCCACGAAGCGCAACACGAATACGGTTTGCAATGCCTGACAGCAGCGCCGGCCCTCGGTGAATATGCCGCCATCATCCTGGCCGTAGGCCACCACCAGTTTGTCGAATGGGGCGAAGTTGGGATCAAAGCCCTCGGCCAGCCGGGCGCCGTACTGTTCGACGTCAAAAGCATCCTGCCCCTGGGCGCAGCGGATGGAAGGCTGTAAGCATGACCACCACCTACCAAACCCTGCAAACCCAACTGCGGGACAACCCAAAAACCTGGCTTATCACCGGTGTGGCTGGCTTCATCGGCAGCAACCTGCTGGAAACCCTGCTCAAGCTGAACCAACGCGTCGTCGGCCTGGACAATTTCGCCACCGGCCACCAACGCAACCTCGATGAAGTGCAAACGCTGGTCACCGCAAAACAGTGGGCGGGCTTCCACTTCATCCAGGGCGACATCCGCAACCTCGAAGATTGCCGCCGCGCCATGGTGTTTCACCCTCTCCCTCTGGGAGAGGGTAGGGGTGAGGGCTCCCTGCCCGCCAGCACCCCCGTGGACTACGTCTTGCACCAGGCTGCCCTGGGCAGCGTCCCCCGCAGCATCGAAGACCCCATCACCAGCAACAGCGCCAACATCACCGGCTTTTTGAACATGCTGGTCGCCGCGCGCGATGCCCAGGTGCAAAGCTTCACCTACGCCGCCAGCAGCAGCACCTATGGCGACCACCCCGGCCTGCCCAAGGTCGAAGACATCATCGGCAAACCACTATCGCCCTACGCCGTCACCAAATACGTCAATGAGCTCTACGCCAACGTATTCGCCCGTTGCTACGGCTTCAACACCATAGGTCTGCGCTACTTCAATGTCTTTGGCCCACGCCAGGACCCCGGCGGCGCCTACGCCGCCGTCATCCCCAAATGGACGGCGGCCATGATCGAAGGCCAAGAGGTCTTCATCAACGGCGACGGCGAAACCAGCCGTGACTTTTGCTTTGTTGAGAACGCCGTGCAGGCCAATCTGCTGGCAGCCACCACGTTGGACATGGCAGCGCGCAACCAGGTGTACAACGTTGCTGTGGGGGGGCGCACCACGCTGAAGGATCTGTATGGCGCCCTGCAAGCTGCCTTGGCCGCCAACGGCGTGCAGTACATCCGCCCCCCGATCTATCGCGACTTCCGCTCGGGCGACGTGCGTCACAGCCAGGCTGATATCGGTAAGGCGCAGCGGTTGCTTAGGTATGCGGCAACCCACGATATCAATGAGGGAGTATTGAAGGCCATGCCTTGGTATGTCCGCTTCTTGAAACATACTACCCGCCGATGACTTACTACATTAGCGTAAATAATATACCTGCAAGCCCAGGGCTGCATAGTAATCGGCTGTGAAATGCGGGGCGAACATGTTTAATATAGTTCAAAAGAACAAACTCACCGTACTGATATTTCACAAGGTGCCGCACGTTAGCAATCCGCTGACACCATTGGAAACACCGCTTGAAACGTTCAAGAATGTTCTGCACTTTATCAAAGAGCAATTTCGTGTCATCCCCTTGTCCGATGCTGTAACCGCACTCAAAGCCGGCAATTTGCCACACCGCGCGGCATGCATTACCTTTGATGACGGCTATCCTGACTGGGTTACGGGCATAGCACCGCTCCTGGAGAGCGAAGGACTGCCTGCCACTTTCTTTATTACCACGGGTCAATTAAATGGCCAGGCCATGTGGAATGAGCGGATACTCCACGCAGTCATGCGGGCCAATGACGGTCACGAAGGCGTTGAGCTGAAAGCGTCTGGATTACCGCACTTGCCATTGATGTCACAGACTGACAGAGTGAAGGCGATAGAGAAACTGGACAGTTTCTTAAAATACACGGCACCTGCAGAACGTGAGATGTATCTGCAGTTTTTGGAAGATCAAATGGGTGCTCGGTGTTCCGACGTACCAGTGCTGACGCCTGCCCAGGTTCGTAACTTGCACTCAAGGGGGTTTGAAATTGGAGGGCATTCAGTCACCCATCCCATACTAAGTAGTTGCACGCCATCGAGGGCTTTTTCTGAAATTGCCGAAAGTAAAGAGGAGCTGCAGGGCATCATCAATGGCAGGGTGGAGGCGTTCGCCTATCCCAATGGCATTCCTGGTCGAGATTTCGGGTCAGAACATATCGACATGGTAAAAAGGGCAGGGTACGCCCATGCGGTTACCACGCATCATGGCGTTGCCAGTCCAGACGGATCATTTTTCCAGATTCCGCGATTTACCCCCTGGGGGCCGTCGGCCGGCAAAATGCGTGTTCAGTTCATGCGCAATTACTTGGTGCGCAACGGTGCGCTTGAAGAGACAAAGCAGGAAGGCAAACGGGCACTTATGGTCGCCTTTCACTTCCCTCCCCAGGCGGGTAGCAGTGGCATTTTGCGCACTCTGAACTTCGTGAAAAACCTGCCAGCCCAAAACTGGCAACCCACAGTCCTGACGGCGCAACCTCAAGCTTACGTTGAGCAGCGTAACGATCTGGTTAGCTCCATTCCCCCAACCGTCCGCGTTGAGCGTGCATTCGCACTTGATGCGGCGAAGCATCTGTCCATCAAGGGTAAATATCCAGGCATATTGGCCCTGCCTGATCGCTGGGTGAGTTGGTGGTTGTTTGCGGTGATAAAAGGGCTACGAGAAATTCGAAAAAATCGCCCTGCGCTGATATGGAGTACTTACCCGATCTCTACAGCACATCTGATTGGCGCATCCCTGGCCAGGTTGTCTGGAATACCTTGGGTGGCTGATTTTCGCGACCCGATGATCAGCGAAAATTATCCATCCAGCCGCCTTCAGCGTAAATTATGGAAATGGCTTGAATCTTACGTTTTGCATCACGCTGCTGCATGCGTATTTACTACCGAGCGCGCTGCGACTACATACTTGAAGCGATATCCATTAGCTAAGGGACGCTGTCATGTCATAGAGAATGGATATGATGAAGAGGCGTTCCACGGCATCGAAGCAGATCGTTTTGGCGCCCCGGCGCATAAATTGTTGATACTGCACAGTGGTTTGATTTATCCGAAGGACAGAAACCCATCTACTTTTTTTGTCGCAATAAATAACCTGTTGCAGAAAAAAATTCTTGTGCGTGAGAATTTGTGCATACGATTCAGGGCGCCGCACCATGATGCCGAGGTATTGGCATACGCTAAAGAGTATGGTTTGCAAGATATCGTCGAGGTTGCGCCACCCATGCCATACCAGAAGGCGATCGCAGAGATGATAGGTGCGGATCTGCTGGTGGTTTTTCAAGGCAGTTACTTTAATGCCCAGATACCAGCAAAAATCTATGAATATCTACGTGCAGGCCGCCCCGTTTTCGCCGTGGTAGATCCTGATGGCGATACTGCAGCGGTCTTGAGCCAGTTTCCTTTGGTTTATGTGGCGGATATAAACTCAGGAGCTAGTGTGGGAAGTCACTTGGAAGAAGCTCTCGGTGATATGAAGACCGATGCTCAGGCGGGGGCGGCTGGGAAAAACATTGATCTAGTTCGTAGATATTCAAGAAAAGAACAAGCAAATCGACTGGCTAAATATTTTAACAATATTGAAAGTCGGTCAAAAAAATGAATACTAGGGTATGTATATTTTCGCATAGTGATCGCAAGTCCTGCGGGTGTCGGTATGGTTTGGTACCGTCGTTTGGTCTATCGTATACGGAGCCAGCTCGCTGGGGAGGTCGGTGAGCGGGGCGAGCGGAAAACGTATTCTACTGCGGGGTGCTGCCTGGACTGTTGCAATGCGTTGGGGTGTCAAGATGCTGGGCCTCATCAACACATTGGTGATGGCGCGCATCTTGATGCCCTCAGAATATGGCATCGTGGCCATGGCGTCCGTTGTCGTCGGAATTATCGAGTCGTTATTGGATTTCGGCGTGGGTACGGCTTTGCTTCGTAAATCTAAGCTGGACGCGGGCGATATCGATTCGGCATGGACGCTGCGTGTGCTGCAGGGTATTTTGGTGGGTTTGCTGTTAGTATTGTTGTCGCCTGCAGCGAGTCTCTATTTTTCAGAGCCGCGAGTAGCGCCCGTATTGTGGACGCTTGGCGCCTGCGTCATGGTAAACGGGACTACTAATATAGGCCTCATCTTGGCGCAAAAGAATTTCGATTTTTCTATCGAGTTCAAAGTTTCGATTACCGCCGCCGTAGTGCGTGTATCAGTCACCATAGCTGCAGGGCTGGCGCTGGGCGACTATAAGGCGCTGGTCATAGGCATAGCAGTAGGTCTACTCACCAGTACTGTGTTGAGTTATGTGATGCATCCGTACCGGCCACGCTGGAATACCCAAAAGATTGGTGAGATCTGGGCTGTAACGAAATGGCTCATGCTTTCCAGCACTGGAAGATACCTTATGCGCCGTGGGGATGAATTGATTGCTGGCCGACTGGTCGACTCTCCGGGTGAGTTTGGTGTGTATAGCGTGGGCGCTGATCTAGGGCAACTACCGACATCGGAAGTGGGGCCAGCCATGCAGCGGGCCGTGTTGCCATTGCTGTCGTCAATGTCCGGGTCAGCGAAAGAGGTGAATTCCGTCGTGATTAAGGTGGTTAATGCAGTTAATACAGTGACTTTACCGCTGGGATTGGGGTTGGCTGCTCTTGCAGGGCCGTTTACTGCGCTGGTGCTAGGCCCAAATTGGGCGGAAGCGCAGTTCTACATTGCTGGATTTGCCATCGTCGGCGTGCTGCAATCCATGCCGGGTCCTATTAACACTCTTTTGGTCTTGCGCGGCTATACGAAACAGCACAGCATAACAGTCTGGTTTGAGTTCGGTGCATTTGTATTGACGGCGTTGGCACTTGTCCCCATATTTTCATTGACGGGATTGGTCTGGGCACGCGCTATTGGCGCAGGAGTTGGGTTTTTGCGAGCAGCGGTGTTCGCTCGCGGGCTTTGTGAGCTCAGTTTAAGAACCTTGTGGGGTGGGTTGTGGAGGCCCGCTCTCGGCTCCCTGCAGATGTATATTCTTGTTCGCTGGGCGAGCACCTTTGGCCAGAGTGCGATAGCGCAAGCTGCCATCGGTGTGGCTGTCGGCGTTGCTTTCTACGTAGGATGGTGCCTGCTTGCTTGGCGTCTCGTTGGTCGCCCTGACGGACTTGAATCGATGGCGCTGAAGTGGCTGGCGCGGCAAGTTGGTCGGAGGCAATCTAATTGAACGTAATGCAGGTGCACGCGCATTGACGCCGGGCAAGTCGCGTGTGTTGTTGTTTAACATGATTTTTAATGTACTGAATATGTTTGGCTCAGGAAGTTGGAAGGGAGAGATACTTAAAGTTGTGGTTTTCCGTCGAAATAACGAATACGGAATTCTGGCGAGTTTTTGAAAAGTCATGTAAATTAAGTGCCAATATTCAGTGCGTCACTGTGTCTGGCGTTCTTGCAATATGTTTCTTGCTGACTGCGTGGCATATTACGTAAGGCTCGTATAGTGAAACGTAGGAATATGTCAGTCCTGAAAGCGCGTTTTCCATTTTGCTAGTCAAATCAGTGACTTATGTAAATCGTGAAGTCGCGACGATTGAGGTTGTGTAAATCCATGATCGACAAGGCAATTTTTTGCTGCGAGTACCTTATAAATACGTTTCGCGAAAAGAGCCTTGCGTAAGCATACGTGCCTTTTTGAGATATGGAGCGTATCCGACTATGTATGCTGGGCTACGATAGAACAATTTAACTTTTTGAAGGGAGGCGCTAGTGACAGTTTTTGCAGGTGCATACTGTATTAATAACGCAGATTCACTGCCTTCAGTCTTGGTGCGCGATATTCCCGCTGTACTTAGAACTGCAGATGACGGCTGCGGCACACACAGCCGTTACGAAACGACTTCTTTTGTTCTGGAAAGCTGGGACTCCGGCGCCTTCCGGGAGTCGGCTTGGCATGAAGATGTGAAAGGCGTGTGCAAACTGGCTGGCGATCCTCTATTGCAGGGCGAGACATTGTCTCGAGCAAAGCAGGTGACTCTGCTTGTGCGGTCGCTCAGGCGCAGCGAGTTCGAACTGCTAGCTACAAGCCGTGGAACTTTTGCTCTCGTAGATTACGACGCCGGCCGCCATAGGTTAATCTTGACGACTGACCACGTTGGGTTGCGTCCGATTTACTACGCGGTGCAGGACGGAGTTCTGGTGTTTGCCACTGCCTTACGCATACTGGAGAGCCTGCAGTGGCTGCGGCGTAGTCTTTCGCCTCAGGGTATGGCAGAACTCAGTGCTTTTTCCTTCCCTCTTGCCGACCGCACACCTTATGCCGAAATCAGCGTTCTTAGGGAATGCGAAATCGTATTGGTTGAGGAAGGCAGGATCTCCCACGAACGCTATTACGACTGGGCAGAACCCTCGCCAGCAAATGATGGCGCGGCCGGAGTGTCGGCGTCCCCCGCGGAGTTGTTTAGGTTGTTCGAGGAGGCTGTCTTGATGCGGGTCGGCGGTGACCGTAGCGTCTATAGTTTCCTTAGCGGGGGGATGGACTCTAGATCCATAGTCGCGATGCTCTTGGATGACAGTCGGCATATCGAGGCGCTCAACTTCTCGGCCAATGAGTCGCAAGATCAGTATTACGCGCAGCAGTTCGCAGCGGAGGTCGGGGCGCGCCTAACGCTTCATTGCTTGGCTGGCGGCGTTTTCCCCAATTTTTCGTTTCTCGCGCTGGCCGCCAAGACTGAGTTGGAGAAAGTCAAATCCATAGACGTTGATCGTCGCCAGTGCATCTGGTCTGGAGACGGCGGTAGCGTTGGCTTGGGTCATGTTTATATGGACGAAACCATGCTGAACATCGCCGATCAGGAAGGTCTTGCGGGGGTAGTCGAATATTTCCTAAAGTTCAACCGTATTGCATTACCCACGAAGGTCATGTCCCGCTCGACTCGACGCACGATACCAATCCGATTCCATGAGGCCGTTCTCGGGGAGATGCAACGCTACCATCGACACGAGCTCGGTAGGCAGATCTATCTTTTCTTGTTGTTCAATGATCAGCGTCGCCATTTGTTCAAACATTTCGAGACAATTGATCGACACGGCCTCGAATTACTTACCCCTTTCTTTGACGCTAAGTTTTTGAAGGCAATTGTGGCTACTCCGATACGCAAGGGCATTTTGCACCAACTTTATGCTGAGTGGTTCGAATATATGCCTGAAGTCGCGCGCAGAACTCGCTGGCAAACCTATCCTGGCCATGTCCCCTGTCCTATAAAGACGGAAGAGAGGGGTAGTTATCAATGGGCTAAGATTCATCGTCGGGCTACGATCGGTGAGCGATTTGAAGTTGCCCACCGGATACTGCGTGCTTTTCGGACGACACGCGGATTAGGGGTATTCTCTACAACCCGCGTCGCGCTTGTTGCCATTATGCAAGCGCTGGGGTTGCGTAATAGTGAATACTTGGCAGTTATTTTAGAGAAATATGCGATGCATGCAATGAGAGTTAATAAGAAATAAACAAATTTAATTCACATTCTAGGGCGCTCGCCATTATAATATTTGAATGAAATGCGAATTACCTCAACGACCCGTTTTCACGTCGCGCAGAATGCAGCAGCAGTGGAATAGAATCCAGGGCGTCAAAATGGTGCGCAATGGAATTCCTGTTGCTGAGGTGGCCCGGTTCTTCAGCGTCTCTACCCGAGCGGTATTTGGATGGGTGGCGACGTTTGCAGGCTCCTCGTCGTTTCGTGTGGAAGTTGCAAAGCTGGGGCAGATGGCGTGGGGTGTCTCGCCGCCATGAATTGATCGGGTCAAGGCTGGACGTAGTCCACCCGCAGGGCCCGGCCTTGATGCGGTCAAATCATGGCAAACCATGGGAAAAGGCTTGTCGAATCAACATGTTGAGGCGGTAAGCCTTGTGAAGCCTTGACTGCTGCTTTGGGCACGATCATGTTTCCAATATTGTCGTCCAATGTCAGCTCTTGTACTCGAAGGCACCCTGCCGCACTTGGCAATTATTGCCAAGTCCCACACGAAACGGCATCGAGCCGTGTTTTTGAGGTGCCCTTTGAAGGCGCCAGTCATTTAATTTGTTCGTGGAGCAATTGCCCATGTGGGATTATTTGAAAAATCTTTCTCCACTAGTGGGGTTTTTGATTTCCATAGCGCATATGCTGTAGCTGCATTTGGGATGTTGACACTGGCTGCGGCGGCAAGCATTGCGCGTGCGTTTGCTGCATAACCTCCCGCCCAATTCATCAGTCCTGCAGCTGCAACATAGCTACTGCAGTCAGTTCCCGGAAAATTCACGTGTGCAAAATCAGCCCAGTTGGTGATCCATTGACCATTCTTTTGCTTGAGTTCCAGGTAATATGCGGGTGCTTTTGCTACGCAGAAGCCGTCTGCTTCGTGTAGGAAGCGGCCGACCCCAAGCTGACTGACCCATTTCAGTAGTTCGTATGCTAGTGGTTCATTTGCTTCAGCGTGCTGCGCCATGACAATAGCCCAGAAATCATTTTGCCAGGGGCCAACATGGTTTATTCCATACGGATTGACTGGCGACCCCATGGGGGAGACATCTACCGCCGGAGACACAATCCAATTCTGGTAAAACCACGCCAGGTTGTTGGAAACTCTATCCTGAAAATATTTCTTCATGGTATGTGAGTTGGGAATAATACGTGAGGCTTCTCCCAGCGCACGCATCGCCCAAGCTTGCGCGCGGACTTCATTAGGTTTTAAAAGCCCCTGTTCCTTCTTGCGGTATTCTGGGTTAACTGATGTCATATTCCAGCTCGCCCAGAAGGTTAATTCGTCCTGGAAGAATGCATCGCCTGTGACCAGATAGGGAATGTAAGAATAAGATCCTTGATGCGCGCTATCTGGTGTCCATATTGTGGCTCCGTTAATCACGGTTGGTAGCGCAGGCTTTGACGTTCCAAATTTTGTCCCGACAGTCGGGTGGCGATCCACTGCGAGGGGTTGACCTGATGCTTCGTCACGATAGTGAATGGGAACGGAGGCGGCTGCATCGGCATGTGCCAGCATGACCTCTTTCATGCGTTCGTCCTGAGATATCAGGTACATCGCCGTCCACTGCGGTACGGGCCCAATCTCAAGGCGTCCACCTGTGGCTGGAAAGTATGGCTGAAGCAGCAAGTTTGCCATTGGGCCTAAGTTGGATTGGTTGGTCTTGGCTTTGTTGTAACTTTGATAAAAGCTGGAAAGCACCGACTCAGGGATATTCACACTAAGGTCATAGTTCCAGGTCGCTTTGCTGTCCAGAAAGTACCGCATGTTGTGCCGCACACGCGTCTGCGGCTCTGGCGACGAGCCTGTCCACAAGACCTTGTGCCAACGCGCGTGGTGGTAGTGGGTGAACTTGGGTTGGGTGTAGATGGTGCTGCCGTTG
>Ga0209792_1001274_pt1 | contig 12656 bp, 8 predicted proteins | sample EBPBio142005_DNA_FD_185860 | JGI IMG/M metagenome (GOLD analysis project Ga0209792, IMG submission 185860) | Wastewater treatment Type I Accumulibacter community from EBPR Bioreactor in Madison, WI, USA - Reactor 1_6/14/2005_ DNA (SPAdes)... | ecosystem: Engineered > Bioreactor > EBPR >...
ACGCAAACCCATCGTGGCCTGTCGGCAGCCACCCTCGGTGGCGACGCGCAGCTGGCAGCACGCCGGCCCGCCGTGCGCGACGCGCTCGACCAGGCGCTGCAGGCAACGAGCACGCAACTCGAAGAAGTCGCCCCCGACCTGGTGGCCGAGCTTGCCCGCCTGCGCCAGGACTGGCAGGCGCTGCAGCTGGCCGTGGCCGACCGTGCCTTGGCGCCCGCGCAAAGCCTGGCACGCCACACCCAGCTGGTGGCGCAACTGCTGACCCTGAGCGACCAGCTGCTCTACACCAGCGGCCTCAACGCCAGCGCCCAGCGCGACACCCAGGCCCTGATCCAGGCCGCGCTGCAGCAGCTGCCCATGCTGGGCGAACAGCTGGGCCAAATGCGCGCCATGGGCACGGGTGCGCTGGCACGTGACGAGCTGCCGCCCGAGACCCGCGGCCAGCTGCGCGCCCTGCATGCGCGCGCCCACGAGTTCGACGCCGCCAGCCAGGCCAGCCTGCAGCGCGCCCAGCTGCATGCGCCCGCTCTCGGCACTGCCCTGTCCCAGCCCATAGCCGCCGAAAAGACGCAAGTGGCTGCCGCCTTGCGCCTGATCGACGAGGGCCTGCTCGACGCCGTGGAGCTGCAGGTGCCAGCCGCACGCTACTTCGACACCGTCACGGCCGCCATCGATGCCGTCAACGCCGTGACCGGCAGCGCCACCGAGGCATTGCTGACCATGGCGCAGGATCAGGCCGCAACAGCCCGGCGCACGCTGTGGCTCATGGCCGGCGTGCTCGCCGCATTGCTGGTGCTGACCGTGGCCCTGGCGCGTGCCTTCGTTCGCTCCATCACCCGCCCGCTGGGCCAGGCCGTGGCGCTGGCCCGCGCCGTGGCAGCCGGCGACCTGGGCGGCGCCGACCGGTCGCACGGCAGCAACGAGGTCGGCCAGCTGATCGCCGCCCAGCAGCAGATGCGCGCCAAACTGCGCCCCATCGTGGCCCAGGTGCGCCGCGGGTCGGAGGGCGTGGCCCTGGCCAGCAGCGAAATCGCACAGGGCAACCACGACCTGTCGGGCCGCACCGAATCCCAGGCCAGCGCGCTGGAGCAGACCGCCGCCTCCATGGAACAGCTCAGCGCCACCGTGCAGCACAACGCTGCAACCGCCCGCGAGGCCAGCGCGCTTGCCGAGCGCACGCGCGACATGGCGCAGCAGGGCGGCACCAGCGTGGAGCAGGTGGTCAGCACCATGCACGGCGTACACCAGGCGCAGCAGCAGATGGCCGACATCATCCAGGTGATCGACGGCATCGCCTTCCAGACCAATCTGCTGGCGCTCAACGCCGCCGTCGAAGCCGCGCGCGCCGGCGAGCAGGGCCGCGGCTTTGCCGTGGTGGCCGGCGAGGTGCGCAGCCTGGCCGGACGCAGCGGCGAGGCGGCCAAACAGATCCGCACGCTGATCGAAGCCAGCCGCGCGCGCGTAGACCAGGGCAACCAGCAGGCCGCCGCCGCGGGCCAGACCATGGCCCAGGTGGTGCAAAGCATCCAGCGCCTGAGTGCCCTGGTGGGCCAGATCAGCACCGCCAGCCAGGAGCAGGCCAACGGCGTCGCCCAGGTCGGCGAGGCCGTCACGGCGCTGGACCAGGTCACGCAGCAGAACGCCGCCCTGGTCGAACAAATGGCCGCCGCCGCCGACGGCCTGAGCAGCCAGGCCCAGGGCCTGGTGCAGGCAGTGGCCGTGTTCCGCGCGGGCAACGGCAGCGCGCAGCCGCATCGGGTCGAGGTGCTGGAACTCGCTTATTGATAGCTGTCAGCGCCCGTACATAGGGCGCAACAGGCCAATCTGGCTGAATATTCTGGGGGCCAACAACGCCTCGCAGAGGGTGACGCATACCTAAAATGGAAGGCTTTACCCGGCAACGACATGAGCGACTACTTTAAGGCCCTGGCGCTGACATCGGCCCTGTCCCTGGCCGCAGCATCCCCGCCCTCGGCCGCGCAAGGCGCACTGCAGCTCGTCGATGCCCGGCACAAGACCATCACACTGGCGCGGCCGGCGCAGCGCATCGTGTCGCTGCAGCCCTCGTTCACCGAGGCCATCTGCGCCCTGGGCGGCTGCGATGCGCTGGTGGCCGTGGATCGGCATTCCCTCTGGCCGCAGCAGGCGGCCGCACTGCCCAAGGTGGGCAGCCTGCGCGACCCGGACATCGAGCGCATCGTGGCGCTGCGGCCCGACATGGTGCTGTCGCGCCCAGGGCACAAGGTGGGTGAGCGGCTGGAGAACCTGGGCATCCAGGTGCTGACGCTGAACGCGCAGACCTACGAAGACATGGCGCAGGAGATGGAGACCCTGGCCACCCTGATCGGCCGGCCGGGCACGGGCACGCGGCTGTGGCGCCAGACCCGGGAAAAGCTTGCCGCGCTGCGCCAGCAGGTGCCGCCGCAGTGGCGCGGCAAGAAGGTGTACTTTGAACTGCACAGCGGCATGGCCGCCGCGGGCGAGGCCTCGTTCATTGGCCAGACCCTGCACGGCCTGGGCCTGGTGAACATTGCCGGACGCGACCTGCCGATGTACCCCAGGTTGAACCCGGAATACGTGGTGCGCGCCAACCCGGACCTGGTCATCACCATGACCGACATGCCCGTGCCGCCGCCCGAGCGCCAGGGCTGGAACCGCATCGCCGCCCTGCGCGGCAACGGCTATTGCCGCATTCCCAACCCCGAGTTCGACCTGCTGGTCCGCCCCGGCCCTCGCATCGACGAGGCGGCGCGGCAGATCGTGCAGTGTTTGCAGCAGCTGCCACCGCCGCCTGATACTGAAATATCAAAACGATAGCTACCGACGCTTGTGGCGCACGGGTGAACGTTGAATTTCGCCTGACTATGTACATGCCGCAGAAGCCCCTCACCCCTCCCTCTCTCCAAAGGGGCGAGGGCAATCCGCTGCGCCGGCTTGACTCTCTCTTCCCCAGGGAGAGGGCGGGGGTGAGGGCCAGCGGCCTGGTCTGAGGCACATATCCAATCAGGGAATTTCGTTCAAATCGATGCGCACCGCCTGCGGCCAGGCCTGCGCCAGTTGCCGCGCGCCGCCAAAGGCCTGCAGGCCTGGGCGCGGTGCAGCCTCGCCATCAACCAGCACCTGGGCAATGCCCCGCGGCGGTGTCTGGCGCAGCAGCGCCAGTACATCAGGGCTGCGAAAGTCGCTGAGCACCCACAGGATCTTTCTCTTCTCGGGCCGCTGCACGAGCAGCGCCCAGGCCGTGTGCAACGCCTGCGCCAGCGGCGTGCCGCCGCCGCCGGGCAGGGGCTCGATCACATCGGCATTGCAGCGCGGCGCGCGGCGCGGCGGCAGGCGCCACTGCACCTGGCCGGCGCCAAAGCACAGCAGCGCCACGGGCGTGCGCTGCAGATAGGCCCAGCGCAGCCATTGCAGCAGCAGGCCCTTGACCTGGGCGAAAGCGCCGCTCTCCAGCATCGACGCCGAGCAGTCGAGCGCAAACACATGCAGGGCCTGGGGCTGGCCCAGGCTCTTGCGCCAGCGCAGGTGCTCGGGCGCCAGCGCCTGACCACGCCGCGCGCGCAGTGTTGCAGGCCAGTCGGGCAGGCTGCCCGGCGCGTGCTGTGCAGCAGCCTGGGCATGGCCCGCCAGCGCAGCCCCATGCAGAGGTACCAATGCCTGCCCCCGGCCGGGGCGGTATGCCGAAGGCGCTAGCGCGCCAGACCGGGGGCGCGGGCTTTTTTTGCGGCCAGGGCCTCCAGGGCGGCCAGCGCCAAGGCGTCAGCCTGTGGTGCAGACACGGGGGCGCTGGCCATGGGCCGGGGCTGGCCCCAGTCGGCGGGCGGCTGATCCATGCCTTCACTCCCCTCGCCCCTGGCGGACGAGGGGCCGGGGGAGAGGGGTCGATTGCCTGGGGCGGGGTTGGCGCTGCAGCCCCCTCTCCCCAACCGCTCTCCCGCGGGGGGAGAGGGGGTTTCCGCTTCTGACGGCGGCGCGCTCTGGGGCAGCCCCTGCGCCGCCCGGTGCAGCAGCACCAGCGGTGCCACCTCGGCCACCTGGCGCGTTTCAATGGCTTCGCTGCCTTCCCAGGCCGCCAGCGCCCGTGCGGCGCGCAGCATCACCAGGTCGGCACGCAGGCCATCCACCTGCGCGGCGATGCACTGGCGCGCCACTTCGTCATGCACGGCGTCGCTCCAGGGTAGTTGGCCGGCGTCGGCACAGCGCACACGCGCCCGCCGCAGGCGTTCGGCCAGCTCGGCCTGCCGAGCGGCATGGTCTTGCAGAAAGCCGGCCGGGTCATGGTCAAAGCGCAGCCGGGCCCGCACGATGGCGCTACGCAGCTGCGGCTGCACGGCGTTGGCCAGTTGCACGCACAGGCCCAGGCGGTCGAGCAGTTGCGGGCGCAGCATGCCTTCCTCGGGGTTCATGGTGCCGATCAGCACGAAGCGCGCGGCGTGGCGGTGCGAGATGCCGTCGCGCTCCACATGGTTGACGCCGGAGGCGGCCACGTCCAGCAACACATCGACGATGGCGTCGGGCAGCAGGTTGATCTCATCGACATAGAGCACACCGCCATGGGCCTTGGCCAGGATGCCGGGCGCGAACGCCACTTCATTGCCCGCCAGCGCCTTCGATAGATCCAGGCTGCCGACCACATGCTCGATGGATGCACCCAGCGGCAGCGTGACGAAGGGCGCGGGCGCCAGCAGCTCGGCCAGCGCGCGCGCCGCCGTGGACTTGGCCGTGCCGCGCGGGCCTTGTACCAGCACGCCCCCCAGCGCGGGCTCGATGGCGGTCAGCAGCAGGGCTTGCACCAGTTGCGGCTGGCCCTGTATGGCCGATAAAGGAAATGTCGGGGTCATTGCTGCACGCGTCCTTCCATGAATTCCTCCTGCGCCAGCATCTGCGCCAGCAGTGCATCGTGCAAGTCGCCGGGCTGCTCCCACATGCCCCGGTCAATGGCTTCGAGCAGCCGGTGCACGATGTCGCTCAGGGCCTGGGGATTGTGCTGGCGCAGAAACCGGCGCACGGCATCGTCCTGCACATAGGCCTGGGTGACCAGGGCGTAATGCGTGTCGGACACCAGCTGCGTCGTGGCGTCGAAGCCGAACAGATAGTCCACCGTGGCCGCCATCTCGAACGCGCCCTTGTAGCCATGGCGCATGGCGCCCGCGATCCACTTGGGATTGGTGACGCGGGCGCGCACCACGCGGCCGATCTCCTCGGCCAGCGAGCGGATCTTGGCCGACTGCGGGTTGCCATGGTCGCCGTGGTAGATGGCGGGATCACCCCCGCCCAGATGACGCACGGCGGCCACCATGCCGCCCTGGTGCTGGTAGTACTCGCTGGAGTCGAGCAGGTCGTGCTCGCGGCTGTCCTGGTTCTGCAGCACCACGTCCAGCGCCTGCATGCGCCGCTCCAAGGCCTGGCGCGCGGGCACGCCGTCGGCCTGCTGGCCGTAGGCGAACGCGCCCCAGTGCAAGTAGTGGCGCGCGAAGTCGCCCGCGTCGCTCCACTGGCCCGAGCGCAGCAGCGCATGCATGCTGGCGCCATAGCTGCCCGCGGGCGCGCCGAACACGCGCCACAGCGCCTGTTCGCGCGCCTGGCTGGCGTCCATGCCTTGGGCCTCCCACGCGGCGGCGTCGCGCAGCACGCGGGCGCGGATGGGGTTGTCCTCGGCGTTCTCGTCCTCATCCGGAATGTTGGCCACGGCGCGCACGGCGGCGTCGAACATCTGCACCACGCCGGGGAACGCATCGCGGAAGAAGCCGCTGATGCGCAGCGTCACGTCCACGCGCGGGCGGTGCAGGCCCACGCGCGGGATGAGCTCGAAGTCCACCACGCGCTGGCTGCCCGGCGCCCACTTGGGCCGCACGCCGATCAGTGCAAAGGCCTGGGCGATGTCGTCGCCGCCCGTGCGCATGGTGGCCGTGCCCCAGACCGATATGCCGATGGCCGCCGGGTATTCGCCATGCTCCTGCAGATAGCGCGCGATCAGCCGGTCGCAGGCCTGCTGGCCCAGCGCCCAGGCGGTCTGCGTGGGGATGGCGCGGGTATCGACGGTGTAGAAGTTGCGCCCCGTGGGCAGGGTGTCGCAGCGCCCGCGCGAGGGCGAGCCGCTGGGCCCCGGCGGCACGAAGAGGCCCTGCAGCGCACGCGAGAACTGGCGCAACTCCTCGCCGCCGCAGGCGTCGAGCGCGGGCGCGATCTGCTGCCGTATGCGTTGCACAACATGCTGCGTCTGGGCCCAGTCGCCGGCAGTATCGGGCCGCTGCAGCACGCGCAGCGCCAGCAGCTCCAGCCGCTCGCGCGTGTCGCCGCCATGGCGCCAGGCACCAGCGTCGAGTTGGGCCAAGACCTGCGGGCGCGGGCCTGTCCAGGCCGCGGCCGCATCCATGTCCAGCGGGTTCCAGTCGCAGCCGGGCAGCAGGTCGGCAGCCAGCGCATGGAGCAAGCCCTGCTCGCCCGCCACCGGGTAGCGCGCCAGCGCCAGCAACGTGCTGTCACGCAAGCCGCCCGCGGGTGATTGGCCAAAAATGTGCAGGCCGTCGCGGATCTGGGTTTCCTTGAGCTCGCACAGATAGGCGTCTATGCGCTCCAGGATCTGCGCGTCCTGCGCGAGCTCGGCATCCACGCCCAGCTCGCGCAGCAAGTCCTGGCCTTTTGCGCAGTCGAGGATCTGGCGGCGCAGCAGCGCGGCGCGGCGCTGATCGACCAGCAGCGCGTCGTAGTACTCGTCCACCAGGCGCTCCAGCTCCTGCATGGGGCCGTAGCTTTCGGCGCGGGTGAGCGGCGGCATCAGGTGGTCGATGATCACGGCCTGGCTGCGGCGCTTGGCCTGCGCGCCCTCGCCGGGGTCGTTGACGATGAAGGGGTAGACATGGGGCAGCGGCCCCAGGATGGCGTCGGGCCAGCAGTGCTGCGACAGCGCCAGGCTCTTGCCCGGCAGCCATTCGAGGTTGCCATGCTTGCCCACATGCACCACGGCATCGACGCCAAACACATCGCGCAGCCAGAAGTAAAAGGCCAGGTAATGGTGCGGCGGCACCAGCTCGGCGTCGTGGTACTGGGCGTAGTCGTTGCGGCCATCGAGCGCACGCGCGGGCTGTATGCCGACGAAGATGTTGCCCAGCCGCAGCCCGGCGACCATGAACCAGCCATCGCGCAGCATCGGGTCCTGCTCGGGCGCGCCCCATTGGGCGGTGATGGCGTCCGCCATGCCCGCGGGCAGCTGCGCCAGGCGCTGGCGGTAGGCCTGCAACGCATAGCCCTGGTGGGCGCGGCGCAGCGGCCATTTGTCGGGCGCATTGGCAATGCCTTGCTGCAGGCGTTCCATCAGCGCCTGGCCGTTGGCGGGGCGCTCTGCTGCGGCGCCCACATCCCAGCCATCGCGCTCCAGCTGCGCCAACAGCGCCATGACGGACTCGGGCGTATCCAGCCCCACGCCGCTGCCCAGGCGGGCCTCGCTGCCGGGGTAGTTGGCCAGCACCAGCGCGGCGCGCTTGGTCTGGGCGGGCTTGCTGCGCAACACACACCAGCGGCGTGCCAGCTCGGCCACCCATTGCACGCGGTCGGGCTCGGCCTGGTAGGCGACCACGTCGGTCTGCGTGAGCTCGCAGCGGTGGGCCAGACCCTTGAAGCTGATGGCGCGCGTCATGATGCGGCCGTCCATCTCGGGCAGCACCATCTGCATGGCGATGTCGCGCGGGCGCAGGCCCTGGCTGTCGGCCAGCCAGTCCTCGCGGTTGGCGCCGCTGGCGATCACCTGCAGCACAGGGATGTCGCCGGCCAGTGCGTCGGCGCTCTCGCCCGTGCGCGCATGCTCGCCCAGCGCGGCAAACGCCGTGGTGTTGAGGATGAGCTGCACATCATGGGCCGAGCACAGCGCGCGCAGGGTCTGCAGGCACAGCGCGTCCTTGAGCGATTCCAGCGCCAGCGGCAGCGGGTTCAGCCCCTGCGCCAACAACGCCTCGGCCATGGCATCGAAGGCATCGGTATTGGCCGCCAGCAGGTGCGAGCGGTAGAACACCAGCATGACCACGGGGGCACCCGGCTGCCAGCGCGCCTGCAGATCGTCCAGGCCCGGAATGCGGCCCGGCGTTTCAACCGCCCAGGCCAGCGGCACATGCACGGCCACGGGCGGCAGCACGCGCACCGGCACGCCCTGCTCGGCCCGGCCCAGGCCCCAGGCCGCACCCATGCGCAAAAACTCGCGCGCATTGGCCAGGCCCCCGGCGCGCAGGTACTGCCACAGGGCACGGCTTTGTTCGGGCGCCAGCGTGCCCTTGGCCAGCAGCTCTGCGTCCTCCTGGCTGTCGCCCGAGAACAGGGCCAGCTTCTGGCCGCGGGCCAGCGCCAGTTTGCGCAGCTGCTCTATGCCATAGGGCCAGGCCGATTCGGCGCCCAGGTGATCGACGATGACCAGGCGCGCGTGCTGCAGCACCTCGGCTATGTACAGGTCGAGCGATGCGCTCTGGCGCAGGTGCAGCAGGTTGGCCAGCCGCAGCGTGGGCGCGCCGGCATCGGCCTGCTGCCAGAGCCGGTAGGCGTCGGCCAGCAGCGACAGCGTGGTGTCAGCCGAGCTGAGCACCACCATCTCGGCAGGCGTCTGGTCGAGCCGGGTGATGACGCTGTCGTCTTCGACAAAGCCGCCGGGGCGGGTGCTGAGCAGGTGCATGGTTCAAAAACAATAGCTTACGGCGCTTACCAGTAAAGCGTTAGCACCGGTTTTTACTTAATACTCAAATTTCTGCGATCTTGAGCGCTTGATACAGCACAGCCGCATCGAGCTGCTTGCCGATAAAGACCAGGCGCGTGGCCTGGGCCTCGCCGTCGTTCCAGGCGCGGTCGAAGTAGGCGTCGAAGCGCCGGCCCACGCCCTGCACCAGCAGGCGCATCTTCTTGCCCGGCAGCGCGGCAAAGCCTTTGACGCGCAGCACCGCATGCCTTTCAACGATGGTTTGCAGGGCCTGCATCAGCCGGTCACGATCCACCGTGCCCAGGTCGATGTGCAGCGAATCGAAGGCGTCGTGGTCATGGTCTTCGTCATGGTCGTGGTGGCTGTGCTTGTCGTTGATGCTGGCTTCGGCAGCGCGGTGCTGGCCCAGCAGCACATTCAGCGGCACCTGGCCTTGCACGGCTTCGATCATCTTCACGCTGGCGGGCACTTCCTCGGCCACCAGGGCGCGCACCCGGGCCAGCTCCTCGGGCGTGACCAGGTCGGCCTTGGACAGCACGACCAGGTCGGCGGCCGAGAGCTGATCCTCGAACAGCTCGTGCAGGCTGGCGTCGTGGTCGAGGTTGGGGTCGGCCTGGCGCTGCTCGTCCACCGCGTGCGGGTCGTGGGCGAACTGGCCGGCCGCAGTGGCAGGCGTATCGACCACGGTGACCACCGCGTCCACGGTGAAGACGCTGGCGATATCGGGCCACTGGAAGGCCTGCACCAGCGGCTTGGGCAGGGCCAGGCCGCTGGTCTCGATCAGCAGCACGTCGATGTCATTGCGGCGCTCGGCCAGCGCCTGCATCACGGGGAAGAATTCTTCCTGCACGGTGCAGCACATGCAGCCGTTGGCCAGCTCGTAGATCTGGCCTTCGGGCGCATTGGCGCCGCCCTCTTCCTGGCAGCCTATGGCGCAGGCCTTGAGGATTTCGCCGTCTATGCCCAGTTCGCCGAACTCGTTGACGATGACGGCCACGCGCAGGCCCTGGGCCTGCTCCAGGATGTGGCGCAGCAGCGTGGTCTTGCCGCTGCCCAGGAAGCCGGTGACGATGGTGGCGGGGATTTTGGTGGTGTGCATGGATCAGGCTCCAGAAGGAAAAACAAAAAATCAGGAATCGGCCAGGGTCTGCGGCCCGTGGACGTGTTTGGCGGCGTCCACCTCGCGTTGCAGCACGTGCCGCACGAGCACGCGGCGGATGCCGTCCGCATCGAGCGGCCCGTACCACACGCCCTCGGGGTAGACGATCATCAGCGGCCCGTGGTTGCACGGGTACTGGCAGCTGGTCTGCAAGGGGCGCACGCGCTTCTTGAGTTCGGGCGTGTCGTTGATGGTGCCCGTGAGCACGGGCCACAGCGCCACGGCGCCGATAGCCGCGCAGCGCGGGCCCATGCACCACAGCGCATGGTGAGTATGCTCGGGCACGCTGGACCAGCCCTTGGGGTCGTGCTGCCAATCGTCGTCGCCCAGCAGCGTGGGCACGTCGGGCTGGCTGGCGAGCGTGCGGCGGGCTGCGTCGGCCAATAACGCAGGCAGCGGCATGGTGTGCGACAGCGGCTCGGCAAAGACCAGTTGGGGGCAGCCCTCGCCCCGCGCGGCGCGCCAGCGCATGGCCACCTTGTGCAGCCAGCGGCGCAGCGCGGCCTCGTCGGGCAGCATCAGCGGCAGGATGGCGATGGTCTGCGCGCCCGCGTCGGCGCAGGCGGTGAGCGCTGCGGGCAGGTCGGGCTGCCAGCGGTCGATGAAGGCGGACTGCACCTGCGTGCCGGGCCATTGCCGGGCAAGCTGCGCGGCCAGTTCCGACAGTTCGCCAGTGGTTGATTTGGCGACGCCGCCGCGCCCGAGCAGCACGATGGCGGTGCGTTGGTCATCAGTCATGGTCGATCCAGTAGGCAATGCGCGGTCGCCCGGTGGCCGGGTGGTCATCGACGGCGGCGCGCACGCCGAAGACGCCGTGGATGGCCTCGGGCGTGAGCACCTCGCGCGGCGTGCCGCTGGCCACCAGCGCGCCCGCCTGCATCAGGTACAGCCGGTCGCAGAACTGCGCTGCGATGTTCAGCTCGTGCAGCACCACAAGCACGGTCACGCCCAGGCTGCGCACCAGGCGCATCAGCTCCAGCTGGTAGCGCACGTCGAGGTGGTTGGTCGGCTCGTCCAGGAACAGCAGGCGCGGCTGCTGCGCCAGCGCCCGCGCCAGCAGCACGCGCTGACGCTCGCCGCCCGAGAGCGTGGCCATGCTTTGCTGCGCCAGACTGGCCGCGCCCACGCGCTTCAGGCTCTTGTCGACGATGTGCTGGTCCTGCGCGCTGTCGGCCGCGAAGCGGCCCTGGTGCGGCAGGCGGCCCAGCATCACGGCCTCGCGCGCCGTGCTGTCGAAAGCCGGGGCGCTGGCCTGGGCCAGCACGGCGGCCTGCCGGGCGAATGCGCGCGCGTCCATGCGCCAGATGTCCTGCCCCTCGAACCACACCTGCCCGCGCTGCGGCGGCAGCACGCGGTAGAGCATGCGCAGCAGCGTCGATTTGCCGCAGCCGTTGGGGCCGATCAGGCCCACGCATTCGCCAGCATCGACGTGCAGCGCGGCACCGCGCACGATGGTCTTGCCGCCCGCGGAAAAGTCCAGCCCTTGCGCGCGCAGCATCAGCGCTCCTCCCGCGCGGCGCCGCGCCACAGCATGGCGATGAAGAACGGCCCGCCGATGAAGGCGGTGAAGACGCCGACGGGAATCTCCATCGGTGCGAACCAGGTGCGCGCCGCGCCATCGACCAGTACCAGGAACACCGCGCCCATCAGCGCCGCGATGGGCAGCACGCGCCGGTGGTCGGTGCCCACGAGCATGCGCGTGACGTGCGGAATCACCAGCCCGACGAAGCCGATCGCGCCGCTGACCGCGACCATCACACCCGTGAGCAGCGACACCACGACGAACAATTGCCGCCGCAACCGCTCGGCCGTCACGCCCAATGTGGCCGCCGTCTCGTCGCCCGCCAGCAGCGCATTGAGCTGACGCGCCTGCGCCAGCAGCCAGGCCATGCCGAGCAGCAACAGCGCGGCGGGCAGGCCCAGCGCGGGCCATTGCGTGCCCGCGAGGTTGCCCATGATCCAGCCCAGCAGCGCGTTGGCCAGATCGCGCTGGCCGCTGGTCAGCATGATCAGGCTGGTCAGCCCCGTGCACATGTAGCCCACGGCCACGCCGCTCAGAATCAGCCGCGCCGACGGGATGCGCCCGCGCTGCTGCGCCAGCAGATAGACCAGCACGCTGGCCGCCAGCGCGCCGAGGAAGGCGCCCGCCGCGATGGCGTACAGCCCCGCGCCGGCCAGCACGCCCCAGGCTAGCACCGACACGGCCCCCACCGACGCGCCCGAGGACACGCCCAGCATGTACGGGTCGGCCAGCGGGTTGCGCACCATGGCCTGCATCACCACGCCGACGATGGCCAGGCCCGCGCCCACCAGCGCGGCCATCAGCACGCGGGGCAGGCGGATCATCCAGACGATCTGGTAGTGCGGCAGCACCCCATCAGGCACTGCTGATGCCTGGCCCGTTTGCTGCAAAAGCTGGTGCTGCACGACGGCCCAGACCTGCGCTATTCCCAGCTGCGCCGAGCCCCAGGCGACGCCCGCGAGCACGGCCAAAGCCAGCAGGATGAGCAGCACCAGCGCCCAAGCGGATGTTTTCATGGCAGGAAGCGCACCGGCGTGACGGTGATGCGCCTGTCAGGGTGCAGCGCAGCCGCCAGGCGCTGCGCCGCCTCCACATTGCGCGGCCCCGGCGTGGCCTCGGCGTAGGTCATGACGAAAAAGCGCTTATGCCGAATCGCGCTCACCGTCTGCAGCTCTTTTTTTTGTAGCAGAAAGTCGATCTTGCCCTGGGCGCTGGGCTGACCGTAGTCGATGATGACGATCCACTCGGGGTCGCGCAGCACCACGTCTTCCCAATTGCCCTTGGGCCAGTTGCTGGCG
>Ga0209792_1001275_pt1 | contig 12645 bp, 13 predicted proteins | sample EBPBio142005_DNA_FD_185860 | JGI IMG/M metagenome (GOLD analysis project Ga0209792, IMG submission 185860) | Wastewater treatment Type I Accumulibacter community from EBPR Bioreactor in Madison, WI, USA - Reactor 1_6/14/2005_ DNA (SPAdes)... | ecosystem: Engineered > Bioreactor > EBPR >...
ATGCTTTCCCATATTTCAACGGTATTTGAAACCTCACTTTTGTCATTGGTGACAAACTGTGAGAACAGATCAAGTTGAAGGCTTTTAATGTACTTTTCTGGCGGTTTTTTCTCTGGCATATATAGTGTATAAGGAGTCGTAAATTCAGATCCACGTTTATTTGTATTATCAATTAAAATACGCGTAATCATTAACAATGACATTAACACACTTATCTGTAAGGATATCAATACACCTATTTCTAACACATTAAATACAAGCGTTTGCAGATAAAAACTCCAATAAGGTGCAAAGGCTCCAATAAAAGCAAAATGAAAGTAATAAAATCCCGAAAAACGAAGCAAACGCATAAAGTATTAATGTAATAAAATTATTTTATGATCGCTCAAGATTAACAGAAATTACAACCGTTGAAGAGGAGCCTCGATGCTTTATTACTATAGGCAAAACGTAGTGGACAGTCAGCCATGTGCGTAAACATTTTAAATACTCGCTCGTTGAGCGGCGTAGCCCAAAAAACTTAAATTTTTCTTACGATGGCGTTGACCCGTGCATCCATCCCATTCGTACGCATCCAGATCTTCTGGGGCTGAATTCGTTACACTTGCAACGTAGACAACGATTTCATGAGGTATGCTTTTTTGATCGTTTGAGAAAAAGTCTTGAAATTGAAAAAATTTGAGCAGAATTTCACATCCAAGTCGGTCGCGACCAATGCGGCCTAGCAATAACACCAATTTCCCGACAGATAGTGACCACCGAGTTTCCAGTTCGTCTTTGCTCCAATGCCATTTCAAAAATTCTCCTCGCAACACGCGGAATAGATGAGAAGACATGCTTGCTATTGGCAATTTTATCGTGATAACTCATTTTATGTGGTGGTTTTTGCAGCTATGTGCACACTACCCCATATTCAGGTGGTGCGTCGATAGTCACCACATAAACCCGAGTTTCTTTGTCTCTTTCTGCCAATAATCCTTGAATCATCATTCGCTTATCCAATTCTATCCAGTGGGATTGATTGTCATGGTCTTTTTCCATGAACTGTTCAGCAGCAATTAAAACCGGTCTTGGGTGCCAGGGCTTCCATTTGTCGCTTTTGATAGAATTCAGTCGTGCCCAGCCGCCATTCGGAAATTTACCGATGGCTTCATCCTTGCGTCTGCCCCACGTTATCCAGGTAACATTGCTATCTCGTAGCCGCACAGGCAAGCGTGCGTCCGGTTGCGGGAAATAAATCTTTTGATCCTGGTATTCAATACCACCGTACATGGCGCCCCTGCTGCGTAAGTACATAGATTGCTGCAAGAGAAGGAATTAATACATTCAGACGACAGCTTCCAGACCGCGCTTTTGCACAAGATGTAGTAACTTAAGAGCGGTACCTGTTGGCCGTTTCTGTCCGATCTCCCATTTTTGTACTGTCGAAACACTTGTATTTAGTATGGCAGCAAACACCGCCTGACTGACACGTGTAGCTTCGCGAATTTGTTTTATCTGCTCCGGTCCCAAGGGTTCAATAGGCGGCAAGCACAATCGATCGAATTCGCGTAGCGTAACCTGATCCAACACGCCAGCCTTGTGTAAACCCTTGGCCGTATCATGTACAGCCTCAAGAATGGTTGATTTAGTCTTGCGCATCGCAATTAACCTCCATTAATTCTCCCGCATATTGTGCTTTATCGAGCGCCTGCGCGGTTAGTGACAGCAGGTGAGCAGCCAACAGCTTTAGCGCTATCTCTTCATCTTTGTCGATGTTGCTACGTTCGTTCTTTGGGAAGCCAAATAAGAATATCCAACGGTTTCCTTTGTTGGTGACGACCAATGTGCGAAAGCCGCTTCTCTTTCCTTGTCCTAATCGCGCAATTCGTTTTTTCAGCAGCCCATTGCCGAGGTCGGCATCATACAGTCCCTCAGTCATCTCACGCACAGCGGCGCACAGACTAGGCGAGGTCATCCTTGTTTGTTTGCCCAACGATCAAACCATCGTGTCTTGTAAATTATCATCCTGTATCTGCCTTAAATATAATATAGCACTAAGTGATATATCTAGCAAGCCGAAACCTATAACACAAATCATTTTGAATGCCTTCGTATATTCAATGAGGATGTCACCTAAAGAAATAGTAGCGGATTTAAATTACCTGACTAATGCCCGTTTTTGCTTGATTTCCTGCTGCTTAGGTTCAACACGGGTTTGTAACTTCGCTAAACAGGTCAGTTTAGCCTGCTGAGATACTTTTTCAACAACCGATCCGACCTGACGTTTAACCGCATCAATACCAAGTGAGCTTTTATTGGCCAGATCATTAAAATCATTAAATTTCTTTGATACCTGCTCATTGGGTGCAAAAACCGGAAATACCGCAACACCATCCACCAATGCCGCTGCTTCCAATGCTTTTTCCTTGCCGGGGTTTTTGCCAAGAGTTGACTCCAGGTGATGATCATCATCTCCGGCAATAATGATGGATTTATGTGGATATTTGTCATGCAAATCCTTAGCTACTTTGGGCAAGTTACCTGAATCAAATGAGGCTATGACAGGATAATCCAGCGCCTGGGATAGCGTGTCTGCGGTGGCATACCCTTCAGCAATCACGATAACAGGTGCTGTATTGATGGCTGCTTCCAGTCCCTGACCGTTATTTCCCACGATATGAAAGTTATTCTCCTTTCTGCTACCCGCTGCAAAAAGCTTTGCACCACTCGCCTGTATCGTTTGCACACTCCAGATTTGTCCATGAACGTCTTGTGCGCTCAGCAATAAATCACCGGCTGTCAGTACAATACTGTCAGGATATTCTTCCCGTAGCGCTTTGACTTCCTGCCAGTTTTGACCAATTTTGATGATTGAATCATGGGGTAAATCATCCGCATTCTGTGGCACGATTCTCAAATCTCCCGGTCTTGCATGCTTATCCAGTAAGTAAGGATGATCTGAATCGGCAGCATGTGCGATCACCAGCAATTCTTGAAGCGCATCAGCAACCTTAATTTGCTGCGCATGCTGTTCGGCTTTCCTGTTTTGCTGCTTGATAGCGGCCTGTAGCACAAGTTCTGCTTTCTGCTCATCCGTTAACGAATACCCCTTGGCTTTCCAGCGAGTCTCTATACCTGTTCGATTATTCTTGAAATATCCGGCAGGATGCCCATCCAAATGCGCCACATAAAAACCTGTTTTCTCACCGGACTTGTCGCCTTCAACTTTAATTCTGGGTTTGCTGCCATCCATCACCGGATGATTGCCATCAACCAGACAACCTTGAGCGCGCAGTAAGTCAGCAAATTCTATGTGCGGATCGATAGCGGGTTCCTGCTGTCTGGAAACATTCTCCGGCAGCCAACGCTGCAATGTCTGAATATCTGCTTTTGGCCCTACATACCAGGCTCGGGCCTTTTTGTCCCAACGAGCCCCCGCGGCTTTTGCCAAATCTTTCTCTGTGTAAGGAACAAATAAGTATTTACGAGAATTGTCACCGTTTTGTTGACTCGCTCGCCTATTGATTTGTTGGGCTTGTTGATTCTGATGAATTTGGGCATCTCGCTGAGCCAAGGCTCCTGATACCGCTTCTTCCGCACTTAGCGTGTCATTTGGGATGCGATTTTCATGGAGCTGGGCAAGCTTAGCGGCCTTTTCATGTTCATTCTTTTCTGCAGCGACATCAATGAGAGCAAGCAGGTTAGTTAAATCCTGCGCTTCTTGTTTGGATTCACAGTCTTTCACCCATTGGAAAGTCTGGTCATCGCGCTGCATAGTCACTCCCCAAAATTGCGGCTCTCTATTCATTGAATCAGCGGATACTATAGACTCAATGCCATTTTCATCGGTTTGAATTACGTTACCCTGAATCTGTAACTGTCCATTCCAGTCAGCCGGAATTCTAAAGCCCAGTTTTTCTTCAGACACTTCTTCAAACTCCAGATTATCAATGCCGCCGCCCCTCAAAAACTTGAGTGCATCGGCAACCAAAACGATGGCATCTTGAGCCTTGATTGGCATTCCCTGTGTTAGATCATTCAAAAGTTTGATGTTGTGGGACGCGATGGTTGCCAGATCAGGGGAGAGATTCTGTAAATAGGTGGCATTGTTTTGCTTGATTTGATCCATCTTGATTGTCTCCTGCGCATCAACTTCCTGTACCATTTTCTGTTGTTGTGACAATGCCAGTACATAATCCTGGATTTTTTCAGCATCAGCAGCAGCACGAAATATCTCTGTGGGATCTTCCTGCAGCGCTTTGATCCATGAATTCACATAAGCCACATGCTGCCCGGGATCATGACCGATACCCAGCTCACCGCTCAACAACATGCTGGCAATCTCGGCGCGCAATTCTTCTTTGGCATAACCTTCGCTACCGAATGGATGCGACAGATCGCGGTTTAAGCGCGACTCATGACCGGTCCAGTGGCCCAGTTCATGCAGTGCGGTTGCGTAGTAGCGATCGGGTGTCGGAAACTGGTGCTTGTGGGGCAAGTGGATACTGTCTGTTGATGGCCGGTAAAATGCACGATCAGCCTCGCCATGACGGATCACGGCATTGGATGCCTGTAATATGTGTTCAGCCCGCTCCAGCGGGTCCCAGTCGGGGGCTTTAACAGTGAGCTCCGGCAGATTATCCACTTGTTCAGCATTAAATACGGATCCGTAGAACACTCTGGGGCGCTCAAGCCTTATCTGTTCTTTAATGGGTTGTCCCTCATTATTGAGTACAGGATTCCCGTGATCATCTTTTTTGATGTGCTCCTCAGTAAATTTCCAGTATTGCACGAGCGTGCTTTTTTCACCTTTACGCACCTGTGCGTTAAGAGCTGCTGCTTGCTTATACGTTAGCCAACGCGGATCGGTATGCGCGCGGCTCATCAGGTTCAGGCTATTAATTCCCCGGTAGCGCTTACCCGTTGTTGGATTGACCGGTAATGCCGCCAACAGATCACCGGGTTCCCACGGCTTTTGCCAGGGGGCTACGCCTTTTTTGAGTTGCTCAATCAGATTCTCGGCGACTTGTTCATGAAAAGCCTTCTTAGCCTCTTTCATCGTCAACCTCCGCTGTATGGTCGATCGTGCTATCCAGCGCATCTTGTTCACTTAAGGCGTCTTCCTCAAATGCACCCAGCCTTTCTGCTTCCAAGGGATCAAATTCAGCCTGGAAGCCCGATATCTCAGCATCGAGCAGCTTTTCCCGTATTACTTCTTGTATGTCAGGATTGTTGGATTCAGTATCAATCGGCGGTCTATGCATGGCGTTGACTCCTTTTAATTTTTAATTAATGACTCCAGGTAAAAATCGGACGAACAACCAGTTGAATCTGATCACGCGCAATCAGTCCGAAATAGCGCGCATCAAAGGATTGTGGGTTCAAATCGGATAGCAGCAGGTATTCAGAATCATTCAGCACGGCTTGAAGCCGGTATTGTGGCAATGCATGGCCTTCAGCATCGGTTTTTAACTGGGCGCTGTTGGGTAAATGTTCACCATTCACAAAGATACCCTCTTGATCGATGAAAACCGTAGCTCCGGATTGTGCAAAGACACGTTTGAGCAACAAACCATAGCCGCCAGGGCAATCCCCTGGATTGATATAGCCTCGCACCTTGGCCATATCAAAAACCTCGTCTTGCTGCGGGCAAAAAGCAACATAAGCACCGCTTACAATCGGTTCATCAACCACTTTGTAAAAACCCACCGGAAAACTTGACGTGGTATTGATATAAATCCCGCTGATTTTTGCACCAATACTCAGCACAAATAGGCTAACGCTCATTGCCAGAACAAAAACAGCCAGGATTTTGATTGGTTTTTTCATGAAATTGATTTTCATGCGCTCGAGGTATCTCACAGTCCGGTTAATTTATCGCTAAAGCTCGGAGGATTTACTTGTGCCCGTGCAGTAAAGGTTTCATCCTGAAAATACAAAGGCTGTGTGCCATAGATCGCGGGAAAACCGGCCACATAAATAATCATGTCCCCCGGGTGAGTTATCTTGCCTTCAGCATCTTTCATGGGGCCGGGCAGTCGCATACACTCATCCGGTGTTAATAACGCACGCTGTGTCTCCTGTAGGGTACGGGTGACATGTCCATGCATCATCGATGACCGGCGGCCGCTGGTAGTAATCTGTTCTTTGATGACCGTGGTTTGTCCGGTCAGTTTGGATAGATGCTCCGCCGTTTCAATCCGGTTGGGTGCAAATGCGGTCTGGATGTGACAGTTGGAAGTGATCGCTTCATCATGCCCGTAGCCGGTCTCACGGCTTTTAAGCTGATTCAAGTCCTGGCAGATCAGATAGGCTTTGATGCCATATCCTGCGATAAATGCGAGTGATTCCTGAAAGATTTCAAGCTTGCCAAGACTTGGGAATTCATCAAGCATCAACAAAAGCTTGTGTTTGTAATGCGCAGCTGGTTGTCCGCCTTTAAACGTGATTCTATCGGCGAGTTTCCTCACGATCATATTGATCAGAATACGGATTAAAGGACGCAACCGCGATTTGTCATTGGGGTGCGAAACAATATACAAACTGACCGGACTGTCATGGTGCATGAGGTCACGGATCTTGAAATCGGAATCACTGATGTTGCTCGCGACTATCGGATCGCGGTACAGGGACAAATACGATTTGGCTGTCGATAATACGGAACCTGCTTCTTCCTCCGGGCGATCCAGCATATCGCGCGCACTAGCCGCAATCACGGGATGACTCTTGCCATCCAGATAATCTTGCATCGCCATTTCCATCCACAATTCCCTGATATCGCGATCTGGATCAGATAGCATTGAATCGACAGTCGATAAGTTGGCCGGAGTTCCTTCTCGCTGCGATTTATACAATACATGCAAAATAACACCTACCAGCAATGCCTGACTGGTCTTCTGCCAATGCGTTTGTAATCCCTTACCATCCGGATCAACGATTAAGGTGGTCAGGTTTTGAACATCGGCCACTTCCATGCCGCTGCCAATCTGGATTTCATCCAACGGATTCCAGTGCGCACTCCTGGTTGATGCCGGGTCAAAGCGCAGCACCTTGTTCTTGGCATGATGCTTTCTCCAACCGGCGGTCAATGCCCATAACTCACCTTTGAGATCAGTAATGACCGCGCTCTGAGTCCAGGAAAGCAAAGTGGGTATCACTAGACTCACACCCTTGCCTGAGCGTGTCGGGGCATAACACAGCACGTGCTCCGGGCCGCTATGTTTCAGATAGTGGGTTTTGCCGGAATTATCCCGCCAGCCGCCGACATAAACGGCGTCGCTCTTGTTACTTTTGCTATTCTTGCCTGTTGAGAGCAATCCTGCGGCTACAATGTCCTGCTTATCTGCCCATCTGGCCGAGCCATGTAACCCCTGATTGGTTCTGGATGAATTAGCCAGCACCATTTTAATAACCAGAACGAGTATCAAACCGATGCTGGAAAATAAAACGCCGAAACCTGCCGCCAGATCGATGATGCCTGAATACTGGGCATACCATTTATTTGCCCATAGCAGAATTGCCCAGGGTTCATAAATGTGAAAAAGGTGTGCGCCTAATTGCGGCTGATAATTGAATTTGTACGCAAAATACTGGGTGGCTACCTGCAATCCTCCGATCAGACACACAACGGATAATAGTCGAACGATAAACCTATCCTTCTTAACATTCCTATTGTTTTGAGATAACAGACTGTTCTTATTCATCAAAGACTCCTTCTGGGAGTTGGGGTTGTGGATCGTATCCCACCTACCGATTGCGCGCTATTTACCCTGTGCTGTTTCATTAACTGCTGGCGGTATTGTTCAAGCCGCTTGTCATCAAAAGTGATGCGCATTTGGTTTTGCACTACCACTTCAGCGATCTGAAGTCGAAACGATTCTGTTCCATTGATTGCCAAGTGGCTGCCGTACTTCTTCAAGGCCACTTGTAAAACATCTACCAGGGCCTCCCTCGATGTATCTGGCAGGACGATGAGCCGTTTACCGTCATCGCGTATGGTGGTTGATCCTGCTTGATAAGTGACTGTGCCGATTTTGGTGATCGATTCAACAAAATTATTCTTGAAGTGACCATCGGTGCTGAAACCATCATGGCTTTGCTTGGCCGATATCTGGTTGCCCTTAAATTGACCGGTTCTTCTGGATCGCAAAACAGCCAATGCTTCAGCATTACCGTTTTTGGCCTCAAATGCTAACCAATCCAGCCACCCCATTCTGGAATGACTGGCTTTGGAGTGCTGGTAGGCTTGCTGGTAATCGCTTCTAATGACGGCTATCGTTGTTTTGAATTGCTGATATGCGGTTGCATATAGCGCTTTTTTAGCCAGTCTCCCAGCTTTGATGCTTTTAATGAGATTGCGCTTGAGTCTTGCTTCCCGTTTGGCGCGGTCAATGAGTTGATCCCTTGTGTGTCGCAGCATGGCCCATTGAGTAGTGCGCTGTCTGACGCTATCCGCTTGTTCTTGCTGGTATCTTGCATAGAGCCTTGATGTATCTATTCGGTTTTGTAGCGGTCTCGACTGATATTGTTTGGTGTCCGAACGTGAAGGCTGTTCAGTATGCTCACTCTGTTTAAATACGCCCAGTCTTTGAGTTAAATTGCCTTTGGAGAGAGAGCGATCAACCGAACTGGCTTTAACGGCCACATTATTATTGGCAACCAATACAAACCCGTTGCCACGCTCTTTAATGGTAAGACCATGCGTGGCTAACACCCGATGTAAATCCTGCCAGTTGTCCACGTGTTTGATTTCAGTGAGTACCTCGCGCCTGATCCAGCCCAGTAAACTCTCTACACCGGTTCTGGTTTCAATTTCCTGCGCTACTCTGGAAGCTTTATCGCTCACGGTTTCATGGTTAACTTTTGTTAAACCATATTCCTGTTCTATTTGCTCACAAAGCTTCGCTACTTTAATAAAGTCATAATAGGGATTGTGAATTGTTAAGTTTCTAGGATGTATCTTGTTGATCGCGATATGTATGTGCAGGTTATTGGTGTCATCGTGAACTACGCTGATGCGTTGATGACTGGTAAAACCCAAAGCATCACAAAATCGCTCTTCAATTGCATTCAGATCGGCAAAGGATAAACGCTCTCCTTCAGGGAAACTCAGCACCAAATGGCAGGTTTTATCTGATTTTGCGCGAGTGTTCATTTCCTGTGTGTTTTGTATTTCTATCAGTGCTGCTGTCTGATCGTCTGAATAACAGTTCGAAACCTTGATCTGACTGATACGCTCACTTTTGCCTTGAGGATCTGTCAGGTACTGTATCAGCGCAGAATAGTTGCTTTTGCGCACTGTTTTGATGGGTATGATTTTAGCGATCATCGCAATAATTAACCGTTAAGTATTCGACTTTCTATTTCTGAGCTCCAGAATCGCATCCAGCATAGCGTTCTGCGTTGTGCGTATGGTAGCCAGAGTGGCCTCAATTTCTGCCTTGCTGGTTATTTTTAGCCGGACATCATTGGTCAGCCACATCTTTAACAACCCCCCTACCCTACCCAAATCGCCGTTAATCTTTAATATTTTCTCTACTTGCTGATTATCGATGGCACTCGGCACAAGGTATCCCAGACTCACCTGACGCATGTATCTGGCCACTGACAAACCCGTGTCACGTGCTTTTGTTCTGATTCCCTGCTCTTCATCCAGCGTTACAGGCACTCGAAGATGTAATAGCCGCTTTTGAACCATGACGCACCTCAAAAATTATTCTGGCGTTGATAGCCTCGCAGAGCAAGATTCGTTGAGCACATGTGCGAATAAGACCCTTGTGATGTGAGTTAACTTTTTTAAAAGTTAGCTAACTTCACATATCTTGCCCGGTAGAGTTTGTTTACACGAGAGATATTATCATTAAACAAATACATTGAAAACGTATAATATATGGATATAATAATATTTAAACAATACTAAAAAGTATCTGTAGCTTGTCTTTATATGCACCAAATACAGATAGTTGTAAGTCAAATTAAACTAAACAGGAAGTAAATAAATACCCAATAGATACTGTAATTAATTTGAATATTTTTACGCCAAATAACAGTCAGGAATTTGCCATGAACCCATCGTTATCCGAACGAATCTCTATGAGAGAGCAGAAGAATCCAGGTCGCAGGAATTTATATGAACCTGCTTTCCTGGCTCTGAAAACAGAAATCAGCCAGTCACTTTATGACGGCTGGTCAATGCGACAAATATGGTCGACTCTAAAAGATGAGAAAAAAATAGGTTGTTCCTATCTCTGGTTCAGGAATCTTGTCAAAAGGCACATTTTTGCTAAACCGGATGATTTATCTGCAAGGAAGAAGCACGGGCAACCGGTATCCGGCGTGACTGTGGAAAGGGAAAACAATGGCTTTAACTATCGTTCGTCAATTGATAAAAAGGAGTTAATCTGATGGCTAAAATACATATGATTTTGCAAGGCAAAGGCGGTGTCGGTAAGTCCTTTATCGCATCAACACTGGCTCAGCACAAGCTAGCCAAAGGCAAAAAGCTGATTTGTGTTGATACAGATCCCGTGAACGCGACATTCCACGGGTTCAAAAAGCTAAACGTGCGAAAGATTAATGTGATGTCCGGCGATGAAATTGATCCAAGAAAGTTCGACGACTTGATTGAACTCATCAGTAAATCAGAGAGTGACATCATTATTGACAACGGTGCCAGCACCTTTGTGCCCATGTCGCACTATCTCATCAGCAACCAGATCCCTGCCCTGCTTCCAGACATGGGCCATGAACTGGTCATTCATACGGTCATTACAGGCAGCCAGGCGCTACTCGACACCCTTACAGGTTTTGCGAATTTAATCGAATCCTTTCCAATTGATACGCTGTTTGTTGTTTGGTTGAACCCTTATTGGGGAGAAATAGAAATGGATGGAAAAAGATTCGAGGAAATGAAAACTTATCTGGATAACAAAAGCCGCGTTTCAGCCATTATCAGAATCCCTAATTATAAGGCGGACACTTTCGGCAAGGATTTGAGTGAAATATTGCAATCCAAATTAACCTTCAGTGAAGCTTTGGAGAGCAAATCCCTACCCATCATGGTACGTCAGCGGTTAAATATTATCAGGAAACAGCTTTTCACCAACATTGAGAATGTGGCCGCTGTTCTAGCATGACAACGACTGAACTGAATCATTTCAGCAAGATCATTGAGAGGGTAGCTGCTAAACACGGTATTGCTCTCACGGATGATGATCCGATATTAATGGTTCACACACTCAATGAAATCTTGCTTGAGGAAAATAGTAAAGCGCATCAAGTACTTTTAAATAATTTCCGTTCGACATTGGAAGAAAATATCAGTCAATGGTCGCAGGCTACGGAAAATAAAGCCAATTCTCTGCTACAGGCAAGCTCTCACAACACCAATCTATTAACCGAACAGATAATCAATGCTTGTTTTGAGTCAATCGATCAAAAAATCGAATCGGGTTTTAACGAGAAAATAAAAGAGATAGCAACGATAGCCAGCAATACCCGGCAAGCAGCCATCATCAATTTATTGGCCACAGGCCTGTTCTTCATTGCTGTCGTGGTTATGGTACTTGTTTTCTAGGATTTATCTCATCCGGGAAAATATTTCAGAGGTTTTGATATGAGTAACACACAGATAATTAATAGTACAATTGCGCATGCATCTGTAAATAAATGTGCAATTCCTTATATACGATATAAGCCAGTGAAAAAACCGCCAGAAAAGTACATTAAAAGCCTTCAACTTGATCTGTTCTCACAGTTTGTCACCAATGACAAAAGTGAGGTTTCAAATACCGTTGAAATATGGGAAAGCATTCCGAAATATTTTTTGACACCTGCACAAGTAAAAAAATTAAGAACAGATACAGGCCATGCTGATCCCTATGAATGGAACTATACGGAGAAAGGCAGTTATTTTACTGTTCGCATTCAACCGGCCTTGATAAAACAAGGGAATAATAAATATCAAGCTTTCTTCCCTGGTATAACTGAAGAACTTGTGGAAGAAGCTTTAAAAAAAATTCTCACTATACAAAATCATGGCATTCATGATGTCAATAAGGTTGAAACATGGGTTCGGTTTTCTTTAAGAATGGTTTTGAAAGAGCTCGCATCCAGAGGTCGCGATCGAAATATTAACCAAATAAAACATGCTATAGAGGTGATGAGTTCTTGCGTAATCTCGCTCTCTAAAGAGAAAAAGGAAATCTGGAAAGGTTCCATTCTACAAGACTTGGTGACCGTTGGCCGTGAAGAGTATCTTGCCGATACTGACGCACAACACATCGGTAGATTACCTCTGTTTATTAGCCATGCAATAAATCGCCTTGAATACAGACAATTTAACTATGATCGTCTGATGAGCTGCGATGAACAACTCTCTCGCTTTATTTATAAGAAATTAATCAATCGTTACCGGCACGCCAATCTTATCAATAACTATCATTTCATGTTTTCAGATTTGAAAAGCACCGGATTATTGCAGCAAAGCAGAGAAATTGATAACAGAAGAAAAGTGCTTTCAGCATTAGACGAATTAAAAGAAAAAAATATCATAGCGAGCTATGAAACAGACGAACGTAAAGAAAGCCGTGCAATAACTGATGTGAAATATACAATTTTTCCTTCTAATCAATTTATAAGCGAACAAAAAGCCGCCAATAAACG
>Ga0209792_1001278_pt1 | contig 12621 bp, 13 predicted proteins | sample EBPBio142005_DNA_FD_185860 | JGI IMG/M metagenome (GOLD analysis project Ga0209792, IMG submission 185860) | Wastewater treatment Type I Accumulibacter community from EBPR Bioreactor in Madison, WI, USA - Reactor 1_6/14/2005_ DNA (SPAdes)... | ecosystem: Engineered > Bioreactor > EBPR >...
TCGGAACGTGTCAATGACTTTGAGACACCGATGCACATTAATTTAGTGAGCATGGATCGGGCGTTTTCGTCGGCGTGTTCTCCTGCTTGGGTGGGTTGATCCAGGCGGCGATGGGCAGCTTGGGAGGTTGAGGGCAGTTGCCCTTGAATCGCCTCGGGTGAGCAGCGAAGGCCGTGTTCAGAGTGTCGGCCCGTTGCTCGAACAGCTGTGCAGCCTGGCCATGGTGGACCGCGGTCGGAGTCATGAAGCCGATGCCGGAATGGCGATGCTGTTCGTTGTACCACTGGAAGAAGCGCTGGCAGTGAGCGCGGGCTTCTTCGATGCTGCCGAAGCGCTCGGGGAAGTCAGGGCGGTACTTCAAGGTCTTGAACTGCGCCTCCGAGAAGGGGTTGTCGTCGGAGACGTAGGGGCGGCTGTGGGACTTGGCCACATCGAGGTCCACCAGGAGTTCTGCCACAAGCTTGGATCGCATGCTGGTCCCGCGGTCGGCATGGACCGTGAGCGTTCGTGGCTCAACGCCCTGTTTGGCGACGGTCTTGGCAATCAACTGCCTGGCCAGTTCGGCGCTCTCACGCGGCGCGATCAACCAGCCGACGACATAGCGGCTGAAGATGTCGAGGATCACGTACAGCTGGAAGCAAGTCCACTTGAGCGGCCCCTTGAGCTTCGTGATGTCCCAACTCCAGACCTGATTCGGTCCGGTGGCCAGCAGTTCGGGTTTGAAGTAGGCAGGATGAGTAAGCTGATTACGCCTTTCGCGTGCTTGACCATCGGCGGCCAGCAGGCGGTACATGGTGCGCACCGAGCCCAGGTAGCGGCCTTCGTCGAGCAGGGTGGCGTAGATGCTCGGCGGCGCGCAGTCGGCAAAGCGCTCGCTGCACAGCACGTCGCGCAGCGCCTGCCGCTCAGCAGGGCTGAAGGCCAGCGGTGGCGCCGGTCGCAGCGATGACGTCAGCGGCGAAACGTTCAAGCGCCGCCGGCGCGCGTCGTCGCGATAGACCGTACTGCGAGGGATCCGCAAGGCCGCGCAAGCGGGTGCCAGCCCAACCTCTGGCGCCAGGACATTGACGGCGTGCATCAGGATCTCCCGTCCGGCGTGTCGTCCGTCAGCTGCCCCAGCAGCATACAAACTTTTTTTTGGACATCGATGATGGTGTGGGCCTGGGCGAGTTGGCGACGCAGGCGGTCGTTCTCCCGCGTGAGCTGATCCAGACGCCGCGCCTCGGCCAGCGCCGGGTCGGCCTTACGCCCACGCTTTTGCGGTTCGAGTGCGGCCTGTTCGATGCTCGCGCGCTTCTTGCGCCAGGTGGCGAGCAAGGAGGAATAGATGCCCTCCCGGCGTAGCAGGGCGCCAATTTCGCCCACCTTCGTGCAGCCGTCGGCGAGGGCCAGGATGCGCAGCCTGTCAGCGCTGGAGAAATGACGGCGCCGCGCCGTCGCCACCACCTCGGGGTCGGGCGGCGCGATGGATGACGCGTTTCCAGTCGCCCTACGGGCTCCTTCCAACGCGTCATCCATCGCCAATGCGGCTTGTCCGTTCATTAGATCCTTCGTGTCGTTTGTCATGATCAAGACCTACCTTTCTACTCTAATTCGTCAGAGGTAGGTGTCTCAGGTCATATTGGCACAGGGGGGATGCGGTCCACGCGGCCCGCCCGCTGAATCAGGCGGATGATTGCCCAGGGTAGGTCGTAGTTGACGATGATGTGGCCGTCTTGAAGGTTTTGGCCTTCGGAAAGTACGTCGGTGGCGATCAGCACGCGCAACTCGTCAGCCGCCTTAACGGCGTGCCGTTTGTCGTTGGACACGGGTGAGAAACGCCAAGCGAGGTGGGTGGGGTCAGCACTCTTGCCGGTGGCTTCTTCAAGCTGTGTGACACCGCGGGCGGTCAACTGAGTCTCTAAATAGCGCGCCGTGTCGGCAAACTGGGTGAAGACCAGCAGTTTTTCCTTGCCATGTGTTTGACTGACAAGCTTTTCCAGTTCGGCCAACTTGGCATCGTGCTCGGGATTCCAGTCGCCGCATTGTTTAAGCACGTCGAGCAATGCGCGCGAATCGGCCAGCAGGTCAGTGCTCAGCTGTTTGATGAACAGCGTGCTTGCCAGCCATTTGAAGCGCCCTTTGAAGGTGTGGGCATAGGCCGTATAGGCTTTCGCGGCACGCTTGCGGTAATCGGCTTCAGTACGCAGACCGTTGGTTGTGGCCACGACGATTTCGGGGTCGGCGGAGACTTCCTCATCAGAGTCCTCATCGCTGTCGGCGGCCATTGCATCCTCGGGGTCTTCGTCGTGGAAGCGCGTGTCGAGGAGTTCGGCCGCCTGTGTGCCCAGGGGGATATCCAGCCCCTGTTCAATGGCATGGAGGACGATGAAGTTGCGGAGAATATGCCGTTCAATCGACAACAGGAAGGCCGGGCCGGCGCTGTCGAGGCGCTTGAACAAGTTGGTGCGGCAGAAGCCCATGAGCCGTGTGCCGGCGCGCGACAGGCCATCAATGATCTTGTCCTGATGCGGTGTCGGCGGAGTCTTTGGCCTCGGTGCGATGTAGTTTCCCAGGCCATAACGCGGCAGGGTCAGCGCGTTGATCGTTCCGACCACATTGTCTGAATAGAACCGGGCATAGGGGTCGGCGGGATCGGCGTCGTTGATGGGGAAGCTCAGGTTTTTCGGCACGCGCAGGGGAAAATAGGACTTCGTACCGTTCGCAAACTTCAGGTATTTGCCGCGCTCATCCTGCTTGGAGTAGTGCTGCATGATGAATCCGCGTGTGCGACGCACCATGTAGAGCCGCATCAGATCGCGCCAGTCATCGGGGTCGCTGCTTTTCTCAAATGCGGCGAGCGAACGCACCGGGCACTGGTGGCGCCTAATGAACTCATGCTCGCCACCGAGTTCTGCCAACAGTTTCTCGGGGCGAATGCCGATGTCGGCGTCTTCATTCAGGAACAGCGATAGTTGCGACGAGAGATCGAGATAGGTCTTGTTGTAGGGCGTGGCCGACAACAGAATGCAGCGGCTGTCGTTGCGCTCAATGTAGTCGCGAATTACCTGCCAGCGTTTCCCTTCCTTGTTGCGCAGGTTGTGAGATTCATCGATGAGCACGACGCGGTAGCGCCGGGTCTTCTCGGGTAACTCACTCAAGACCCTGGACAGCGATAGCACCTTGGCGTGCAGGCGGTATCGATGGACGTAGTCTTCCCACATCGGTACCAGGTTCTTCGGGCAGATGATGAGGCTTTCGGTGTGGTAGTCGTCCTCAAACACTTTGGCCAAGGCTGTGGCCATCATGGACTTGCCAAGCCCGACCACGTCGCCGATCAAGACCCCGCCCCGCTTGTTGAGATGGTGAGCGGCGATTTTGACGGCGGCCACCTGGAAGTCGAAGAGGGTCTTGCCGAAGATCGCCGGGATATGGAATTCGGAAAGGCCCGCTCTGGCTTCCTGCGCCAGGTGGTAGGCCATTTTGAGATAGACATGATAGGGCGGCACCAGTCGGTCGCCGGCCCAGCTTTCGTCGATGATTTCCGCGAGTTCTCTGGAAATGTCGATGCACCAGCGGTCACCCCAGCGGTCTTCGAACCAATCCACCAGCTTGTTGCAGGCGTCATGTTCGAGCACATCAACGTTGAGCTCGCCCTGCTTGGCCAGGCCGGCAAGTGTGAGGTTGCTGCTGCCGAGAAAGGCGGTGACGGGATTGTTAGCATCGTGCCGGTGTAGAAGATAAAGTTTGGCGTGCAGCGGGTGGCGCAGGTACACCTTGACCACCAGTTTCTTGCTACGGATTTGCCCCGCGAGCTGCCTGAGCGCCGCTTCGTCCTCATTGGTCGGCACGCCAAACGTCAGTTGCTGGCGGAATTCTTCGGCGATTCGACGTTTTTCGCGGAGGGCAGTCTGGTTGTCGAGCGAGTCTTCTTCGCCGCTTCCGCGGAGCGCCTGGCGCAATTCGTCGGTCGGGGTAACGTGCATGCCGACCAAAAGGCGGCAATTGCTGCCATCGCCGCCCGCCCAACGGTCAACGTGTTTTGCCAGGTGCCGCCATCCGCGCAGGTTGAAATAGCCGACGCAAAAATCAGCCCGTTCAGCGACTTGCAGCGTTTGTTCCAAAGCCGGAAGCAGCGATTTGTTGATGTTGTCGAAAATTCGTGGCATTGCACGCTCCGTAACTGCGGTTGGTCTGTGGCGTTACGTCCGATCGTCGCTCGTCATGACGCGTTCGCGATTGACCTTTTCAGCGGCTGCGCACGTGCTTCCTGCATCCTAATTGCCCACTCGCAATCGTCACGAATCATTATGGCAACCATGTTGGCGATCGAGCCGTGCTTAGCGGCAGCAGCGGTGCGCGCGACTTGTTTGAGTTCGATGGGAGTCGTCAGCGTGGCGGTCTTGGCGGCAGCCATGATTCTCCCTCGAAACGGAGCAGGCACTGTGGAAGTGTTGTACTGTACCGCAATGTCTCACATAGTCCAAATAGATACTGCCGTTTGATCCGAGGAGCGAACGTATGGGGCGACTTGCCGGTTCAGAGCAGAGAGCAAAGGATGGCAAATGAAATATCCAGAATGGGCTCCAAAGGTTCTCATTGAGGCGCACAAACGTCGAACTGAGGGCGATCAAACTTCGCGAAAGTTCATGGGTGGCGACTTGGAAGCCATCATTGCAGTAATTAAAAGGGAGTGCGGCCACGAGCTTACTGAAGCCAATGCCGAACGAATTCGTAGAACGCTCTATCGAACGTCGATCGTTGGCCGCCTACCAGAAAAAGAGAGTACCGCCCTTCTTGAGAGCCTAATCACTGACCTGCGTATGAAGGGGGTCTGGATAGCACTTGCCAAACGCTCGACCGATGAGCGTGACCCGTTGCGATTCTTTACGGTCTGCGAAGAGGGTATAACGGGTTGGCGAGGAGCTCAGAAGCAGACGGGCAACGAACATCGGGCGTTCTACCAGGAACTCCACGATACCGCCTGTAGTCTTCAATCGCTAATACAGGAGGCCAGCGCGTTCGACTTCTATTCGATTCACAAGATGGTGACGGACGAGACGGTCGAGGTGTTAATAGAAATTATGGGGGCTTCGTTTTCAGACTACGTCCCTGCTGGCCAAGAGATAGAATATTCGCGATTCTGCCTTGCCGACGTTATTCCATCGATCTCTGAGGTGTTGAGCGATATAAGTGAGAAAGCAAAGAAATATAGGGATGAAACGCCGATAGTAAAAAAACCAAACTCGCAAAATGCAAATATTCATTACTTCGTTCGGCAACTTTCAGGTTACTGCCAACAGACCTACTCGCAACCTCTTCATGAAGCTGTCGCAACAACGACTTCTGTCATTTTTGACCTGTCGAATTGCGATGATGACTATGTCCGAAAGATCGTAAAAACCTAGACCCGGAAGGTTTTCGCGTCTTTCTGGAGAAAATGTTCCGGGGAGGATTGTGGTCGTTTTTCAAAGTTTTTATCCTCTCACGTTAGGAGTCATATCCGATGAAATGTCGGCATGTTCAATAACACCTGAGAGGTGCCAACATGTCGCAAACCATTCAACGACTTCGATCCGTTCTGCATGAACGAGGGAGATCCCGTAGTTCCCACTACCTCGATATTAAGCAAGGTTTTTTCACACACCCGGTGCAGATCGGCTTGCGCGCTGTCGGCTGGCCTTCCAGCGAAGTAGCGGCGCTCAACGCCGCTCGTATTGCTGGCAAGACGGACGACGAAATCCGCGCTCTGGTGGTAAAGCTCGAAGCAGCGCGAAAGCTTGCGGTTGCAGGAGAGCCGCTATGACTACCGCCGCGCTGACAATTTCCCAAGGCGAACTGGCGGAAGCCGGTAAAGGCGGCGAAGGCGGTGATTTGCAGATCACGAACGCCGCGTTTGTCGCCGATGTGTTTCCGATCTTGCCCGACGCCGCTTTCGTTGCGGTTTGCTCCAAGAGCGGTGATCCTGGTTCAGGCGGGTGGCCAGCAAGCCGCGCCGACCAAGTTTGTCGAGCGGCTCCCCGACGAGCACAACAACTACGTCGGGTGTTCAAGCTTTTACCCTGGCGCTGATGGCTCATTCAAGGCGCGCAAGGATTGCTTTGCGGCCTGCCATTTCCTGATGCTCGACGATCTTGGCACGAAGGTGCCCTTTGATCGATTGGCAGGGTTCGAATTGTCCTGGCTGATCGAGACGAGCCCCGGCAATCACCAAGGAGGGATCGTTCTCGCCGAGCCAGTGACCGATAGTGCGGTGGCCGTCCGGCTACTCAACGCCGTCATCAACGCTGGTCTTTGCGATCCCGGTGCAACCGGCCCATTGAGCCGGTGGGCGCGTCTGCCGGTGGCCATCAACGGCAAGCCAAAACATGCGCACGAAGCGTGCGGGCCGTTTCGCTGCCGGTTGGTCGAGTGGCGACCCCATAAGCGCTACACGCCGCAGGAAATTGCTGATGGGCTGCAGTTGGAACTCGCACCGGCGGGGCGGCCCAAGAGAACAGGCAGGCTGCCTACGGCCTCACCCCACGGCGTCGACAACGACGAGGTGTTGATGCCCAGGGCGGCGGAAAATCCGGTGGTCGCTGCGCTCAAGGCGCGCGGGTTATACAAGACACCGTTGGGTTCAGGTAAGCACGACGTCACCTGTCCTTGGGTTCAGGAACATACCGACGAACTGGACACCGGAGCAGCCTACTTCGAGCCCGATGAGTTTTTCTCGGTTGGGGGCTTCTGTTGCCAACATTCGCACCGCGATCAGTACCGCATCCGGGCCTTGCTCGAATTCCTCGGTGTGCGCAATGCCGAGGCTCGGCACAAACCGGTGATCCGTGTGGTGGCCGGAGATTTGCATCGCGTGGTGGATGCGGCGGAGAAAGAACTGGCCGGGCGGGGGCGCCACTACCAGGCGGGCGGCTTGATCGTGTCCGTGGCGACCGACCCGAGCAGCGGCGATCCATCGATTGTGCCGACCAGCGCGCCGGCGCTGACGCTGGAACTGTCGGTTGCGGCGACTTGGGAGAAGTACGACGGGCGTGCGGAAGACTGGGTGCGCTGCGATCCACCGCAAAGACATACGGCAGTGCTCTACGACCAGCAGCGGTTTCGCTACCTACCACCATTGGCAGGCGTGGTGCGGCAGCCGTATTTTCGCGAGTCGGACGGCTTGCTGATCACGGCGGCAGGCTACGACAAGGACTCGCGCCGCTTTGGCGTCTTCGATGCGCGGCAGTTTGTAATTTCCGAGCCGACACCCGATGCCGCGCGGGCGGCGTTGGCCTTGTTGGAAGAACTGCTCACCGAGTTCCGCTTTGTCGCCGCCACCGATAGGGCTGCAGCGCTCGCCGCCATTTTTACTGCCGTGGTGCGCCCTATGCTTGCGTATGCGCCGGGGTTTCACGTGCGAGCACCGGTATTCGGCAGCGGCAAGACCTATTTGTGTGAACTGATCGGCGCGTTTGCCGGGCCGGGCGCGAATGCCAAGGTGAGCTATCCGACTACTTCGGAGGAAGCGACCAAGGTGATTCTGTCCTTGCTCCTGACCAGTCCGGCGGTCATTGAGTTCGACGACATGGATACCGACTGGATACCACACGGGACCATCAAGCGGATGCTGACGGCCGAGCAGATCACCGACCGGATTCTGGGGGTGAGCAAAACGGCAACCGTCAGCACACGGACCTTGTTTCTTGGCTCAGGGAATAATGTTGGTCCGATCCGCGATCTCCTGCGGCGGGTGCTGACCATTCATTTCGACCCGCGGTGTGCGACGCCGGCAACGACGACGTACAACGGGTCTCCGGTCGAAAAGGTACGCCAAAAGCGTGGGCGTTACGTCGCTGCCGTGCTGACCATCATTGCGGCGTGGCGCAAGGCAGGTTCGCCGCGCGCAACGGTTGATAGCATCGTCACCTTTGGCGGTGCGTGGTCGGACTATTGCCGTCACCCGTTGATGTGGCTCGGGCATCCTGATCCGGCGACGGCACTGCTGGAGCAGGTAAGGCATGACCCCGATGGCGATGCGCTCGGCGGCTTGATGGCGGAATGGCACGCCACCTTCGGCTCGACACCCACGACGGTACGCAAGGCCGTGGAGACAGCCGCGCGAGGATCGACGGATTTGCTCGACGCGATGCGCGAATTCCCGGTTGAAGAGCGTGGCGAGATCAATCGTTCCAAGCTCGGCTGGCTTCTGAAGAAGAACGCCAATCGTATCGTCGGTAGCCGGGAGTTCCAAAAATCCGAGGCGGACGGTCGAACGGCGTGGCGGGTTGTTGCCGTGAATTCACCGCCTTTAACGCCTTCACCGGCTTTGGTCGAGGCTGTTCGGAAAACTGTCACGGCGTCCTCTGCCGTAGTGGTGGAGATCGAAATATGAACCCTGACGAGATCATCGAGCGTGCCACCGGCGAGGGTGTGCAGCTTGCACTGGCGCCGTCGGGTTGTATCTCCGCGAGGGGCGATCGCTCGGCGATCGAGCGGTGGCTACCGGCGATTCGGCAAAGCAAGGCGGCGATCATTGTCGCGTTGCAGCGTGAGCGCAGACGGAGCAAGGTGCGGGCAATGTCGCGCGACAACGCCGGCACCCGATACGTGATCGAGGTGGTCGATCCGAACAGCGACCCTGTAATCGTGTCGGTTGCGATCCGCGATATTGCAACATTTGAGCTGAATATACCGCACGCCTATTACGACGGCTTGGCGCTGCTGGAATTGATTGAGAAGCGCGCAGGTGGATGCGATGCAGCGGCCTGACCCTGGCAGGCATTCTTTTGTGCTGCGCTTCGATAAAGCTGACGAAATCACGACCACGGAGAAGGCGTCGATGCCGTCCGCCGCGCCGCGTGCGGCAGCTGCGCTTTCAAGGTTACCATGCGCTCTCTATGACAAAAGGGCTGTCCGCCATGAGCGCGACGACAACGCCGTCTTTCCGTCGAGCAGGCCGGCCACGCAAGCTTGATCTGGTAGACCTGTTCCTGTGGGACCCAAAAATCGAACTGGAATTGAGCGGCTGTTCGTTTTCTCAGGCCCTGGGTGGCCGCCATCCCGAGATGCTTGCGCTATACCAGGACATGGGAAGGAAAAGACCAATCAGCATCGAACGAGGACGACGGGTTGTGCTGTCCGCCCTTGCGGACATGGGCCTCTCGGCACCCTTGGTTGACGAGTGGCGTAAAGCCCTGGATGGCGAGGAATCGAGCGTTGCGAGCCTTGGGCCTTGGTGCGTCCATATCTATGCTCAATCAATGAAGCGCGATGGCCAATGGCCTCCGAAGTTGTCTCCCCTTGGAAAGCACGTCATTGAGGTTGAGCAAGCGCTCGTCGAGCCTACCCTGGCTTGGCGACAAGGAAACATGGTCCGGTGCGCCGACTTGTTAGCAAACGCCCCAGCACTCTCCGGGTACTTGTGGCCGGAAGTCATAGCCAAGTTGCGCAACGCTTCTGATGAAGCCGACGTCACTGAAGGCAGGTGCATGGTGATGCTGGAACTCATGCTTTCGTTTCTCGCCACCAGGGATGCACAGCTGCAGGTTGAAGGCCATGCCGCGGAGTCGATGTTCGGCGATCTTTTCCCTAACTTCAACGAGGACGAGATGACAGCGCCCACTGCTCTTTTTTTGTTTGGTTGGAGGCTTACTGTGGGTCCGCAGGCAACCTCGTATCTCACATCCCACAGATATCGAAGCCAGCTAGTAACACCGACATCGGGTCCGCTGAGAGGCAGCTCAGACGGTGGAAAAGGGGTGACGTATTCCCGTCGTTCGACGTATTAGACGCGTTGTTCAGGAATCTCTTCGGCGACAAAGCAGGCGACCCCGGAAACCTACGACGAAAGGACTGGGGTTTGAGCTGGTCTAAGGCACTGGCGGCTAAACGGATCAATTTCTTGTTGTCGATTCTCGTTCCTTTGAGAAAGGTGCGAGATCCTCTATTTCCGTTCGGGCATTCATCCGTTCAAGAATGGCGAGAAAGCCGTTACCAGCACTGGTATCGGCATTGGCTTCCTCGCCTTGAGAAGCGGTAGGCCCTACTTCTTGCTACCGGGAGTGACAGGCGCTGATGCCTTCGCAGCTTGGCTTTGAACCTTGGCTGCGAAGCTGCCTGCCGGTACTTGCCCACTGTTCCCCTTCGCGGTGGCGCTGGTGATTCGGCTGATGGCTTTTGCGTCGAACGAAGATCCTTTGTTGCTCATAGTATTGCTCCTGATTGGTTGCGCCGTAAGTGGCGAAGCGAATTGTCACCCTTCAACCCCGTGAGGCAGGAGGACAAGGTTTGTCCATGGCACGAAGGCCTCTGGGCAATGCTCAGAGTGCCTTGACTACGATGAATTGCCCGTGTTCTGTGTTTCGGACTGAGGGGCCGGGTTGATAACCGCTCAGCATCCAGATCGTCTATAATGTGACTGTCACGATATTAAAGAGGGCGCGATGGCTGATGTGCTGGTAACTGCCACGAAACGAGGCAGGCCACCCAAGGGCGAGCAGCCGATGAGTGACAGCGAGCGCAAGCGTGCACAGAGGGCTCGGGACAGACGGGCAGCCATAGACGCCATTGGCGACGAGCAGAACGCATCGCTACGGGCGCTTCTGGCACTTCTCGCGCGCGCTGAAACGTCGGAACCGGCAAGGCAGTCAGCGCGCCGTGCCTGGGCTGAAATTGGGCGCCGTTATGGTTTCGTGACCATCACGAAATGAGGTGAGAGCATGGAAACGATTGAAGGAACAAGTTTGAGCAGCTCTGCGGTAATTCCATTCCAGACGACCGCCGTAGCAGTGCCAGCACCGCAGACGGGAGGGTATGAGGCGGTTCGCTTCAATGCCATGAAGCACGGCATTCTTTCCAAGCTCGCGGTACTGGCGCATGAAGACCATGCCGAGTTTGCCGACCTGCTGGCGGCGATGGTCGATGAACACCAGCCAGCAGGCGTCACCGAGCGACACCTGGTTGATGAGCTTGCCGCGATCATTTGGCGGAAGCGACGGGTCTTGCTGGCCGAAGGCGCGACCATCAATCAGGGGTTGAAAACCGCTGCACGCAACGCCGCCAGCGTGATTCCTGCCGCGGCGCCTTTCGAGCGTGGCCTCTCTGGCAAGGGCACCGACATTCGTGATTTGATGGACCTGACACCGCAGGAGGTAGCCGATTGCCAGAGAGATACTCGGCACGATTTGGAGGCGACCCAAATGGCTGTGGCGATCCTCCGGCGCGGGGGCGCCCATGCCTTTAACAAAGCGCTGCGGGTGCTTCTACCAGCCTCACGTGAGTGGTGGGAAGAGTCTGTCGCTGGTGAGGAATATCCGGCGACCGCCCAAGGGCTGTCCGACTTTATCAGCGATGAGCTGCAGCCACATTGCTTGGTCATGGAAAAAGAGGCTCGCCATCATGAGGCAATCAAGGCGCAAGCCATAGGCGAAGGCCTGCAAGCGCATCGATTGGAGAAGCTCAACCGCTACGAAACGCACCTTGACCGAAAATTCGAGCGCACATTGGCCATGCTTCTGAAGCTGAAAGACCTTCGCAACGGATGAAATACGACATCATAAATACCGGTGCAAACATAGGCAGAGCAAGGCTTTCAGCCATATTTATGAAAAACGACAGGGTGAGTTTGCCAAATGATTTCGGGAAAATCGGAACAAGAAAATGGGCGGCATAGGTAGCGGGCGGCGAGATGGCGGGGGTAAGAGCACCACAAGCGACATGCGACCGCTCGATATTCGGCGGCTGCAACGCGATGGCCTGCTGATAACGGGCCGGGCTTTCGGCTGGCATTGGACGGTCAACGGCGAAGAGGTTGCATCAATCCAGATGCGAACGGAAGTTGACAGCGTGATTCTCAACTACCGCAGCCGAAGCAATGAAGGGGAATGGGAAGCGGTGGAATACCCGGTGCGGCTGGAATGGACAGCCTGCACCCTGGGCGGGCGGCGGGCGTGGTTCCTTTGCCCGGCACAAGGATGTGGGCGGCGCGTGGCTATTCTCTTCGGCGGTTCAATCTTCGCTTGCCGGCACTGTCACAAGTTGGCCTATGAGTGCCAGCGCGAACCCGATGATGATCGAGCCCTACGACGGGCCGACACCATCCGGCGGCGGCTGGGCTGGCGAGCTGGTATCGCCCATCCCACGGGGAGCAAGCCCAAGGGTATGCACTGGCGGACCTTCTACCGACTGATGGCCGAGTACCACGCCTTCGTCCACGTATCGCTGGCGGGGACGGCGAGACGGTTTCGGCTGCGGCTGTGAGCCGCGTGCGGTGCATCTGTTTCGCAAAATGAATGTTCGCGTGTGACCGGGCGGCGTGTTGCCGTCGTCTCTCCCCACAGGGGGACGTGGAGAAGCGGTGAGCGCCGTTCGGGCCGTGCGCTGCGCAGCTGGAAGATGACTGGCGGAACGTGACGCGCCATTAGTTTGGCGTGAAATACGAACAGTGCTATCAAGGTTCAGAAACCCACAGTTCCGTATAGATTCCGTACGGCACAAAAAAGGCCACCGGGAAGTGGCCTAAGTCGTTGAATCCATGGCACGCCCGAGACGATTCGAACGTCCGACCCCTGCCTTCGGAGGGCAGTACTCTATCCAACTGAGCTACGGGCGCGTGCAGGACGGCAAGCTTAACCGGTTTGCCCTGGGCCGTCCAGCTCGGCA
>Ga0209792_1001283_pt1 | contig 12584 bp, 11 predicted proteins | sample EBPBio142005_DNA_FD_185860 | JGI IMG/M metagenome (GOLD analysis project Ga0209792, IMG submission 185860) | Wastewater treatment Type I Accumulibacter community from EBPR Bioreactor in Madison, WI, USA - Reactor 1_6/14/2005_ DNA (SPAdes)... | ecosystem: Engineered > Bioreactor > EBPR >...
GGCCGCTATTCCCGCGGCCAGAGGCAACGACGTTGCTATCGTGGTCGCGGCGGCGGCCGATGCGACCGTTGCGATCACACCGAGCGTGTAGTGCGCTGCAAGCATGTGTGCCGCGGCAGCAAAATGGCTCTTTTCGGTCCATAGGACGTCCTCGCGCAAGCGGTCCAACTCTGCAATGCAGTCATCTTTGAACGTCACAACTGACTCCTAACCTTCCGTGCTCTGACGCGCGCGGTTCGCCCCTATTGAATCACCATGTCAGCGATCGCACCCCCTCATACTCTTCTATGGGTCGCCTATAAATGGGTGCAGATAGATCGATCTGTATGCTAAAATAGGCGCATGTCAACGGCGAGCTTGCCAGCCCACGCGTTCTCGCAGTCCGAGGCGAGCCGTGCGGGAATCGACTCAAGGCAGCTCTACCGGTTGCTGGAGAAGCAGCAGATTGAGCGCATTAGTCGCGGGTTGTATCGGCGCACAGACCTTCCGGTTGCCGATCTCGACCTGACCGAGATCGCGGGCCGTCGTCCTGATGCCACTATCTGTTTGGAATCGGCTCTTTCGCGTCACGAGCTGATCGATGCTATTCCGACGCTGACTGACATCGCGATTCCGCGAGGCCAGAAGCCCGCGAAGACCCAGGCTGCCGTTGACTGGCACCTGTTCGACCGCGCAACGTTCGAGATAGGCCGCACGCTCCTCGAGATGGAAGACGCGGGCCCGAGTATCGGCCTCTACTCGGCGGAGCGTTCGATAGTCGATGCGTTTAGGTTGCGCCACTCGGCTGGCTACGAGACTGGCATCGAGGCGCTGCACAATTGGTTGAAGCGTCCAGGATCCCAGCCGGCCAAGTTGTTTGAGATCGCACAGCAGCTACCACGAGCGACCGGCCCGTTGCGAACAGCGCTGGAGATCCTGACATGACCCCTGAGCAGACCTTCACTGCACTGCAACGGATCGCGCGACAGCAAAAGCGCGCCGTCCAGGAGCTTCTCACCCTCTACGTGCTGGAGCGATTCTTGGCACGCCTGGTCGAGTCCACCTACGCGGACTCGTTCGTGCTGAAGGGTGGAGTCCTGCTCGCCGGATACGGCCTCCGCCGCCCGACAAGAGATGTCGATATGCAAGCCATCGACTTCGTTCTCGACGAAGAGCACTGCCGACGGGTGATCGCAGCGGTAGCCGCTGCAGGCACGGACGATGGTGTGGCGTTCGAGGCGATCCCGACTCGCATCGAACAGATTCGGGATGAGGAGGAGTATTCGGGGTTGCGGGTGCATGTCAGGGCGCAGCTATACCGAGCGCAGATTGCGCTCAAGCTCGACATCAGCACGGGTGATCCCATCTCGCCGAACGCACAGGTCGTGACGATGCCGCGCATCCTTGGCGGAGAGTTCACGGTGATGGGGCATCCTCCCGAAACGGTCATCGCAGAGAAGGCTGTGACAATCCTTCAACGAGGTGCAACAAGCACGCGATGGCGCGACTACATGGACTTGCGATCACTCGCCTTCAGCCGGGACTTCAGCGCGGGAACATTGCGTAGGGCGATCGAGGAAGTCGCGAAGCACCGGAAGGTCGAACTCTCCGCGCCGTCAGCATCGCTCAAGGGACATGATGAGCTTGCGCAGCAGAAGTGGGCAGCGTGGCGCAAGAAGACGGACGTCGAAGACATCACGCTGGCAGTCCTGAGTGATCAGCTGGTCGAAGTGTCCCAATTCCTCGACCCGATATTCGCGGGCGAGCTACGTCTCGGCACGCAATGGGATCCGGTTTCTTGGACCTGGAGCGCACACAAGAGTCGATGACCAGCGCCCGGAATACTGCTCTGCGCACGCTATACCGACAGTTTGTGAAAATTCAAGGTCGAAGATCGACTGGATTAGTACTTCTGTGAGGTGTAGCCCGAGACTCGGACTCCTCCGTCCCGGTGACTTCGGCGATCGGCAGCCTAATTGTCAGTCTTGTGCCTGTTCCTTCGGACGAGGTGGCCTCGACGGTGCCGCCGTGTCTGGTGATGATTTCTCGCACGAGTGCAAGGCCGATGCCGGATCCGGGGATTTGTCGGGCGGCCCGTCCCCGCCAAAGCCTCTCGAAAATGTGCGGCAGTTCACTCGCGGGAATGCCCGGCCCGTTGTCTGCGATTTCAAGCACCGTTCGGTCGTACTCTTCGGTCAGTGTGACGGTCAGGGTATCGCCTGGGCTGCAGTAGCGTGCTGCATTTGCCAGAAGGTTGCCGATCGCCTGGTGAAGGCGATCGGAGTCAGCGCGTACGATCATGGGGCCAGCGATGTTCACGGCGGTGTGCAACCCTGCTGCGCGCAGTTGCGGCTCGTGTAACGACAGTTCATCCAAGGCGACTTGCGCGAGATCAACGGTAGCGACTTCCAGCGAGGGGCCAGCGGTTTCTACGGCCGATAGTTCCGCGAGGTCTGCCACCACCCGTCCGAGTCGGAGCGATTGGTCGTGAAGACCGGCGAGGGTTTCCGGTGTTGGTTCCGCGAGCCCGTCACGGAGTTCTTCGAGGCCCGCCTGAAGTGCGGCAAGTGGCGTCCTCAATTCGTGGGCAACATCCGCGGTCAGGTTCCTGCGATCCCGGTCGGATCGAACGACTTCGTCGGCCATGCCGTTGAACGCTACGGCAAGGTCCCCGAGTTCTCCCGGAGCTTGCACTCGTGCTCGCGATTGGCGATCCCCCGCTGTGAATTGATGGGCCGCCTCTGTCATCGTGCGAATGGGGCCGACGAGTAGCCGCGTGACCACCCAGCTGACCACGAAGGCGACAACTAGCGCGACGATTGCAGCGAGACCGATCCATGTCCACGCGATATCGAGTACGTGGGATGCGGCCATCGCCGGGAACATGGCTTTCACCGACCCGACCTGTTCGCCGCGAACGACTATCGGCGCGACGACGGCTTCGGAGTTCATCGCCATACCCATGCCATTTGCGGACCCCATACCGAGGCCAGTGGATACCACCGTCGAGCCTGTGGCGTCGAGGATGGTCACCCGCGCGGACGCTGCGTCGCCGATGCTTATTGCCCGGCTGAGGTCGGCCCCCATCCACCCTCCTGCCGCTTCGAAAGCGGCGGCTGCCGCAACTGCCGTGGTGTCCGCGACTCGTTGCTGGTCGGCTTGCTGGCCAGCTTGCACGCCTCGGTCGACGCCGATGAGCGACGCTCCGGTCAGAACGAGCACGGACGAGACGGCAACCAACGCGAACGCGAGGAGGAGCCGTGTCCCCAAGCGCCCCAGTCCGAAAACCGTCATTCTCGAGGGACCAGTCATCATTGAACCTCGTCTCGCGGGAGGCCCAAGCGATAGCCGACGCCCAGCACCGTTTCGATTACGTCTGCGCCGGCCGGACCAAGTTTCCGGCGAAGGTTCTTGATATGCGAGTCGATCGTGCGTTCGTAGCCTTCGTACTCATACCCACGCACCCGATTTACCAGTTCGTACCGTGAGTAGACCCGTCCGGGTGCGGCGGCGATCGTTGACAGCAGGCCCCACTCAGTGGGTGTCAGATCGAGCAGCTTTTCGTCGAGCCAAGCGCGGTGGGAGGTCTCATCGATCCGCAAACGGTCCTGCCCATAGCTCGCGGGGCCGCTATCGAGTGTCTTCCCACTGAGACGGTGCAAGACCGCCTGCACGCGAAGAACAACTTCATGAGGGCTGAAAGGTTTGGTCACGTAGTCATCTGCACCCAGTTCGAGTCCCCGAATGCGGTCTTCGGTCGCGCTGCGGGCAGTCAGCACGATAACCGGGAGTGTCTCGAGCAGATGGATTTCTCGAAGAAGGTCGGTCCCGTCGATATCCGGCAGGCCAAGATCGAGAAGCACGAGGTCGGCTGAGGCAAGAAGTCGCAACGCCTCTGCGCCTGACGCTGTGGTCAGCACGGAAAGCCCGGCCCGCTCCAGATAGCGGCGCAGTACCTCGCGAATGTCACGCTCATCTTCGACGATCAGCACCGTAGGCATGCCCCAGCCTAAGCCGCTAGATGCATTGGACAATCTTCACTCCCGATCTGAAGTCACTCCATGCCGATGTCTCGAACCCGTCTAGCAACCGTCGGCCCCGGGCGAATTGGGTTCACACCCGGGGGCTCGACTGCCATCTATAGCGATCAGTGATTCATGCCGGAATTCATCCCGGAGGCCCCGAACCAGTCGGAGAGCCAGCCGCGCATCGTCATGATCTCCGTGCGCTGGGAGTCACGGATGGTCTGAGCGAAGGGCTCGACCTCCGCGTGGTCGGCCAAACCCGCACTGAGGAGCTGCTGCGACATCATTACCGCGGCCATGTGGTGCGGGATCATGTCTTCGAGGAACGCCCGATCAAGTGCGTCGCCCCGTAGTCCGGTGAGGTCGCGCATCATCGGCGTGTAGTCGACCGCGGTATCACGGCCCGGATACCACGCGGCCAACCAAGAGCGCATCTGGTTGACCTCCCGGGTTTGCGTATCGATGATCTTCTGGGCGAATTCGCGCATCTCTGAGCGATCGGTTCCAGCCTTCAGCACCTCAGCAGCCTTGATCGCCTCTTCGTGGTGCGGAATCATCATCGTGAGGTAGCTGAACTCGTCAGTGACCTTCATGTCCGACATCCCCGACATCCCGCCGGTCGAACTCATGCCCCCAGTCATCCCGTCGGTCCCGTTCATGCCCGCAGGCATCCCGCTGAACTGAGTCGTTTCGACCGCGCCGTTTGCCAGTCGGCCCACGTTCGCGGCGGCGACGCCGATCCCTGTTCCAGCTAGTAGCGCACCAACGACTGCGCCGATGACAATATTTCGTTGCCTTGACATCGAATCCTCCTGTTATCTGTCCTGTTGCTGGTCCTCCCAGCCAGCATTGATTGTGATCGGACCAGGTGGTGACGACGCGGAGGCGGTGTGGAGAACGCGTGGAGATCCTGACACCGCAGCGACTTCACGGCGTCGAGTTTGCGAAAGCGCTAGGAAAGGTTCCCGTTGTGCCGGCGAGGCCAGGTTTCCGTGGACGTCGCGCACCGCAGCGGGAATGTTGCAATACGCCCGTACTTGCCGAGATTTCGGTGGATCAAGTCGATTCGCTGCTGGGGTGGACGTACGCATCTCGTACCTGACTTCGATGAACTTCGAGAGCTGCGCTGGCAAGAGTGGACACGTCGCGCTATCCACATATCTGCGGGTCTGTTGCAAACCCCGTCGATACGCACTTCGAAGTGGAGATGGGGCGTGGTGAAGACTCTCTCGGTGCTCGCCTTTGCCCGCCACTGCCTGTTTTTCGATTTCGGACAGTGGACAACTCGATCGACCCGCGGGACCAAAGGCCCTGGCGCCAGTGTCTAGCTTGGGGAAGGCTGGCGTGAACGAGTGCAATCGCACCGCCGCGCGTAGGCGTCCATGCTGGGAAGGCTCAATCATGATGTGGGGATACGGATACAACGGCTGGGGCTGGATGTGGGTAGTCGGTGGTCTTGTCGTCATCGGGGTCGTTGTTCTTGTGGTGGTTCTGATCCGCAATTCGACGGCACCGACAAAGGCAGTTGCTGGCGCTCCGGCCGCGACCTCGACGCCGCGGCAGATACTCGATGAGCGGTATGCCCGCGGCGAGTTGACCACAGAGGAGTACCGCGAACGTATCGAGACTCTGGGCGGCAAACCCTAGTCGATTGATCGTCGCGGTGAGAGTGGGTCGAGATGACACCATTCTTGACCTGAACTGCGGTCCTCATCCCGCTCACGGGATTCTGGACTGATCGAGAGCGGGAGTCGAATTTACTTCGGCCCCGCTGTTCCCGGGCACCGATGGCTTCGTCACTTCCGCCACCGCAGGCAGCCGGAGTCGCTTGAGGAGGAGGGCGTTGATGGCCACGATCGCGCTGGAGCCGGACATCGAGATGGCCGCAATCTCGGGGCTGAGCATGACGCCAACGCCGACGAACACTCCGGCGGCGATCGGTAGCGCGATGGCGTTGTAGCCGATTGCCCACCCGAGGTTCTGCCTCATCTTGCGTACAGTCCCTTTGCCGATCCGCAGTGCGATGGCGACGTCCAGGGGATCGGAGCGCATGAGAACGACATCGGCGGTCTCGATCGCGACATCGGTTCCTGCACCGATGGCGATGCCGAGGTCAGCTTGTGCGAGAGCCGGTGCGTCGTTGACTCCGTCGCCCACCATCGCCACCTTCTTGCCGGCGGCTTGCAGCTCCGCGACCTTGGCAGATTTGTCCTGCGGGAGCACCTCGGCGATGACCGTGTCGATGCCCAGCATCGTGGCGATCCGTTGGGCTGTCGCCTCGTTGTCGCCGGTCAGCATGGCAACCTCGATGCCGGCGCCGTGGAGAGCAGTGATCGCCGCTTGGGCGGTATCCCGGGCAGCATCGGCTAGCGCGATCACACCTGCTGCTTTCCCGTCAACGGCGACGAGCACCGCGGTGCGTCCGGTAGACGCCAACTTCTCGCGCTGGTCGGCGATCGCGCTGATGTCGACACTTTCGGCTGCCATGAGTTTCCGGTTGCCGACTAGCACCCGCCGACCGCGGACTGTGGCGCCGGCACCATGTCCAGGGACGTTGCGGAACTCGGTGGCCGCGATCTTCTCGGCGCCTTGGGCTTCGGCGTAGGTGACGACCGCTGCGGCGAGGGGATGCTCGGATTCCCGCTCAACCGCTGCCACTAACGCCAGGAGTTCTTGGCGGGGGATGCCTACTTCGATGAAGTCCGTCACCTCCGGCTCGCCTTTGGTGAGGGTGCCGGTCTTGTCCATGACGACCGTGTCAATATGGGCCGCCGATTCCAGCGCTGCGGCGTTCTTGAACAGCACGCCACGTTTGGCGCCGAGGCCGGTTCCCACCATGATCGCGGTCGGGGTTGCCAGGCCGAGGGCGTCAGGACAGGTGATGACCACCACGGTGATGGCGAACAGGAGTGCGGCCTGGGGTGTTGCGCCGAGGAGCAGCCACGCGGCAAAGGTGAGGCTGCCGCCGATGAGGGCGACGAGCACCAGCCAGAACGCGGCACGGTCAGCGAGGCGTTGGCCGGGAGCTTTGGAGTTTTGCGCTTCCTGGACCAAGGCGACGATCTGCGCCAAAGCGGTGTCGGCTCCGACCTTGGTGGCTCGAACCCGCAGGGTTCCGGTGGTGTTCACTGTCGCGCCGATGACCGCAGACCCGGTCGACTTCGCCACCGGCAGGCTCTCGCCGGTGACCATTGATTCGTCGACATCCGAGTCGCCCTCCTCGACCTTTCCGTCGGTCGGGATCTTCGCGCCCGGGCGCACGAGCAGCAGATCCCCGGGCACCACCTCGGCGGTGGGGACTTCGACCGGCTCGCCGTCGCGGAGGACGATGGCTCGCGCGGGTGCGAGTTCGAGCAGGGTGCGGATGGCGTCGTTCGCACCGCCGCGGGCACGCATCTCAACCCAGTGCCCCAACAGCACGAACGAGGTCAGCACGGTGGCGGCTTCGTAGAACACTTCGCCGCCGCCGGTGAGGGTCACGGCGAGGCTGTAGATCCAGCCGGCTCCGACACCGACGGCGACCAGCACCATCATGTCCAGGGTCCGTGCACGCAAGGCCCGGAACGCACCGTCGAAGAAGATCCAGGCTGAGTAGAAGATCACCGGTAGCGACAGGATCAGTGAGAAGACGTCGTCGCGCAGCCCGAAGGGGGCGGGCACGGTGAACCCGAATACCTGGCGGCCGATGGGTGACCACAGGATGATGGCAGCGGAGAGGATTGAGGCCACCAGGAAGCGGTTGCGCATGTCGCGAATCATGGAGGCCATCGACATTCCCGCGTGGCCGCCGCCGTGGCCCATGACGTCTTGGCTAGTCCGGGAGGGTGCTGGGTGTCCCGCGTGGGAGTCGCCGGTCGCCGGCCCGCCTGCCGCAGTCATCGGGCCCGAATGCTGCATGGCAGCGTGCGCCTTGGGGTCCATGTGCGCGTGGTCCACGTTCGTCGGTTGGGCGGCGGATCCCGGAGTCGCGGCTGCGTCCGCGCCGGGTTCGGTGGCGGCCGACTTGAGTGCTCTGTCCAAGGCGGGGTCGCAGATATGTTGGGGAACCGATTGCCCGGCGCAGTGGTAACCGCACTCGAGGATCCACCTACGCAGGTGGGCTTGTGATGTCGTTTCGGGGTCGTACGTAACGTTGGCGGTTTGGGCGACCGGGTTGGCCTCCACCGAGACGACCCCGGGTTGGCGGCGAAGGGTCGCCTCGACGACGGCTTTCGAGGAGGCCCACTGGACGCCGGAAACTTCCAGGACGACGGTTCGATTGTCGGTGCTCATCTGCGACTTCTCTCTCGCGGGTTGGGTTAGGAGGCCAGGTAGCCGAGGATGGTCATCATCCCGGACTCGGCGTGGTAGATGTTGTGGCAGTGTGCTGCCCACAGACCCGGGTTGTCGGCATCGAACTCGACGGTCAGGGTTCTGCCCGGCAGGACGATCGAGGTGTCCTTCCGCGGGCCGCCGCCGACATGCTGGTATGTGTGCCCGTGCAGGTGGAATGGATGCCACATCGTGGTCGTGTTTTCTACTCGCAGGCGCACCCGCTCACCCTGCAGCACGTTGAGCGCCCCAGCCATGGGGTTGCTCGGGTCAAAGCGGTGACCGTTGATTCCCCAGTCGTAGGCCATCATCGACCCGGTCAGCGCAGCGGTCAGTTCGCGGTCAGCGCTCTTCTTGACCAGGGAGACGCTTTCGGGAGCGGAGAGCATTGCTGCCGTCAACACCGTCCCGGACAGTTCTGGGATCGACGCCCCTGCCACCGGCTGCGCGCCGGTACCGGTGCGGACGATCGCTAGGGCAGTGGCGCTCTTGCCTTCTGCGGAGGCGATGAGCGGGAACGCCCCATCGGCTAGTGTCACGATGGCGTCGTAGCGTTCGCCCATGCCGATCAGGATTGCATCGGTGTCGACGGGGTTCACCGGGTACCCGTCGCTGTGGGTCACGCTCAGGCGGTGACCGCCGAGAGCGACACGGAAAGCAGTGTCGCTGGCTGCGTTGATGATGCGCAGGCGGACCCGTTTGCCTGGAGTGCTAGTGAACGTCTCGGGGTCGGCGGAAGGGTGCCCATTGATGAGGAAGTACGGGTAGGCGACGTCTCCGGAGTCGCCGCCGAGCAGGTCGGAGCGGGTGCCCATCATCATGTGGCTGCTCGAACCACTCATCATCCCGCCCATCCCGCCGCTGAGCTCTTTGAGTACGTCGTCTGGGGTGCCGGTGACGCCGTCGAGCCAGTCATCAAGAACGACGACCCATTCGTCGTCGTAGCTGAGGGGCTCATGCGGGTCTTCGACGATCAGGACGCCGTAGAGGCCTCGATCCAGCTGCGGCCCGACGTGGGGGTGGAACCAGTAGGTGCCCGGCTGGTCTGCGATGAAGTCGTAGACGAACTCGCTGCCGGCCGCGATGGGTGCTTGGGTTGCCCCGGGCACCCCATCCATGTCATTGCGCAACCGGAGGCCGTGCCAGTGCACGGAAGTGTCGGTCGGAAGTTTGTTGTGCAGTGTCGCCCGGAGGGTGTCGCCGGCGCCCAGCCGGATTGTGGGCCCCGGGATGGTGCCGTAGCTCCAGGTGTTCGCGGTGGTTCCGGCAAGATCGATCTGAGAAGGGGCAGCAGTCAGGTCAAGGGTGGTGATCCGACCGGTGCCGCCACGAGCTGCTTCGGCGCTGCGCACGGCAGCGCCGGCCGGGGTGAGGTAGCGCGGCGGGGCTGCGCACGACGCCAGCGTCATGGCAGCGAGTGCGCCGGTGCCGACGGCGAGGAAGCCGCGGCGGGTGAGGCTAGCGTTGGAGAATGCTGAGTCCATGAGTGTCCCATCGTTTGTAAATCAATGCTCGTCTAGTCGACGCGGTTGCGGGAGGGTCGAAAGTCCCCACACTTTCGCCAAGACCGAGTCGATACTCGCCGCATCGAGTGTTGACTCGATCATCGGCTAGTGTGAGCGCGCGTGGTGACCAGTGGCGCTGTTCAAATCGGCATCCGTGAACTCGACTACGGCCAGCCAAGCTGCCCATGTGCCGTGCCATTCGCGGGGCAGCTTTGGGGCGAAGGGATGCGGCGAAAGTCACCAACAACATGAAGGTCGCGCCGGGGGACATCTGCGCAGCGAGGGCAAGCTGAGTCACCCCGCCTGGAGTGTCGAGAATCGACGGGTTGGTGGTTACATTGAGCGCCCTGAGCCATTCATCCGAGTTGGCCATGTCGCCGGTGTCGAGCTCCCCGGAGAACGGGACGGGAGCGCCTCGGTCGCTCGAGGGGATTTCCGTGATTCTGCCGCCCCAGGAAGGGATGTCGTGGCCAAGAGGAGGGGTCGCGGCCGTGCCTGCCGTCCGCCCGTGAGGAGGGTACGCCGAATTCACGATCCGACCGCCTCCTTTAGCCAGGCGTAAGGGTCAACGGCATCCGTTCCGTTGAGCCGGACTTCGAAGTGAAGGTGAGCGCCTGTACTGAGCCCGGTGCTTCCGACGAGACCGACCGTCTGGGCAACCGTCACCCTATCCCCCACATTGAGCGTCCGTGAGCCGGCGAGCATGTGCGCGTACAGACTGCTGACCTTCTGCCCGCCGATGACATGGTCGATCACCACGTAAACCCCGTAGGAAGTGCCCCCGTCGCTGGCCTCGGAGACGACGCCGTCGGCCATCGCCTGAACCGGCGTCCCAACGCCAGGGTTCATGTCGAGTCCGGTGTGGAACCCTGGCCACGGATCAGTTCGATACCCAAACCCGCTACTTATCGGCACTCCCAAAATGAATGGCCACTGAACGGGCGAACTGGGATCGTTGATGAAAGTGTCGGCAGTTGTCGAATAGGGCTGAAGTCCTCCCTGGAGAACCCTGGTCACCATGTAGTTGTCCCGGTCGACGGTGACACTCGAAATATCCGAGCCGGCTGTGAATGTTTGAGGCGTCCCGCCCGCCGGTGCCGATGGTGCTGATTGGTCGTCGTCGCTAAGGCCATACGCGGGGAGCCCGAAGGTGAGCACCAAAAGAGCAGCAGAGACCGCGGCAGTGGTGCTGCGCAGCATGCTGGCGAACTCACGAACGCCCACTCGAGCCTTCTGCTTCCGCGGCCCGGCTCGGCGGAGATCGCGGCGCCGGCGAGCGGCGTTGCTGTGGAGTTTGGAATTACTCAAGATTCACTCCCTGTCGCCCGCGAACGCCGGTCTGGTGACGTGAGGAACGATGAGGCCGTAGGGCTCTCGACGTCGATGGGGCATCGCCCGAGAGGGTTGCGCTGGGAGAACACGAGGCATTGCGCGCCGATGTCGTGCCGTTCGTTGCGGAAGACTTGGACTGCACTCGCTGGCGCCTCGCGGCTGGGTTAGTAGTCGTTGGTGCGAACTCACGATCGGTCTCAGTGCTGCGCGGACCGGCGAGCGTCAAGGTCTGGAGAGCGCTGAACAGGATTGGGGGGTCAGCGAGGGCGAGTATCAGCGGCCAGTGGGGTCCTTTCGGCAGTCCGGCGGGTGAGCTCATATCGGCAGCACCGTCCCGCCGATGAGGTTTTGCATGGAGTAGATGATCTCGGTCCACACGCCGGTGACCATGAGGGCTCCAATCGCGATCATTGTCACACCACCCGCGACGTTGATCGCGCGAATATGGCGACGGAGGATGGCGACCGCGGTGGTGGCCCACCCGAGTCCGGCGGCGAGCACAAGGAACGGTACACCGAGCCCGACACAGTAGATGGCGGTGAGGAGAGCACCGCGGGCAGCCGAGCCGGTTCCGATGCTCAAGGCGGAGATTGCTGCGAGAGTGGGGCCAAGGCAGGGGGTCCAGCCGAGCCCGAACACGATCCCGAGAAGTGGTGCGCCAGCGATACCAGTTCGCGGACTGACGGAGAGTTTCGCGGTGCGCTGGAAGACCCTGAACATGCCGATGAATACCAGACCCATGAGGATGACGACGACTCCGAGGATTCGGGTAAGGAGGTCTTGCCAGCGGAACAGCCAGCCTCCCAACGATCCGAATGCGGCCCCGTAGGCGACGAACACTAAGGTGAAGCCGAGGATGAACAGCGCGACGCCGATCATGGGCCGCCACCGCGAGGTGGCGGCTGACGACCCGGTGACATAGCCCAGATAGCCGGGCACCAAGGGGAGCACGCACGGGGAGGCGAAGGACACCAGCCCGGCGAGCAATGCGAGCGGGATGGCAATCCACAGTTGCCCGTCAGCGATCACTCCACCCATCTACTTGGCACCTTCGGCTAAGGCGTCCTCGATGAGAGTCGCCAGGGTGATGCGTGAGGGGATCCGGCCAACGATCCGCGCGGTGGCGCGCCCCTCCCTGTCGAGGACGATTGTGGTTGGAACGGCGTTGGGTGCGATCTGCCCGGCGAAGGCGAGCTGCACGCTGCTCCCGTTTGCGTCGATGATCGAGGGGTAGGTGATGCCGAACTTGTTCGCAAATGCGGTCGCGGTAGCGGCGCTGTCGCGGACGTTGACGCCGATGAAGACCACACCGTCGGGCGCGAACTGCTCATACAGTGCCTCAAGGTCCGGGGCCTCGGCCCGGCAGGGCGGGCAGGCGGCGTACCAGAAGTTGACCACGACCACCGACCCCAACCAGTCGGTCGAGTTCGCT
>Ga0209792_1001284_pt1 | contig 12572 bp, 10 predicted proteins | sample EBPBio142005_DNA_FD_185860 | JGI IMG/M metagenome (GOLD analysis project Ga0209792, IMG submission 185860) | Wastewater treatment Type I Accumulibacter community from EBPR Bioreactor in Madison, WI, USA - Reactor 1_6/14/2005_ DNA (SPAdes)... | ecosystem: Engineered > Bioreactor > EBPR >...
CCTGCTGATGCGGCGCTGCGTGCGCCCCGCATCGTTGGGGATGGATGGGGGCGGGGTTTGTTGTTTTTGAGAAAAATAAGGCGCTAGCGCTTATGGAATAAGCGCGGGCAGCTATCGAATCAGGGGTGTTATCTCTTGCCTCTCTGGCATTGGCCTTGCGAAAGCGGATGACGCGAATGCCACCAGCCCTGGGGGTGAAGCACAGCACATGCAACCGCTTGTCCAAGAACCCCACGGCCACAAAGCGCGTTTCGGTGTGGAGTTGGCGACAAATCAGGCCGTAGCCTTTACCAAAATATCGCGCTCCTGTTCTACCTGGCGCAGCTTGCGGTTGCGCCTAGCCGAGACTAAAAAACTATCGGTTTTCAGTAGTGTCCGGTTAAAAATTAAACAAAATCAATTGCTTAGCGTCGTTGCCCTGTTCGATCTGTAGTTCATTGGGCTGCAAGGTGCATGAAATCTGGGTTTTCTCGAAAACCGAGACCGACAAAATCTGTAGACATGTGTAGAGCGAGGCATCGAGGTGAAGCTCCTTCTTGACGATGGCGATCAGCACGTAGGTGGCCACGGCGCACCAGATTTGCGTCTTGACCGCGTTCTCGCTGGTGCCCAGAAACTTCTTGATGCGCAGGTGCTGCTTGATCCACTTGAAGAACAGCTCCACCTGCCAGCGGTTCTTGTAAAGCGCCGCGATGCTCAAGGGTGGCAGCGCTGTGTTGTTGGTCAGGAAGACCAAGGTCTTGCCCGTTTCGGGATCCTTGAAGCGCACACGGCGCAAGTGCTCGGGATAGTGGCGCGCGGCGTAAAAGCCATTGAAAGCAATGCTCTGGTCGCAGATCACGCCGCTGCTGCGCTCGGTGGGTGCCGAGTACACACGCCGGGCACTCATGTTGCGCTTGGCGCGCGTGACGAAGAAAGCGCCCGCCTGATGCAGGCCATACAGCCGCTGGAAGTCCAGGTAACCACGATCCATGACGTAGAACGCTCCGGCCTCGATCGGCAGGATGTCGAGCACGTTCACGTCGTGCATCTTGCCCTCGGAGATGTGGAAGAACGCCGGAATGGCGCCGCGCAAATCGAGCAGTGTGTGCATCTTCACGGCTGCCTTGGTGGAGCGAAAAGGCGCCCATTCGAACAGCGACAGGCACAGGTCGATGGTCGTGGCGTCCAGGGCGTAGACGGTGGCGTCCAGATCGATGTCCAGCCGCTCCTTGGCGTACAGCGCCCTGGCACGCGAGATCAGGCGCATCGCCAGCGCGTGATAGATGCGCCAGTCGCGCTGGTTCAAGGCATCCCACAGTGTCGAGCGCGCCGGCACGTGCTTGGGCCCCATGTGAAACAGCTTGCCGCGATTTGCAGTCAGGCAGACCTCGATATCGCGCAGCGACTGCCAGGTCAACTGCGCAAAGGCCATGACGCGAAACAGATCGGCGCAGCCCAAGGTGCGCACACCGGCATCGCCACGATGGCGCTCGATGATCCGGCCGAAGGTCTTCCATGGCACGAACTCCATCACCTGCGCAAACAGTGTCTTGCCCACGTTCATGCGTCACCTCAGGTCGTTCAAACCCGAAAGCATCGCAAATGAGCCATTGCAAATTCAAATCGTGGACACCCATGAAGCTCTCGAAACCCGCGTCAGTGCTGGCTTTGCGGCTGGCGCTAGTCAAATAAACCGGACACTACTGATCGGTTTTATTTGTCCCGTCAAGCACCAAACACTGCACTAGCTCAGGCTCTGGAAAGGAAATCCTGGACGTCGGTGCCGCGACCAGAACGGCGCCGCTAACTATCCGATCTATTCGAGAATGGCTGTGCGCTGGTCTCGCACAGCGAGGCCTCCCTGAGACACAACCGCTTGCCAACGGGCAAGATCGGCCTGCACGCGGTCACCCAGCATTTGTGGTGTCCCTGCTTCGACACGGGCGCCGTGCCGCTCAAACAGTTGCACAACGGCGGGATCGGCCAAGACCTGGTTCAGCGCCGAATTGAGCGCTTGCACGCGCTCTGGAGGCGTGCGCGCCGGGGCAAACAGGCCGTACCACTGCGTTACGTCCACACCTGCCACGCCAGCCTCGGCCAGAGTGGGCACGTCGGGTAGACCCGGTAGCCGCTGTGGTCCGGCGACGGCCAAGGCCCTCAGACGCGCGCTCTGCACGAAGGGGTATGCCGTGAACAGGCTTGGGAACATCAACTGCGTGCGGCCGCTGGCGGTGTCGGCGATTGCCGGCGCCGCGCCCTCGTAGGTCCTGCCAGTGATCGCCGTTCCGCTGGCTAGCTGGAACAAGGCTGCGACGAAGTGCGGTGGTGTGCCATCGCCGGCCGACGCATACTCGTAACGACCTGGCTGCGTACGCAATGCGTTAACCAGCGCCTGAACATCATTGGCCGGAACGTCAGGATGGACCACCATCAACGTGGGCGATGAACCAACGAGTCCCACCGGTGCAAAGTCGGCTACCGGGTCGTAGCCCAGCTTTTGACGTGCCGGGTTCATGGCGTGCGTACCAACATAGCCGAACATCAAGGTCTGGCCATCGGGCGCTGCTCCCGCGACATACTCGCTCGCTACCGCGCCATTGGCACCAGCGCGGTTGTCGACCAGCACTTCCTGTCCTAGCAAGGGGGCAAGCTTGCCCGCGATGATGCGCGCCATGGTGTCATTACCACCGCCCGCGCTGGTCGGCACGATCAGCGTGATCGATTTGCGAACGGCGAGTTTGGCGACCTCTTCAGGCCGAGAGAAAACGTAGTCGGGGAGATACAGTTCGCCCTGCATGATCTTGCGCGCTGTTCGCACCAAGGCCGCGCGCTGCACACAGACTTCCGCGCCGTCATGGCTTAGTTCCACTTCAATGTCGATTTGTCCGGCCGCATGCAGAACTGTCAGTTGGTGACACCCGGCGGTACGGGCGACGCCGCTGGCCACAGTCCCTGGCAAGGCGAACGCACTGGCTACGCCGATCGCACCGGTCACGGCATGCGATGCATGGCAGCGGCGCGGGGTGAAGTAGCGCGAGGTGATGCTGCTGTCGGAATCGCCGGTACTGACCAGAACCGGCTTGGGGATCACGCTATTGGAGACGTCTCCCAACCCCATGCGCAAGCCGGCCTCCAGGCGCAACGATTCGATGCGCTCCAGGAGCGCCGTGTCGGCATCCAGCGCCACAGGCTTTTCACGCCCGCTGACCCCCAGGTCGGTTGCGCGCACGATCATCAGCGGCATGGCTGCATCGATGCAGCTGACCTCCACACCCTGCATGCGGTCAATGCGCTTGCCAGTCGGGAATACCTTGCCAGTGACCGCGCCCCAGGCGTCCAGAAAGTCGAGCAGGATCGGGGCACCCGTGCCTGCCACGCCGTCGATCCGGGCATCGCCCTCGTAGCTGACCCGGCCCGCTGGCGTGCGCACGGTCACATCGATGCGTGCACCAGTGTTGACGTTGTGGACGCGAACCTTCGTGGTGCCGTCTTGCGCCGGGATGAGGCCTTGCTCGATGGCGAAGGGGGCAACACCCGACAACATGTTGCCGCAGTTCGGACGCGTGTCTACCGAACGATGGCCCACCCCCACCTGCGCAAAAAGATAGTCGAGATCGCAGCCAGGCTCCTTGGAGCGCGACACGATGGCGACTTTGCTGTTGAGGGTGCTTCCCCCGCCCACGCCGTCGAGCTGCAATGGGTCGGATGCGCCGATGGCGCCGATCAAAGCCTGGTCACGTGCTTCGTCGCCCTCGGGCAACCATTCACGAAGGAAGAAAGGGCCGCGCGAAGTGCCGGCGCGCATCAGAACGCATGGGATGATTTTGCTCATGCGGCATTGTCGAAACTGGAACTAATGTTGTGAATTGCATATTTTCTCGTGATTGATATTGATGATGCATCAATCATGGATCCTGGGCTGCCTGCGACATCATGGCATGTGGCCCTTGCCCGGCCGAAAGCTCAATGCCAACAGATGCTGTCGTAAGGGCACTCGACTGCTTCGACCAAAAAAAAAGGGACGCCATAGCGAACCATGGCATCCCTTGAGAACCGTCGGGCGACTTAGAAATTGTGGCGCATCCCCACACTGAAACCTGTCGCCTTCTGCTTGTTGGCAGGGCCCTGGAAGTCGCCTTGCCAGCGTGTATGGTCCATCTCCAGATAAGCGACACTCCGTTTGGACAATTTGTACTCGGCAAACGCGACGGTGCGCCCATATCCATCATCGACACGCGCGCTTCTCTCGCGTGCCACGCGGTAATGTGCAAGCGTCAGGTCGACATGCGCACCGGCGGGAACAGTGGTTCCCAGGCCCAGCGTGCGAAGTTTGGCTCGGGCGGTAGCGCTGGTTTCGGCTTTGCTACGCGCGAAGATTCCGGCGATGCGGGTGCCCCCCTCGAGTTGGTAGGCCGCGCCTACCACGTAGCCGCGTAGGCCCAGCGTGTCATCGTTGTTGCGAAAACTCTGGTGCGCCGCGGTCAGTTGTAGCTTGCCTAGCTTGTAGCCCAACCCCACGCCGGTGGAGTTGGCTGCGTTGCTGTTCGTCGCTACCTCCCCCAGGCTGTGCATCAGCTGCACGCTGACGCCAGAGAATTCGCCTCTGTACTTGATGCTGTTGTTCAACCGATAAGAGCCAGTGTTTGAGCCGCTGGCGCCGAAGCCCACGCCCAACTGGTGCTGGCTCAGCGCCGCCGTGTTGATGCTGGGGTTGAAGCTGGGCAGCCGCATGCCCAGCGGGTCGATGGGCGACACCGCATCGGCCAGCAGCGTGGTCTGACGGCCTAGGCTGACTAGACCCCAGGGGCTGCCCAGACCGACCCAGGACTGGCGGTCGAAGTACATGGTGGAACTGGCGGGCGCGCCGGTCTGGGCGTTGATGCCCGATTCGAGCTGCCCCTGGGCGTTGAGCCCGCCGCCCAGATCCTCCTGGATGCGCAGGCCCCAGCGGCTGGTGTTGTTGAGACCGCTGGACATGACGGTGGCCGACGTGGCGCTGGGTGCGAACCCATTGAGGCCGTTGGCTTGGCGCACCGAGAGGTCGACGATGCCGTACAGGCGTACGCTGCTCTGCGCCAGCGCGCCGTCGGCGACGAGCGCGCACAGGGTGGCCAGCGCTGCTGGCAAGAAAAATTGACTGAGCATGGATGCTGCTTGAATCAGGGTGGGCATGGTCAGTCGGCCTTTAGGCCGGTGGCCTGGACGATCTTCTTCCACTTGACCTGCTCGGCCGCGATGAACGTGCGCATCTGCGACAGGGTCATGGTCTCGACTTCGGCGCCTTGCTCCTCCAGCCTTTTTTCGATGGCCTTGTCGGCCAGGATTTTGTTCAAAACCGCGTTCAGCTGCTCCAGTACCGGGGCCGGTGTCTTGGCCGGCGCGAACATCGCGTACCACTGCGAGACATCCACGCCGTTGATGCCCTGCTCGGCCAGCGTGGGCACGTCGGGCAGCAACTCGGAGCGCTTTGATCCAGCCACGCCTATTGCCTTGAGCTTGCCGCTTTTCACGAAGTTCATGGCCGTGAACAAACTGGGAAACATCAGCTGCGTCTGCCCGGCAACGGTGTCGTTGATCGCCGGCGCCGAGCCCTTGTAGGGCACGTGCAGCATGTCGATGCCAGTGGACAGCTTGAACATCTCGGCGGCGAAATGCGGTGCCGTGCCGTTGCCAGCCGAGGCATACGTCGCAATCTCCTTGTTATTCTTGAACTGCGCCACCAGTTCCTTGGCGTTGTTGGCCTTGACCTTGGTGCTGGCCACCATCAGCGTGGCCGAACTGCCCACCATGCCGACGGGATCGAAGTCCAAGACGGGGTCGTAGCGCAGCTTCTGCAGTGCGGGGTTCATCGCGTGGGTGGCGACGTAGCCGAGCATCAGCGTATAACCGTCGGGTGCGGCACGTTTGACGTATTCGCTGGCAATGGCGCCGTTGGCGCCGGCCTTGTTCTCCACAATCACGGTCTGCTTGAGCACCACTGCCATGGCCTGCCCAATGATGCGCGCCATGGCGTCGTTGGCGCCGCCGGCCGACGTGGGCACGACGATGGTGATGCTCTTCTCGGGCCAGGCGGCGGCGGCGCTGCCGCAGGTGAATGCCGCTGCGAAGGCGATGGCGCCGATGAGCTGCTGTTGCTTGAACTTCATTTGTCTACTCCGGTGGATGGCTAAGGTTGTCATTCAGAACAGGTCGAATGGTCGGCTGCGCGGCGGTTTTTGTGAATTGCATCTTTGCGAGGGATTGATGCACACTGTCGATCACCGGAGACATACAAAAGTGCCATGGCCATCAACTTCAATCTCAATGATCTGCAGGCATTTCGCACCGTGGCCGAGCTGTCGAGCTTTCGCAAGGCGGCGGACGCGTTGCACGTGTCGCAGCCTGCCTTCAGCCGGCGCATCGAGAAGCTGGAAGAAGCGTTGGGCGTGAAGCTGCTGGAGCGCACCACGCGCAAGGTGAGCCTCACCGCTGTGGGTCGTGACTTCGACCGCAAGGTGCAGCAACTGCTGGACGACCTGGATAACACGTTGCTGGGCATCCGCGGCGTGGCCGGCACGCGCATGGGCGAGGTGACGATTGCGTGCGTGCCATCGACCGTCTACTACTACCTGTCGCAGGTGGTCTCGCGCTACCACGAGCGCTACCCGAAGATCCGGGTCAAGGTGTTCGATGCGGGCGCCAATGATGTGTTGGCGGCTGTGGCGTGCGGCGAGGCAGATTTCGGGCTCAATTTCATTGGCAGCCAGGAGCCCGACATCGAGTTCAAGCCGTTGCTGGAAGAGCGCTTCGTGGCCGCCTGCCGGCGCGACCATGCACTGGCGAAGAAGCGTAAGGTGAGCTGGGCCGAGCTGGGTCAGTACGATTTCATCTCGGTCAGCAAGACATCGGGGAATCGGCTGCTGCTGGATCAGGCCCTGGCCGGTCTGCCGGGGCGACCGCAGGCCATCTACGAGGCGCAGCATGTGACGACCATGCTGGGGCTGGTGGAGGCGGGGCTGGGCGTGGCGGCCGTGCCGTCGCTGGCCATGCCGGCGGCCGACCACCCGCTGCTGGTCAGCGTGCCGCTGGTGGATCCGGTCGTCACGCGTAAGGTGGGGCTGATCCGGCGCAAGGGCCGACCGCTGTCGCCGGCGGCGCAGCAGCTCTACGATTTCTTTGCGGAGATGAAGGGCAAGCGCGCCACCGCGGCGAAACGCGCGCCCGCCTGAGGCGGGGCGCCTCAGAGGCGCGCGGCCAGCACCTGGTCTACCATCACGCCCGCCTGGCCCAGATGGTTCGCCGGCTCGCACATTGCGTCCAGTTGCGCGCGCGTCACGTGCTTGCTGATCTCCGGGTGCACGGCTAGGATCTCGATCAGCGGCCGGTTCTTGGCAATGGCTTCGCGGCACAGGTCATACACTAGGTCGTGCGCATATTCGCGGCCGATGTACGGGCCCAGGCCCATCATCACGGCCTCAGACATCACCAGGCCGTTGGTCATGTCAATGTTGGAGCGCATACGGCCGACATCCACCTCCAGCCCCTTGAGCACGAACTTGGTCTGCTTCAGCGCGCCGGACATCAGGCAGAAGATCTCGGGCAGCGACACCCATTCAATCTCCCACGGGCCTGTGGAGCGTTCGTGGTCGGCCACCATGGCATCCATCAGCGCGGCGGCATGCTGGCGCGCCACCGAGATGTTGGCGTGGATGTACAGGCACGAGATGGGGTTGCGCTTTTGCGGCATGGTGGACGACGAGCCGCGGCCCGGCGCATAGGGCTCGAACACCTCGGCCACCTCGGTCTGCATCATCAGCTTGACGTCCATCGCGATCTTGCCGAGCGAGCCGCCCACCAGACCGAGGAAGGCGCCGACTTCTGCGATCGTGTCACGCACCGTGTGCCAGGAGATCAACGGCTGCGCCAGGCCCAGCTCTTTCATGAGCCCAGCCTGCGTTTCCATCGCGCCCTTCTCCAGCGATGACAGCGTGCCCGATGCACCGCCGAACTCGCCCATCAGCACGCGCGGCTTCAACTGCTGCAGCCGCTCGCGGTGGCGATCAATGCCGGCCAGGATGCTGGCCATCTTGTAGCCGAAGGTGATGGGCGTGGCCTGCTGCAGGTTGGACCGGCCGATGACCGGCGTGTCGCGGTACTTCTTGGCCAGCGCCGCCAGTGCGTCGCCGATATCGTCGAGGTCTTGCTCGACCAGCGCCAGGCCTTCGCGCATCTGCAGCACGGCGGCCGTGTCGGTGATGTCCTGCGTAGTGGCGCCCCAGTGGCAGTATTCGCCCAACTTGTCGCGGCAGTTGGCGTTGATCTGGTTGACCACCGCGATGATGGGGTAGCCGATCTGCTCGGTCTTGGCCTTGAGCTGCACCCAGTCGATCTGAGACAGCTTGCAGTTCTTGACAATTTCGTCGGCCGCCTCCTGCGGAATGATGCCGAGCTGGCCCTGCACCTTGGCGAGCGCGCGCTCGATGTCCAGGTACTTGGCGGTGCGGTTCTCATCGGACCAGACGTCGCGCATGCGCGCGTCGCTGAACATGTCGCCGAAGATGCGCGAGTCGATGATGGTGGCTGCCATGGTGTGGGTCTCTTTCTGCTGGTGGATGAAGGGGTCAGTCGCGGGCCAGGGACAGCGTGCGTTGGGCTTGCAGGACGACGGGCCGGTCGACCATGCGGCCGTCGAGCCGGGCGGCACCGGGGGATGCGGCGTCGGCCAGCAGCACACGGCGCGCCCAGTCGAGCGCTTGCGCGGAGGGGCGCAACGCGGCGTGGATGGGTGGCACCTGGCTAGGGTGGATACACAGCTTGGCCCCGAAGCCCAGCCGGCGCGACTGCGCCAGGTCGGCCAGCGGGCGCACGCTGTCGTCCAGCTGCGGGGTGATGCCGGCCACGGGCACCGGCAGACCGGCCACGCGCGAGGCGATGGCGATGCGCCCGGCGGCATGGGCCAGACCGCTCGCCTCGTCGGCGATGTCGATGTCCAGATCGAGCGCGAAATCCAACGTGCCGAACAGCAAGCGTGTGACGCAGCACGCAGCGGCCACTTCGTCGACCCGGGCCACGCCGCGTGCGCTCTCGATCAGCGCCAGCACCTGGGCGCCCGGGATGGCCGTGGCCACGGCGGCGATTTGCCATGGCTCCTCGGCCTTGGGCAGCACGACCTGCGCGCAACTGCAAGCTCGCAGGGCGTGCAGGTCATCGCCAAAGTGCGGCGATGCGGCGTCGTTGATACGCACGGCGATGCGGCCGCGGTCGGCCGGTGCAGCGTCAGCGAACCACTGCGCGATGGCGTCGCGGGCCTGCTGCTTGTCGGATGCGGCCACGGCGTCTTCTAGGTCCAGCAGCACGCAGTCGGCACCGGTGGCCAGGGCCTTGCCGAAACGCTCGGGGCGCGTGCCGGGCACGAACAGGTAAGTGCGCGGCTGCAGGTTGGAGGAGTTGGCCATGGCGTGAACCTCAAACTGCCTGCGAGGCGCGCAGGTCTTCGATATCGGCCGCGCCGTAGCCTAGCTCGGCCAAGATCGCATCGGTGTGCTGGCCCAGCGCGGGCACTGGGTCCATGCGCGGACCAGTGTCCCAACTGCCGGGCGGCAGCATGGCGGGCAGCGGGCCTTGCGGCGAGCCGATCTCGGTCCAGCGACCGCGGGCCTGCAACTGCGGGTGCGCCCAGACCTCGGCCATGGTGTTGACCTGGGCGTTGGCGATCTGCGCCTGCTCCAGCCGCTCGACCACTTGGGCCGCCGTGAGCGACGCAAACGCGTCCACGATGATCTGGCGCAGCGGCACGCGCTCGGCCACGCGCTTGAAGTTGGTCGTGAAACGCGGGTCGGTGGCCAGCGCCGGCTGCTGCAACACGGTGGTGCAGAAGCTCAGCCACTCGCGCTCGTTCTGCAGGCCCAGCATCACGGTGCCGCCATCGCCGGCCGGGAACGGCCCATACGGATAGATCGTGGCGTGGCTGGCACCGGTACGCGGCGGCGGCGCGGCGCCCTCGAACGCGTAGTACAGCGGGTAGCTGGTCCACTCGGTCAGCGATTCGAGCATGGAGATATCGATGCGCTGTCCTTTGCCAGTCTGGCTGCGCTGCATCAGCGCGGCCAGGATGTTGGTGTACGCGTACATGCCGGCGGCGATGTCGGCAATCGAGGGGCCGGCCTTGCAAGGCTCGTCCGGCGTGCCTGTGACCGAGACGAAACCGGCCTCGCTCTGGATCAACAGGTCGTAGGCCTTCTTGTCGCGGTAGGGGCCGGGGTTGACTGGGTCGTCGCCATAGCCCGAGATGTCGCACACGATCAGGCCGGGCTTGCGCTGGGACAGTTGGTCATAGCCGACTCCCAGCCGTGCAGCGGCGCCGGGCGCGAGGTTCTGCACTACCACGTCGGCCTTTTCCAGCACCAGACGTTCGAGCACCTTGGCGCCCTCGGGGTGCTTGACGTTCAGCGTCAGGCTTTCCTTGGAGCGGTTGGTCCAGACGAAGTGCGAGGCCAGGCCGCGCACGCGCTGGTCATAGGCGCGGGCAAAGTCGCCGCCGTCCGGGCGTTCGATCTTGATGACGCGGGCGCCCAGGTCGGCGAGCTGGCGGGTGGCGAACGGCGCCGCGATAGCGTGTTCGAGCGTGACGACGGTGAGGCCTTTGAGGGGTTGCATGAGCGTGTTCTCCGGGTCAGCACAGCGTGGCAGTGGCGTCCATCGTCAGCCAGCCTTCGTGGTCGCTGGCCCACAGGCGCACGGTCTTGCCGTCGGCCTGCAACTCGCCATTGACGTGGAAGGGGTGCAGGTCGAAGGTCGGCCGCACCGCCTTGAAGCGGAAGCTGGCCACGTCGGCACCGGGCATCTGGCGGCGCAGCAGGTCTATTAGCAAGGTGGCGATCAACGGGCCGTGCACGATGAGGCCGGGGTAGCCCTCGACCTGGGTGGCGTACTGGCGGTCGTAGTGGATGCGGTGGCCATTGAAGGTCAGCGCCGAGTAGCGGAACAGCAACACATCGTCGGGCACGATCTCGCGGCGCCATGCGCCCTGCGCGGCGGCCTGGGGCGGCGGGGCCACGTCGTTCGGGCCTTGGGCTTCGCGGTAGACAATGTCGTGGAACTCGACCAGCGCCGGGTCGGCGGCGCCGTTGCAGCGCAGCTCGTGGCGCACCTTCACGAACATCAGCTTGCCGGTGCGGCCTTCCTTGGTGCTCACGTCGTCGATGGTGGAGGTGCGGGCCACGGTGTCGCCAACACGGATCGGCGTATGGAACGTGAACTGGCTGCCGGCCCACATGCGCCGTGGCAGGGGCACCGGGGGCATGAAGCCGCCACGCCTGGCGTGGCCGTCGGCGCCGATGTCCGACTGGCGGTGCTTGGGCAGGAAGTACAGCCAGTGCCACAGCGGCGGCAGGGCGGTGCCGGCGGGGGCCTCGGCGGCGGGGTAGTCCAGCGTGGCCGTGAGGGCGACGACGGGGGCGGTGGTGATGGTGTCCTGGACGGTCTCGCGGCGTCCGATCCAGGCATCTAGCGTGTCAGTGGCGATGCTCACTTGGGTCTCCAAGGGTGGGCTGCGTGGTGCAGCGCTGCCAAGGAGTCTCGATTAGGGAGTGCCTGAAGTTAAGTGCAACATTTGGATGGATTGATGCAATAGATGAAATAATCGACGAGGTCAATCGTTTCGACATCGGGCCGTGGGTAATATTTGCTGCGGCGCGCCGAGCCGACGAGACCACGACGCCCAGGCTCGATGGTGTCTTGTAGTTTTTGGCCTGGGCGGCGAAGAAGCGGCGATGCTCGACGAACTCGGTAACGAGGCCCTCGTCAACATTGGCCAGCCGCTTGTCGACATCCTTCACCCACATCGAAAGGTGCGCCACCGCCGCTTCGCAGTTGCGCAGGTAGCCAGCGGCGTTGCCACGCTCCGTTAGGTACTCGCGGTACGCCGGTATATGTCGCTCCAACTGAGCGCGGCTGCGGGAGCGGCCTGAAGGATTGGGGCGAGGAGGAAGATTGATGTGCATGGCAATCTCCAGGTTGTGGAGCCGCCAGTGCACCTGGGGGCAAGGACTATGTATAGATGCTCACGGCATCGGGTCTGCGGGAGCAGCGTCTTGCCTCATCAGCGACCGCCCGGCATTGGGCGACTACGCATAGTTGAGCCCTATGCAGAGGGGTCAAAACCTGTCCTATAGCCCTGCGCATCCACCCCCCTCCTTTGCCAACTTATCCAGCGCGCTTCGGCGCACCGAAGCTGTAGCCTGTTTCGCTCATTTACTGATAGTTTCAAGCGCTTGCTATATAGGACTAAAAGCCATTTTTTCTAAAAATGGCGTTTGCGCGGATTGGATGCTCCATACCGCGCATCCCCAACCACCATCACAGGGAACCTCTAAAAACCCCCCATAGTTGTCCTCATTGCCACCCAACAGGCCCGACAATTCCCCTCATGAACCAACCTTGCACGCGCAGCGCCCTGAAGTTCGATCTGTTCGCCGACCAGGCGCGCCAACGCAAGATCGAGGCGCTGGGCGACCCGTTGCAGGTCATCGCCAAACACATCGACTTTGACCACCTGGCGGGCGTCATTGATGGCCTGTGTCCCCGGGCCGACACCCGCAAGGGTGGGCGCC
>Ga0209792_1001285_pt1 | contig 12568 bp, 16 predicted proteins | sample EBPBio142005_DNA_FD_185860 | JGI IMG/M metagenome (GOLD analysis project Ga0209792, IMG submission 185860) | Wastewater treatment Type I Accumulibacter community from EBPR Bioreactor in Madison, WI, USA - Reactor 1_6/14/2005_ DNA (SPAdes)... | ecosystem: Engineered > Bioreactor > EBPR >...
TCGCCTCGATCAGTTCGGGTCCGCGATAGGGCTTGCTGACAACATGAACCGACGGGAAGTCGCGGCTTATCTCCTGATCGTCCGCCAGGCCGGTTGCGAAGATGAAGGGTACGCCCCGCGCCGCGAGGCCGCGCGCGAAATCGAGCGTGGATTGGCCTCGCAGCCTAAGGTCGATGACGGCCACGTCATAATTCGAACCGCCGATGTCTACCGCGGCCGGACTGTCGAGGGACGGGATGATGACGACATCGGCCGCGCCATGATCGCGGCACAGTTGCTCGACATCCATCGCAATGAGAAATTCGTCCTCGAGTACAAGCACTCTCAGGCCGTCGAGGGGTAAGGCGTCCAATTGGCGGGCTCCGATTCGAATCAGGCCGAGCAATTGCAAGTCCGCCGTCGGCGCGCATTTAAATTTGACACGTTCACAGGGGGTTGCGCATCAAAAAGAGTCTTGCCGGAGGGGTTGTATTGTCGAAGGGGACGATGTGATCTGAATGCGCGCATCCTGCGCCCGTGACCTAGCCGATGCGAAGCTCCGAAGCGACCACCCTGCGCAAATATCCGTGCGAGAAATGCCCGCTGCGGCCGCTGCCCGTATTCCGGAACTTCGAGGAGGGCGAGCTCGAATTCATCAGCAATTTCAAGACGGGCGAACTCAGCGTCGACAAGGGCGCGTCGGTCCTGCTCGAGGGCAGCCACAGCGCCCACCTCTATACGGTCCTGATCGGCTGGGGCTTCCGCTACAAGCTGCTGCCCGACGGCCGGCGGCAGATCCTGAATTTCGTCATGCCGGGCGATCTGATCGGCCTGCAGGGCACCCTCACCGGCGAGATGCAGCATTCGGTCGAGGCGCTGTCGCAGATGCTGCTGTGCGTGTTCGAACGCGACCGGCTGCTCAGCCTTTACGAAAAGCATCCGGCGCTCGGCCACGACGTGACCTGGCTCGCGTCGCGCGAGGAACAGATGCTGGACGAAAACCTGCTCAGCGTCGGCCGCCGCACGGCGCTGGAGCGGGCGGCTTACCTTATTTCCTTCATCTGCCAGCGCGCGCACTCGCTCAAGCTCAATGGAGCGACGAACGTATCCATCCCCATCAGCCAGCAGCACGTCGCCGACACGCTCGGCCTGTCGATCGTGCATACGAACAAGACCTTGCGGAAGCTGGTGCAGATGAAGCTCATCAAATGGGTGGAGGGTGGTTGCGAAATCCTCGACGAGCAGGGGCTGCTGGACATCGCCAACTGGGAAGGACTGGGCGAAAAGCGGCGGCCGCTGATCTGATCCTGCCCACCGCCCGCGCCGCCGCAACCGGGCGGTTCCGACGAATGCGTCTGGACTCGCGAGCGGAAAAATCCTTTCATATTTCATGAAGCCGGAACCGGCGAAATCCATCCAGCGTTTGATGGGGACAAACGCAAAGGAGCATACCAATGGCGTCAGCCGCAAAATCGGACAGGAACGGAACGAAGACGGGATCGGCCAAGACCGCCGCGGCGGATGGGCCGAAGCTCACGACGAGCGAGATGGAGGCGCAGATCGAGGCCCTGAAGGCCGAGATCGCGGGACTTCGATCGCATATCACCGCGTCGGGCGAGCGGTCTTTCGAAGCGCTGAAGACCATAGCGACCGAGGGGCTGCAGCAGGCGAAGACGCAGGGCGAGGTCGCCATGCAGAACCTGCGCGACAATGCCGACGATATCGAGGCCCAGGTGGCGGCGGTGGTACGCGAGAAGCCGGTGACGTCGCTTGCGATCGCCGCTGGCGTGGGCTTCCTCTTCGCCCTCATCGCTCGCCGCTGACCGCACCATGCTCGCCTCACTGATCCAGTCCCTTGCCGTCGGTGAGGCGTCCGGCGCCGCCAAACGCGTGCGGCGCGCCATGATCGACTATGCGATCGCCGGGGTCTTCCTGGCGATCGGCCTCGGCTTCCTCATCGCCGCCGGCTACATCTGGGTTGCGGAACGCTACAACCCGCTGATGGCGGCGCTCTGGTTCGGCGGCGGGTTCGTCGCGCTCTCCGTCATCGCGGTCGTCATCCACCGCATCGCGGCCGGGATGCAGGCGCGGCGCCGCGCGGCCGAGGCTCGCGCCATGCAGTTGAAGACCGTCGCCGGCGCGGCGGCCATCGCCGTGCTGCCGACGCTGCTGAAGGGACGCGGCGGCGTCATGGGGGCGCTTGCCCCGCTCATCGCCATGGCGGCCTATGCGATCTACAAGGAAAACGCCGCGCTGAACGATGCCGATTCGCCGGAGGACTGAGTAGCGGGCGTCGCTTATGGGTCGAGCAGAGCGACGAGCAGCGCGCGGCCGCTTCCCAGGCCGGCGCGCAGATTGCCGTCGACCCGATTGGAAATCGTCAGGGACGAGCCGAACGGCACGCGGACGTTGTCCAGCGGCCATGCCGCGCCGTCCAGGGTCAAGCCCGTCAGTTCGGAGAAAGCGAGCACCGAAAACAGCGCTCCTGTCGGCAAGTCGAATGAACGCTCGCCGGGAAGCAGGGGCATTCCTTCCTGATTGCCGCTGGTGAGCATGACGCCGACGCCACGTTCCGCAAGGCTCGTCGCGAGCGTCAGATGCAGGAACGCATGGTCCGTGCGCGGGCCGCCGAACGCTCCGGCGAGGACAAGTCTTGTCGCGCCGCGCGCCAGCGCGATGTCGACGGCAAGTTCGCCGTCCGTCTTGTCCTTGGCGGCCGGAAAGGTTTCGCGCGCCACGGAGGGAAATGCGCGGTAGTCGGCCTCCGCGGCGGAGTCGAAGTCGCCGACCCAAAGCTCCGGCTCGATGCCCAGAGCGGCGGCATGGCGGATGCCGGAATCGGCCGCGATTATGCGCATGCCGCGGATCTGCGCCGTCAGGCGCGGCGTAACGACAAGATCGCCGCCCAGGAGGATGAGGAAGTCGCTCATGCCGGCGCGCTCTAACATGGCGCCGACATCGGCGATAGCTTGGCCGGCGTCGGCAGGTTTGAAGCGGATGGAACCGGTTTGCCGGCTTCGGCATTCTTTACCGATTCAAGGGGGATTTGCGTGGAAAGCCTGGTCCAGGAATTCGGTCACCCAACATACACATCTTTTCCCGTCATCGTCGCGCGACTCTTGCTGGCCGCTCTTTTCGGCGGAGCCATCGGCTTCGAGCGCGAGTGGCGCAACCGGCCAGCCGGCCTGCGCACGCACATCCTCGTCTGCGTCGCGGCGGCGACCTTCGCGATCCTGACCATGGAAATCATGCATGCGCCGATGTTCGACAAGGAAACGGCGCGCTTCGACCCGATCCGCGTGGTCGAGGCGGTCACGGCGGGCGTGGCATTCCTCGCAGCGGGCGTCGTCATCTTCACCAAGGGCGAGGTGCATGGCCTGACGACCGGCGCCGGCATGTGGCTGGCGGGCGCCATCGGCGTCGCTTGCGGTCTCGGCCTGTGGCAGGTTGCGTTGCTGGCGACCGTGCTGGCGCTGATCGTGCTCGGCCTGCTTCATGTCTTTGAGGAAAAGCTGGATATGAAGGACGACGCCCCGACGAAAAACGGGGGCGAGCGCAAGACCGCAGCCAAGGAGGACAATCCGGGCCATGTCGAGCCTGTAGCGGATTAGGTGATGGCCAAAGTTCCGGACATCAGGGTGAAGCGGGTCTACGAGCCCGAGGCCGATAGCGACGGTGTGCGTATCCTCATCGACCGGCTATGGCCGCGCGGCGTATCGAAGACCGAGCTGAAGCTCGATGCGTGGATGAAGGACGTCGCGCCCGGCACGGAGCTGCGCAAATGGTTCGATCACGACCCCGCCAAATGGGCCGAGTTCCGCAGCCGCTATGATGAGGAACTGGACGCCAATCCAGCCGCCGTCGAGGCGCTGCGCGGTAAGATCGGCAAAGGACCGGCGACGTTGCTCTACGGCGCGAAGGACGAGACGCACAACCAGGCCGTCGCGCTGAAGGATTACCTCGCGCGACGGCGTTGATGGCGGACGCTACTTCGCCGCGGTGATCTTGCCGGGCATGGACAGGTCGCCCGAGGCGATGTCATGCGCCGCCGTCACGCAAAGCAGCGGCGCCTTGCCTTCGGCATTGACCTGGAGCGCGGCGGTGACGGCGTCGAATGCGACGTTCTCGCCATTGGCCACCGGCACGGTCAGCTTGATCGTCTTGCCGAGCAGCGCCGGCGACATGCCGGGGCTGTCGAGCGCCAGCGGCAGCATCGGGGCCGTAACCGGCAGTACGTCCTTGCCGGGCGACACGTCGAGCACTTTCAGCCCCGCACCGCAGGCTGCGTCCTTGCCCAGCACGACCCAGTGCGAATGCCACGACTTGCCGTCGTTCGCCGGATCGCCGTCGGCGTTCTCGTCGAACAGCGGCGTGTCGTCGAAGTCCGGATGTGCGGTGACGGCAAGGGTCAATATGCCCGACTTGGGCGCGAACCCGGCCGCCGAAGCATCCAGCGCGGTCGGCCAGACATAGGCCGCGACCTTCGCGCCGGGCAGTTTCCCGGTCACCTCGGGAACGACCGATCCGGCGTCGCCGGCCAATTCCATCATGAAGGTGGCAAGCCGTCCGTCCGTGGTGGCCGAGGCGGCCGTGATGTCGAACGCGGCGGGCTTGGACGGGTCGAGGGCGCTCTTGATCTCGTGGGCAAAGGCGGCGCCGCTGAAGGCGACGAGGCCGGCGGCAAGCAGGGTCGTTTTCATGGCTCTCTCCATTCGGTATCGTTACGATACTATATGACCGCTAGCACGCACGCCGGACCGTTGCAACATCGGTATTGATACGATACTAATCTTGCATGGCCGACAGACTGAGCACCGTCGAACTCATCGAGCGACTTGCGCGCATCGTCTCGGGTGCCGGCCATTCCAATGCGATGAAGCCGGCGCAGTGGGAGGCGCTGCGCTACGTGTCGCGGGCCAACCGCTTCTCGCGGACGCCCGGCGCGCTGACCGCCTATCTCGGCGCGACGAAGGGAACCGTCTCGCAGACGCTGATGTCGCTCGAACGGGCAGGGCTTGTGTCGAAGACGGTCAATGAAGCAGACCGGCGATCGGTGCGGCTGGATTTGACCGAAGCGGGCCGCGATCGCCTGCGCCGGGACGAGATGGCGAGAATTCAGGCGATCGTCGACGCCTTGCCAGAGTCTGACCGGCTTCGGCTCGACGACGCGCTGCGGGAACTGCTGAAGACCCGGATCAGGCTCGAGGGCGGCCGCGCCTTCGGCCTGTGCCGGACGTGCCGCCATTTCGCGGCCAATGCGCGGGGACCGGCCGAACATCATTGCCGGCTGCTCGACGAGCCGCTTGCCGATACCGAAGCCGACGAAATCTGCTACGAACAGGAAGCCGCGTGATGCACACGGGCATTGACGATATGGCCCTTGCCCCGCCGCTTCATGTCGCCCAGTGGCTGAACACGGACGACCCGCCGGACCTCGTGTCGCTGCATGGCAAGGTGGTCCTGATCGTCGCCTTCCAGCTTCTGTGTCCCGGTTGCGTCAGCCAGGGCCTGCCGCAGGCGAACCGCATCCATCAGACCTTCGGGTCCGGTGATCTGCGGGTGCTTGGGCTGCACAGCGTCTTCGAACACCATGATGCGCAGGGTCCGCTCACGCTGGCGGCCTTCCTGCACGAGAACCGCATCCGGTTTCCGGTCGCCGTCGATGCCCCCGCCGATCGGGGGCCGATCCCGCGCACGATGCAGGTATACCAGCTCCAGGGCACGCCCAGCCTCATTCTGGTCGGCCGCGACGGCACGCTCAGAAACGTCCAGTTCGGCCATGCGCCTGATCTCGTGCTTGGTGCCGAGATCGCCAAATTGCTGCTGGAGCGCCAGCCCGGCCCTCGGGTATGACGCCGGCGACCATCGGCGCGGCAATTGCCGATAGCGCTGTTTGTTGGTAAGAGGACGGCCGATGGAACGGCTGTTCGGAAATCCGAGCTATACGCATTTCGTGCTGCAGGACAAAAAGCGCCTGCCGGCGCGGTTCTTCGCGCGCATTTCCGGGGCGCTGACGAGCCGACTTCCGCTCGCCGCCTGATCGGCCGGCGGCCGTGGCCGCATCACCTTCCCATCTCCATATCGACGGATTTACGCACATGAGCGCACCGCGCACCCTCTACGACAAGATTTTCGACGACCACGTCGTCCAGCGCGATCCGGACGGCACTTGCCTGCTCTATATCGACCGCCACCTCGTGCATGAAGTCACCAGCCCGCAGGCCTTCGAGGGCCTGCGCATGACCAACCGCAAGGTGCGGCATCCGGAAAGGACGCTGGCCGTGGTCGACCACAACGTGCCGACCTCGCCAGACCGCGTGAACGGCATCAAGAACGAGGAAAGCCGCATCCAGGTCGAGGCGCTGGCGAAGAACGCCGCCGATTTCGGCGTCGAATATTATTCCGAGAAGGACCGCCGCCAGGGCATCGTCCACATCATCGGGCCGGAGCAGGGCTTTACGCTGCCGGGCATGACCATCGTCTGCGGCGACTCGCACACCTCGACCCATGGCGCATTCGGCGCGCTGGCCCACGGCATCGGCACCTCCGAGGTCGAGCATGTGCTGGCGACCCAGACGCTGATCCAGAAGAAGGCCAAGAACATGCTGGTGCGTGTCGACGGCCAGCTTCCGGACGGCGTCACCGCCAAGGACATCATTCTCGCCATCATCGGCGAGATCGGCACGGCCGGCGGCACCGGCTACGTCATCGAATACGCGGGCGAGGCGATCCGCGCGTTGTCGATGGAAGGCCGCATGACCATCTGCAACATGTCGATCGAAGGTGGAGCCCGGGCGGGCCTGATCGCGCCGGACGAGACGACCTTCGCCTATGTGAAGGACAAGCCGCGCGCGCCGAAGGGCGCGGCCTGGGACATGGCGCTCGACTACTGGAAAACGCTCTACACCGACGAGGGCGCGCATTACGACAAGGTCGTGGTGCTCGACGCGGCAAAACTGCCGCCGATCGTCACCTGGGGCTCCTCGCCCGAAGACGTCGCTTCGGTTCAGGGCATCGTGCCGGACCCGGACGAGATCGAGGACGAGAACAAGCGCAATTCGAAGAAGCGCGCGCTGGAATATATGGGCCTCGAAGCCGGCACGAAGATCACCGACATCAAGCTCGACCGGGTCTTCATCGGCTCCTGCACCAATGGCCGCATCGAGGATCTGCGCGCCGTGGCGGCCGTCGCCAAGGGCAAGCATGTCGCCCCGACCGTCAACGCCATGATCGTGCCGGGTTCCGGCCTTGTGAAAGCGCAGGCGGAAGCGGAAGGTCTCGACAAGATCTTCATTGAGGCGGGCTTCGACTGGCGCGAGCCGGGCTGCTCCATGTGCCTCGCCATGAACGACGACCGGTTGAAGCCGCACGAGCGCTGCGCCTCGACCTCGAACCGCAATTTCGAGGGACGCCAGGGTTTCAAGGGCCGCACGCATCTCGTGTCGCCGGCCATGGCGGCGGCGGCGGCGATCGCCGGCCATTTCGTCGATATCCGCGAGTGGCAGTAGGCCGCCCGTTCCGGCGCGGGGTCTGCTCCGCGCCGGTCGCAACGCCCTGGCCTTACCGCTTGACGATCTGGTGCCAGGAATCGCGGATGCCTGGCCGGTCCCTGGCGACGACGAGCCCCAGTCCCTGCTCGTCGAAGAGCTTGAACCAGTCGGCCCATTCCACAAGTTCGCGCCCGCCGGAGTTCTGCGCCCGCTCGGCCCGGTCCTGATCCTGATAGGCGATCTGGTCGAAGGCGATCATCAGCATCGGTTGCGTTCCTGAGGATGCCGATACATCGACGATAGCCGGGGCGCCCATGCGGGCCGCCGCCCAGTCGCGAATCTCCTCGTGGTTCGTCAGCGTTACGGTTTCGGCCATCTGCCCCTCCTTTGACGCCGGTCAACGCGGTGCAACGCCCGCGCGTTCCCTTGGCTTAACTCCTTGTTTGGTCCCTCGGCATAAGGTTGAGTCTTCCGGAGCAAGAAGTGAGCGGCGCAAGCTTCATCATCGCGATCAATCTGGCCGTGGCGGGCCTGCTCGCCGCGGCGTTCCTGCTCATTTCAGCCTATGACCGCGCCTACCGCTCCGCCCGCTGGATCGCGGCGGCCTACGGACTGGGCGTTGTCTACTGCGCCTTCGAGATGATGATTCCGGCAAGCTCGGGATCACGGATCGTCGTGACGATATCCTACGCCTCCCTGCTGGCGGGAATCGTGGCCTATGTCGTCGGCATATCGAAAAAATATTCCGCCGTGGTTCCATGGCTCGTCGTCGCGGCGCTGTTCGCCGCGTCGGTGGCGCTGAATGCCTATGTCCAGACGATGCCGCGTGAACTGATCCTGCGAAACGTTCTCTGGCAGACGCCCTATGCCGCCATGCAGGCGATCGCCGCCACGATCGTGCTCAGGGCGCGCGGCAAGACCGCACTGGACAAGGCGCTGTGCGCCGTTCTCTGGCTCAGCGTCGCGCAATTCCTCGCCAAGCCCTGGATCATGGCGGGCGTCGGCGGAAACGGGGCGTCGGCCGCCGGATACATCCAGACCACATACGCGCTGTTTTCCCAGACGATCGGAAGCCTGACGTCCATGCTGGTCGCGTTGATGACGCTGGCCGTCTATGTGCGCTCCATGCTGGCGGACGCGGCCGTGCGCTCCGAGACAGACGAATTGTCCGGCCTGCTCAACCGCCGCGGTTTCGAAGACAGGGCGGAAGCGCTGCTGGTCGCATCGCAGCGCAGGGCCGTGCCGGTGTCGCTGGTCATCTGCGACCTCGATCATTTCAAGGCGGTCAACGATACCTACGGCCACGAGGCCGGCGATCGCGTCATCGTCGCTTTTGCCAATGTCCTGCGAGACGCCGCCGGCCCCCATTTCGTCGGCCGCATCGGAGGCGAAGAATTCGCGGTCGCCCTCGCGGGCGTCGATCTCGCATCGGCCCGTCTGTTCGCGGAGGGCGTGCGGGTCGCCTTTTCCGGAACGAAAATCTTCGGACTGCCGCAAACCCATGTCTCGACAGCGAGCTTCGGCGTGGCCGAACATGGCGGCGGCGAGATTTATGGCGATCTGATCAGGCGCGCCGACGTTGCTCTCTACGAGGCGAAAAAGAGCGGCCGCGATTGCGTGCGGATCGCGCTCTCGCAGCCTCTCGCGGAGCGCCGCGCTATCCGCGCCCTGCGTTGAGTCAGTCGCAGACTTTCCGCGCGGGCGTCGGCACCACGCCGTCCGGCAGGCCGTACATGTAGCTTCGGCCGTAAAAGATGCCCGGCTCGATGCGGCAGCGGCGGGACGCATAGGCCTGGGCCGGCTCGTCGCCGTAGATCACGTCCGGGTCGCGCGCCCGCTGCGCCTCGTATTGGGCGACGACATGGCCCTTGCCGACGATGATGCGCTTGTAGCCGGCGGGGCTGGTGATCACCAGATTGCCGAACGAATCCGCGTGGTACTGCTCCCCGTCCAGTTCGTAGGCGGACGCCGGGACGGTCATGGCCGCCGCACCCAGAAACGCGGCTGCGGGAAGGGTCCGCAAGAGACTCGAGACGCTACGCATGACAGGTCCTTTCCGAAGGATGGATGGCGCCGGATGGGCACCATTAACCATTCCTTAACCATTGTCACGCGCCGACGTTCCCTTTCCGACGGTCACCGTCGGATTTGGTTAACGTTTTGATTCAATTTGATTAAATTGCGCTATTTCTTTTGCGCTTCCTGCAATCGCTCGCGGGTGACCTCGATCCACTTCTCGTTCGCGGGATCGAGCACGCCGTCCGCCTTCATCGCCTCGATCACGGCCAGCGCCCTGGCGTGATACTCGGCTCCCGGAGGCCTGGTGGAGGCGAGGCGCTGATAGGCGCGGAACAGGTCCCAGCGCCATTGGCCGTTACGCGGATGGTCGGCCGCGAGCTTTTCGCTGATCGCCGTGGCCTTGGCATAGTTCTCCCAGGCGGCGTCGGTCTTGCCCTGCTCGACCTGCACGTCGCCCAGCGACAGCATCGTCACCGCCGTGAAGCGCTGGAAGGACGGGTTGCCCGGCGCCGAATCCCGCAGCGGGATCATCTGCCCTAGGCTCGCCTCATATCGCAGTTCCGCGCTCGCCAGATCGCCCTTCTTCACCGCGACGTCGGCCAAAAATTCCTCCGCCAGCGCCGCGTCCTGCACATAGGTCGCCTCGCCCGACCGGGCGAGTTTCAAGGCGATCGCCTGTTTCTGCAGGAACTGGTCGAGCGCCGCATTGACATCGCCGGATGCGAGCATCGCGCGGCCCAGCCGCTCGTGGCCGCGCCCGACATCATATTGCCAGCGCAAGTCGGCCGGCTCTTCCGCTGACAGTTTCTGGGCGATGGCAAGCCCCGACTGGAACTGTTCGATGGCAGTCTCCGTGTCACCGCGGTCCATTGCGAGATGGCCGATATTGTAATGCGTGACGACCAGTCCGCGCTTCAGCCCGCTGTCGCCGGGGTTGGCCGTCACCGCGTCTAGGGCCAGGATATTGGCCTCGCGGTAGAGGCTGTCTGCTCTGGCCGGGTCGGAATACCAATATGTGTCGGCCAGACCTTCTCGCACCCAGATGCGATCGGCGGGAGGACCCTTGTCGGCGACAAGTATGCCGCTCTGATAGGCGTCCCTGGCGATATCGACGTTGCCGTCGGCCATCGCCGTTTCAGCGAAATCGATCCACAGACGCAGGTCGTCCTTCTCGAACATGGTCGCCTGTCGATAGAGGCCCAGCGCCTCGTCCAGCCTGCCCTGCAGCCGCGCGAGCGCCGCCATGTCGCGGGCCGAGGCGGCGATGGTCTCAGGCGGAAAGTTCGGATCGTTCTGCGACTGGGCGACATCGCGGGCGAAGATCTGCTCGGCGGGTTTGCTGTCGCCGCCGCTCAGCGCCGCCAGCGCGGTCTCGCCCTCGGCCCCCTTGGTCTCGAGCGACTTCGCAGCCGCGATGACCGTCCGGTAGAACTGCTCCTTCTCCTCGACGCTCACCGTCTTCGGGTCGATGCCGCTGCTCTCCATCAGGGTGGTGACGATCAGTTCGAACTGCTGGTCGCGCGCCTTCTCGTTGCCCTTCGCTTCGACCTGTTCGCGCAGCGGCCCGGCATCGGGGTCCGCCGTGCAATCCTTGCCGGCAAGGCATGCGTCCGGCGCGCCGCCGCGCACCAGCATTTCCGGCACCTGCGTGAAATTCTGCGCCGCCGTCGCGTCCATCACGCTGATGGCGACGCGGTTGAACAACTGGTCGAAATTGACGCGCGGGCTCTTCTCCATCCAGTCGAACAGGCTTTGCGCGAAGGGAGAATGTTCGCCAGGCAGGCCGTCCTGCGCCACCTGGCCGTTTTGGGTCGAGGAAAACAGCAGCATGCGCGAGGCGGTCTGCGGCACGGCGAGCGCGCCGAACGCATACAGCCGCACGCCACGGTTCGGGCATTGCTGCGCCCGGAACGGATCGTTGCGGCAGGCATCGATCACGACGATCTTGTGCTTCGCGCCTTGCGCGGCCTCGATCAGTTCGTCGAGCAGGACGGAGCGGCGGGCGTCGCCCGAGGCGCAGTCCATCTCGAAATCGGTCGGCGCCAGCACATTGCCGGCTCCGGTCTGCAGGCCATGGCCGGCATAGTAGACGAAGGCTGCGTCCGCACCTTTCGCCTTCGCTGCGAAATCCTCGACCGCGTCGAGCAAAGCGCCCCTGTCGAGATCGAAGCAGCCGGGCGCGACGCCGTCGCAACTCATCACGTCGTAGCCGTTCGCCGCGAGGATCGTAGACATGCGCCGCGCGTCATTGCCGGGATTGGCGAGCGGGGCGAGCTTGGCATAGGCGCTGTTGCCGATGACCAGCGCGACGCGGCGGCCGGTTTCGGCCTGCGCCGCCGCGCTGCCGCCGGCGCAGCCCAGCGCCGCCAGCATCAGCGCCAGCAATCCGGCCGTCCGAGATTTCATCGAGCGTCCATCGCCCAACCCAAGCAGCAACAAGCGAATGCGCTCATTGGGTCATGAATATGGCCGCCTCTCGCGCCGCGGTCCAGACGAAGGAGCAAGCTTGCCAATCGGAGCAAATCGACTAGGTTCGCGCGATGTCTCCGCGGGACCTCAAGACGATCGCCGGACTGGTCGCGCTCGCCGTGCTGGGCGGCTGCTCGACGCAGGCCGGCCAGACGCCGGCCATGTCGCTCGCGCCGGGCGCGACGCCGACCGAGATGGGTTCTGCCGATGATTCCGGCGGGACCGACGTCAACTACGACGACAATGCGTCCAGCGCCGGCCGTTTCGCCTGGACCTGCGACAATGGCGATATCGTCAAGGTCGACAACACCGTGACCTCTATCACGGTCGGCATGCCGGACGGTTCGGTGATGCAGATGCCGGCGACGCCCGCCGATTCGCGCACCCGCTACGTCGTGCAACAGTATGCTCTCGTCTTCGACGGCGACGAGGCATTGTTCTTCCGCCCGAAGGCTGCCCCGCTGACCTGCAAGAAGGGCGTCGCCCTCGCGGGGCCGATCGTCCAGAATGCTTCAATCGATTTGAGGCCGGGCGCTTCGGACAGCGGCGGCTAAATACCGCTTTGCGCTATCATTTCGCGCTTTGACAAGGGTGCCGGAAGCCCTCTAGAA
>Ga0209792_1001286_pt1 | contig 12561 bp, 11 predicted proteins | sample EBPBio142005_DNA_FD_185860 | JGI IMG/M metagenome (GOLD analysis project Ga0209792, IMG submission 185860) | Wastewater treatment Type I Accumulibacter community from EBPR Bioreactor in Madison, WI, USA - Reactor 1_6/14/2005_ DNA (SPAdes)... | ecosystem: Engineered > Bioreactor > EBPR >...
CCGCTTCGAGTGGAGCGTGCTGGACTGGAACACGCCCTCCATCGCGCTGTACGACAGCCTGGGCGCCAAGCCGCAGAGCGAATGGATTCGCTACCGCCTGACCGGAGCCGAGCTGCAGGCGCTGGCCGCCGGGTAGGCCCATGAGATCGCCCATTGCCATCGTCGATGTAGACCGTCCCGACAGCTGGACGCGCTGGCGCGCCGGCCTGTGCGCGAGCTGCGCCGCCAACTGCTGCACCATGCCGCTGGAGGTGCAGCTGACCGACCTGGTGCGCCTGGGCCTGGTCGATGCCTTCGAGGCCGAGCATGAGGAGCCCCGGGTGATCGCCAAGCGGCTGCAGAAGGCGCGGCTGATCGACCACTTCAACCACAAGAACGTGCTGTTCACGCTGGCGCGGCGCGCCAGTGGCGACTGCAACTTTTTGCACCCCACGACGCGGCAATGCACGGTGTACGAGCAGCGCCCCGACACCTGCCGCCTGCACCCGCAGAAGAAAAGCCCCAGGCCGGGGTATTGCGCGTATGGGGCGAAGGGGCTGGGGCGTTAAGACGCCTGTCCGATCACGCCCCGTTCCAGCAACAGCGCGATCTGCTGCTCCGACAGGCCTGCCTCGCCCAGCACCTGCAAGGTGCTCTGACCGATCTCCTGCGGCGGCAGGCGGTAGCTGGCCGGCGTGCGACTGAACTTGATCGGCGAAGCTACTGAACGAAATCCAGCCACCTCGGCCACCATGCCCCGGTGCACAGTGTGTGGGTGGTTGAGCGCCTCGACCACGTTCTGGATGACGCCGCAGGGCACGCCCACCGCCACCAGCTTCTGGAACAGCGTCTGCGCGTCGAAGCTGCTGAAGGCGTTCTGCAAATCCTTCTTGAGTTCGAAGCGGTGCACGGCGCGCTGGGCGTTGGTGGCATAGCGCTCGTCCTCGGCCAGGTGCGCGTGGCCCACGGCGGCACACAGGCGCTGAAACTGGCCGTTGTTGCCCACGGCCAGGTAGATGGGCTCTGTGGCCGTGGCGTAGGTGTCGTAGGGCGCGATGTTGGGATGCCCGTTGCCCGAGCGCTGCGGCGCGCGCCCGGTGAACAGGGTGTTGATGGAATGCGGGTACAGCGAAAAGATCGCGTTATCGAACAGCGCCGACTCCACCGACTGCCCCTGGCCGCTGCGCTCGCGCTCGTGCAGCGCCATCAGGATGCCAATGACGGCGTTGAGTCCCGTGGTCACGTCCACGATGGGCACGCCCATGCGCGTGGCCACACCGTCGGGATCGCCGTTGATGCTCATTAGCCCGCTAATCGCCTGCACCGCAGCGTCATAGCCCGGCAACCCGCCCAGCGGGCCGGTGGCGCCGAAGCCGGTCACGCGGCAGTGGATCAGGCGAGGGAAGCGCTCACGCAGTAACTCGTCGTAGCCCATGCCCCAGCGCTCCAGCGTGCCCACCTTGAAGTTCTCGATCAGTACGTCGGCGTCCTGCAGCAGCCGCATCACCACGTCACGCCCCTCGGGCTCCGACAGGTCCACGCACACGGTGCGCTTGTTGCGGTTGATACCGGCGAAGTACGAGGCCATGCCCACATCGTTGAACGGCGGCCCCCAGGTGCGAGTCTCGTCACCCGCAGGGCCCTCGACCTTGATGACGTCCGCCCCATGATCGCCCAGTATCTGAGCGCACAGCGGCCCGCCCAACACACGCGATAGGTCTACAACCTTCAAACCATCCAATGACGCCATGACGGCCTCCTATGTAAGATCCAGCGCCGACAGGTCGCCGGCCGTATTCCAGTAAGCGGGTCGCTTGTCCCGGACGGCGCTCACGCCCTCCATCGCCTCCGAGCGCATCTGCCGGGCGAACAGCTCCGCGGCCTCATCCAGGTAGCCCTGCAACGCGCCGCTCGCCTGCAGCGGCGCCAGGGGCAGCCGGCCCAGCATGCGCTTGGTGCAGGCCGAGGCCTGGGGCGCTGTGGCCACGATGGACTCCAGCACCTGCCGCGTGAGCTCTTCCAGCGCCTGGCGCGAGTCCGCCACATAGTCCAGCAGGCCGATGCGGTAGGCCTCGGCCGCATCGATGCGTCGTCCGGTCAGCACCAGCCGCCGCGCCGCGGGCAGGCCCAGGCGCGCGACGACGAACGGCAGGATCTGTCCCGGCACCAGGCCGATCGCGGCCTCGGGAAAGCCGAACCTGGCCTCGGGCGAGCCGATGGCGATGTCCACCGCGCAGGCCAGGCCCGCGCCGCCGCCCATGGCCGCGCCCTGGATGCAGGCCACGGTCACCTGCGGCACATTCACCAGCTGCGTCAGGAACTCGCCGTAGCGGCGGTTGCCGGTGGCGATGGGATCGCGCCCGTCGGGCCCCGCCACGGCGGCCAGCCTGTCGCCCAGGTTGCCCAGGTTGCCCCCGGCGCTGAACGCCGGGCCCGCGGCCGTCAGCAGGATGATGCGCACTCCGCTCTGGACGGATGCCTCGCCCACCGCCGCCGACAAGGCCTGCACCATCTCCGCCCCCAGGGGGTTGCGGGCATCGCCACGGTTGAGATGAATGCGGGCCACCGGCCCCACGCGGGACGTGCGCACCCAGGCGTCGCTGTCTTCTGCTTGCATCGAAAACCTCTTTCCAAAGAGCTACCTACAATCGCCGCGCATGAACAAGGGCATGCGCAACCTCGATATCGGCCTGCTGCGCACCTTCGTGGCGGTGGCGGAGCGCGAGACCTTCACCAACGCCGCCGAAAAGGTCTACCGCACGCAGGCGGCGGTATCCCAGCAAATGCAGAAACTCGAATCCGTGCTGGGCTGCGCGCTGTTCGAGCGCGTGGGCCGGCGCAAGAAGCTGACGGTGGAAGGCGTGCGGCTGCTGGAATACGCGCGGCGCATGGTCGGCCTCAACGACGAGGCCTACCGCGTCATCACCCAGCAGGCGGCCACTCAGCCCGTGAAGATCGGCGCCTGCGCCGACGCCGTGGACACCCTGCTGCCCGCCTACCTGGAGATCTGCGCGCAGAACTTTCCCACCCTGAGCATAGACATCCAGGTCGGCCGCAGCCGCTGGCTGGCGTCGGCGCTGCGCAAGGACGACATCGACCTGATGCTGGACATCAGCCCGCACCCCGAATTCGCGCACACGGTGCTGCGCACGTCGCCCGTGGCCTGGATTGCTGGCGCGCGCTACCACCCGCAGGCCGGCGCCTCGACGCCGCTGATCCTGATGGAGGCGGCCTGCCCTTTTCGCAGCAGCATGGTGCAGGCGCTGACCGAGGCCGGCATCCCCTGGCACGCGGCCTTCGAGACATCGACCCTGGCCGGCGTGCGCGCCGCGCTGCGCGCCGGGCTGGGCGTCACGGCGCGGGCCGTGGAAATGCTGGCCCCCGACCTGCGCGTGCTCGACCCGCAGGCCCGCCTGCCGGCGCTGCCACCGATCAGCTTCTGCCTGTACTGGCGCGCCGACGCGAACCATGAAAGCGCGATGAAGGTCCGCCACTTGATCGCGCCCCACTAGGGTTGCTGCATGCCTGCGTCGATGATGATCTTGCCCCAGTCCCTGGTATCGCGCGCCTGCAGGTGCAGCAGGTGTTCGGGCGAGACCGGCGTGGGTACCAGGCCTTTCTTGAGCAGGAAGTCCTGGCCCGCGGGCGACTCCAGTGCCTCGCCGATCCAGCGCGACAGCGCGGCCGACACCGGCTGCGGCGTGGTGGCCTTCGCGCTCCAGATCGCAATCCAGGAGCTGACGTCGAAGCCCGGATAACCCAACTCGGCCACGGTGGGCACGTCCGGCAGGCTGGCGATGCGCTCGCTGCTCGACAGCGCCAGTGCCCGCACCGTGCCGGCCTTGATCTGCGGTAGCGCCGTCAGCATGTCGCAGAAGTAGTAGTCGAACTGGCCGCCGATCAGGTCCGTCATGGCCTGAGCGCTGCTTTTGTAGGGCACGTTCACCGCATTGATCTTGGTGAGCTGCTTGAAGCGTTCGCCCGCGATGCGCCCGCCCACGTTGGCGCTGGCGAACGACAGGGTCTGCCCGTCCTTGCGGGCCCAGGCCAGGAAGTCCGTGACCGTGGTCTGCGCGATGCGCTTGGGGTTGACCAGCATCGCGTACGGCGTATTGGCCATGGTGGCCAGCGGCGTGAAGTCCTTGTCCGGGTCGTAGGCCAGCTTCTTGTAGATCGTGGCGTTGGCCGCATGGGTGGACGAGCCCGACACCAGCAGGTTGTAGGCATCGGTCGGCGCGCGCACCACGGCCTCGGCCGCGATGTTGCCGTCCGCGCCGGGGCGGTTCTCCACGATCACCGGCTTGCCGCCGCGATGGGCGATGGCGTCGCCCACGTAGCGCGCGATGGCGTCCGACGCGCCGCCCGCCCCATAGGCGACGATGATGCGCACCTGCTTGTCGAGCTTGAAGTCGGCAGCGCCCACGCCCTGGGCCAGGGTGGGCAGGCCCGCCGCCATGCCCAACCCCATGGCGCCCGCGCTGCGCAGCAGTTCGCGGCGTGACAACCGGGACTCGTGATTCAGTATCTGCATGGTCTGTCTCCTTGGTATCGCTATGGAAAGAACACTCACCTGGGTACCAGGTCTTCGGGGCAATCGATCTCCATGTCCAGCAGCATCTGCGCGTAGCACTTGCCCAGCGGGTCCGAGCGCAGGCTGCACGAGCCGCCCCCGCCCAGCGCGCGGCGCAGCACGAAGTTGAAGGCGCCCAGGCCCGGCAGCTCGTAGCGCTGCACCGGCCCCTGCACCAGGTGGGCGAAGTAGGCCAGCACCCGCTCTGCGGTGAGTTGTTCGCGCAGCACCGGCAGCCATTGCGGGTGGCGTGCCATCAGGCCGATGTTGGCGTCGTCGCCCTTGTCGCCGCTGCGGCCGTGGGCGATGCGGCCCAGCGCGATGCGCACCGTGGGACCTGCTGCCGCGGCGGTAGCGGCGGCCGGCGCCGTGGCCGCAGGCGGGTTGGGCGCGGCCGGCTGCGGCCCTGCATCGAATCTGTCGACCGCCACCGGCGCCTGATCCGCCGCGGCCTGCACCTGCACCGCAACCGCGCCCTTGGGCAGCAGGAATGACGCGGTGCGGATGATGCTCTGCACGTCGGATCGGCCGCCGAAATGGCTGCGCGTGCCCGGCCCCATCGAGGTGCCGGCGGAAGAGGCCTCTTTTTGCAGAAAGGTCAGCGCGCGCCTGTCGCGGTGCCGCGCGGCGATGCGCAGCACGATCTCGCGGCTCTCGGTCACGCGCCGGTGCGGGCCGTACATGGACTCGGCGCCCAGCAGCTCGACCAGGGTGTCCTCATAGTCGGCAAAGCCCGCCGCCTGCATCTGCCGCCTGGTGCGCGCCAGCAGCGCGTCTGCCGTGCGCTGCGCCTTGGCCAGAGCGCGCTGGCCGCGGATGGCCATCATGATGGCGATATGCCAGCCCTGCTGGTAGGTGGCCGTGACCTTGTAGCGGCCGCCGGGCGCGCGGCCGCGCGCGCCCTGCACCCGCACGCGCCCTCCGTCCAGGTCGGTGATCGTGACCTGCGAGAAGTCGCACACCACGTCGGGCAGCTCGTAGGCCGCGGGGTCGCCGATCTCGTACAGCAGCTGCTCGCCCACCGTCTGCCGCGTGACCAGTCCGCCCGCGCCTGCGGGCTGCGACAGCTCGAAGCTGCCGTCGGCCTGCAGCCGCACCAGCGGGTAGCCGATGTCGGCCCAGTCGGGCACCTGCTCCCAGTCGGTGAACAGGCCGCCGGTGGCCTGCGCGCCGCATTCCACCAGGTGGCCCGCCAGGCTGGCCTGGGCGAGCCGGTCGTAGTCCGTCAGGCGCCAGCCGAACTCATGGATGGCGATGCCCAGCAGCGTGGCGCTGTCCACGCAACGGCCGGTGACCACGATGTCGGCACCGGCCGCCAGTGCCTGCGCGATGGGCGCCGCGCCCAGATAGGCGTTGGCCGACATCAATGCGGGCAGATCCGCCATCGCCTCGTCGCCCCAGGGCTCGAACCGGGGCTGCAGCTCCAGCACGTTGTCGCCGGTGACGATGGCCACCTTCAGCTCCACGCCCTGCTCGCGCGCCAGCGCCAGGATGGCGTCGCGGCAACCCGCCGGGTTCAGGCCGCCGGCGTTGGAGACCAGGCGTATGCCCTTGGCCTTGATCTCGCGCAGGTGCGGGCCGACGGCGGCGGTGACGAAGTCGGTGGCATAGCCCAGCTCCGGCGCGCGCAGCCGGGCGCGCTGCAGGATGGACATGGTGGTCTCGGCCAGGTAGTCGAACACCAGGTATTGCAGCCCCTGCTGGCGCAGCAGCTGCGGCACGGCGATCTGCGAGTCGCCCCAGAAGCCGGAGGCGCCACCAATCAATACGCTGTTCTTGCTCATGGCGTCTCCTTTTCCTGCTCGCTGTCCACTTCCAGAACGGCCTGGCCGGCGTTCAGCTGCTGGCCCTCGCCCACATGCAGCCGGGCGACGCGGCCCGCGCAGGGCGCGGCCAGCGGCATTTCCATCTTCATCGACTCAATGACCACCAGCGGGTCGCCCTGCGCCACTTCCTGACCCTCGCTTGCGAGCACCGCGATCACGCGGCCGCTCATGGGCGCGCGCAGCAGGCCGCTTGCCTGCCGTGCGCCGGCGGCCTCGAAGCGCTCAAGGCGCTCGAAAACGAAGGCGTCCGCGCCGTCCTGCACCCACAGTCGGGCCGCGGCTTCCTGCCAGCACGCCAGTTCGCGGTAGATGCCGTTGACGGCCAGCCCCAGGCGGGCGCCGCCCTCGCCGCCCTCGCCGTCATGCCAGCGCAGATGGCCGACCTGCCAACTGGATACCTGCACATCCGCCTCCGCCTTGCCCGGCGCGCCTTCGCTGCATTGCAGCGCCAGGCCCGCGGCGCCGGGCGCCAGCGTGCATTGCACGGTATGGCCATCGGCGCCGGCGGTGGCGTCGCGCAGCCACAGCGAGCGTCCGCCCAGGCGCTCCGCCGGCCCGGCCATCCGCGCCTTCACCGCGCCGCCCAGCACCAACGCCGCAGCCGCCAGCGCATGCGCCGAGGGCGCGCGCCGCCAGAACGGCTGCTGCAGGTCCTCTTGCGCGAGGAAGTCGGTAGTCACCTGGCCGGCTGCAAAGCGCGGGTGCCGCAGGCAGCGCGCCAGGAACCCCTGGTTGGTGCGCACGCCCAGCGCCGTGGTGCGCTCGCAGGCCCGCGCCAGCTGGGCGATGCAGGCCTCGCGGCTCTCTCCCCAGGCCATGAGCTTGGCGACCATCGAGTCGTAGAACGGGCTGATCACCATGCCGCTGTGCAGCGCGCTGTCGGTGCGGATGTCGGCGGGCGCTTGCCAGTCGCCCACGGTGCCCACCTGCGGCAAAAAAACGGCCCAGGGGTCTTCGGCGCAAAGGCGCAGCTCGATCGCGTGGCCCTTGAGCCGCACGTCCTGCTGGCCAAAGGCCAGCGCCTCGCCCCGGGCCACGCGGATCTGCTGCTCCACCAGGTCCAGCCCCGTCACCAGCTCGGTCACGCCGTGCTCCACCTGCAGGCGGGTGTTCATCTCCATGAAGTAGAAGCGCTTTTGTTCATCGAGCAGGAACTCCAGCGTGCCCACGCCGGTGTAGCCGATCGCCTCGCAGGCCTGGCGCGCGACCTGGCCCATGGCCTCGCGCAGTGCGGCATCCACCGCGGGCGAGGGCGCCTCCTCGATCAGCTTCTGAAAGCGCCGCTGCGTGGAGCAGTCGCGCTCGCCCAGGTGCAGGCAGCGGCCGTGCTCGTCGCACAGCACCTGCACCTCAATGTGGCGGCCGCGCTCGATCGCGCGCTCGATGATGATCTCGTCGGAGCCGAAAGCGCCCGCGGCCTCGGACTGGGCCTGGCGGAACATCTCGGCCAGGTCACCCGCCTCGCGCACCACGCGCATGCCGCGCCCGCCGCCGCCGGCCGCGGCCTTGAGGATGACCGGAAAGCCGATGCGCCGCGCCGCCGCGGCGATCTGCTCCTGCGTGGCGCAGCCCTGCTCGCCCGGCACCGTGGGCACGCCCGCGGCCTGCATGGCCTGCTTGGCCTGGGCCTTGTTGCCCATGAGCGCAATCACGCGCGCCGACGGGCCGACGAAGACCAGGCCCGCGTCGGCCACGGCCTGGGCAAACTCGGCGTTCTCGGACAGGAAGCCGTAGCCCGGGTGGATGGCCTGCGCGCCGGTGCGGCGACAGGCCTCGATCAGCGCGGCGCCATTGCGGTAGCTCTGGTCGGCCGGCGCGGGGCCGATGTGCACGGCCAGATCCGCGGCGCGCACATGGGGGCCGTGCGCGTCGGCGTCCGAATACACGGCCACCGTGCGCAGGCCCATGCGCCGCGCGGTGCGCAGTATGCGCAGGGCGATCTCGCCCCGGTTGGCCACAAGCAGCGTGTCGAAACGCATCATGCTTCCTCTTCAAAAGTGACCCAGGGCCCTCGCCCTGTCCACAACCTCGGAAACTGGCTTGCCCCAGCTGCGGGACGGCCAGCAAGGGCCGCCCCGCAGCAAAGGCCGTCGTCCCCCTTGCAGGGGGAAGGCGCGCAGCGACTCAGGGGGTAGCCTGTTTCGGCAGAATGCCCATGTGCTTGCAGATGATGGTCAGCATGATCTCGTCGGCGCCGCCGCCGATCGAGATCAGGCGCAGGTCGCGCCAGGCGCGCGAGACCTTGTTCTCCCAGGTGAAGCCCATGCCGCCCCAGTACTGCAGGCAGGAGTCGGTCACCTCGCGGCACAGGCGCCCGGCCTTGAGCTTGGCCATGGATGCCAGCTCCGTCATGTCGCCGCCGTCCATGTGCACCTGGGCCGCGCGGTAGATCAGCGAGCGCAGCATCTCCACCTCGGTCTTGAGCTCGGCCAGGCGGAAGTGCACCACCTGGTTGTCCAGGATGGAGCGGCCGAAGGCCTTGCGCTGGCGCGTGTAGTCGATGGTCTCGTTGATCACGTTGGACAGCGCCGTCACGCGCCGCGTGGCGCCGCTCAGGCGCTCTTCCTGGAACTGGCGCATCTGGTAGGTGAAGCCCTTGCCCTCCTCGCCGATGCGGTAGCGCTGCGGCACGCGCACCTCGTCGAAGAAGACCTGGGCCGTGTCGGACGCCCACATGCCCACCTTCTTGATCTTCTGCATGCTGATGCCGGGGCGCAGCTTGCCGTTCTCGCGCAGCGGCAGACAGATCAGCGACTTGTTGCGGTGCACGTCGCCCTCGCTGGTGTTGGCCAGCAGGCACATCCAGTCGGCCTGGGTGGCGTTGGTGATCCACATCTTCGAGCCGTTGATCACGTAGTCGTCGCCGTCCTTGCGCGCCGTGGTCTTGAGCGAGGCCACGTCCGAGCCCGCACCCGACTCGGACACGCCCAGGCACACCACCATGTCGCCCGCCACCGTGGGCTTGAGGAACAGCTCACGCAGCTCGTCCGAGCCGAAGTGCGTGAGCGCCGGCGTCGCCATGTCGGTCTGCACCGCGATGGCCATGCCCACGCCACCCGAGCTGATGCCGCCTATGGCCTCGCAGAACGCGATCTCGTAGCTGTAGTCCAGCCCCATGCCGCCGAACTCCACCGGCTTGTTCACGCCCAGGAAGCCGGCCGAGCCCAGCTTCTTGAACACCTCGTGCGCGGGGAAGATCTCGGCCGCCTCCCACTCGTCCACGTACGGCTCGATCTCGCGCTCGATCAGCTTGCGCACGCTGTCCTGCAGGGCGATGTGGTCGGAAGTCATCATGATGGGGTCTCCTTTGGAAAAAATGTGAGCTACCAGCGCTCTTCATTCCTTGATTTCTGAATGAAAAGTGCCTGAAAACCTTTAATGGAAAGCGCTGGCAGCTCACATTTTTTGAACTGCCGCGCCGCGCCCGCTACAGACGCGCGACGCCGAACTGCATGGGCTGCACCGCGCGGGCGCGGGCATCAGACGTGGTGGCCAACGCCATGCCCAGCCAGGCGCGGGTCTCGCGCGGGTCTATCACCCCGTCGTCCAGCAGCAGGCTGCTGGTGTGGATGGCACTGGACTGCGACTCGAAGGTATCGACGATGGCCCGGCTCTCGGCCGCCAGCGCCTCTTCGTCGACCTCCTTGCCGCCGCGCCGGGCGGCGTTCTCGGCCACGGTGCGCATGGTCATCGCGGCCTGCTCGCCGCCCATCACCGCCGTCTTGGCGTTGGGCCAGGAGAACAGCAGGTCGGGCTTGAAGGCGCGTCCGCACATGCCGTAGTTGCCGGCGCCGTACGACGCGCCGCACAACACCGTGAAGCGCGGCACCGGCGCGTTCGACAGCGCCTGGATCAGCTTGGCGCCGTGCTTGATCATGCCGGCCTCTTCATGCCTGCGGCCCACCATGAAGCCGGTGATGTTCTGCAGGAAGACCAGCGGCCGGCCCAGCTGCACGCACAGCTGTATGAACTGCGCGGCCTTGTTGGAGCCATCGCTGTCCAGCGGACCGTTGTTGGTCAGGATGCCTACCGCATGCCCCTCGATGGCCGCGTAGCCGCAGACCGTGGCCGGGCCAAACCGCTCCTTGAACGCATGGAACTCCGAACCGTCCACCAGCCGCGCGATCACCTCGCGCATGTCCACCGGCGTGCGCATGTCAGCGGGCATGACGGCGAGCAGCTCGTCGACGTCGTGCAGCGGCGGCTGCGCCTTGGGCCCCGGCGCGCCCTGCCAGCCTATGTGCTGCAGGATCTCGCGCACCCGCATGATGCCGTCCAGGTCGTTGTCGGCCACATAGTCGGCCAGGCCCGAGACGGCGGCGTGCATGTCGGCGCCGCCCAGATCCTCGTCACTCGCCTCCTCGCCGGTGGCGGCCTTGAGCAGGGATGGCCCGGCCAGGTAGGCATGGGCCTGCCCGCGCACCATCACCACATAGTCCGACAGGCCCGGCAGGTACGCGCCGCCGGCCGCCGAAGAGCCGTGGATCAGCGCCACCACCGGCAGCCCCGCGGCCGACAGCCGCGCCAGGCTGTAGAACATGCCGCCGCCCACGACGAAGCGCTCGACCCGGTACTTGCGCAGATTGCCGCCCGCGCTCTCCACCAGTTGCACGAAGGGCAACTTCTGGGCCAGCGCGATCTCCTGCGCGCGGATGAGTTTCTGCCCCGTGAGCGCCTGCATCGCGCCGGCGCTGATGCCCGCGTCATTGACCGCGACCATGCAGCGCACGCCGCTGATGTGGCCTATTCCCACAATCAGCGCGCTGCCAGGCACGCTGGTCGCCGGGTTGGAGTCCTCCAGGCCGCAGTAGCCCGACAGCGTCATCAGCTCGAAGAAAGGCCGGTCGGCATCGAGCAGATGCGCGAGCCGCTCGCGCGGCAGCAGCTTGCCCTGCGCATGGAAATGCTTGGCCGAGCGCGCGGAGCGATCCACCGCCCGCCGCTCCAGCTGCCTCACTTCATTGATACGTTCGAGCATGTGCGCGCGGTTGCGCTGCGCGCTAGTCGGTACCTGACCGGTGACGGTCTTCTCTGCCATCGTTGCCTCTCCTGAACCGCCGGGGCGGCATGGAAGTACTTCAGCCTACGGATACCGCAGGCCAAAGCGAATCTGCGTGAGATCCATCATGGCAAACGACGCAACGGGTTTCCAACAATAACTTTGCCGCCCACCCACAAGAAACTCTTATGAATGGAGCTTGTGTTCTCAGAACGTCTCGCGCCGGTTGAACCCCGCCGGCAGGCCGGCCAGCAGCGCCGCATCCGCCTCCCGCACATCCACGCGCTGCACCTGCGCCGCGGGCGGGCCGCGCCGGGCCCAGTTGATGAGCGCCTGCACCGCGTCGGCCGGGCCCAGGGCCAGCGCCTCCACGCTGCCGTCCTGCCGGTTGCGCACCCAGCCCCACACGCCCAGGCGCTCGGCCACGTCAATCATGGACTGGCGGTAGTACACGCCCTGCACGCGGCCGTGGATGTGCAGCTGCCGGGCAATGCGAATGGGGTCTTGGGACATGAGGGCATCACTGTAGCGCGCCGCATGGCATGCTCGCCCCATGCACGCACCGCGCAAGGCCCTGCCCGCCATCAACCTGGACCGCTGCACCGGCTGCGGCTGGTGCGTGGCCGTCTGCCCGCCGCATGTGCTGTCGCTGCAGGTGCAGGGTGACGCGCGCTTTGGCCCCAAGCGCTCGGTGCTGCACGACGCCCCCGGCTGCACCGGCTGCGCACTGTGCGCGCTGCGCTGCCCCTTCGATGCCATACGCATGGTGCGCAGCCCGGCGGGCCGAAAGCATTGAAGCCAAAATGGGCTGCGGCACTTACGTATCAAGCGTCAAAAGCTATCATTAGTGAAGCAATCCACGCCCTGATCTCGACTGCGCTACACTGCTGCCCATGTCATTCCAGCCCGCAAGCCTTGCCCACGGAGCCACCCAGGCGCCGGCCTGCGCTTGCGCACGAATGATTAGCACCATGACCACCGCGGCTGCCTAGCTCGCGCAGGTGGCCGCAACGGCGGCCACCTGGTGTCTCATTCCCCCTCCGAACGAAACCCAGCCCCGGCCGCTGGGTTTTTTTCGGGCCTCATGGCCCCTGTTTGGAGAAGACGATGTTTGCAGAACCCCAGCTCAGCCCCCTGCCAGAGGCCCGTGCCCACGCGCCGGCCCAGCCCCCTGCCCTGCGCGTGGG
>Ga0209792_1001288_pt1 | contig 12546 bp, 13 predicted proteins | sample EBPBio142005_DNA_FD_185860 | JGI IMG/M metagenome (GOLD analysis project Ga0209792, IMG submission 185860) | Wastewater treatment Type I Accumulibacter community from EBPR Bioreactor in Madison, WI, USA - Reactor 1_6/14/2005_ DNA (SPAdes)... | ecosystem: Engineered > Bioreactor > EBPR >...
GCCGCATCGAAGCGCGCGCGCTGGCGCAGCGCCGCGAACACGATGGCCTCGACCAGGGCACGGTCGCGTGGATCGGGCAATGCCGGCAAAGCCGTGCCCAGGCTGGCCTTCAGCGAACGCCCGCGATGCAACACCTCGTCCAGCACCCGTGCGGCGGCAACGCGCGTGGCGACGCCGGCGCTCATCGGATCAGGTCGCGTCGCGCGTTCAGGAAATCCACGGCGGTGATCGCCTTGCCACCATCGCGCTGCAGCACACGGATGCGCAGCACGCCTTCGGCGCAGGCAATATCGATGCCGTCGCGGCTCGCGCGCAACACGCTACCGGGCGCGGCGCTATGCGCTTCATCCAGCGCGATCGCGCCATGGATGCGCACGCGTTCGCCGGCCAGTTGCGCTTCGGCCATCGGCCACGGGTTGAACGCGCGCACCTTGTTCGCCAGTACGATGGCAGGCCGCGTCCAGTCGAGCTTCGCCTCGGATTTTTCGATCTTGTGCGCGTAGGTCACGCCCACATCGGACTGCGGATGCGGCGGCAGCTGGATGGTCGCGCGCAGCAGGCCCAGGCCATCGGCCAGTACCTGCGCGCCGAGTTCCGACAGGCGATCGTGCAGCTGGCCGCCGGTCTCGCTGGCACCGATGTCGATGGCCTGCGAGAGCAGCACTGGGCCGGTATCCAGCCCCTTTTCCATCTGCATCAGGCACACGCCGCTGCGGGTATCGCCAGCTTCGATCGCACGCTGGATCGGCGCCGCGCCGCGCCAGCGCGGCAGCAGCGAAGCGTGCACGTTCCAGCAGCCGTGTTCGGGGATGTCCAGCACCGACTGCGGCAGGATCAGGCCATAGGCCACCACCACCATCAGGTCGGGCTTGAGCGCGCGCAGCACTTCTTTCGATAGGGACGACTTGAAGTTCTCCGGCTGCAGCACCGGAATGCCGCGCTGGATGGCTTCCAGTTTGACCGGCGAAGGCGTCAACCCGCGGCCACGACCCGCCGGCCGATCCGGCTGGGTGTAGACAGCGACCACCTCGGCCTTGTTCGCGGCCGCACGCAGACAGGGCACGGCGAACTCGGGCGTGCCGGCAAAGACGATCCGCATGGATCAGGCGACGTTCTTGCGAGCTTTCGCCAGCTTCTTGCGCACCATCTCCCGCTTCAGTGGGCTCAGATAATCCACGAACAACTTGCCGTCCAGGTGGTCCATCTCATGCTGGATGCAGACCGCCAGCACGCCGTCGGCCTCGAGGCTGAACGGCTGCCCGTGGCGATCCAGCGCCTGCACGGTGATCGCGTCGCTGCGGGTGACATCGGCATAGATGCCGGGCACCGACAGGCAGCCTTCCTGGTAGATCTGTTCGCCCTCACGGGCGCTGATCTGTGGGTTCACGAACACCAACGGCCGGCTTTTGTCCTCGGTCACGTCTATCACCATGAACCGCTGGTGCACGTCCACCTGGCTTGCAGCCAGGCCGATGCCCGGGGCTTCGTACATGGTTTCGAACATGTCGTCAAACAACTGCTGGAACGACGGTTCGGACAGTTGGGCGGCATCGACCGGCACCGCCTTGGTACGCAGACGCGGATCGGGGAATTCAAGGATCGGGAGCAGGGCCATAGCTAGCAATTCGCTGAACAGCATCCGGGGACAAGTAGCCACAATTGCGGCAACGGTCGCAATTGTACCGTGCGAAAGCTGGCTCCCCGCTTGCCAGCGATCCGGTTATGTGGGCTATAGTGGCCGTGCTTCAGGGGATTTTTGTCAACGGGAGCGGGGAGATGGCTGCCATGCTTGAACGGGTTTCTAATTTCGTGCGCGCCCGTGCGCCGCGTCCGCGCGTCATGCGCACCATGCTGGCGGCGGCGCTGCTGACGATGGCGACCTATGCCGCCGCAGTGGAGCTGCGCGGCGGTCATCCCGACACCTACGTAGTCAAGCGTGGCGACACGCTGTGGGACATCGCCGGCCGCTTCCTGCAGAAGCCGTGGCTATGGCCGGAAATCTGGCAGGCCAACCCGCAGATCAAGAACCCGCACCTGATCTATCCGGGCGACACGCTCAGCCTGGCCTACCTGGATCGCGTCGGCGTGCAGACCAGTACCCGCATCGAAGGCGAAGCTCCAATCAATGCCGTGCCGCTGGACGAAATCGAGCCATTCCTGAAGGATCTGCGCATTGTCGACAGCATCGACGGCCTGCCCTATGTGGTTGGCTTGGAAGAAGACCGCATGCGCGGCAGCAACGGCCAGATCGCCTATGTCCGCGGGCTGGAAGGCATGGCTCCCGGCCAACGTTACCTGGTGGTGCGTCCCACCAAGCGTTACCGCTTCGTGGAGCGTTCGGGCCTGTGCTGCGACCTGTTCCAGACCGAAGGCCTCGATGCCCGCGGCAAGTCCATGCGCGAAGCCGGCACCATGTGGAGCAACTGGGTGTTCCCCAGCAAGACCACCGAGTTCATCGGCTATGAGCTGATGACCCAGTCCACCGGCACGCTCACCCGCGGCGAAGTGGCCGGCATCCAGGCTTCCACCCTGCTGCTGGACAGCGAAGGCCGCGAAGTCCGCGTGGGCGACCGCCTGATTCCGGTCGAGGCGCAACCATACGACCTGCAGTTCTTCCCGCATCCGCCGAAGCAACAGCAGGAATACGGTCGCTTGCAGGTGATGTCGGTCGCTGATCGGTTCACCACCGGTGGCCCGCACGACGTGATCGCGATCTCCGGCGGCAGTGCGCAGGGCATCGACAACGGCACCGTGTTCTCGATCTGGCGTCGCGGCCATTCGGTCACCGACAAGGTCAAGGACGGCCTGGATCGCGACGAAGACCTGACCTTGTTCGAGAACAAGGTGCGCCTGCCGGATGAATTCGCCGGCCATGCGATGGTGTTCCGCACCTTCGACAAGGTCAGCTACGCCCTGGTGATGGACAGCGTGAAGCCTACCCGCATCGGCTACGAGCTGAAGCATCCGGATGCGCCCTACTGATCGGGGTGTTTTCCGATGCCATACCGCGACGGCGCCCGAGGGCGCCGTCGTCGTTTGCGGCAGATGCTGCACGGATGCATGCCCTAACTCGACCACCATGCAATGAACAACAAGCCCTGTTGCGCCTCCTCGCCTGCGGGGCTACGGCGGGCAGCCTGCGCCGACTACTGGACAGCCACGGCACCGCCGGCGCAGCGCTGCTGGCCGGCGCCCGCGACTGGGCCAGCCATGGCCTGGATGCCGATGCCTGCAACGCGATCCGCAATCCCGACAGCGCAACGATGGCACGTGGCGAGCGCTGGCTGGAGAGCGCGAACCGGCAACTGATCGGCTGGCGCGATCCCGACTATCCGCCGCTGCTGCGACGCATCTCGGGGCCACCGGCCATGTTGTTCGTAGCCGGTGATGCCGGCCTGCTGTGGCGCCCCTCGGTCGCCATAGTTGGCAGCCGCACCGCGACCGCCGGTGGCTGCGCGAATGCCGCTGCCTTCGCCACCGCGCTGGCGTCTGCCGGCCTGTGTGTAACCAGCGGATTGGCGGCGGGCATCGATGCCGCAGCACATACCGCCGCGCTGGAGACCGATGGCGCGACCGTGGCCGTGCTCGGCACCGGCCCGGACATCGCCTATCCGCTGCGAAACCGCCCGCTGCTGGATCGGGTGGCGGCCGAAGGCGCGGTGATCAGCGAGCACCTGCCCGGCACCCAGCCGCTGCGCCAGCACTTCCCCAGCCGCAATCGCATCCTGGCCGGGCTCAGCCTGGGCACCGTGGTCATCGAGGCGGCGGAACGCTCCGGGGCGCTGATCACCGCCCGGCTTGCCGCCGATGTCGGGCGCGAGGTCTTCGCCCTGCCCGGCTCGATCCATAACCCGATGGCCCGCGGCTGCCATCGACTGATCCGCGAAGGCGCCACCCTGGTCGAATCCCCGGCCGAGGTGCTGGCCGTGCTGGGGCCGCTGGCGGCAGACCTGGCGCGCGCCTTGCGCGGGGAACTGGGCGCCCCCATCCATTCCATTCAAGCCACCATCGAACCAGCACTGCTGTCCGATCCCGACTACAACCGCTTGTGGCAGGCCCTGGGCCACGACCCAACCGGTATGGATGAACTGGTCGAGCGCAGTGGATTGACGGCTGCCACCGTGTCCTCCATGCTGCTGGCGTTGGAGCTGGAAGGGCAAGTTGCGGCGGAACATGGCCGCTACTGCCGGATCGGGGTCTGAGACTGCCCGGTTCAACCCGGGTATTTGCCTCCACAGCGTCGTTGCGGCGCAGGCCGAGGGCCATGAAAGAAAGCATCCTGGATGTCCTGCTGTACCTGTTCGAGCACTACTTCACCAACGACGCTGCCAGCGTCGACGGCGACGACCTCACCGCCCAGAACGGCCTTTTGATGGGCGAATTGACCGAGGCCGGCTTCTCCACCGCCGAAATTCGTCGCGCCTTCGACTGGCTGGACGCCCTCGCCCGGCAACGCCCGGCACCCGGGCAGCCGCGCAGCAATGGCCCCACCCGGGTCTTCCACGGTGCCGAGCTGGACAAGCTGGACACCGAATCACGCGGCTTCCTGCTGTTCCTGGAACAGCACGGCGTGCTCGATGCCGACCAGCGCGAGCTGGTGCTGGACCGGGCGATGGCGCTGGACCAGGAGGAGCTGGAGCTGGACGACCTGAAATGGGTGGTGCTGATGGTGCTGTTCAACCAGCCGGGGGCCGAGGCCGCCTATGCCTGGATGGAGACCCAGATGTTCCTGGACGAGCCGGAACCGGTGCACTGAGCCACGGTTTCCGGGACTGTGGCCGGGCGATCCGAGCCGTGGCGCTTGACACGGGGCCACCCCCCGTGATTCCACTGTAATAAGGAACAAGCTGAACGCCCGGGGCATCCGCTCCGGGCGTTGGCATCTCAGCGGCCTCCACGCCGCCTTCACCGCATTACCGGAACCTCGCGCCACATGGCCAAGAACCTGCTCGTCGTCGAATCGCCCGCCAAGGCCAAGACGATCAACAAATACCTCGGCAAGGACTTCACCGTCCTCGCCAGCTACGGGCACGTGCGCGACCTGGTGCCGAAGGAGGGCGCGGTCGATCCGGCGCACCACTTCGCCATGCGCTACGAGACCATCGAGAAGAACGAGAAGCACGTCGAAGCGATCGCCAAGGCGGCCAAGTCCGCCGAAGGCATCTATCTGGCGACCGACCCGGACCGTGAAGGCGAGGCGATCAGCTGGCATATCGAGCAGATCCTGCGCGAGCGCAAGCTGCTGGACGACAAGCGGGTCGAACGAGTGGTGTTCACCGAGATCACCCCGCGCGCGATCAAGGAAGCGATGACCAAGCCGCGCGGCATCGCCATGGATCTGGTCGATGCGCAGCAGGCGCGCCGCGCGCTGGACTACCTGGTCGGCTTCAACCTGTCGCCGGTGTTGTGGCGCAAGGTGCAGCGCGGCCTGTCCGCCGGCCGCGTGCAGTCGCCGGCGCTGCGCATGATCGTGGAGCGCGAGGAGGAGATCGAAGCCTTCATCGCCCGCGAATACTGGACGGTGGAAGCCGAGGTCGCGCATCCCTCGCAGGCGTTCACCGCCAAGCTGAGCAAGCTGGACGGCAAGAAGGTCGAACAGTTCACCATCACCAATGGCGAGGATGCCGAAGCCGCGCGCACGCGCATCCAGCAGGCCGCCGCCGGCGCGCTGTACGTCACCGACGTCGGCGCCAAGGAGCGCAAGCGTCGCCCGGCCGCACCCTTCACCACGTCCACGCTGCAGCAGGAAGCCGCACGCAAGCTGGGTTTCACCACCCGCAAGACCATGCAGGTCGCGCAGAAACTTTATGAAGGCGTGGCGATCGGCGAGGAAGGCACGGTCGGCCTGATCAGCTACATGCGTACCGACTCGGTGAACCTGTCGGCCGAAGCATTGACCGAAATCCGTGACGTGATCGCCCGCGATTACGGCACCGCCTCGCTACCGGACAAGCCGAACACCTACCAGACCAAATCCAAGAACGCGCAGGAAGCGCACGAAGCGGTGCGCCCGACCTCCGCCCTGCGCACCCCGGCGCAGGTCGCGCGCTTCCTCAGCGACGACGAACGCAAGCTCTACGACCTGGTGTGGAAGCGCGCGGTCGCCAGCCAAATGATCCCGGCCACGCTCAACACCGTGACCGTGGAACTTGCCGCGGGCAGCGAACACAGCTTCCGCGCCAGCGGCACCACCGTGGTGGTCTCCGGCTTCCTGGCCGTGTACGAGGAAGGCAAGGACAACAAGTCGGCGGAAGACGAGGACGAAGGCCGCAAGCTGCCGCTGATGAAGCCCGGCGACAAGATCCCGCTGGACCGCATCCACGCCGACCAGCACTTCACCCAGCCGCCGCCGCGCTTCACCGAAGCGGCCTTGGTCAAGGCGCTGGAGGAATACGGCATCGGCCGCCCGTCGACCTATGCCTCGATCATCCAGACCCTGCTGTTCCGCAAGTACGTGGAAATGGAAGGCCGCAGTTTCCGTCCCACCGACGTGGGCCGCGCGGTGTCCAACTTCCTCAGCTCGCATTTCACCCGCTACGTGGATTACGACTTCACCGCCAAGCTCGAGGACGAGCTCGACGCCGTGAGCCGCGGCGAGGAAGAGTGGATCCCGTTGATGGAGAAATTCTGGGGCCCATTCAAGGAACTGGTCGACGAGAAATCCGAAAGCGTGGATCGCAGCGAGGCCACCGGCGCGCGCGAACTCGGTACCGACCCGAAGTCCGGCAAGCCGGTCAGCGTGCGCTTGGGCCGTTACGGGCCGTATGCGCAGATCGGCGACAAGGACACCGACGAAAAGCTGGAATTCGCCTCGCTGCGACCCGGCCAGTCGATGCACACGATCACCCTGGAACAGGCCATCGAGCTGTTCAAACTGCCGCGCAAGTTGGGACAGTCCAACGGCGAGGAAGTGAGCGTCGGCATCGGCCGCTTCGGCCCGTTCGCCAAGCGCGGCAGCGTGTATGCCTCGCTGAAGAAGGAAGACGATCCGTACACCATCGACCTCGAGCGCGCGGTGTTCCTGATCGAGGAGAAGGAAGAGATCGCACGCAACCGCATCATCAAGGAATGGGCGGATAGCGAGATCCAGGTGCTGAACGGCCGCTTCGGCCCGTACATCAGCGACGGCAAGCTCAATGGCAAGATCCCGAAGGATCGCGAACCTGCTTCGCTGACGCTGGAGGAAGTGCAGCAGCTGCTGGCCGAAACCGGCAAGCCGGCGCGCAAGGGCTTTGGCGCGAAGAAGGCTGCTGCAAAGAAAGCCGTGGCCAAGAAGGCGCCTGCCGAGAAGAAGCCGGCGAAGAAAGCCGCAACCAAAAAGACCGCGAAGAAAGCCGTGAAGAAAACTGCGGCGAAGAAAGCGGCACGTCCGCTTTCGGCCGATATCGAACAAGCCAAGCCCTTGCTGACCCCGGCCAAGGTCGAAGTCGGCAAGAAGCGCATCATCAAGAAGCCTGCGCGCGACGACGCGCCGTTCTGATCGACACGCCACCCAAGGAGCCCACGATGAACACGCTCGACAAGGTGCTTTACACCGCCCGCGTCCACACCACCGGTGGCGGCCGCGATGGTGGCCGCTCCAACAGCGACGACGGCCACCTCGACATCACCCACACCCCGCCCGGCCACGGCAACGGCACCAACCCTGAGCAACTGTTCGCTGCCGGTTATTCGGCCTGCTTCATCGGCGCGATGAAGGCGGTGGCGGCGCGGCAGAAACTGACGCTGCCGGCGGACCTGTCCGTGGATGCCGAAGTCGACCTCGGCCCGACCGGCCAGGCCTATGGCGTCGCCGTGCGCATGACCATTCACCTGCCCGGCATGGACGCAGCTGCGGCCCGCGAGCTGGTCGATGCCGCGCACCAGGTCTGCCCGTATTCCAACGCCACCCGCGGCAATATTTCGGTCGACCTTCGCATCGCCGAATGAGCACGCGCAGCACGACCGCCGAAGCGGTGGCCGCGCTGCGTGCCGGCGGCGTGATCGCCTATCCGACCGAAGCGGTGTGGGGCCTGGGCTGCGATCCGCGCGATGAAGCCGCGACCCTGCGCCTGCTGGCGCTGAAAATACGCGAAGTCGACAAGGGCCTGATCCTGATCGCCGCCGATGAAGCGCAACTCGCGCCGTTCATCGACATGGCCGCACTCAACCAGACCCAACGCGACACGGTGCGCGCCAGCTGGCCCGGCCCGCATACCTGGATCGTGCCAGCATCGCCCGCTGCGCCGCGCTGGATCACCGGCGCACATGCGGGCATCGCGGTGCGAGTCAGCGCGCACCCGACCGTCATCGAACTGTGCCGCGCCTTCGGCGGTGCGCTGGTGTCGACCAGTGCGAATCGCGCTGGTGAGCCGGCAGCGCATGCCATCGCCGAACTCGATCCTCGCATCATCGAAGGCGTGGACGCGGTGCATGCAGGCGAAACCGGCGGTTTGCAACGCCCCACCGAAATACGCGACGCGCGCAGCGGTGTCGCCCTGCGCCTCTGAGTCCTCACCTATTTTCGATTCAGCCAGACGCGCGCAAGATGCGGACATGACGCGGATTCTCGCCATCGTCCTGTTGCTCTCGGCAGCGTTCGTCGCCCAAGCGCAAAGCAACGGCGAGGTGCGCATCTACCGCTGCACCGATGCTACTGGCAAGCAGGCTCTGCGCGACACGCCCTGTCCGAAAGGCCAAACACAGCAGACCCGCGACATGCTGCGGCCGAAGGACGCGCCGCAAGTCGCGCTGTCGGCGCCTGCGCCGGCACCACCGCCAGCAACACAACCGGCACAAACGCAGGTCGTGTACCTCGCGCCACCGCGGCCGATATACGAATGCGTCACCCACGATGGCAAGCGCTATACCAGCGACAACGGCGAAGGCAATCCGCGCTGGGTGCCCTTGTGGACGCTGGGCTATCCGGTCATGCGGCCACGCACCTCGCTTGGCAGCAATATCGGTGGCCCGCCACCGCGACCGGATCGGCCGATGCATCCGCCCATGCGCGACATCAACTGGCCGGTGGCGACCGGTGGTGGCAACTGGATCCGCGACGACTGTGCCATGCTGCCTCCACGCGAGGCCTGCGCACGTCTGCGCGACCGTCGCGACGAGATCCGCGACCGTTTCTTCAACGCGATGCCGTCCGAACGCGACGTGCTGCGCGTGGAGGAGCGCGGCATCAACGCCCGCCTCGACAACGACTGCGGCGGTCATTGATGCGCAAGACAACCGCAATCGCAATCGTCATGACGATGGGACTTTCCTTGCTGCTGGCGTTCGCATCGCGCCCGGCTTCCGCGCAGGAAACGGTGTTCTACAAGTGCACGAATGCGAAAGGCGAAGTGTCGATGCAGAACGGCACGCCCTGCGCGCCCGGGATGAAGCAGGAAATCAAGCGGATCGGTTCCGTGCGTACCGTGCCCGTGCCCGCGGCCAAGCCGAAGGCCGAAGCGGCGCCCGCACCACCCGTATATGGCGAGTTCGTGCTGGTCAGCGGCCCGAATATGAAACGCCAGCCTGCGCTGGAAGCCGCCGGCCTGCCGCCACCGCCCACGCTGTTCCAATGCACCACCTGGGAAGGCGACAGCTATTTCGGCGAGACCGACACGCCCGAGCAGCGCTGCGCGCCACTGCAGGTCATCGGCATCGGTGGCACCAACCTCGGCGCCGGCAGCGCCTGCGAGATGAAGCCGGACAAGTGCGAGGCGATCCCTGCCGATGGATTATGCGAGGCCTGGCTGCGCCGTCTGGATGATGCCGACTTCAAGTTGAAGTACGCCGGCAACGACAACCGCGGCGAACGGCAAGCCGCGTTCGATGCGATCGATGCGAAGGTGAAGGCCAGCAATTGTTCGCCGGTGGCGCCCGCTCAGAAACCGTAACGCAGGAACCCGCCATCCACCGCGATGCATTCGCCGGTGATGTAGCTGGATGCCGGCAGGCATAGGAACGCCACCGCCGCGGCCACTTCCTCCGGCTCGCCGATGCGGCCCAGCGGCGTGCGCAGCAGCACTTCGTCCAGGTAATCGGGATCGGACAACTTTGTTGATGTCCGCCGGGTGCGGATGTACCAGGGCGCCACGCTGTTGACGCGCACGCCGTCCTCCGCCCATTCCACCGCCAGGTTGCGGGTCATCTGGTGCAGCGCCGCCTTGCTCATGCCGTAGGGCGCGCCGCTGCGCACATGGGTGATGCCGGACACACTACCCACGTTCACGATGGCGGACGCCGCGTGCTTGGTCAGCAACGGATATACGCCGCGGCACAACTCGAAGGCCGAGAACAGGTTGGTCTCGAAGATCTCGCGCCACTGGTCTTCGCCGTAGTCCAGCGCCGGACGGGTGACGTTGCCACCGGCATTGTTGACCAGCAGGTGCAGGCCGCCATGATCGGCCACCCAGTCGAGGATCTCGCTACGTTGTTCCTCGTCGGTGACATCGGCGGCCATCGCCAGCACCGCATCTTCCGGGCCGGGAAATTCGTCCTCGAGATCGGCGCGCATCTGTTCCAGCAATTCGCCATCGCGCGCCACCATCAGCACCTGTGCGCCGAAGCCCAGCAATTCGCGGCAGATCGCAAGGCCAATGCCGGCGCTGGCGCCGGTCACCAGCGCGCGTTGTCCGTCCAGTCTCCAGCGGAGCGATGTCATGCGCGGCCTCGTTGGGTGAGCTCAGGCGTAGGATAGGCTGCGAACCAGCCCGAGACCACGCCATGCATCGCAACGCCCGCATCGCCGCCGCATCGCTCGCCATCGGCTTGCTTGCCGCGTGTTCGCCGCCGAAGCCACCGGAAGAGGAACGCCGCCCCGAGCCGCAGGCACAAGAAGTGCCGCCGAAATCGGCCATCGTGGAGTACGCGGACAGCTACAAGGATCGCGCGCGCAGCGCCGAATCGCAGCAACTGGAAGCGGCAGACCAGCAGCGCGCGCAGATCGACGCGGCGACGCAATGAACCTTGGTCAGTCCGCGGTCTTCGGATAGGCGAGCAGGATCACCAGGTCGTCCTCGCCGGCCTGCTGCAACGCATGGGTGCTGCCGGGACGGGTCAGCATCGCATCGCCGGGGCCGACATCGCGAATCGTGCCGTCGACGATATAGCGGCCCTTGCCGCTGACCACGTAGTACACCTCATCCTTGTCGTGCTGGTGCAAGCCGATGCCGGCACCCTTGTGCAGCACGCGCTTGCGAAAGAAGAACGACAGGCCGGACGCATCGGCGAACAGCGGGTAGGCGGTGGTGGTGCCGGCACCGCCATGCGGCCCGGGTTGCTGGCGCGCAAGGCCGGCCTCGTTCACCACCATTGACGGATGCGCTTGCGCGCGGCGATCTTCGAGCGCGGTGTCGCGCGCCCCGCAGTCGGTATCGCGCACGATCTGTTTCGCCAATGGCGGATCCAGCGCTTTCCAGCCAGCCACCACCAGGCAGGCGACCAGTACCGCGCCGCGTTCCTGCAGGTGGGTATCGTCGGCCTGTTGCTGTTCCGGCACGTGCATGAAGAACGGCTTCGAGGCCTCGTCGCCCAGCGCGCGCAGCCAGGCCATCGAAGCCGCGTTGAGATCGATTAGGCCCACGCCTTCGCGCTGCGCCAGCGCACGTACCGCCGAGGCATATTCGCCATGCGTGTCCAGCAACTGGTCGATCTTGCTGCCGCGCTCGAACTTGCGCCGCGCCAATGGCGTGATGAGGATCGGCGTCGCGCCCCTCGCCCGCGCCAGCGTCACGTAACGCATCAGCCACTGCGGGAACGCCTGCGCGGGTTCGTTGTAACGCGACGGGTCTTCGGCCTTCTCGTCGTTGTGGCCGAACTGGATCAACAGCACATCGCCGCGCGACAGCGATCGTTCCACCGGCGCCAGCCAGCCTTCTTCGATGAAACTGCGCGAACTGCGGCCTGACTGCGCATGGTTGCGCACCTGCCACGCGGCGGGATCGAGGAAGGACTGCAGCTGCATGCCCCAGCCCTGCCGCGGCGCGCGCTCGGCACCGTATTCGCTGGCGGTGGAATCGCCGACGATGAAGACATGTCTTGCAGCCGCTTGCCGCGGCTCTGCAGCGACAACCTGCAGCGCCGCGCCCAACAGCGCGGCGCACCACAGCCAGCGGTTAGCGCGCCAGCCAGCCACCATCGACCGGGATGATCGCGCCGTTGACGTAGTCCGATGCACTGCTGGCCAGGAACACGGCGGTGCCGCCCAGGTCGGCCGGCACGCCCCAGCGGCCTGCCGGGATGCGGTCGAGGATCGCCTTGTTGCGGTCTTCGTCGGCGCGCAGCTGCGCGGTGTTGTCGGTGGCCATGTAGCCCGGCGCGATGGCGTTGATGTTGACGCCCTTGTTGCCCCATTCGTTGGCCAGCAGACGGGTGATGCCGGCGATACCGGATTTCGACGCGGTGTACGAGGGCACGCGGATGCCGCCCTGGAAGCTCAGCATCGAGGCGATATTGATGATCTTGCCGCGGCCCTGCGCGATGAAATGGCGGCCTGCCGCCTGCGCCATGAAGAACGCGGACTTGATGTTGACGTTCATCACCTCGTCCCAGTCCTGCTCGCTGAAATCGACC
>Ga0209792_1001289_pt1 | contig 12517 bp, 9 predicted proteins | sample EBPBio142005_DNA_FD_185860 | JGI IMG/M metagenome (GOLD analysis project Ga0209792, IMG submission 185860) | Wastewater treatment Type I Accumulibacter community from EBPR Bioreactor in Madison, WI, USA - Reactor 1_6/14/2005_ DNA (SPAdes)... | ecosystem: Engineered > Bioreactor > EBPR >...
GTGGTTGGTGGCCGAGGCCGACGAAAGCGACGGCAGCTTCCTGCGCCTGAACCCGGCGGTGGCCATCGTCACCAATATCGATGCCGATCATCTGGAGAATTACGGCGGCGATTTCGAACAGGTCAAGCGCGCCTTTTCCGAATTCCTGCACCGGCTGCCGTTCTACGGTCTTGCGGTGCTGTGCATCGACGATGCCGAAGTCGCCGCGCTGGCCGCGAACACGCCGCGCCACGTGGTGACCTATGGTTTCGCGGCAGAGGCCGACGTGCGCGCCGAAGACGTCACCCAGCAGGGCGGGCGCATGCACTACACGCTATGCCTGCCGGATGGCTCGCGCGCTGCGTGCACGCTGGCATTGCCGGGCCGCCACAACGTGCAGAACGCGCTGGCCGCATCCGCGGTGGCGTGGCAGTTGGGCGTGGGCAATGACGCGATTGCGCGCGCACTGGAAAATTTCGCCGGTATCGGCCGTCGCTTCAACCAGCTGGCGACATTGCCGCTGGATGGCGGTGGCGAGGTGGTATTGGTCGACGATTACGGCCATCACCCGAAGGAACTCGCGGCGGTGTTCGATGCCGCGCGCGGCGGTTGGGCGGACAAGCGCTTGGTGGTCGCGTTCCAGCCGCATCGCTATTCGCGTACCCGCGATCTGTTCGATGAATTCGCGGCGGTGCTGTCCACCGTCGATGCGCTGGTGCTAACCGAGGTGTATCCGGCCGGCGAAGCGCCGATCGCCGGTGCCGATGCAAAATCGCTGGCGCGTTCGATCCGTACCCGTGGCCGCGTCGATCCGGTGGTGGTCGGCAGTGCCGGCGAACTGGGCGATGCGCTGGCCGGCGTGCTGCGCGATGGCGACCTGCTGCTGATGATGGGCGCGGGCGATATCGGCGCGGCCGCGCAGCAGATCGCGCGCGCGGGCTTGCAGGGGGATGCCTCGTGAGCACGAACGCATTCCCGCCGCTGCGCATCACCGATCCGCAGGCATTCGGTCGTGTCGCCGTGTTGATGGGCGGCAGCAGTGCCGAGCGCGAGGTTTCGTTGAATTCCGGCAGCAACGTGCTTGAGGCGCTGCGCTCGCGCGGCGTGGATGCGCATGCGGTGGACGGCATCCCGGCGCTGCTGGATGCGCTGGTGCACGGCAAGTTCGACCGGGTGTTCAACATCCTGCACGGCGGCGACGGCGAGAACGGTGTGCTGCAGGGCTTGATGGAAGCGTTCGAGGTGCCGTACACCGGCCCCGGCGTGCTCGGCAGCGCGCTGACCATGGACAAGATCCGCACCAAACAGGTGTGGCAGTCGGCCGGCCTGCCGACCGCGCGCTTCGTGCGCGTGCCGGCGGGTGGCGACCTCGCGGCCGCCGTGCGCGAACTGGGCCTGCCGGTGTTCATCAAGCCGTCGACCGAAGGCTCCAGCGTTGGCGTGTTCCGCGTGCTGGACGAATCCGACCTGGCGCCGGCACTCGCATTCGCCGCCGATTACCCGGGCGAGTTGCTGGCCGAGCAGATGCTGACCGGCGGCGAATTCACCGTTGGCGTGGTGGGCGAAGTGGTGCTGCCGTCGGTGCGGATCGTGCCGGCCGGCGACTGGTATGACTACCACGCCAAGTACATCGCCGACGACACGCAATACATCTGCCCAGGCCTGGAAGGCGCCGACGAGGATGCGATTCGCGCATTGGCGCTGGCCGGTTATCGCGCGGCCGGTTGCAGCGGCTGGAGCCGAGTGGACGTGATGCGCCACGCCGATGGCCGCCTGATGCTGATGGAGGTCAACACCGCGCCCGGCATGACCAGCCATTCGCTGGTGCCGAAGGCCGCGCGCCAGCTGGGCGTGGAATTCGATGAGCTGTGCTGGCGCATCCTCGAACAAAGCATGCCGGAGGCCGCGACGAAGTGAGCGCGATGTTGCGACTGCTGGCATGGATCCTCGCCGTGGCCCTGGTGGTGCTGCCGGTGGTGGCCGTGGTCAACGGCTGGGTGGGCAGTGCACAGTTCCCGCTGCGTACCTTGCGCGTGCAGGGCGAACTGCAGCGGGTGGACGAAGCGCAGCTGCGCGCCACCGTGCTGCCCTATGTGCAGCGTGGCTTCTTCGCAGTGCAGCCTGACAAGATCCAGGCTGCAGTCACCGCGCTGCCGTGGGTGGAACGCGCGGAAGTGCGCAAGCACTGGCCGGATGTGCTGGAAGTGCGGATCAGCGAGCATCGCCCGTTCGCGCGCTGGGGCGAAGACCGCCTGCTGTCCGAGCAGGGCAGCCTGTTCCCGGCAAAGGACGTGCAGGTGCCACGCGGCCTGCCGCTGCTGGACGGGCCGGACGTGCGCGCGGGCGATGTGGTCGCGCTGTACAACCAGGCGCGCGAGCGTTTGGCGAATGTCGGCGGCGTGCGTGGCGTGGCGCTGGATGCGCGCGGCAGCTGGTCGATCACCCTCAACAACGGTACCGAAGTGGTGCTTGGCCGCAACGATCCGGACATCCGCCTGGACCGCTTCGCGCCACTGCTGCCGCGGCTGGCCGCGCAGCATCCCGGCCAGCGCCTGGCGCGCGCCGACCTGCGCTACACCAATGGTTTTTCACTGACCTGGGCCGACTTGCCGAAGGCTCCGCAGGTCGCCGCTCCGCTCCCCCAGCCTGTCGCAGCGTCATCGCGCGACGTGCCCTCACCCCAACCCTCTCCCGCAAGCGGGAGAGGGAGCTATCCGCAGGAAGCAATCGCATGAACCGCAAGGGCGACAAATCGCTGATCGTCGGCCTCGACATCGGCACCTCCAAGGTCACCGCACTGGTCGGCGAATACGCGCCGGGCGAGCCGATCGAGGTGATCGGCATCGGCTCGCACGAATCGCGTGGCCTGCGCCGCGGCGTGGTGGTCGACATCGATTCCACCGTGCAGTCGATCCAGCGTGCGGTGGAAGAAGCCGAGCTGATGGCTGGCTGCGAAGTGCGCAGCGTGTACGCCTCGATCAGCGGCAATCACGTGCAGTGCCGCAACTCGCAGGGCATCGCCCCGATTCGCGATGGCGAAGTGACCTATGCAGACCTTGACCGCGTGCTGGAAGCGGCCAAGGCCGTCGCCATTCCGGCCGACCAGAAGATCCTGCACGCGATCCCGCGCGACTACGTGCTGGACGATTCGCAGGAAGGCATCCGCAACCCGGTCGGCATGAGCGGCGTGCGCCTGGAGGTGCATGCGCACCTGGTGATCTGCGCGCAATCCGCCGCCGCCAACATCACCAAGTGCGTGCAGCGCTGCGGATTGCAGGTGGACGATCTGATCCTCTCTTCGCTGGCGTCCAGCACCGCGGTGCTCACCCCGGACGAACGCGAACTCGGCGTGGTGCTGGTCGACATGGGCGCCGGCACCACCGACATCGCGGTATTCGTGCAGGGCGCGATCAGCCATACCGCCAGCTTGCCGGTGGCCGGCGACAAGGTCACCGAGGACATCGCGCACATGCTGCGCACGCCCACCCCGGAAGCCGAGCAGATCAAGGTGCGTTACGCCTGCGCGCTGGCGCAGCTGGCACGTGCGGAAGAATCGATCCAGGTGCCCAGCGTCGGCGATCGTCCACCGCGCCGCCTGCCGCGTCACGCGTTGGCGCAGGCGGTGCAAGCGCGCTACGAGGAAATTTTCGAGATGGTGCAGGCCGAACTGCGCCGCTCCGGCTTCGAGCAACTGGTGCGCGCCGGCATGGTGCTGACCGGTGGCGCCTCGAAGATGGAAGGCGTGGTCGAACTGGCCGAGGAAATGTTGCAGATGCCGGTGCGTATCGGCATTCCGCAACACGTCACCGGCCTTGGCGAAGTGGTCGGCAACCCGGTGCACGCCACTGGCGTCGGCCTGCTGCTGATGGGCAGCCAGATCGAGAACCCGCGGCGCTCGGTGCTGCCCGGCAACAAGGTGGGCGGCCTGTTCGGCAAGTTGAGCAAGTGGTACCGCGGCGAGTTCTGAATATTCAACGCCGGCGCGAGGGCGCGGCGGCGTGCGGTGGGTGAAGACGAGTGAGGGCGAGGCGACATCCAGCGAAGCAACAAGCAAACAAGCAAACACACTCTCAAACAAGCAACACATAACAAGAGGACACGGACATGGCGCATTTCGAACTGGTTGAAAAGATGGCACCCAATGCGGTGATCAAGGTCGTTGGCGTGGGCGGTGGCGGCGGCAACGCCGTGGCGCACATGGTCAGCAGCAGCGTGGACGGCGTGGAATTCATCACCGCCAACACCGACTCGCAGGCGATCAAGAACTGCGGCGCGAAGACCCAGCTGCAATTGGGCGGCAACGTCACCAAGGGCCTGGGCGCGGGCGCGAATCCGGAAGTCGGCCGCCAGGCCGCACTGGAAGACCGCGAAACGATCATCGATGCGCTGAGCGGCGCGGACATGGTGTTCATCACCGCCGGCATGGGCGGCGGCACCGGTACCGGCGCGGCGCCGGTGGTGGCGCAGATCGCCAAGGAGCTTGGCATCCTGACCGTGGCCGTGGTCACCAAGCCGTTCCCGTTCGAGGGTCGCCGCCGCATGCAGGTCGCGCTGAAGGGCATCGAGGAACTGAGCCAGCACTGCGACTCGCTGATCACCATCCCGAACGAAAAGCTGATCACCGTGCTCGGCCGCAACGCGACCATGATCCAGGCCTTCCGCGCGGCGAACGACGTGCTGTTGGGTGCGGTGCAAGGCATCGCCGACCTGATCGTGCGTCCGGGCCTGATCAACGTCGACTTCGCCGACGTGCGCACCGTCATGTCCGAGATGGGCCTGGCGATGATGGGCACAGGCAGCGCACGCGGCGACGACCGTGCCCAGGCCGCGGCCGAAGGCGCGATCCAGAACCCGCTGCTAGACGACGTCAACCTGTCCGGCGCCAACGGCATCCTGGTCAACATCACCGCCGGCCCGGACTTCACCATGGCCGAGTTCGACGAAGTGGGCCGCACCGTGGAGCAGTTCGCCTCGGAAGACGCCACCGTGGTCATCGGCACCGTGCTGGATCCGGACATGCAGGACGAAGTCCGCGTCACCGTGGTCGCCACCGGCCTGAACCGCGCCAGCGGCCGCCAGTCGCAGCCGCGTGATCGCCACGAGACCAGCGCGCGCTTCGAGACCGGCTTCGACGCCCCGCGCCGTCCGCAGGTGCAGCTGATCCAGGGCAAGCGCGACGGCACCACCGGGATGATGATCGACGAGATCGCCGATCCGTTCGTGCCGAACCCGGGCATGGGCATCGCCGGCAGCCTGCGTCGTGGCGCCGAAACCGCGCCTGCGGTGGCGGAGCTGCCGAAGGACGATTACCTGGATATCCCGGCGTTCCTGCGTCGCCAGGCGGATTGATGTGTTTCCCTTCTCCCGCGTTGCGGGAGAAGGTGCCGCAGGCGGATGAGGGGCTCTTGGCGCATGCCACCCTTACCCCAACCCTCTTCCGCCAGCGGGAGAGGGGGGTTCCAGTGTCCATGTCCCAGCACACCAGGTTGCCCGCCCGGTGCGCCTTCGGGTCGGTCGGCGTCCGCCGGCCGGCCTCTTTCCCCCATTGTTTCCCAGCTGGAACAGAGCGGTTTTTACGTTCAGGTTCAGCTGCCTACATGCTAATCTCCGCCGATGCTGCGTCAGCGCACCCTCAAGAATCTGATCCGTGCCACCGGTGTTGGCCTGCATAGCGGCGAAAAGGTCTTCCTGACCCTGCGCCCGGCCCCGGTGGATACCGGCATCGTGTTCCGCCGCACCGACCTCGATCCGGTGGTCGAAATCCCGGCCAATGCCGACCTCGTCACCGAGACCGTGCTGTGCACCGGCCTGAGCTGCGGCCCGGCCAAGGTGCAGACCGTGGAGCATCTGTTGTCCGCGCTTGCGGGCCTGGGCATCGACAACGCCTACATCGAATTGACCGCGCCGGAAGTACCGATCATGGACGGCTCGGCCGGCCCATTCGTGTTCCTGCTGCAGTCCGCCGGCATCGTCGAGCAGAACGCGCCCAAGCGCTTCATCCGCATCAAGAAGCCGGTGGAAGTGCGTGACGGCGACAAGATCGCCCGTTTCGAACCGTACGACGGCTTCCGCATCGGCTTCACCGTGGAGTTCAAGCACCCGGCGATCCCGGCCTCGCTGTCGCGGGCCGAAGTGGACTTCTCCACCGACGCCTATGTCCGCGAAGTCAGCCGCGCCCGCACCTTCGGTTTCATGCACGATCTGGAATACATGCGCGAGCGCAACCTGGGCCTGGGTGGCTCGATGGACAATGCCATCGTGCTGGATGAGTTCAGGGTGCTGAACGAAGATGGCCTGCGCTATGCCGACGAATTCGTCCGCCACAAGATCCTGGATGCGGTGGGCGATCTGTACCTGGCCGGCCACGCCATCATCGGCGCGTTCGAGGGTTTCAAGTCCGGCCACGCGCTGAATAACAAGCTGGTACGCGCCCTGCTGGCGGATGCCGAGGCCTGGGAAGAAGTCAGTTTCACCGACCCGGTGGCCGCGCCACCGGTGCTCTACGGCAGCGCCGTCCCGGCGATCTGAACCGCACGATCCGGGTGCCCGTCCCGCGACCGGGCGCACCCCATTCAGTTTCGTGTTTCGGTTTATTTAACAAAATCACGGACTTGTGAAGTTAGGATGCCCCGCTGGCCGGTCCCGCGGGTGCTTTGCGTTTCCGTCGCGTCCCGGCCTTGTGGTCTGTTTCGGCGTCCTTGGCGTCGTCGGATCGCAGCAGTGCCAGGGCAGCCTCCAATTGCGCCGCTTCCAAGCGCGATGGGCCGGCCGCCGAGACATTCGGTGTAGTGGTGCGTGCGGCTGGCGGTAACGGTCGCAACGGTTGCAGGGTCGTCTTGACGCTCAGCCCCGCCACATCGAGCCCGACGGAGCGGGCGGCGTCGACCAGTTCCCGCGTGGCCAGCCGCAATCTGGCATGCCACACAGGCGCATCGACGACGAAAACGAGCTTGTCGCCCCGCACATTCGCCAGCCGCGCATGTGCGGCCAACCCCGGCGGCAGGTGGGGGCGCAACAACTGGTCCACCGAGTCGAGCCACTGGGCGCGGCGCAGGGTGTCGCCGGAGGCTTCCGTGAGCAGCGCTTGCAGCGCGCCGCGGGGACCGGACGGGGACGAGGATCGCGAATCAGGCATTGAGAGTGATGACAGAAGCAACGGGAAACCACCAGGCGATTGAGGGACACGATAGTCGTCGTGGCCTGAAAGCGCGAATCGGCGCGCGGGTTCGTGCGGCGGTGCTGCGCTTGGACGCCCGCCTGCAGGTGCAGGACACGCGCGGTCGCATCCTGCAGAACCCGACGCTGGTCTTCGGCATCCTGATCCTGATCGGCGTGGTGGGCGGGGTCGGCCTGCGCAGCCTGATCGGCCTGGCCCAGGTCGAGACCCTGCAGGCCGCCGATGCCAGCCGCGAAGCCGAACTGAACAAGGTGCGCCGCGAGGCCCAGCACGAAGTGAACGCACTGGCCGCGCGCCTGGCCGAACTGCAGGCCCAAGCCAACCGCCTGAATGCCCTCGGCGCCCGCTTGACCCAGTCCGGCCAGCTACAGGACGGCGAATTCGAGTTCGACAAACCGGTCGGGCAGGGTGGCGCTGGCCGCGCCAGTGACATGCCGCCGGATGAACTGCGCCGCCGCCTGGCCTTGCTGGAAGGCCAGTACCGCGATGCCGATACCCAGCTGTCGGTACTGGAATCGCTGCTGTTCAACCGCGAGCTTGACCGCAACGCCACCCCGTCTCGCGACCCGATCGCCAATAGCTACATCACCTCCGGCTTCGGCGGCCGTGCCGATCCGTTCGGCGGCGGCAGCCAGTTCCACAAGGGCATCGATTTCGAGGCCGACGTTGGCGATCCGGTGCTGGCCGTGGCCGAGGGCGTAGTCAGCTATTCCGGTGTGCGCTCGGGCTACGGCAACGTGGTCGAGGTCGACCACGGCAATGGCTATGTCACCCGCTACGCGCACAATTCGCGGCTCACCCGCAACGTGGGTGATCTGGTCCGCAGCGGCCAGGAAATCGCCAAGGCCGGCTCCACCGGGCGCTCCACCGGCGCGCACGTGCACTTCGAAGTCTGGCAGAACGGCGCGGTGGTCAACCCGCGCAAGTTCCTCGGTCACAACGACGCACTGGCGCGTCACGGGCCCACGCGCGGCTGACATCGCCGCGTACAGGCTTGCAAGCGTCGCAAGCCGCCTCCAGTTACACTATTGGACTGCCAAAACGGGCGCATGACGCCCGTTTTTTGCCGTTTGTTCATTTCCCGATGCCGCGCTGAAGCGCGCATCCCGCCAGGATCCGCATCCCCATGCTCAACAGCTTGCTCACCAGTGTCTTTGGCAGCCGCAACGAACGCCTGCTCAAGCAACTCAACGGCATCGTCAAGAAGATCAATGCGCTGGAACCGCAGATGCAGGCGCTGTCGGATGACGCGCTGAAGGCCAAGACCGACGAATTCAAGCAGCGCCACGCCAAGGGCGAATCGTTGGACAAGCTGTTGCCGGAAGCCTTCGCGGTCTGCCGCGAAGCCAGCGTGCGCGTGTTCGGCATGCGCCATTTCGACGTGCAGCTGGTTGGTGGCATGGTCCTGCATAGTGGCAAGATCGCCGAGATGCGCACCGGCGAGGGCAAGACCCTGACCGCGACGCTCGCGGTGTACCTCAACGCGCTGGAAGGCAAGGGCGTGCACGTGGTCACCGTCAACGACTACCTGGCTCGCCGCGACGCCGCGCAGATGGGCAAGCTGTACAACTGGCTGGGCCTGAGCGTGGGTGTGGTCTATCCGGGTATGGCGCACGCGGACAAGGGCGCCGCCTACAACAGCGACATCACCTACGCCACCAACAACGAGATCGGCTTCGACTACCTGCGCGACAACATGGCGCTGGCCAAGGAAGACCGGTTCCAGCGCGGCCTCAACTACGCGATCATCGACGAAGTCGACAGCATCCTGATCGACGAAGCGCGCACCCCGCTGATCATCTCCGGGCCGTCCGACGATTCGCCGGAACTGTATGTGCGCGTCAACCAGATCGTGCCCGCGCTGAGCCGGCAGGAGAAGGAAGAGAGCGACGGCGATTTCTGGGTCGACGAGAAGGGCAAGCAGGTCCACCTGTCCGAAATCGGCCAGGAACATGCCGAAGCATTGCTGCGCGATGCGGGCATCCTCGGCGAGGACGAAAGCCTGTACGCGCCGCAGAACATCCACGTGGTGCATCACTTGAATGCGGCGATGCGCGCGCATGCGATCTACCAGCGCGACGTCGACTACATCGTGCGCGATGGCGAAGTGATCATCGTCGATGAATTCACCGGTCGCACCTTGCCTGGCCGTCGCTGGTCCGATGGCCTGCACCAGGCAGTGGAAGCGAAGGAAGGCGTGGCGGTGCAGCGCGAGAACCAGACGCTGGCCTCGGTCACCTTCCAGAACCTGTTCCGCATGTACAAGAAGCTGGCCGGCATGACCGGCACGGCGGACACCGAAGCCTACGAATTCCAGAACATCTACGGCCTGGAAGTGGTGGTGATCCCCACCCACCGCACCATGATCCGCAAGGACCATTCCGACCTGGTGTTCCTCAATCGCGCCGGCAAATACCGCGCGGTGGCCAACGAGATCAAGGAATGCGCGAAGCGCGGGCAACCGGCACTGGTGGGCACGACTTCGATCGAAGTGTCGGAATTGCTCAGCGATGCGCTGCGCGAGGCCGGCATCCCGCACGAAGTGCTGAACGCCAAGCAGCATGAGCGCGAAGCGCATATCGTCGCCCAGGCCGGTCGCCCGGGCGCGATCACCATCGCCACTAATATGGCCGGTCGCGGTACCGACATCGTGCTGGGCGGTTCGCTGGATGCGGAAATCGCCGATCTGGAAGCGCAGGGCGAAGTCGATGCCGCCACCCGCGAGCGCCTGAAGTCCGAATGGCAAGTGCGCCATGATGCGGTGAAGGCCGCTGGTGGCCTGCACATCGTCGGTACCGAGCGCCACGAAAGCCGCCGCATCGACAACCAGCTGCGTGGCCGCTCCGGCCGCCAGGGTGATCCGGGTTCGTCCCGTTTCTACCTGTCGCTGGAAGACAACCTGATGCGCATCTTCGCCGCCGACTGGGTGCAGAAGGTGATGGCGCGGATGGGCCTGAAGGAAGACGACATCATCGAAAGCCCGCTGGTGACCAAGCAGATCGCCAATGCGCAGCGCAAGGTCGAGGCGCACAACTTCGACATCCGCAAGAACCTGCTGGATTTCGACGACGTCAACAACGACCAGCGCAAGGTGATCTACAAGCAGCGCGACGAGCTGCTGGAAGCCGAAAGCGTGCAGGACAACATCGACGGCATCCGCGGCGATGTGGTCGCCGACATGGTCGAGCGCTTCGTACCGCCGAATTCCGTCGATGAGCAGTGGGACCTGCAGGGCCTCGAGGCTGAACTCGCCAGCGAATATGGCGTGCAGATGGCACTGGTGCAGTTGCACCAGGAGCACGAGGAACTGGATGCCGAACAGATCCAGGCCAAGGTGCAGGATGCGGTCAACGAACTGTTCTCCGGCAAGGAAGCGCAGGTCGGCGGCGAGACCATGCGCATGCTGGAGAAGCACGTGATGCTCAACGTGCTGGACCAGAACTGGAAGGAACACCTGGCGCGCATGGATTACCTGCGCCAGGGCATCCACCTGCGCGGCTATGCACAGAAGCAGCCGAAGCAGGAATACAAGAAAGAAGCGTTCGAACTGTTCTCCGAGTTGCTGGAGAAGGTGAAGCGCGAAGTGGTCTCGCTGCTGGCGCGCGTGCGCATCCGTGACGAGAACGAGGTCGCCGCGGCCGAAGCGGAAGAGCGCGCCCGCGCCGAAGCCGCGGCCCGGCAGATGCAGTTCCGCCATCCGGATACCGGCGGCCTGGGTGCCGACGAAGAGGCCGCTGCGGAGGTCAATCCGGGCGCAGCCGGCTTCCAGCAGGCCATCGCGGCGATGCCGAAGATCGGCCGCAACGATCCTTGCCCGTGCGGCAGCGGCAAGAAGTACAAGCACTGTCACGGCCAGCTGGCCTGAGCGCAGTCTTGATGGAAACGAGAAAGGGGCCGCTGGCCCCTTTTTCTATACTGACGCGATGAAACAGATACACGTTGTCGCCGGCGTCATCCGCGATGCGCGTGGCCGCATCCTGCTGGCGCGCCGTACCGAAGGGCGCGACCTCGCCGGGCTGTGGGAATTCCCGGGCGGCAAGGTCGAGCCCGCAGAATCCCCGGAAGCCGCGCTGGTGCGCGAACTGCGCGAGGAACTCGGCATCGAGGCCCGCGTCGGCGCTGCGCTGATCCGTGTCCCGCAGCAGTACCCGGACAAGCGGCTGGTGCTCGACGTGCGCCATGTCGAATTCCGTGGCGTGCCGAAGGGCCTGGACGGACAGGCGCTGGTCTGGGCGCCGCCGCACAAGCTGGCCAGCTATCCGATGCCGCCGGCGGATCGCCCGGTGGTCGCTGCGCTGATGCAGGCAGATCGTTACCTGGTCACGCCCGTACCGCTGGACGATCAGGCGTGGCTGGCGGTGCTTGCGCGCGCGCTGGAACGGGGCGTGCGACGGGTGCAGCTACGTGCCCCGGGGCTGGATGCCTCGCGCTGGGAAACCCTGGTCGGGCAGGCGGCGGCACTGTGCCGCAACGCGGGCGCGCAAGTGCTGGTCAATGGCGATATCGCCCTGGCCGAACGGCTTGGCATCGGCGTGCACCTGCGTTCAAACCAATTGCACGATGACCGGATCACCGCGGTGTTGCCGGCGTTGCAAGCCAGCGGTTGCGGCATCGCAGCCTCCTGCCATGGCGTGGAGGACTTGCTGCGCGCGCAGCGGATGGGCTGCGATTTTGTCGTGCTTGGGCCGGTGCAGCGAACCCCGACCCATCCGGAAGCTTCAGGCATCGGCTGGGACGCTTTTGCCGCGATGCGCGAACAGGTTTCGCTGCCGATCTACGCGATCGGCGGCATGGGGGGCGATGACATCGCCATCGCGCGTGCGCATGGTGCGCAGGGTATCGCCGCGATTCGCGCGCTGTGGGAAATGGGGTCAGAGTGAAGTTTCCCGTCCAAGGTTCCAGAACCAATGGAAATAATCGACGGGAAATTCACTCTGACCCCATTTCCTTGGCGAGATTGCGATACAGCTGATCCAGCACCGCCACCCGTTCGTCCAGCGCCTCCAGCGGACCATCGTTGAGCAGCACATCGTCTGCGATCGCCAGCCGCTGCTGGCGAGTAGCCTGTACGTCGATCATGCGCTGTGCCAGCGCCTCGTCAATGCCGTCGCGCAGCAACAGGCGTTGCAGCTGGACGGATTCGGGTACGTCGACCACCAGGATGCGCTGCAGCCATGGGTACGCCTTGCGCCCGCCGCTTTCGGCGAGCAACGGTACTGCGGCGATTGCATACGGTCCGGTGGCGCGCAGGCAGGCGTCGTGCAGCAATTCGCGGACGCGCGGATGGATGATGCCTTCCAACCGTTTGCGGGCATCGGCATCGGCGAACACGCGTCCACGCATCGCCGGGCGATCCAGACT
>Ga0209792_1001290_pt1 | contig 12509 bp, 12 predicted proteins | sample EBPBio142005_DNA_FD_185860 | JGI IMG/M metagenome (GOLD analysis project Ga0209792, IMG submission 185860) | Wastewater treatment Type I Accumulibacter community from EBPR Bioreactor in Madison, WI, USA - Reactor 1_6/14/2005_ DNA (SPAdes)... | ecosystem: Engineered > Bioreactor > EBPR >...
CGCCGTTGAAACACGATTGTCCGATGCCTTGCACGCCCGCCTGACCGAACGGTTCGTCAACCGGCGCACTTCCGTGCTGATGAAGAAGCTTGGCCCGGATGCCGCGCTGCTACCGGTCAACCTGGTTGCTGATGAGGTGCAGGTCGATGGCGAAACCATCGGCCATCTGGCGGGATTCCGCTTCGCGATCGATCCGCAATGCCGCCTCGCCGATCGCAAGTTGCTGCTGGCCGCCGCGGAGCGCCATTTGCCGGCGCTGCGGGCAGAGCGGGCAAGCGTCCTGCTGGCCGCCCTGGCGGATGGCAGCGCCCGGCTGGCCCTGGCCGGTCCGCAACTGACCTGGGACGATGAACCGGTTGCCCGGCTGACGCCGGGGCGCAGCATATTGTCTCCGCGCATCGTGCTTGATCCCGCCCTCACCGCGTTGGCGGCGGATCAGCGCAAGCAGCTGGCGGACGGGCTGGAGCGCTGGCTCGACCAGTCGCTTGCCGTGCTGGATCCGTTGCGCCGGATCGAAATCGGCGCGCGTGACGCTGCCGCCGGATCGGAACTGCGGGCGCTGCTGATCAAACTTGTCGACGGAGGCGGCATGCTCGATCGCAGCGGGTCGGGCATTGATCTGCTGTCCGCCCGGCAACGCGAGCGACTGCGTCAGGTTGGCGTCAGAGTCGGCGCGCTTGATCTGTTTGTTCCCGCCATGCTGCGTCCGGCGGCGCTGATGGGCTGGCGGGTTCTGCAGGCGGCCCAGGGGCGGGCGGTGCCAGCCCCCGTTCCCGGCATGCCCCCGGTCGTGCCAGTACCCGGCAAAACCCCAACCCCGCCGGGGTATCGTCGTCTCGGCAAACAAGCCCTGCGGATTGACCTGGCTGAAAAGCTGCTACGCGCCACACACGAAGTGCGCATATCCGCCAAAGGCAAGCCGTTTGCGCTTGACCCGGCCCATGCCATATCAACCGGGCTGACCACCGCTGCCTATGCCTATCTCCTGCGGCTTGGCAACTTCGCCGCGGCGGTTCCCCGGCCCCTGCCGCAAGGGATGTATGGCCCTCCACGGCCGCCGCTATGGCGTTGGCGTCCGGCGCGTCGGTCAGCCGACGCCAGGCTGGTTCCGCCTCCCGATCCGGGCCATGCCTTTGCCGCATTGGCCGCGCTGGTTCGCTGATGCGGATCGACAAACTGTTGTGGTTCCTGCGACTGGCCGCGTCCCGCAGCTTTGCCCGGCAATGGCTGGAGGAAGGCCATATCAGGGTGAACGGCCGGCGAATCGACAAGCCCAGCACCACTATCCGCTGCGGCGATGTACTGACCCTGCCGCTGCGCAGCCGGGTGGCAATTGTGGAGATTGTTGCCCTGCCCCAGCGCCGCGGACCGTCAGCCGAAGCGCAGGCCTGCTATCGGATGCTTGACGGCGCGGCGGAAATTCCCATAGCAGCAAGCGATAACAATTCGCCTTAGGGGACCTGATTGCCATGACCTATGTCGTCACCGATGCCTGCATCAAGTGCAAGTACACTGACTGCGTGGAGGTTTGCCCGGTCGATTGCTTCTATGAAGGTGAGAACATGCTGGTGATCAACCCCAGCGAATGCATCGATTGCGGCGTGTGCGAGCCGGAATGCCCGGCCGAGGCGATCCTGCCCGATACCGAATCGGGGCTGGAGCAGTGGCTCGAGCTGAACGCCAAGTATTCCGCCGAATGGCCCAACATCACCCAGAAAAAGGATCCGCCGGCCGACGCTGACGAGCACAAGGGCGAAGAAGGCAAGTTCGACAAGTTCTTTTCGGCTGAGCCCGGCGACGGCGACTGATTGCCGCGGCGATTGCGAATCGCCGCCTGCCCAGCATTGAAACACCCCACGGGAACCGTCAGGATTCTCGGCGCTGGTAATTATGTTACAGTCGTGTTATATAATAGCACGATGACGGCAGGTGCCTACCTGCGTCACAGAGTGGCATCAGACAAAAGCGGGAGGCACAGGCGGTAGATGCAAGCATCGGACCGGGCAATCAGCCTGCTGTCCGATTTCGGCATCGCCAGCCCAGGCCGAAGGGAGCCGCAGGCTCCGGTTTCCGCGATTTGAAAGGACTGTACATGGTAGCCAAGGCCCACGCCTTTGACGTTGGTGACTACGTTGTCTATCCCAAGCACGGGGTTGGCAGGGTGATTGAACTGCAGGAGCAGGAAATCGCCGGCATGACTCTGGAGCTTTATGTTCTCCGTTTTGAAAAAGAACGCATGACCCTACGGGTGCCGACCAACAAGGTCGAAGCCATCGGGATGCGCAAACTGTCTTCCGACAAGACCCTGCGCGAGGCGCTGGATACCCTGAAGGGCAAGCCCAAGGTCAAGCGGACCATGTGGTCGCGCCGCGCTCAGGAATACGAAGCAAAGATCAATTCCGGCGATTTGGTTTCAATCGCCGAAGTCACCCGCGACCTGTTCCGGGCCGACGATCAGCCGGAACAGTCCTATTCCGAACGTCAGATCTTTGAAGCCGCTTCATCACGCCTCGCGCGTGAACTGGCCGCGATGGAAAAGACCGACGAGCCGGCAGCACTCAAGAAGATCCTGGCGATCCTCAACGAGCATGCACCGAAATACTATGCAGAGGCAGCGGTCAGCGAATAAACCTGCTGGCCACATCGCGGCATCTGAAAAGGCCGTCCCCGGTGGGGGCGGCCTTTTCGTTGGTATGGCCCCTTGAACCATGTGCTTTGCTGTATTATGTATCCAACACACAATGGGAGAGCTGCGATGACATTCAAGTTCGGGAATCTGGCCAGGGTGCTTGCTCCGGTGGTGGCCCTTGCCTTTGCTGCTGGTGTTACGGGGTGTGACGGCAAGGTTACGATCAACGGCGATGATGGCAAACCGCTGTCTGAGCTCGACATGAGCGGTGAGGCGCCGCAAGAACTGGTGCTGGCCGGGCCAGACGAAGTGCGCGTCACCAACGGCGACAAGCTGACCATTTCCGTTGAGGGCGACGCTGAGGTCAAAGATCAGATCCGCTTCAGCCTGAAAGATGGCGCCCTGTCGATCCACCGCAAGGACAAGATGTTCGGTTCGGGCGACAAAGTCGCCATCATCAACGTCACGATGCCGGCCCCGCGTGAGGTTGTCATGGCGGGATCCGGCACGATCAAGACCGGCAGTCTGGCCAGCAAGGCCGAAGTCACGGTGGCTGGTTCCGGAACGATCGAATCCACGGCCCTGGCAGGGGAATCGCTTGACCTTTCGATTGCCGGATCAGGCAATTTTCGTGGTGCCGGCGCGGTCAAAGCACTGGATATGACGATAGCCGGCAGCGGATCGGGCCAGATGGAAGCCCTTAAGGTTGACAAGGCTGACGTTTCGATTGCCGGATCAGGCAATGCCACCTTCGCCTCGGATGGAGAAGTGGACGCCAACATCATGGGTTCGGGCAGCGTCACGGTAAAAGGCCGCGCCCGCTGCACGGTCAGCACCCTGGGATCCGGCAAGCTGATCTGCGAATCCCCGGTTCAGCAGGCGGACCGAGACGAGCCGACCGCGCCGGCAGCGCCAGAGCCGCCCGCTCCGCCCAAACCCTGATCGCGCCGCGCAGACAGTTCAGGTTACCGCAATCGGCTTGCTGCCATGGCCATACCCAGCCTTGGAGCAACCCGATGCGGTCGAAGTCCTTTCCCCTGCTGGCAGTCCTGGCGCTTGGCGGTTGCGGCGTCGGCACCATTGTCGATGTTGCGACCGCGCCGGTCCGCGTCGCGGGAAAGGCGGTCGACATGGCCACCACCAGCCAGTCCGAAGCCGATGAAAAGCGCGGCCGTGAACTGCGCAAACGCGAAGAACGCTATGGCAAGCTTGAACGGGAGTGGCGCAAGCAGGCGAGCCGCTGCGACGCCGGCAAGGCTGAGGCCTGCACCCGGCGTGATGAAATCGGCGCTGAAATGGACCAGCTCCGGTCTTTTTTGCCTGCTGAAACCGACTAATACCCGCTCGAACCCTGATTGAATTACGCGGCAGCCCGGCGCAAACGATCATTGATCGCCACTCCGACTCCCTGCTGCGGAATCGGGGCGATTGCGATTCGCCGCTGCGGCGCGGCGGCGGCCTGATGCAGGCAATCATAAAGGCGCGCGGCGGCTTCGGCCAGGTCGCCGCTGTCGGACAGGCTGATCACCCCGCGAACCGGGCCAAAGCCAATCAGGAATTCTTCGTCAGCCGCCGACATCGCTTCGAGACGCACCGGCTTGCCGGGGGCATAGTGGCTGGCCATTTGCCCTGGCGCCTCGATCTGCCCGGTCGGCGCTGCATCCAGTCCCGCACCCAGCACCGCCGCGATCTGCTGGGCCGTGACGGGGCCGGGGCGCAGTACCTCCCACCCATCGGGTCGCAAGGCCACTATCGTGCTTTCGATGCCAGCCTGACACGGGCCGCCATCGAGCACCAGGCCAACCGCTGACCCCAGCGAAGCGGCGACGTGATCGGCGCGGGTCGGGCTAACCCCGCCTGAACGGTTGGCCGACGGCGCCGCAAGCGGCAGGCCGCTTTCAGCCAGGACCGCGCGCATCACCGGGTGAGCGGGGCATCGCACTGCAATCGTCGACAATCCGGCGGTGACAGCGGGAGCGATTCGCGCTGCCGGATGCACCGGCAGAACCATAGTCAACGCTCCCGGCCAGAACGCCGCAGCCAGTGCCTTACCCCGCATATCAAACCGTGCGATCGTCTCGGCACTGGCAAGGCTGGGAACATGGACAATCAGCGGGTTGAAGTCCGGCCGTCCCTTGGCGCGGTAAATTGCCGCTACGGCATCGCTTCGGTCAGCCCGGGCGGCAAGGCCATAGACCGTCTCGGTTGGCACAGCGACCAGCCCGCCTTCGCGCAGGCGCTGCGCGGCTTCGGCGATTCCGGCGGCATCGGCGGGAACGATCCGTGGCTGGTCTGACTTGCCCGTCATGCACTCCCGCTATAGTCGGTTGCCTACAAAGCCAAGGAAAAGCGCCATGGAGTTTACGCCGCCCACTGCCGATCAGGTGCTAGCGATCCGGGTCAACGCCGGGATCGAAGAGCTTGCCGCCCATGACCGGTTCGCCGCCGCCAGTCCCGACATGGTTGAGGCCATCGTCGAAGGGATCGGCCAGTTCGCCGCCGGTGAATGGGCGCCGCTAAATCGCAAGGGCGATCTCGAAGGGGCACGACTGCGTGACGGCACGGTATCGCTGCCCGAAGGTTTCGCCGCCGCCTATCGGGCTTATGTCGAACAGGGATGGAATGCCATTTCCGGCGATCCGGCGCACGGTGGGCAGGGTTTGCCGTTCACCCTGGCGGCCAATGTTCTGGAAAACCTGGGCACGGCAAACATGGCCTTCAACCTTTTGCCGATGCTGACGGTCGGGGCGATCGAATCGATCGCACACCATGGCAACGCGCTGCAGAAATCGTTGTATCTGGCTAAGCTGGTAAGCGGGGAATGGTCCGGCACGATGAACCTGACCGAACCGCAGGCCGGATCGGATGTCGGCGCATTGCGCACTGCCGCAACGCCGCGCGGCGATGGTACCTGGCTGATCAAGGGCACCAAGATCTTCATCACGTGGGGCGAACATGATCTGGCCGAGAATATCGTGCATCTGGTGCTTGCGCGCACGCCGGGCGCTCCGGCCGGGACGCGCGGTATCAGCCTGTTTTTGGTCCCCAAGTTTCTCGTCAACGCAGATGGTTCGCTGGGCGCGCGCAACGACCTGCGCTGCGCCAGTATCGAGCACAAGCTGGGCATCATGGCCAGCCCGACCTGCGTGATGAGCTTTGGCGATAACGATGCCTGTATCGGCGAAATGATCGGTGCCGAGAACGAAGGCATCAAATGCATGTTCACGATGATGAACTCTGCGCGGATCAACGTTGGCAGCCAGGGTGTGCAGATTGCCGAGCGGGCCCTGCAGCAGGCGCGTCATTATGCGCGCGAACGCATCCAGTCAGCCCGCGCCGGCGCCGTCAGCCGCGATCCCGTAGCGATTATTGAACACCCCGATGTGCGGCGTACCCTGCTGCGGATGCGCGCCCTTACCGAAGGTGCACGGGCCCTGCTCTATTACACCGCCGGGATGGTCGATCGCGGCGCGCTGGGTGATGAGGATGCCCAGCGGCGCGCCGATTGCCTCGTCCCGATGCTCAAGGCCTGGGGCACCGATATCGGCTGCGAAGTGGCCAGCCTGGGCCTTCAGATCCACGGCGGGATGGGCTTTATCGAGGAAACCGGTGCCGCGCAGCACTATCGCGACGCGCGCATTGCCCCGATCTATGAAGGGACCAATGGCATCCAGGCCGCCGATCTGGTCACCCGCAAGCTGGGTTACGATGGCGGCGCCGTACTGGCGGCCCTGTTCGGCGAAATCGTCGCTGATTGCGGCGATGTGCCCGGGTTGAAACTGTTGGCTGCCGATTGCGCCGAGATCGCCGCCTGGATGAGCCGCGGCGCCACTATCGATGATAGGCTGGCCGGCTCGGTCCCGTTCTGCACCATGGCTGCCGCCGCGGTAGCGGGGTGGCAGTTGCAACGTCAGGTCCGTGACGGTGCCGGCGGCGCGGCCAAGGACGTGGTCGCGCGCTATTTCGCCGAACACCTCGCGCCCGAGATCCGCGGGCTTAAGACCGCCGCGATGGCCGGGGCCGAACTACTTTATGCGCTTGACGCCGAAATGCTGGCCGGATGATCGACCAGGGCGACCCGCTGGCCCGGATTGCCGCCGCGCTTGAGCGGATCGCGCCGCCCATGGCTGCTACAGCGGACTGGCTCGGCGCGCCGGCCTATGTCTGGCAGGGAACCGCGCGCCCTGTCGCTCGATTGACCGCGCCGCCGCTGGACTTGCTGAAGGGCATCGACGCCCAGAAACAAGCGGTGACCGACAATGTAGCGCGGCTTGCCGCGGGCTTCGCTGCGCATGACATGTTGCTGTGGGGCGCGCGCGGCATGGGCAAATCGGCGCTGCTGCGCTCGGCCGTTCTGGCCGCACAGGGGTCTGGCGGGCTAATCGCACTGGTGCAGGTCGCACCCGAATCGTTGATCACGCTGACCACATTGTTCGGCGAACTCGCCGCCCAGGACCGCCGCTTTCTGGTGTTTATCGACGATCTGGGGTTTGAGGACAACGACAGTGCCGGGCCGCGTGCCTTGCGTTCGTGGCTGGAAGGTGGGATCGAAGCACGGCCCGGCAACGTCAGGATCGCGGTTACCAGCAACCGCCGCGCGATCGTTCCACGCCATCTGGCTGAACAGGACGATCCCATCAACCCCCGCGATGCAGTGGATGACCGGCTGGCGCTGGCCGATCGTTTTGGCCTGTCGATCGGCTTTCACAACTGCAGCCAGGACGATTACCTGGCAATCATTGCCGGATATTGTCAGCAGCATGAGCTGGACTGGGATCAGGGTGCCGCGCTTGAATGGTCGAAACGGCGCGGGGCGCGGTCAGGCAGGGTGGCCTGGCAATTCGTCACCGAACTGGCCGGACGCGCCGGAAAAAGCCTCTAGGCGCGCGCCTTACTGCTGCCTGACTTTCTGGTCGGCTTCGAACGCACCCTTGTACTGCGCAGGATCGCCATCAAGTTGCCGGCGCGGAGGCATCCGGGCGGTTTTGACCGGCGTGACAACCGCCGCCGGTGCCGCGCCTGGGGCAATGACCCGCCAGATGATGCCGCCGGTATCATCGCTGACCAGCAGCGCACCATCCCTGGCGAATGCCACCCAGGTCGGCCGACCACGCGTTTCGCCGGTGCCGGTCAGGAAACCGTTCAGCACCGGTTGAGGCAAGCCTTGCGGATTGCCGTTGGCATCGAAACGGACGAACACCACGTCATAGCCTGCCGCCGGCTTGCGGTTCCACGATCCATGCCGGGCTACGAACGCCCCGCTGGCGAATTGCGGGCCGAGCCGTTCGCCACCACGAACAAAGGCCAACCCCAGCGGCGCGACATGCGCACCCAGCGCGTATTCCGGCTTGCGCACATAATCATCGATGAATTCGGGCGGCGCCCACTTCACGCGATCATCATCGTACTTCTTGTAGTAGATCCACGGCCAGCCATAGTGCGCCCCGACTGGTACGTTGGTGAGATAGTCGGGCACCAGATCGGGACCGAGCTGGTCACGCTCGTTCACCGTCGTCCACAGCTCACCCGTCGCCGGGTTCCAGGCCAGACCGTTCGGATTACGCAGGCCCTGCGCGAACTGCCGCGGAAAACCATCCTTGGTCAGGTCTTTTTCCCAAATCGCAGCCCGGCCCTTTTCCGCTTCCATACCGCGTTCAGCGATGTTCGAGGCCGACCCGACCGCAACGTACAGCCGGTTGCCATCGGCGCTGAGCAGCAGATTGCGCATCCAGTGATTGCCTGCCGCCGGCAGATCCATCACCTTGCGCGGCTCGCCGCCGATTGCGGTTTCGCCCAGCTTGTAGTCGAACACGATAACCGCATCGTGATTGCCGACATAGAGCCGGTCATCGGCCCAGGCGAGGCCTGAAGGCGAGGCGAGATGCTTGCCTTCCAGCAAGGTGAAGTGTTGTTCGGCCTCGCCATTGCCGTCAGCATCGCGCAGCAGCACCAGCCTGTCCGGCGAGCCCTGATTGGACCCGGCGCGTTGCATCAACTTTTCGGCAATCCAGCCGGTCAACCCGCCCCCCGCATTGGTCGTAGGGGTATCGGCCTCCGCCACAATGACATCGCCATTGGGGAGCGGATGAATCACCCGCGGGTGCTGAAGATTGGCGGCGAAGCGCTTTACCTCAAGCCCCTTCGCAGCGACTGGAGCCTCATCCTTGTTCCAGCCGACGGGCCGGGCGATCGCAATCGAAGGAATCCTCTCTTCCTTCGCCTCGACAATCACCGGATCCTTGCCCGATAGCTCGTCAACCGTGTGTTCGGCGGGCGTGCCGCGCCAGACCCACAGGACGAATCCGCCGATCACCAGCAGGAATACCGAAAGGGCGACAAGCAGCTTGCGTTTGGTTGACATGCCGCAGTGATACTTTGTCACTGGCTAGGCGGCAACCTGTCTCTGGGCTATGGGCCAGCAATGTACAGTTTCACCCCCGATCCCGCTCTGCCTAAGCCAGAACTATACCGCGAACTGGTGCAGTCCGCGATCAGCCTGACCAACGGCGAACGGGACAGTGTCGCCAACATGGCCAATATCGCGGCGTTGATCTGGCAGTCTGTTCCGAAACTCAACTGGGCTGGTTTCTATCGCATGGTGGACGGCGAACTGGTGCTCGGTCCCTTTCAGGGCAAGGCAGCCTGTATCCGCATCGCGCTGGGCCAAGGGGTATGCGGCACGGCAGCGCAGACCGGCGAAATACAGCTTGTGCCTGATGTCCATGCCTTTCCCGGCCATATCGCCTGCGACGCCGCCAGCGCATCGGAGCTGGTCGTCCCTGTGCTGCGCGACGGCAGGGTAATCGCGGTGATCGATCTGGACAGTCCGGACAAGGGACGGTTCGACGCCGATGACGCCAGCGGAATAGCCGGCTTGGCTGAAGCCATTGCGGCAGCCATTCACGATTGACCGGCGCGGTTGCGCCCTGCACCGAATCGGGACAGCTGCGAGTCAGATCACGCCAAGCCTTGGTCAAAGGCCAGACATGATGCTAAATTCCGGGTTAACGCTGGAATCGTCCGGCATTTTCTCAGGGGATTGTCATGTCTTCTCGTCTTGCCCTTGCTGGCGTCGTTACGCTGGCTTTCGCCACTCCAGCACTGGCGCAGCCCGCGTCACTGCCCCCGCAACCCGGCGTGGTTGACGCCCAGGGCCGCGTTTATGACGGTCCCCAGCCTGCCGGACTGCCCGATCCCCGCCCGGAATGGCACGGCGGCGGTGCGCCGATGGGACATGGCCAGCAGGTGCATTACCCGCCGCAGTGGGAACAGGCCCGGGCCAACTGGCTGAACGAATGCCGTCGCCGTCACGGCAGCGGCAACAAGGTTGGCGGCGCGGTTGTCGGCGGTCTGGTCGGCGGGGTGATCGGCAACCGGGTAGCCGGACGCGGGAATCGTGTGGTCGGGACAGTCGCCGGCGCGGCAGTCGGAGCAGTGGCAGGGGGCGCAATTGGCGATTCGGCTGATCGGCGCGCCGCGCGGGACTGGTGCGAATCCTACCTCGAACAGAACACGACCTGGAGCCAGGGTTACGGTCCGGGTTATGGCCAGCAGATTGCCGGTTACGGCTATGCGCCGATGATGGTCATGGTTCCGGTGGCCTATGTCGCGGTCCAGGCCCCTGCTCCGGCGCGAGAGTGCAAGGAAACCATTGTGACCGAGGAATGGGTGACTGTGCCGTCGAAGCCTCGCTATCGCTACATTACGACAACCCGCCGGGTGCCGGACAAGCGTATACGCATCGTGCCGGACAAGCGGGTCCGGATTGTGCCCGACAAGCGCGTTCGCACCAACTGAGACACACGAAGGGGGCCAGATGGCCCCCTTCTCATTTCACCGCCACAAACCGTTCAGAGCTTGCGCCCGATCAGTTCTTTCATGATCTCGCTGGTCCCGCCGAAGATCCGGGTGACGCGCGCCCCGCGCCACGCCCGGGCGATGGGATATTCGTTCATGTAGCCGGCCCCGCCAAACAGTTGCAGGCACTTGTCCATCACTTCCCACTGCAATTCGGTATGCCACAGCTTGGCTGCTGCGCCTTCTTCGGGAGTCAATTCCTTGCGCAGATGTCGGGCCAGCGCCCAGTCAAGGTGCGCCCAGCCGACCTGCAACTTGGCCTTGAGATCGGCCAGCACGAACCGGCTGTTCTGAAAGTCCAGGATCGGCTTGCCGAAGGCCTTGCGATCGCGGGTGTATTCGACCGTCATGTCGAACGCGCGCTGCGACGAAGCCTGCGCCGAAACCGCAATCGACAGCCGTTCCTGCGGCAGTTCGCTCATCAGATAGATAAAGCCCTGGCCTTCCTGGCCCAGACAATTGGTGATCGGTACTCGCACGTCCTCAAAGAACAGCTCCGACGTATCCGCCTCGTCCTGCCCGATCTTGTCCAGATTACGACCGCGCTTGAAGCCTTCGCGGTTCGCCTCGACCAGAACGATCGACACACCCTTCCAGGCGGGCTGCACCTCGGTATCGGTTTTGCAGCAGACCAGGATCAGATCGGCATTCTGGCCGTTGGTGATATAGGTTTTGGACCCGTTGATCACATAATGGTTGCCGTCTTTCCTGGCCGTGGTCCGCATGCCCTGCAGGTCGGATCCGGTACCCGGTTCGGTCATGGCGATCGCAGTGATCACTTCACCGGAAACCAGTTTGGGCAGCCACTCCTGCTTCTGCTCTTCCGATCCGTGGGCAATGATATAGTTGGCCACGATATCGGACTGGAGCGAGAAGCCGGTGGTAACCCCGCCGTAGTAGGCGCTCTCTTCATCAACAATCGCGTTATAGCCAAAATCGAGGCCAAGCCCGCCGTACTCCACCGGCACGGTGGGGCAGAGCAGGCCCAGTTCGCCGGCCTTGGGCCAGATCGACTTGGGCACGATCCCGGCATCGGCCCATTCGGCCTGATGTGGCGCGATCTCTTCCTGGACAAAGCGGCGAACCGTTTGCCGAAATGCCTCGTGATCTTCATTGTAAGCGGTGCGGGCCAGCGAATCGAGCGACATCAGGGTTCCTCCCAGGGGCCATTGTTGCCACTAGGCCTAGTGCCGCCAGCGCCGGGCGGTCAACCGGAATTTAATCGAACGGTTAAGGAGCCAGCGCCAGATCGGGAATCAGTTCGAGACGAAGCTTGCCCAGCCGCTGCGAGGGCTGCTGGCGATCGATTCGCACGGATGAATGGAAAATTGGCCTGACGCCTAGCGATCGTGCGGCCTGTTCCGACAGCCGCAGGTGATACGTGCCATAAGGCACGGCATCGAACAGCAGATAGCCATCGAAATCGCTTTGGCTTCGCAACACCACGACGTCATTGCCGTCAACCAGTTCGACGCTCAGGCCGCCGCGTGGCTCGCCGTCCGGCCCCAGCAGTACGGCTTCGATTTCCCCGGTCGGGGCCAGCGGCAATGATACCTTGGCCGCCACACCCGGCCGCGGCACCACTACTACCCCGCGCCCCTTGGGCTGAAGCAGCGGATCAGGCAGTGATCCGGTATCGATCGAGACCAGCACCGGGACATAAGGCGAAAGCCCGTCGATCACTGCCCGACCCGAACCGTTGGTGGGCTTGTCGCTGTGGCGGAAGCCTGCTTCGATCGCGACGCCCTCCACGCTTGGCTCATCAGGTTGGCGATAACCATCGCCGTTTTCGTCGCGATATACCTCGATCGCCGCCTGACCGGTTTCAGCGAGCCGCGCGCGCGACATCCGCCACCCGCCGTCGACCGGATCGGGTCCGAGGCTGAACGCGGCGGTCAGGGTGATGCCAACGTTTCCGCGATTATCGAACCGCCCTTCGCCGCGCAGCGCAAAGCGGGTGAATTGATGGACGTAGCCGAGCGAATATTCCTGACGGTCGCCAATTCGGTCATAGTCGAATCCC
>Ga0209792_1001291_pt1 | contig 12498 bp, 12 predicted proteins | sample EBPBio142005_DNA_FD_185860 | JGI IMG/M metagenome (GOLD analysis project Ga0209792, IMG submission 185860) | Wastewater treatment Type I Accumulibacter community from EBPR Bioreactor in Madison, WI, USA - Reactor 1_6/14/2005_ DNA (SPAdes)... | ecosystem: Engineered > Bioreactor > EBPR >...
GCGAGGTGCGCGATGCGCGCTCGCGCGACGCGGCTGCGCCCACGTTCTCGCCCGATGGCCTGTACTTCCTGGGGCCCGTCTACGCACCCGAGTGGGGCCTGCCCACGCGCACGGCTGCGTATGATTGGCTGCCATGAGCAGCCCCCCTACCAGAACCCGCATCAAGATCTGCGGCCTGACGCGCGAGCAGGACGTGGACGTGGCCGTGGCCGCGGGCACGGACGCCGTCGGCTTCGTGCTCTACGCCAAAAGCCCGCGTGCCGTGACGCCCGAGCGTGCGGCAGAGCTGGCGCTCCGCCTGCCGCCCTTCGTCACGCCCGTACTCTTGTTCGTGAACGCTTTAGCTACTGAAGTGATAGCTGCAAGCGCTTGTGTACCGGGCGCCACAGTGCAATTTCATGGTGATGAAACACCGGAGGACTGCTGGGCCGCCAGCGGCCAGGGGCGCATTCCCTACCTGCGCGCGGCGCGCATTCCGCTGGGCGCAGAGGCCGCGCAGTTCGACCTCGTAGAATATGCGCGTGTTCATTCCCGCGCCCGGGCCATATTGCTCGACGCCCATGTCGAGGGCTATGGCGGTGGCGGCAAGGCTTTCAATTGGTCACTTCTTCCAACAAGCGTCGCCTCTCACCTCGTTTTAAGTGGTGGACTCACGCCTGCAAACGTGACCGATGGCATCGTGCAGGTGCGCCCGCGTTGCAAGACGCTGGCGGTTGATGTCAGCTCCGGCGTGGAGCTCGATGGCCCCGATGGCAGTCTGCTGCGGGGCATCAAGGACGCCGACAAGATCCAACGCTTCGTCGCCGCCGTGCGTGCGGCCGACGCGCAACTTGCCCAAGAATCCCATGTTTGAATACCACCAACCCGACACCACGGGCCATTTCGGCCCCTACGGCGGCAGCTTCGTCAGCGAGACGCTGACGCACGCCATCCAGGAGCTGCGCGAGGCCTATGCGCGCTACCAGCACGACCCGGAGTTCCTGGCCGAATTCCGCTACGAGCTGGCGCATTTCGTCGGCCGCCCCTCGCCCGTCTACCACGCCGCGCGCACCAGCCGCGAGATGGGTGGTGCGCAGATTTACCTGAAGCGCGAGGACCTCAACCACACCGGCGCGCACAAGATCAACAACGTGATCGGCCAGGCCATGCTGGCGCGCCGCATGGGCAAGCCGCGCATCATCGCCGAGACCGGCGCCGGCCAGCATGGGGTGGCCACGGCCACCATCTGCGCGCGCTACGGCCTGGAATGCGTGGTCTACATGGGCGCCGAGGACGTCAAGCGCCAGAGCCCCAACGTCTACCGCATGAAGCTGCTGGGCGCCACCGTGGTGCCGGTAGAAAGTGGCAGCAAAACGCTGAAGGATGCGCTCAACGAGGCCATGCGCGACTGGGTGGCCAACGTGGACAACACCTTCTACATCATCGGCACCGTGGCCGGCCCGCATCCCTACCCGATGATGGTGCGCGACTTCCAGAGCGTGATCGGCGAGGAATGCCTGACGCAGATGCCCGCCATGCTGGCCGAGCAAAGAATAGCCGCCGAGCAACCCGACGCCGTGGTCGCCTGCGTGGGCGGCGGCAGCAACGCCATGGGCATCTTCTACCCCTACATCCCGTTCGAGGCCACGCGCCTGATCGGCGTCGAGGCCGCGGGCGAGGGGCTGGACAGCGGCAAGCATTCCGCCAGCCTGCAGCGGGGTAGCAGCGGCGTGCTGCACGGCAACCGCACCTACATATTGCAGGACGAGAACGGCCAGATCACCGAGACGCACAGCATCAGCGCCGGCCTGGACTACCCCGGCGTGGGCCCCGAGCATGCCTGGCTGCAGCAGATCGGCCGCGCCGAATACGTGGGCATCACCGACGCCGAGGCGCTGGCCGCCTTCCACTACCTGTGCCGCACCGAGGGCATCATCCCGGCGCTTGAATCGAGCCACGCCATGGCCTACGCCATGAAGCTCGCCAAGACCATGAACCCGCAGCAATCGATACTCGTGAACCTGTCCGGCCGCGGCGACAAGGACATTGGCACCGTGGCCGATCTGTCGGGCGCCGACTTCTACGACCGGCCCAGCATGCGCGGCCACACCGTCAAGGGAGGGCCCGCCGCATGAGCCGCATTGCCGACACCTTTGCCGAATTGCAGGCGAAAGGCCGCAAGGCCCTCATCCCCTACGTGACGGCGGGCTTCCCGTTCGCCGACATCACGCCCGCGCTGATGCACGGCATGGTCGAGGCCGGCGCCGACATCATCGAGCTGGGCGTACCGTTCTCCGACCCCATGGCCGATGGCCCGGTGATCCAGAAGGCGGGCGAGAAGGCCCTGGCGCTGGGCATAGGTCTGGCCCAGGTGCTGGACATGGTGCGCGGCTTCCGCCAGCGCAACCAGACCACGCCCGTGGTGCTGATGGGCTACGCCAACCCCGTGGAGCGCTACGAACAGCGCTACGGCGCGGGCAGCTTCGCGCGCGATGCCGGCGCGGCCGGCGTCGATGGCGTGCTGGTCGTGGACTACCCGCCCGAGGAATGCGCGCAGTTCGCCGCCGATCTGCGCGCCCACGGCATCAACCTCATCTTCCTGCTCGCCCCGACCTCCACGCCCGAGCGCATGCAGCAGGTGGCGCAGGTCGCCAGCGGCTACGTGTACTACGTCTCGCTCAAGGGCGTGACCGGCTCCGGGGCGCTGGACACCGCCGCCGTCGAGGCCATGCTGCCGCGCATACGCGCGCATGTGAAGATCCCCGTCGGCGTGGGCTTCGGCATCCGCGACGCTGCCACCGCCCAGGCCATCGGCCGCGTGGCCGACGCCGTGGTCATAGGCAGCCGCATCATCGGCCTCATCGAGGACCAGCCGCACGAGAAGGTGGTCGCCGTCACGGTGGACTTTCTGCGCCAGGTGCGCAAGGCACTCGACACATAATCGCTCAACGCATAACGGAATTCCCATGTCCTGGCTTGAAAAACTACTGCCCTCCAAAATCCAGCAGACCAACCCCACCGAGCGTCGTCAGATGCCCGAGGGCCTGTGGGTCAAATGCCCCAGCTGCGATGACGTGCTCTACAAGACCGACCTGGAGCACAACCAGAACGTCTGCCCGAAATGCGGCCACCACCACCGCATTGGCGCACGCGCACGGCTCAACGCCTTCCTGGACGGCGAGGGCCGCTACGAGATCGGCCAGGAGGTGCTGCCCGTCGACGCCCTCAAGTTCAAGGACAGCCGCAAGTACCCCGAGCGCCTGAAGGAGGCGCTGGAGAACACCGGCGAGACCGACGCCCTGGTGGTCATGGGCGGGGCCGTGAAGAGCATCAACATCGTCGCCGCCTGCTTCGAGTTCGACTTTATGGGCGGCTCCATGGGCTCGGTCGTGGGCGAGCGCTTCGTGCGCGGCGTGGAAACCGCCATCGAGCAGAAGGTGCCCTTCCTCTGCTTCACCGCCACCGGCGGCGCGCGCATGCAGGAGGGCCTGCTGTCGCTGATGCAGATGGCCAAGACGAATGCCGCGCTCACGCGCCTGGCCAAGAAGGGCCTGCCCTACATCAGCGTGCTGACAGACCCGACCATGGGCGGCGTGTCGGCCGGCTTTGCCTTCGTGGGCGACATCGTGATCGCCGAGCCCAAGGCCCTGATCGGCTTCGCCGGCCCGCGCGTCATCGAATCCACCGTGCGCGTGACCCTGCCCGAGGGCTTCCAGCGCGCCGAGTTCCTGCAGACCAAGGGCGGCGTGGACATGATCGTCGACCGCCGCGAGCTGCGCGACACCGTGGCCAACTGCCTGTCCATGCTGCAGCGCCTGCCGGCGGACGCCGTGGCGTAACTTCTCATACTATAAACTCAATAGCTGCTATCGCTTTACTGACGGGCGTCAGCAGCTATTTTGTTCTTCAAACCCTGGCCACTACATCATCACGCTGGCCTGCAGGTGCCCCAGCACGATGGACAGCACCTGCAGCAGCACCAGCACCACCAGCGGCGACAGGTCTATGCCGCCCACCAGCGGCAGCACGCGCCGCACCGGCAGCAGCAGCGGCTCGCACAGACGCGTTATCACGTCGCTGATGGGCGAGCGCGTCTGCACCCATGACAGCACGGCGTAGACGATCAAGAGCCCCATCAGCCCCGACACCGCCACACGCACCAGGCTGAAGATCGCCATCCACGGCAGCCAGGGCAGTCCCATGCCGGCGCCCAGCATCAGCCACAGCAGCAGGTACTGCACCAACTGCAGCAGAAATGCTGCCACCAGGCAGGATAAATCCCAGCGCCCCGCCGCCGGCACGAGCTTCCTCAGCGGCAGCACCAGCCAGTCAGACAACGCAAACACCAGCCGCCCCACGGGGTTGGCAAACGACACGCGCTGCAGCTGCATGTACAGGCGCAGCAGGCAGGCGCCGGTCAGCAGGCCGCTGGCGACTTCGAGAAGAAAGGAAATGATCTGGAACAGCATGAGGGATTATGGGAAAAGCACATGCCTTGATGGCAGTGCGAAGCCGACGTTGGCGCTGCATGGGATGATAGCGATGCTGCCAGCGCACACCGCCATGCCCCAGCCCCTGCACCTCACATCGCTGCCGCTGTTTCCGCTCAACACCGTGTTGTTTCCTGGCGGTACGCTGGCGTTGCGCGTGTTCGAGGTGCGGTATCTCGACATGGTGCGCAAATGTCAGGCAGCCGCTGCGCCCTTCGGTGTAGTGGCCCTCACCGCAGGACAGGAGGTGCGGCGCGCAGAGGCGCCGGATGAGCAATTCGAATCCACCGGCACCCTGGCCGTCATGGAGCAGATGCAGACGCCCCAGCCCGGCCTCATCACCCTGCACTGCCGGGGGGTTGAGCGCTTTCGCATCACAAGACGCAGCCAGCTGCCGCACGGGCTGTGGGTGGCGGACGTGGAGCAGTTGCCCGGCGACCCGTATGTGCCCGTACCTGAAGACCTGCAACCCTCGGCGGCCATGCTGGCGCAGGTTCTGGCCGCCCAGCAGGCGCGCAAGGGCGTGGCCACCGCGCACCCGGATCCCACGCCCGACCAGCTGCAGGACTGCGGCTGGGTGGCCAACCGCTGGTGCGAGCTGCTGCCCGTGCCGCTGGCGCTCAAGCAACATCTGATGACGCTCGACAACCCGCTCGTGCGGCTGGAGCTGGTGGGCGACCTGCTCGACCGCCTGGGAATCTCCTTGTAAACGCCGCCCATGTGACGGGTGCCTGCGCGCCAATCCCGCCGCATGCCCCAGCCATGCGCGAAAACCCTAAAATCGCGGGTTTGCCCCTCAAGCCCGTCGGCACCATGTCTGAACAAAACCAAACCCCCTCCCAGCCTCAGGACGAAAACCAGCTCATCGCCGAACGCCGCGAGAAGCTCAAAATGCTGCGCGAGAACCAGGCCCAGGGCCGGGGCGTGGCCTTTCCCAATGACTTCAAGCCGCAGCACCACGCCGCCAGCCTGCAGCAGCAGTACGGAGCAGAGGACGGCGAGGCGCTGGATGCGCTGGCCGTACCCGTGAGCGTGGCCGGCCGCATGATGCTCAAGCGCGTCATGGGCAAGGCCAGCTTTGCCACGCTGCAGGACGGATCGTTCGGCGACACGGGCGGGCGCATCCAGCTCTACATCACGCGCGACGCCGTGGGCGAGGAGGTCTATGCCGACTTCAAGCGCTGGGATCTGGGCGACATCGTGGGTGCCGAGGGTCAGCTCATGAAGACCAAGACCGGCGAGCTATCCGTCAAGGTCACGCGCCTGCGCCTCTTGACCAAGAGCCTGCGCCCCATGCCCGACAAGTTCCACGGCGTGGCCGACCAGGAGGTCAAGTACCGCCAGCGCTACGTCGACCTGATGACCGACGAGGCCGCGCGCCGGCGCTTCGTGGCCCGCAGCAAGGCCATCGGCGGCATACGCGCGTTCATGATCGAGCATGGCTTCCTGGAGGTGGAGACACCCATGCTCCACCCCATCCCCGGCGGCGCCAACGCCCGGCCCTTCGTCACGCACCACAACGCGCTGGAACAGGAGATGTTCCTGCGCATCGCGCCCGAGCTGTACCTGAAGCGCCTGGTCGTGGGCGGCTTCGAGCGCGTGTTCGAGATCAACCGCAACTTCCGCAACGAAGGCATCTCGGTGCGCCACAACCCCGAGTTCACGATGATGGAGTTCTACGCGGCCTACTGGAACTACCGCGACCTCATGGACTTCACCGAGCAGCTCATCCGGGATGCGGCGCTCAAGGCCGCAGGCACGCTGCAGCTGAGCTACGGCGGACGCGCCGTGGACCTGTCCCAGCCCTTTCAGCGCCTGACGATACGCGAGGCCATCTACGAGTACACCGAGGCCGGCGCCCATGTCGACGACGCTGCGTGGCTCATCAGCGCGCTGAAAAAGCTGGGCATGAGCGAGGAAAAGGATCGCCTGGCGACACGCTCGCTGGCCAGCCTGCAGGTGCTGTACTTTGAGGAGACGGTGGAGGACAAGCTCTGGCAGCCCACCTTCATCATGGAGCACCCGACCGAGATCTCGCCCCTGGCGCGCGCCAACGACGCCCGCCCCGAGGTCACCGAGCGCTTCGAGCTCTACATCACCGGGCGCGAGTTCGGCAACGGTTTTAGCGAACTGAACGACGCCGAAGACCAGGCCGCACGCTTCAACGCCCAGGTGGCGGCCAAGGACAGCGGCGACGACGAGGCCATGTTCTTCGACCACGACTTCGTGCGCGCGCTGGAGTACGGCATGCCCCCTACCGGCGGCTGCGGCATCGGCATAGACCGGTTGATGATGCTGCTGACCGACAGCCCGAGCATTCGCGACGTAATCCTGTTCCCGGCGCTGCGTCGCGAGCAGTAAGCGGCAAGCCCCCATGCTGGAGCGTCTGAAGACCATCCTGCCACCATGGATGCACGACTGGCTCGACATCATCGTGCCGGGCGTGCAAATCGCGCTCATCCTGCTGGCGGCGCTGCTGCTGCATTACCTGCTGCGGCGCCTGGTACGGCGCGCCAGCGACCACTACCAGTTTCCGCATGAGCTGCTGACCCCCATCAACGCCGTGGTGCGCTGGCTCGTTCTGGGAGGCGCGGCACTGCTGGCGCTCGAACGCCTGGGCGTGTCCGCCACCGTGCTGTGGACGGCCTTCACCGGCTTTGCCACCGTGGGTGCCGTGGCCTTCTTCGCTGCCTGGAGCGTGCTGTCCAACCTGTTCTGCGCCTTCCTGATCCTGACCGTGGGGCCGTTTCGCGTGGGCGACCATATCGAGCTGCTCGATACGGCGGAAAAGCCCGGCGCACTGGGCCGCGTGCTGGACATCAACCTGCTGTACACCACGCTGGAAGACGCCACCGCCCCCGAGCCGGGCACGCTGCTGCAGATCCCCAATGCGCTGATCTTCCAGCGCGTGCTGCGCCGCTGGCGCGCGGGCATGCCGGTGCCGGCCGCCAAGCTCCATCCGACAGCAGCCGCGCAGGCTGCGGCTGGTGCAGAATCGGCACCTGCCCCCAAGGCCGCCAGTTTCCCCTGAACGGCCAGGGGGCAAGTCCGGGAAATTGATCCAAAACAATTACCTGCCCGCCGTAGCAAAAATTTGGCGACAGCGCCAGCCTTGCTTACCCTGTTGCCAATACGATGCGCACGGTCAATCATAGCGGTCTTGATCACAGGCCCCTACCGGGGCCTGATGGTTTTTCAGACCGCTTTACCCAAAGTTGGAGATCGTTTTATGAGCATTCCGTTCCGCATGCATACCGTCGTCGCCGCACTGGGCCTGGCCAGCGCCGCCTTGCTGTCCACTGCACACGCGCAGATCAAGATCGCCATGGTCATCCCGGCCACCGGCCCGCTCACCCAATACGGTGACATGGTCAAGGAAGGCGTACTCACCGCAGTCGAGCAGGCCAATGCCGCCGGCGGCATCAACGGCAAGAAGGTCGAAGCCGTCGTCGTGGACGATGCGTGCGAACCCAAGCAGGGCCCCGTTGCCGCCAACCGCGTGGTCAACGACAAGATCCACTACGTGGTCGGCCCCGTGTGCTCCGGCGCCGCGATTGCCGCAGCCCCGATCTACAACAACGAGGGCGTGGTCGTCGTGACCCCGTCCGCCACCTCGCCCGCGCTGACCGAGGGCAAGAACTTCCACTTCATCTTCCGCACCATCGGCCGTGACGACCAGCAGGGCCCGGCGGCTGCCAAGTTCATCGCCGAGAAGATCAAGCCCAAGAAGGTCGCCATCCTGCACGACAAGCAGTCGTACGGCCAGGGCATCGCCTCCTCGGTGCGCGACGACCTGAAGAAGGCCGGCGTCAACGTGGCGCTGTTCGAGGGCATCAACGCCGGCGACAGCGACTACTCCGCCGTCATCACCAAGCTCAAGAGCGCCGGTATCGACTTCGTCTACTACGGCGGCTACCACCCCGAAATGGGCCTGCTGCTGCGCCAGGCCGGCGAACAGGGCCTGAAGGTCAAGATGATGGGCCCCGAGGGCGTGGGCAACCCGGAAGTGAACGCCATTGCCGGCCCCGCCGTCGAAGGCATGTTGCTGACCCTGCCCGCCGACTTCTCCACCAACCCCAAGAACGCCGCCATCGTGAAGGGCTTCAAGGACAAGAAGCGCGACGCCGGTGGCGCCTTCCAGATGACCTCCTACGCTGCCGCGCAGGTCATCATCGACAGCATCAAGGCCGTTGGCGACAACCCTGCCAAGGTAGCCGACCACATGCACAAGGCCACCTTTGAGACACCTCTGGGCGCCATCAGCTGGAACAAGAACGGCGACCTGAAGTCCTTCGACTTCCAGATCTTCGAGTGGCACAAGGACGGCAGCAAGTCCGTAGCCAAGTAAGTCCGTAGCCAAAGCACCCCGACGCCCCCTATCTGGAACCTGGGCGATCGGGGTTTTTGCTGTTTGCCCCGGAGACTGTGAAAATGCCCGACATCCGCGTCGGGCGGGTTCGCTGTTTCCGCGAATCCTCCCTTTTTTCCCCATCTCTTTATCGAGAGGCCCAGGATGTCTGAATTCCTGCCGCAGTTGCTACAGCAGCTCTTCAACGGCCTGTCGCTCGGAGCGATCTACGCCCTGATTGCCATCGGCTACACCATGGTGTACGGCATCATCGGCATGATCAACTTCGCGCACGGCGAGATTTACATGATCGGCGCCTATGCCGGCCTGGTCACGCTGGCGGCTATAGGCACGCAAAGCGGGCTACCCGTCGCCGTCATCATTGCCCTGATGCTGCTGGTGGCCGTGCTGGTCACGGGCACCTACGGCTTCGTGGTCGAGCAGGTGGCCTACAAGCCGCTGCGCAGCGGGCCGCGCCTGGTGGCGCTGATCTCGGCCATCGGTATGTCCATCTTCCTGCAGAACTGGGTGGCCCTGGGCCAGGGCGCGCGCGACATGGCCGTTCCCGCCCTGCTGCCCGGCGCCCTGCGCTTTGGCGAAGAGGGTGGCTTCGAAATCTTCGTGCCCTACGCCCGCGTGCTCATCATTGCCGTCACCGTGGTGCTGATGATCGCCCTCACGCTCTACATCAGGCATTCGCGCATGGGCCGGGCATCCCGCGCCTGCTCGCAGGACATGCACATGGCGGGCCTCCTGGGCATTGACGTGAACCGCGTGATCTCGTTCACCTTCATCCTGGGCGCGGTGCTGGCCGCCGTGGGCGGTGTGCTGATCGCGCTGGCCGTGGGCAAGCTCAACCCCTTCATCGGCTTCATCGTGGGCGTGAAGGCCTTCACGGCAGCCGTCTTGGGCGGCATCGGCTCCATCCCTGGCGCCATGCTCGGCGGCGTGCTGCTGGGCATCGCGGAAACCTTCGCCGCCGCCTATATCTCGTCGGAATACAAGGACATCGTGGCCTTTGGCCTCTTGGTGCTGATCCTGCTGTTCCGCCCCACGGGTCTCCTGGGCAAGCCTGAAGTGGAGAAAGTCTGATGAGCGCCGCTATCACCCCTTCCCATCGCCCGAGCTGGCGCCAGAACCTGGCCCATGCCCTCACGGCCACGGTGCTCACCGCCGTAGTGGTCACGCCCATCTTCGGCCTGCACCTGGAGCGCGCCGGCGTGCGCACCGTCATCGCGCAGAACTGGGGCAACGTGGCCTGGGCCTGCCTGCTGGTCTTCATCGTGCAGATGCTGCGCCCCATGGTGACGGGCCGTGGCCTCCGTCTGCCCTGGCCCAAGCTGCCCGCCATTCCCGCACGCCAGCGCGGCGTATGGATCACGGCCGCACTGCTGCTGGCCGTGATCTGGCCCTTCTTTGCCGGCCGCAATGCCGTCGATATCGCCACCCTGGCCATGATCTACGTCATGCTGGGCCTGGGCCTGAACGTAGTGGTGGGCTTTGCCGGCCTGCTGGATCTGGGCTTCGTGGGCTTTTACGCCGTCGGCGCCTACACCTACGCCCTGCTGTTCCACTGGGCGGGCTGGAGCTTCTGGGAAGCGCTGCCACTGGCCGGCGCTGCATCGGCACTGTTTGGCTTCGTGCTCGGCTTTCCGGTTTTGCGCCTGCGCGGTGACTACCTGGCCATCGTGACGCTGGGTTTTGGTGAAATCATCCGCCTGCTGCTGGTCAACCTGACAAGCTTCACTGGCGGGCCAGACGGCATCTCGGGCCTGCCCAAGCCGTCGGTGTTTGGCCTGGAGTTGGCGCGCAGCCCCTCGGTCGAGGGTGCCACCACCTTCCACCAGTTCTTCGGCCTGGAGTTCAACTCCATGCACATGGTGATCTTTTTGTACCTGATGGCGCTGCTGCTGGCAGTGGTCACGCTGGCCATCAGCAACCGCCTGATCCGCATGCCCATAGGCCGCGCCTGGGAGGCGCTGCGCGAGGATGAGATCGCCTGCCGCTCGCTAGGCCTGAACCCCATGAAGATCAAGCTCTCGGCCTTCACGCTGGGCGCCATGTTCGCGGGCTTTGGCGGCGCCTTCTTTGCCGCGCGCCAGGGCATCGTGAACCCCGAGTCCTTCACCTTCATTGAGTCGGCCCTGATTCTGGCCATCGTGGTGCTGGGCGGCATGGGCTCGCAGATCGGGGTGATCCTGGCAGCCGTTCTGCTTACTGCCCTGCCCGAAGTCGCGCGTGAGTTTGCCGAGTACCGCATGCTGATCTTCGGCTTGGTGATGATTCTGATGATGATCTGGCGCCCGCAAGGCCTGCTGCCCATGCAACGCCACCATGTGGAGGTGAAGTGATGGCCGGCAGCAACAACAGCTTTTTGCAAGTTGAGGGCCTGAGCATGCGCTTTGGCGGCCTGCTGGCAGTCGACGGCATCGCCTTTGACGTCAAGGAACGCGAGATCTTCGCCATCATCGGCCCCAACGGCGCCGGCAAGACCACGGTGTTCAACTGCATCAGCGGCTTCTACCGCCCCACCACCGGCAACATCCGCCTGCAGGGGCAGGACATCGCCGGCCAGGGCAGCCACGCCGTGGCGCTGCACGGGCTGGTACGCACCTTCCAGAACGTACGTCTGTTCAAGCACATGACGGCGCTGGAGAACCTGCTCGTGGCCCAGCACCGGCACCTGTCGACCAACCTGCTGTCGGGCCTGTTCAAGACCCGTGGCTACCGCAAGAGTGAAGAAAAAGCCTTGCAGAACGCCCTGCACTGGCTCGACTACATGGGCCTGCGCGAATTTGCCAACCGCGAGGCCGGCAACCTGGCCTACGGGCACCAAAGGCGCCTGGAGATCGCGCGCTGCATGGTGACCAAGCCGCGCGTGCTCATGCTCGACGAGCCCGCCGCCGGCCTGAACCCGCAAGAGAAGAAAGACCTGCAGGGCCTGATCGAAAAACTGCGCCAGGAATACGGCGTGGCGGTGCTGCTCATCGAGCACGACATGAGCCTGGTGATGGGCGTGTCCGAGCGCATCCTGGTGATGGAATACGGCCGCCCCATTGCCCTGGGCACGCCCGACGCCATCCAGAAGGACGAGCGCGTGATCAAAGCCTATCTGGGAGAAGAATGATGGCGCAGCCCACCATGCTGGAATTCAAGGGCATCAGCACCCACTACGGCGCCATCTGCGCCGTCAACAACGTCAGCCTGCATGTCAACCAGGGCGAGATCGTCTCGCTCATCGGCTCCAACGGCGCGGGCAAGACCTCGCTGTTGATGACGCTGTGCGGCAACCCGCGTGCCAGCAGCGGCCAGGTGCTGTTCGAGGGCGAGGACATCACCAATGCACCGTCGCACCTCATCATGAGGAAGGGCATTGCCATCTCACCCGAGGGCCGGCGCATCTTCCCGGCGTTGACCGTGGTCGAGAACCTGCAGATGGGCGGCTTCTTCCAGTCCAAGGACGCGATTGCCGAGGGCATCGAATACGCCTTCAAGCTCTTCCCCCGGCTCAAGGATCGCGCCAACCAGCGCGCCGGCACCATGAGCGGTGGCGAGCAGCAGATGCTGGCGATTGGCCGCGCCCTGATGAGCAAGCCGCGCCTGCTGCTGCTCGACGAGCCCACGCTGGGCCTGGCGCCGCTGATCATTGCGCAGATCTTCGAGATCATCCAGGCCATCCGC
>Ga0209792_1001293_pt1 | contig 12485 bp, 18 predicted proteins | sample EBPBio142005_DNA_FD_185860 | JGI IMG/M metagenome (GOLD analysis project Ga0209792, IMG submission 185860) | Wastewater treatment Type I Accumulibacter community from EBPR Bioreactor in Madison, WI, USA - Reactor 1_6/14/2005_ DNA (SPAdes)... | ecosystem: Engineered > Bioreactor > EBPR >...
AAATCTATGATCATTTCTATCCCGGCAAAACGCCGCGTGATTTAGGATCGCTGGCGTCTATGCTGAAAGTCGGCTTCCGGATGGCGGCATCCGATCCTGTCGGCGTGTGCCAGCTCGCCGCCTCCGTCATAAAGCGCCGCGTCTACGGACGGATGTCCGCAAATCTCGATCATCATTGATAGCAGAAATAAAAAAGGGCCCCGCAAGGCCCTTTTACTTATGCGGGCGACAGCGCCGCCGTATTGTCGAACAACCCGACCTTCAGGTCCTTGGCTTCGTAAATTACCTGACCGTCCGCTTCGACCCGCCCATCGGCTACGCCGAGCACCAGCTTGCGGTTGATAACGCGCTTGATGTCGATGACATAGCGGACGAGTTTGGTGGTCGGCAAAATCTGGCCGGAGAATTTCAATTCGCCAAGGCCGAGAGCGCGGCCCGAACCCGGCGCGCCGGTCCAGCCGAGGTAGAATCCAAGAAGCTGCCACATGGCGTCGAGGCCAAGGCATCCCGGCATGACGGGGTCGCCCTTGAAGTGGCATTCGAAAAACCAGAGATCTTTTTTGACGTCGAGCTCGGCAACGATCTCGCCCTTTTCAAAGGCGCCGCCTTCGGACGCGATTTTGACAATGCGGTCGAACATCAACATCGGCGGCAGTGGCAATTGCGCATTGCCGGGGCCGAACAATTTGCCTTTCCCGCACTCGATGAGATCTTCGAACGAGTAGGAAGATTTTGGCACGAATTCCATGACTTTTTTCACTGCATCCTGTATCGACATACAGGACTCATAGCCTCTAAATATGGCTGAATCAAGCCATAAAGGCGTATTCCACACAAACGCTCTTATAGCTTTCGGTGATGGCCGACATGGCAAGCGGCTTGGCAATGGCGGGCTCCAGCTCGGGCTTCTTTCCGCCGGCGGCGATCGCCAGCATCCGGCCCGCGGCCTTGGCGCAGGCAACCGACTGATCCTCCAGCCCGAACATCTCGATGGCGTTGAAAAATCCGGTGCAGAGCGGCTCCATGTTGCGGATCAGGTCCGTCGGCGGATTCGCGGGCGTGTCGTTGGCCGGAAGGCCGAACCGCCAGTCGGTGTTGACGCACAGGCCGTGACGAACGGCTTCCTGCGTCATCACATAAGCGGTCTGGTCGAGCAGATCAGGAAGGTCGGACCCACGGAACCAGCAGCACTGGTTGCGCCCCTCATGCGACTGCGCCAGTTTATAGCCGGATGTTCCCGCAAGCGCGGCAACACTCTCCGCCAGTTTCCATTGCGATGTACCGATCCGCTGCTCGATCACAGCGTCACACAATTCCTGCGCGGCCAGTTCATACGCCATGGCGCGATAGGTTGACTCAACCAGCAGGCGGAAACTCTCCGAACGCGGCATGCCGAACATTTCCCAACGGGCAAAGCTCTGCTGGATCAGATAGAGCACCATGTCCTGATATTCGTAGTGGCAATCGGTCCACTCTTCGTGGAATTCGCGGGCAAGGGATCGCCCCTGCTCCGAGTCAAAATCGATAATGGCGGACGGAGGCAGCGCCTTGTCACCCAGATCACCCGCATAGGGCTCGCATTCCAGAAGGTCGGCCAGACGCGCAAACGCGCCTTCGAGCGCCTCCTCACAATTGTCGAACAGGAAGGCGCATTCCACCAGCATGCCCGCATAGAGCATAAGGACTTTCATGGAATCCGTGCCCATTTCGGCGTCTTCTGCGAGGGCCTGAATCGAAGTGTGAATCCGGATGGCCACATCGGCCTTGGCGGAATGTGTCTGCATTGTGCGATCTGGTTTTGTTTAAGGAATCAAGCGGGTTGGAAGGGGAAGATCAGAAACTGGGTGATTGTGGATAAGTCGTCGAATCACCCTATTAAATTTAATCGAAGTCCTCTGAGTCGTAAATACCCCACAAAAACTTTCTTTGCGCCCAGCCCTCATACCCCTCGGTGACGACACGGCACCATGCGCCCTTGCATTCATCGATAGAGGCCACAACATTGGGTTCATAGAAGGCGGTGATGCGGCTGTTGTCGCTGGGGTCCTTGCGGACGGCCAGATTGGCCTCGCCCTTGACGATGCCATAGCGGTCGCCGGAGAGCAGCGACTGGTGCACCCATCCGTCATCCCCGTCCATATCGCGGATTTTCCGCCAAGTATCGAATTCCTGGATGATCTCCACGGGCATGTTTTCCCGCTGGTAGACCCATTTGATGGGGTAGCGCAGCGCTGGGCCGGTACGCACGAACACCTTGTCCGCAGCTAGGCTGACAAAACGGGGAATCGGCAGGCCCGAGGAGGATTTACCACTTTCAACCGCCGGGGCGGCCTGCGAAGGCTGCGGGGCGGTCGCCGGCGCACCGGCAAAAGCCGGGCCGGACAGCAAGATAAAAGCGGTTAAGAGGATGATTTTTTTACCCATAACTCTATCTGGATATGCTAAACAACCGCCCAATTCAAGAGGATGATCGAAATGAATGACCAAGTTGCAGATAAAATCGCACAGGAGCTCAACGGGATTTTCAAAGAATTAGTCCGCATTAACGTAAATCTGGAACATCTAAACCGTATTGTAGAAAAAAAGTAATGGCCTCCACCCCTCATGTCAGTGTCGCACCGATGATGGACTGGACGGACCGGCACTGCCGGTACTTCCACCGCCTCCTCTCGCCCAATGCGCGCCTGTATACAGAGATGGTGACGACCGGCGCCCTGCTACACGGCGATGTGGACCGCCACCTGCGCTTCAATGCCGAGGAAAAATATGTCGCGCTCCAACTTGGCGGCTCGGATGCCCCTGACCTCGCCGAATGCGCGAAGATGGGTGAGCAATATGGCTACGACGAAATCAACCTGAACTGCGGCTGCCCGTCCGAGCGCGTGCAAAAAGGCGCGTTCGGCGCATGCCTGATGGCGGAGCCTGATCTTGTCGCCCGCGGCGTCGAGGCTATGGTCAAGGCCGTAAAAATTCCCGTCACGGTGAAATGCCGCATCGGTATCGATGAATGCGATCCGGAGGTTTTCCTTCGCGCCTTCGTCAAACCAATCGCCGAGGCAGGATGCGGCATGTTCGTCATCCACGCCCGCAAGGCTTGGCTCAAAGGTCTATCCCCGAAAGAGAACCGCACGGTGCCGCCGATCAATTACGATCTGCCCGCCGCGATCAGGGCCGAATATCCCCATCTCGAAATCGTTGTAAACGGCGAGGTAAAAACGGCGGAGCAGACAAAGGCGCATCTGCAAAGATTCGACGGCGTCATGATAGGCCGCGAAGCCTACCAAAGCCCCTCTATCCTGCTGGATCTGGAGCGCGAGGTTTTCGGGAATGCCATTCCCCGCACGCCGCAACAGGCCGTGATGGAAATGATTCCCTATATTGAAAAACAAATGCGCGATCACGGCACGCCGATGAAATCCATCACACGCCATATGATCGGGCTCTTCCGCGACGAACGCGGATCTCGCAAATGGCGCCGTAATTTGAGCGAAATTTCCTCCCATCCGCACGCCGACAATCCGCAGGTCTTTATAGCGGAAGCGCTGGAGCCGATGTATGGCTAGGCACGATGCGGAAGAAACCACATGGGCCAATGTCAGCGCGACATCCGCGATCGTGGAATTTCAGGCGGCAAATCCGCGCATGGATACCGTGGAAATGTGGTGTCTGCAAAGGCAGTGGCGCGATGCCACGCTCGGTGAGAACGCCGCCATCAAACCCCCCGCGATCAAAATCAATATGCTCGACCGCGTACGCTGGATTGTCGATCCGGACGGGCTCGTTGATCTGGACCAGAATGTAATGACGGAATTTCGCCGCACCGCTGCCGCGAATAAAAACCCTCAGGACAATCCGGCGCTCACCCATCTGCCGAAAAACCGGCTGACGGACCTCGCCGAAATTCGCACACGTCAACCGGGCGAACCGGGACGCTGGAACTCCCGATTGGTAGATCCTGATCAGGTTGCCGTGATTTTCCACCTTGCCCGCCTCGGCGCCTCTTTCCGCGCCTGCCAGACCTTTTTCGCCGAACATCTGGATGCCTATCCTGTCAACACCACGCGCATGATTATCTCCGAAATCCCCCGCACGGGCCGTCCCGGCTGGAACTGGCCTTCCTAAGCCGTTCTAAAACTTAGAATTTGCATTTTTTCGTGGCTCGTTGATAATGTAATGGATTTACTTTGCCCAAGGACATCCATGCTCTGGCAGCGTCTAGACCGCGAAAACACCCTTAAAACCATCGACAGCGTGAAAAGCGCGTCGGAGGCCGCCCTGTTTTCGCCGACGACCAGCGAGGTGCAGCGTGCGCGCCTGTCTTTCTATGAAGGCGTTGATCTCTACAAACTGACCAACTTCGCCTCGCTGCCTTCTTTTACGTTCGAATATCTTGGCGACGGCACCTTCTTCCAGCATCTGGATGGTACCGAACTCCCGATATATACCACGAACGACAAAGGCAGGCTCAGCCTGAATGATCGTTCCGTCGTGGATTATCTGGATTTCTTCTTCTCCCATGTGATGATGGATGACGAGGAAACCTACTTCATCCACAACGCCCACGATATGCCGCTGCTCGATTCACTCGATGAGGAAAGCGTTGAGGCTATTACCGGGAACCACAAGCCCCCGGTGGTCCAGTATGACGCGGGATACGACAAATATACGGTTGAGGCCGACCTTTATTCCGATGGCCTCCTGATCCGCGCCACCATAGAAGTCACCGCCTCGGGCCGGGTCAGCGTTTTAAATCGCCGCATGATCGTAAACGCCCTTGCGCTATCTCCCGGATCGGGAATAATGGTCTAGGAGTTGATATGACAGACAAAGAAACCTCAGGCCTCGGCGGAACCTTCGGCAGCAAAACAAAAGGCAGCCAGATCGGCTATGGGCATCCTTACGCCCCCCAAATTCTTGAAGAAATCCTTTCCATTCTTGCAGAGTCAAAAATTGGCCAGACGTTAATTAACGTCCATAAAATGTATAAGTTTCCAATTCAGATTATCAAAGGAACGGGAGAATCGGGGTTCTCCGCCCCTGCTAAGATCATCTATTTGCAGATCCCGGGAAGCGTTAAAAAGGCTGAAGCGAAGTATATTATAAGTACCGCAAAGGCTCTTCGTGAGGCGGAACAAGAAATTATAGGCTTTACAGCCCCTGATCCTACCAAAGATTTTATGAAGTATGCCTCTGTTATGCATGCAAAAAACCTCGATTCCGTGGTTTATGCCTGTAAAGTTGTGAAAGAATTAACCAATACTTCCCATTCTCAGGATTTGCTTGACGCCCTTAAGGGTTTTGGCTATAGTGATGTCTATAAAGCATACATATCGAACGCCTCCGAAAAAGAGCTATTTGATGCGTATGAAGGGAAGTAAAATAGGAAGCGAGGGAATATGTCTGCATCTTTGACTTTTAATAAATCTGTTGGTGCCCTTATCACTGGTGGTCCTCTATTTGCAGCGATCATGGACGGTGCACGCGAGGTCGGTCTTAGAACAGAGATGCGTGCTCCTGGCGTTGTACTGGGTGTTCACAACACGTCCGAGTACGGAATCGGCCAACCGTAATACACGGTTTGCAAAATAATATTTTAAAAGGGCCTCACTGAGGCCCTTTGTCTTTTCTATCCTTTTCCAATCACTCACATTAGTCAGGAAAAATGCTGACCAGCTGACCCACATTAATCCTGATCAACTTTTATGTGATCGATGGAGAAGCTCTCCCCGCATCCGCAGCGCCCGCTTTCATTCGGATTCGTAAATGTAAACCCGCTGCTCATTTTATCCTCGGCATATCCGATTTCCATGCCGAACAGCATCCAGGAACTGATCTTGGGGATGTAGAGCGCCGCACCGCCCGCTTCGATCTTGTCGTCAGCGTCGAGGTTTTCGTCCATCGCATATTCCATCTTGTAGGAATAACCCGAACAACCCGTTGATTTAATGGTGAGACGCAAACCTTTCGCACCGTCTTTTGCGGAAACTTTCTCGGCTATCGCTTTCGCGGCATCGTCTGTAATTTTGATAGGCTGCATTTTCAAACCTCTACACAAACATATTCAGTTGCAGTTTTGCGGTCTCCGCCATCTTCGACGGGTCCCACGCCGGATCCCAGATAATGTTCACATCAACATGACGCACGCCTTCGACACCGAAGATCGCACCTTGCACCCAGACCGGCATTTCCTGCGCCACCGGACATGCGGGAGATGTCAGCGTCATTTCGACGAACACATCATGCTTATCAGCCTCATCCGTCGGCATGACATCGACTTTGTAAATCAGGCCGAGTTCGTAGATGTTCACCGGAATTTCCGGATCAAACACTTTGCGCAAAGCCTCAACAGCCTTGCGCCCTATGGGATGGTCGGACACTTCACACTCCGGCGGCTCCGCCATTTCGTCGAAGTCTTCACCCACGGCGTTTTTGACCATTTCTTCGTCGGCCACTTGTTCAAATTTCGTCATCCGAGCAGCTCCTTGGCCTTTTTGAGGCCCTGTACCAGAGCATTGATATCGTTCTCGTTCGAGTAAAGTCCAAGGCTCGCCCGGATTGTCCCGTCGATTCCGAATGCTTGCATCAGCGGCATACAGCAATGATGCCCCGCGCGAACGGCCACGCCCTGCTTGTCGAGGATCATGGCGATGTCCGATGACTGCGCCCACTCGGCCGTAAAGGAGACAATGCCCACTTTTTCCTGCGCGCGGCCGTAGAATTTCAGGCCGTCGACCTTGGCAACTTCGCGCGTCATAGTGTCAAGCAACGCCTTCTCATGCGCCGCGATATTGTTCCGCCCGACGGTGCGCACATAATCGATAGCGGCGCCGAGGCCGATCACTTCGACAAAAGCAGGTGTGCCTGCCTCAAAACGTGCGGGAGCGGGTTTGTACGTTGTACCGTCGAACGACACGCGCTCGATCATATCGCCGCCGCCCTGATACGGACGCATCGCCTGCAAAATGTCTTCCTTAGCCCAGAGAACACCGACACCGGTCGGCCCATACAGTTTGTGTCCTGTGAAGACGAAGAAATCGCAGCCCAGCTCCTGCACATCCACTTCGCCATGCACGATGCTCTGCGAGCCGTCGACAAGAGCGAGAATAGCGGGATTGAAAGCTTTGGCCGCTTTCACAATCCGCTCGACAGGATTGATTGTACCAAGCGCATTGGAGGCATGCACAACCGCAATCAGTTTTGTCTTTTCCGAGAGAAGATTTTGAAACGCTTCGAAATCAAGCGTGCCGTTTTCCAGCACAGGCACAACCTTGATGGAAAATTGCAGACGTTCCTGAAGCAGTTGCCACGGAACGATGTTGGCGTGGTGTTCCATGGCTGTCAGGATAATTTCGTCTCCCGCAGTCAGATTGCCCACGCCCCAACTCTGCGCGACCAGATTGACTGCCTCAGTAGTGTTGCGTGTGAAGACAATCTCACGCTCGCTATGGGCGTTTAGGAAATCCGCTGTTTTGCCACGAACTGTTTCATACTCCTGTGTCGTGACTTGGCTGAAATTGTAAAGCCCGCGATGGACGTTCGCGTAATGATAGGACATCACCTCGCGCATTTTCTCGATCACCGCCTGCGGCTTTTGCGCGCTGGAAGCGGTATCGAGAAACGCGAGCGGCTTCCCGTTCATCTTCTCCGCGAAGATCGGGAAATCGCTCCGGCAATATTCTATGCTCGGGATGTCAACCATTGCGATACTTTCCCGCGGATCATGTCCTGCATATTTTCATCCGACACACCTTCGATTGCCTGACCGCAGAAGGCCTCGATCAACAAGGCCCGCGCCATATCTTCCGGAATGCCACGCGCGCGCATGTAGAAGAGCGGCGCATCGTCGAGGCGGCCCGTGGTCGCGCCGTGACTGCATTTGACGTCGTCGGCATAGATTTCCAGTTCCGGCTTCGTATCCATTTCTGCTGTAGGCGAAAGGATCAACGCGTTGGAAAGCTGGTATCCATCCGTTTTCTGGGCAATCTGGTGGACATGCACCTTGCCCTGAAACACGCAATGCGATTTACCATCGAGGACCGATTTAAAAGTCTGCTTGGAAGTGCAATTCGGCTGCTGGTGCTCGATCGTAATCGTCGTATCGGCGTGCTGATCGCCTTTAAGCAGGTTAATACCGTTCATCCAGCAATGGCCGTTTTCACCTTGAATTTCGGCATGCGTCTGGTTGCGAACGAACCCCGCCCCTTCGATCAGGCTGAAGGTTTCATAGGTGGAATCGCGCCCAACTTTCACGTGTGTGAAAATAGTGGAAACGCCGTCCGCTGCTTCATCATTCATCCGGTAATGGCGCAGGGTCGAATTGTTGCCGATACGGATCTGGACAACAGTGTTCTTCCAGTAAGCGCCCTGCCCGTTCTGACGTTCGACAATCGTGACCGTCTGGTTGTCTTTTACATCGATCACGATGCGCGGTGACAGCCATTGGCCATTCTGCGCGGCCACATCGATCTCGGCATCGCCGGAAAAGAACTGGACGTCGCTCACATGCGCGGTATTCAGGTCCCAGAGGTTGGTATCCCTGTATTGCTTTTCACCCGGCGCGGTCGGCTCAAGCAGCGCGACATTGCTCGCCCAGCCTAGCGAGGCCGGTTTCAGGTCGAGCTTTTTCAGCGCGCGCGGAAGGTTGGTGTATTTCCACCGCTCGTCTTTGGTTGTCGGAATGCGTTCGAGGGGGAGACTCATTACGCCGCGGCCCCCACGATGTCGGCATAACCCTTGGCTTCCAATTCATGCGCCAGTTCGGGCCCACCGGTTTTTATGATCTTTCCGTTCGCCATAACGTGCACGACGTCCGGTTTGATGTAATCGAGCAGGCGCTGATAGTGCGTAATGACTAGGAAGGAGCGGTTACCGCCGCGCATCTTGTTCACGCCGTCGGCCACCACTTTCAGGGCATCGATATCGAGGCCTGAGTCCGTTTCATCGAGGACGGCAAAGGTCGGCTCCAGCATCGCCATTTGCAAAACTTCGTTGCGCTTCTTCTCGCCGCCGGAAAAGCCAACATTGACGGCGCGTTTCATCATTTCATCGGAAATGCCGAGTTCCTTGCATTTGCCTTTCATGAGTTTCAGGAAGTCGATGGCATCCAGTTCGGACTGGCCACGTGCCTTGCGCACGGAATTGACGGCCGTCTTCATAAAGGTCGTCATTTGCACGCCCGGGATTTCGACGGGGTATTGGAAGGCGAGGAACACACCCTTGGCGGCGCGTTCTTCCGGCGCCATATCCATGATGCTTTCGCCGTTCAGGACGATATCGCCGCCCGTCACTACGTAATCCTCGCGACCCGCGAGCACATAGGACAGGGTCGATTTCCCCGACCCGTTCGGCCCCATGATGGCATGCACTTTCCCCGGCTCGATGGTGAGGTCGAGACCTTTAAGAATCTCCTTGCCGTCGATTTCGGCTTTAAGCTGCTTTATTTCGATCATTCTTAATCTCTGTCGCTAAATTGTAGATTTGCGGGTGAAGCGCTTTACGCTGCGCCTCGTCCTCGTCATTCTTAAAAACCCGTTCGTCGTCATAGCCGCCGATGCCGTGCCACGCCATGATCAGATATTCGCACCCGAAGGCGGCATCTTTTAAAATCTTCTCGCGGCCGCTCTCAAAGAAGTCGACCCACATATCGTCATTCTTGCGGTGGAGCGCAATCAGCGCGTCCAGTTTCTGCAACAGCTGTTCGATCATGCGCCGCCTGTCAGGATGTCTTTGATTTCAAGAATGCCCCAGAGCACAACACTCGGCATCAGGAACCAGTTCAGCATCATCAGGATCATCTTGACCTTTGATCTTAGGAACAGAAACGAAAAGGCCACGATGATGGAATAGGCAATCATCCAGACCGCGAGCGTGCGAAAGACGCCCAGCATGTCTGCGCTTTGCTCCGCCGTATCGCCCATGGCAGGCAGGATTGGCGAAAGGATAAGAAAGCCGATAGCAAGCCCCATGGAATAGGCGGAAGATTTGAAGACCTTGCGGCCGATTCTATCAACCAGCAATTCTTCATCGATGGCGCTTTCGCGGCGTGTGTTCTTTTGTTCGATATAATCTTTTCTCATTACCCAACACTCCCCTCCAGTGAAATGGCAACCAGTTTCTGCGCCTCGACGGCGAACTCCATAGGCAGCTGCTGCAAAACATCACGGACAAAACCGTTGACGATCAGCGCGAGCGCTTCTTCTTCGGAAATGCCGCGTTGCTGGCAATAAAACACCTGATCTTCGGAAATTTTTGAGGTTGTCGCTTCGTGCTCTAGCTGCGCGGATTTGTTCCGGCTTTCGATGTAGGGCACGGTGTGGGCGCCGCACTGGTCGCCGATCAGCAGGGAATCGCACTGTGTAAAATTCCGCGCATTGTCCGCACCGCCCATGATTTTGACGAGGCCGCGATAGGTAGAATCCGACCGCCCTGCCGAGATTGTTTTGGCGATGATGCGAGAACGGGTGTTTGATCCCAGATGGATCATCTTCGTGCCCGTATCCGCCTGCTGGCGATTGTTGGTGATGGCGACCGAATAAAATTCGCCTTGGGAATTATCGCCCTTCAAAATGCAGGATGGGTATTTCCAGGTAATGGCGGAGCCGGTTTCGACCTGCGTCCACGAAATCTTGGAATTGCGGCCTTCGCAGATCCCGCGCTTGGTCACGAAATTATAAATCCCGCCCTTGCCGTCCTCGTCGCCCGGATACCAGTTCTGGACGGTGGAATATTTTATCTCCGCGTCGTCATGGGCGACGAGTTCCACCACGGCGGCGTGCATCTGGTTTTCATCGCGCATCGGCGCAGTGCAGCCTTCGAGGTAGGAAACGTAAGCGCCTTTGTCGCACACAATAAGCGTGCGTTCGAATTGGCCTGTATTGCGGGCATTCATGCGGAAATACGTCGAGAGCTCCATCGGGCAGCGGACGCCGGGCGGAATATAGACGAACGATCCGTCCGTAAAGACGGCGGAGTTCAGGCAGGCATGTTTGTTGTCGGAGAAAGGAACGACCGAGCCGAGATATTTGCGCACCAGTTCCGGATGTTCCTGTACGGCCTCGCTGATCGACATAAAGATCACGCCGGCCTCGGCCAGTTTCTTGCGGAAGGTGGTGCCTACGGACACGGAATCGAACACGGCGTCCACGGCCACTTGCGGTGCGCCTTCGACGCCAAGAAGCACTTCCTGCTCCTTCAATGGAATACCGAGTTTTTTGTAGGTTGCGAGAATGCGCGGGTCGACCTCATCGAGCGACTTGAGCTTCTTCATATTTTTCGGCGCGGCGTAGTAATACGCGTCCTGATAATCAATGGCCGGAATGTCGAGCTTCGCCCATTGCGGCTCTTCCATCGTCTGCCAGTGGCGGAACGCCTTCAGGCGCCAGTCGAGAAGCCATTGCGGTTCGTTCTTCTTTTTGGAAATGAGCGTGACGATATCTTCGTTCAGGCCTTTGGGCGCATATTCCATTTCAATGTCGGTTTCGAAACCGGCTTCGTATTTGCCGCTCAGCCCTTTGACAGTTTCGATTGTTTCGAGGTCGATATTGCTCATACCCGCACCTCGTTGCTCGCGATCATCTGTGCAAGGCTGACGTCCTCGAGCGCTTTTTTCATCGCGTCATTCACGGGGTTCCATTTCCCCTTCATTGTGCAATTGGGCGAGTGGTTGCAGCAGGAATCGTCCCCGCCACCGACGCAGGATGTCAGTTGCACCGGCCCTTCGAGTGCGATAATGACATCGGCCATGTTGATAGCGGACGGCGCACGGGCGAGCGTGTAGCCGCCATTGACGCCGCGCGTGGAGGCGATCAGGCCGCCTTTCGCCAGCAGCTTTAGAACTTTCGCAACCGTCGGCTCGGGCAACGCCGTTTTTTCGGAGAGACCGGAGGCCGTTTGTAGCTTCGCCTCTTCCTGCGCCATCCGGCCCAGGATCACTACGGCGTAATCGGTCAATTTCGATAATTTTATCATATTTTACAACGAGTTAATAATTGGTACCGCAGACGTACCAATTACATGTCACGAAACAGATCATATTTCAAGAATATTAGCCAAAAAACCTTAGATTTCGTTGCCGTATCAGGTTGCGGTGGCGATCGCCGCCTGCATGGTTCGGTCTTCGATTTCGACCACCCAGAGGTCGGGGTCACGTTCGATCGCGCGTTTGATGTAGGCATCGGCCTCGCGCTCCGGAACGATTTCATCCTGAAGGACATCGATCCAGACAAGCTTGCCCAGAAGATCGCGCTGCTGCCCGCGCAGGCGGCAATTGCCGCCCATATCGCTGATTTTCTGAATCACCATGCCGCCCGTTTTATCGCCGCGCGCAGCGACATAAACGCCCAACCCCTCACCCGACAGGCGGCGGACTTCGGCCTCCACCCACAAATGGGTCGGAATGCGCGCTTCGCCGTCCATATCCATGATGCTAATTGACGCTGCGTTGAGAGTTTTCGAACACCCAGCATTCGACGACGGTTTTCGCCTCG
>Ga0209792_1001296_pt1 | contig 12467 bp, 13 predicted proteins | sample EBPBio142005_DNA_FD_185860 | JGI IMG/M metagenome (GOLD analysis project Ga0209792, IMG submission 185860) | Wastewater treatment Type I Accumulibacter community from EBPR Bioreactor in Madison, WI, USA - Reactor 1_6/14/2005_ DNA (SPAdes)... | ecosystem: Engineered > Bioreactor > EBPR >...
CGCCTTCACGATTGTCAGCGGTGAACAAACGCTCACCAAGACCTATGACGTCGGCGCTGACGGCCAGCCCCGTAAGTGTAAGGACGCCGGCTTGTCAGCCGGCCTAGCCACGCGCACGACGTTGCGCGGAGATGCAGGCGATATGGCGCAGCAACTGGCCGAACAGCTCGCCGGCCTTAGTCAGAAGCAAGCCATCATCCTGGCGCCGCCGCCGGCGGGGCGAGATGCCTGGCCGCTCGTTCGCAAAGAAGAGGTCCGGCCAGAGGCGGGAGAAATCGCCCGAACCCGCGACTTCTTCAAGCGCGCTGGCGGGCCGGGGCTGATCGCCTTGGACTTCGACGGCAAGACGTATCCGAGTGACGTCCTGAGCCGGCTAGCTGATTCCGACGGCGTTACTGGCGTGTTGGCCGACGTGTTCCCCGCCTTTGCCGGCGCCGCCCGCGTCTCCCGCGCTTCCGTCTCCGTCGGCATTCGAAACAAAGCGACCTGCCAGGAGACGCCTGTAACCTCGGGCAGGCACCATTTCTATATCGTGGAGGATGCGTCCGACGCTCCGCGGTTTGGCGAGGTGTTGCGTGACCGGCTGACTCTATCTGGCTGGTCTTGGGGTGAAGTCTCCAAGTCTGGCGGCGTCCTTCATCGGACACTTATCGATGCGGCTGTGACGATCGATGGCGCCCGCCTGGTGTACGAGGCCGACGCGGTTCTGACCGATGAGCGCCTGGAGCACGTCGCCGGCGCGCGATCACCAGAAGTTCGAAACGGCGGCTTACTCGACACGCGCGCTTTGCCCGACCTATCGCCGCAGGAGGCTGAGGAGCTTGGACGGATCAAGGCCGGTATTCGTGCGAGCCTGCAGGAGGCCTGCGCTATCGCACGTGCGGCTTGGATGCAGGAGCGCGGCAAGGAGCTAGCCGCACGCGGTGTCACCGCGCCCGCGGCGCAGCAGGCCCTGGCCGCGGCGTGCGAAAGCCGCGAACTTTGGGGGGATTTCCCCATTCATCTGGACAGCGGCGAAGTCGTCACCGTGAGGGAGATCCTCGCGTCGCCGAAGCGATTTCACAAGCAAACCTGTGCCGACCCGCTTGAGCCGGACTACGGCGGCGGGCGCGACAAGGCTATCGTCTACACCGACACTCGCCCGCATATCTTCAGCCACGCACACGGCGGCACCGACTTTGCGCTGCGCTCGGATCCGGAAGCGTTCTTTGCCACCGATGCGGATGATGATGATGCACATGGCTGGCCGGAGCCGGTGGACGTCTTCGGCGACGGCGATCAGACCGCGCTAATGGACGTACCGGCTGGCGCGCTGCCTGAGTGCGTTGAGGGATATGTTCGCGACGAAGCCGAGCGCATGGGCGCACCTCCTGCGTTTCTGGCGATAGCCGCGATCGTGACAGCATCGGCAGCAATAGGTGGCCAGATCCGTCTACAGCCCAAGGCGCAAGACACCCGTTGGACCGTGCCGCCGTTCCTGTGGGGTGTGATCGTTGAGCCGCCGGGCGGCCGCAAGAGCCCGGTGATCGCATCGGCGGTGGCGCCTCTCGCGCGCACGGACGCGCGGTGGGCCGCTGCCGACATGCCGAAGCGTCAGGCGTGGGAGATAGGGGCGCGGAAGCGCAAGAAGGATGCACCAGTGACGTCCCCGAGGCCGCGTTTGCGCCGGGCCATGGTCGATAGCTTCACTGTCGAGAGTGTTCGTGATGTGTTAGCGGACAACCCGCGCGGCGTGCTCGTTTCAGCCGATGAACTCTCGGGGCTGATTTCTGGCCTGGATCAGTACAAGGCGGCTGGAGGGTCTGATCGCGCCGACCTGTTAAAGTTGATGGACGGCGCCCCGCGCTCGTTCGACCGCGTCGGCCGTAGCTATCGGGTCGAGTGCTGGGGCGCGTCGGTGCTGGGAGGCATCCAGCCCAAACGGCTCGCTGAGATCTCGCGAAAATTGGATCCGGACGGTCTTCTGCAACGGTTCATCCCTGTTATGGGCGACGGCGAGTACCGGCGCGGTGTCGACCGCCCGCCAGATGCCGCGGCCGTCGCGGCGTACGAGGCGGCTATCACCGGCTTGGCGGAAGCCCAACCATACGGCGGCTTCTTCGAGTCTGTCCCTGTAGTGACCCTGTCGCCGGAAGCGCAAGCAATTCGCCAGCGTTTCGAGCGTCGCGTCGTCGATCTCCAGGACCTACCGCAGATGTCCGATGCTTGGCGCGGACATTTGGCCAAGTGGGATGGGCTGTTCGCACGGCTGCTGTTGAATTTCCACATGCTGTCGGTTCCGGGACGCAAAGCGGTAGCAACACCCGTGTCGGGGGAGACAGCCGAGCGCGCATGGCGCTTCGCCAACTTCCTGTTGGACCACGCGATACGTTTCTATGAAAGCATCGTCGGTATCGGTGCGGGCGGAGAGGCTGCCCGGCGGGCCGCCGGTATTGTTCTGATACTCAGAAAGAGCGTCGTGACGCGGCGCGCGTTGTATGAGAAGCACCGGGCGTGGAGGCCGGACGGCGAGGCGCCGCGAGAGCTGTTGGACGCCATGCGCTCGCTCTCGCGCTTCGGCTGGTGCGCGCCTGTCGATTACGATGACAGCGGACCTACGTCGTGGGGCATCTCCCCGCGGGTGTTCGAACGCTTCAGTGATCGAGCGGCGGCTGAAACGGAGCGAAGGCGGAAAGCCTACGAACGCGTACAGGCTGCCGTCGCCGAGCGGCAACTCGTGCGGGGCGTCGTTGCTGCGCCGACTGCGCCATGCGAGGCGGCCGGAGTGTTCGCTTGATCTGGGATTGCGCGAATTGCGCCATGCGTAGACTGAGGCGACCCGCAACGGCGCGATATCGTGCCTCCGGAAGGGTGGCCGCCGATGGGGTTCCCGTTGGTCATCTGCGCCGATTGCGCCATGCACCCGCGACAACAGTATGCTTTCGGTCTTCTTCTTATAATTCGTCACCCACTCGCACCCCCACACGGTTGTCCTGTCTCTACACGCGCCCATGGCGCAATCGGCGCAGCACTGCAGCCGCCGGCGGATACTTCACGGAGAGCGGTTTATGAGCGGAGGTCGGAAGCGCGCACCGGGCGCAAGCGTCAGACAGCGCATGTGGACCAACTCGACGGCGGGCCGGCTCGCGGCGCGGCGCGCGACAGAGGAGTCCGTCGTCGCCCGGCGCGCGGCCCCGAAGTGCGGCGCCAAGCGCAAGGGCGACGGGCGACCTTGTCAGATGCTGGCCCTGGAGAACGGCCGCTGTAGGCTCCACGGCGGCCTCACACCACGAGGCGACCAGTGGCACCGGGTGCAGTACCCCGGCGCCAAGGCGCCACCGGAGAAGCTTGAGAAGAAGTTACGGGAGGTAGAGCGCCGCCGCCGCCGCCAAGCCGCCCGTGTGGCCGCCATGCCGCCAGAGGAGCGGGCAACATACGAAGCGCGAAGCCACGCCTTGCGTCCGCGGTCGCCGACAGTACGCGCCCAGGAGCGACAAGCTCGCGAGGCCGCGAAGATCCTGCGGTCGGCCCGCCCGGCTGCCGAGAGCGAAGAGCACGCCGCGCTGCGGGCCAGTATCGAACAGCTTAATGCGGAAAAGGCCCGCATCGAGGCCCAGCTGGCAGCCAACGACGACGCCGCAACAGAATACGAGAAGAATACACATGACCGATGACGCCGATTTTGACGAGATCGCTGGCGATAGCGCCGCAGAAGTAAAAGCATGGTTCCGGCGGAAGGTCAGGACGCACGGACTGCGCGTTGCGTACAACGCCGCCGTCAGTGTCTGCGAAGACCCGAAAGCACCCGCCCCGGCCCGCGCGGCAGCCGCGGGGCTCCTTTTTCGGGCTGGGGGTGTCCTTGACGCCAAGAACACCGAAGACGATGACGACACTCCCATTGGGCAGATGACGATGGCTCAGATGCGCGCGCGGTACGAGCGCCTTGAGGCGGAAGCGGCCGAGCGCGCCCGCACGGAGACCGCTGATAGCGTTTTCGACTGAGCGAACAAGACTAACCCGCCAAGCGCAGCACCTCGGGCCGCTGCATCGCCACGCTGGCAATCGCCAGCCTTCCGAAATCACGCCGGCATGCCCGGCAAGAGGACCAACGTGAGCTTGATATCACCAACCAAGCCGGCCATTCGGCCGCCGCAGCCGCTAGTCTTCGCTCGGCTCGCCCTGGAGACTGACCGTCCGGAATTGCTTGAGCTGCTTCGCGCCCGGCTTACCGCGGTGTCACCGTGGCTTGAATTCGACGCCGCCACAGCAAACATGACGCTGGACAACTACTTCGCGACCGCCAATCCGACAGTGTTCGTGGCGGAAGGCGCAGGGCGCCAGCTTGTCGGCTATTGGCTCGCCACCTTTGAGGAATACAGCTCAACAGCCGGCTATGCGATCTGCAAAGACGAGATATTCGTGCGGCCAGGCTCGGCAGCCGGCGAAGCAACGGCCGAGCTCGACTCTGCTTTCGAGACCTGGGTCAGGCAGCTCAAGCCGGAGCCGCTTGAAGTGCTGATTGGCATGGACGTGGACCTGGCAGTCGCCGACGTCGCACGGCTACAGCATGCAGGAGGGCACTGAGATGGCCAAGGGCGGTAAAGGCGGCGGTAGCGGCGCCGATCAAGCCAATGCTGATGAGCAGGAGCGCCAAAATCGCGTCCGCGCCGGCACGACCGGCATCAACAATCTGTTCGACGGCCAGTTCAACGACGACTTCTACACGGGTCGTCGACAGGCGTTTCTTGACTATGCGAACCCGCAGCTCGAGGACCAGTACGCCGACACCAAGAAGCAGCTCACCTACTGGCTGGACTCGCGCGGCCTGCTCGACAGTTCGATCCGCACCGACAAGGAGGCCGAGCTTCAGAAAAAGTACGACCTCAACCGACGGTCTGTGGCCGACCAGGCGTTGGATTTCGAGAATCAGACTCGCAACAACGTTTCCGAGGCTCGTTCCGGTCTCATTCGCGACCTGACGGCGACCGGCGACATGTCCGGCGCGCAGCAGGCGTCGATCAATCGCGCCGGCGCCCTCAGCACGGCGCCCACGTTCAGTCCGATCGCCAACATGTTCGGCGACTTCACGAACGCCCTGAACACCCAGGCGGGCCTGGAAAAGGCAGAGGCCTACTCGGGCGGAATGATCAAGCCTGGGTTTAACACGGGCCTGTTTGCGCCGAATAAGGACGCTATCGTGAATCAGCGCTGAGCGAGCGGCGTAGAGCCACGTCGACGACCAGCCAAGCCACGAGGCGGCCCACTAGCGAAGTGGCTACCCAGAACAGAGCGGCGGCGCCCAGCACCAGGATCGCTACCAGCGCGATCATTGGGCGCCGCCAACGTTAGCCGCCGTCTCCAGCCTGCGACGCAGCCGAGCCACGGCGGCGGCGGTCCATTGATCGCCACCCGCCGGTGTCGGTACTCCTTCGTCCATAAGGCGTGCCGCAACGGTTCGCAGCGACGCGGACCGCGTCGGGTCGATTCGGTCGATAATCGGCCCAATGGATAGGGCCTGCTCATTCGCCTTGGCCGTTCGCGCGGCTCTCGCAAGGGCGGTATCGTCCGCAGTGCCTGCCCGGCCCCGGAAGCCGCCCAGCTTCTTCCCGCGGGCTTTGCTGGCCGCGAGCGCGGCCTTCGTGCGGGCGGATATCATGCCTGCCTCAAGCTCAGCGACCGACATCATGCTTTGAAGCAGGAAGCGTCCTGTAGGCCCCTCAATCTGCGGCAGGTCACAGAAGCGCACGTCTACTCCGGCTTCGAGCAGACGCGACAGGAAGCCCTGCGAGCGGGCTAGGCGGTCGACCTTGGCAACCACCAAGGCGGCACGGTGCGCCCGGCAGAGGGCTAGCGCTTTTGCCAGCTCCGGCCGATCGGCGCGCCGCCCGCTTTCGACCTCCACGAACTCGGCTACCAACTTCCACTTGCCCCCGTTGAGATAGGACTCAACGGCCGCGCGCTGCGCTTCTAGGCCCAGGCCGGATTTTCCCTGTCTCTGTGTGGAGACCCGCAGGTACGAAATGAACCGCCCCTGAGCCATTGGCTGCCTCGTATCGTTATATGCAACGGACGTTGCTTACAATGATACGCGCTTGATCACGCGTCAAATGCGGTTCGCCGATTCCCTAGTGCAGCCCTGTGCATAACTCGTAGTGGTTGTAGTGTCGCTCGCAATACAAGGAAAATACAGATCCGACACCAAGCTACGATCCTTCAACTTTGCAAGGGAGTAACTGGTAGGCACGTCGTGCGGGCACGCCTTTCTGCGACAACTAGCGTACGACAAAAGGAAATTGGCCTGCAGAGCAGGTCGCGTGGTTCCCTAATCGAGCTGGCACGAGCTAGCGAACGACCTACGGGGAATCTTATGACCATTGCCTTACCGTCGCTGGAGAGAGCGACATTGACGTTGAAGAGATACGAGACGGATTTTACCACTGCCTTAGAACAGGGCGACGCAGACGCAGCCTACGAAACGGCCGACGATTTAGCGTCCGTTGCGCGAGGCTCCGACTTCCGTGTGCTGCGGGGTAGAGCGGCCCGATATCTGATGCAGGAGCTGATCAGCGCGCCCGATCGTGCAAGTCAGCTCGCGGCGAGCCGCGCGGTAGTGGAAGCGCTGACCTACTCCGTTGACGCGCCTGCAGACCATGACGTCGACCACACGGCTACAACCACGGCCGGCAAGCGTAAGCGACGCGAGCGGCGGAAGGCGTCAGGTGGAGCGCCACACGCCCCCAGGACTTCCGCTGGTAAAGGCCCGGGAAGTTCGGCGCAGTGATGAGCCGCCACCCGGTATCGCGGTCCCGCCCCGGCAATGCCGGGGTGGGGCAGCCGCCCACCCCCTGGGTATACCCCGACGCGCGAACTCGAGTCGGCGTGGGGCGCCCACTCCAAAATCCGCCACTTCCAAACTTTTTGCTCAGAAGGAGTTGTCGCATGTCTGACGACACGTCGCCGCCACCGCAACCGCGCCTGACGTCGTTGGTACTGCTTACCGACGAAGAGGCCGCTGAGCGCATGCAGTGGACCAGCTCCAAGATCAAGCGTCTCCGCCTCACCGGCAAGCTTCCCTACTACCCCGGCCGACCGCCGAAGATCGATGCGGCCGACCTGGTGCTCTTGAAAACGCAACGCAAGCAGGAGGAAGAAGCCCGTGCGACTGCCCGATACAGCGCGGCGGGCTCACCAGAAGATGAGATGGGCCGCAGAGCCCGCCACGCGTGGCTAAAAATGCGCTTCAGACAGGATCTAAAGACCGCCAAACGACGGAAGGAAATAAAAGCTGCTTCTGCCGCCGCAAAGGCAGCCGCGCTTGCAGATGTCGACTAGAGGGACACAAGCCGCTCGCGGTGGTCGCATGTAAAGGCATGCTGGGCGCAGTGCACAGGCAAGCCAGGCCAGACGGTTGTGCTTCGGCCTGCGGACGCGGCAGTGTAATATATGCGCGCGCCGCTCGGCCTTTGAGAGGACGAATGCAGCGCCATCATGCCTTAAGTGCAGCGTATTTCGCCTGCCCTAGCCGAAGTTCATCCATGCCGACCAACGACGCCAACACTTTCAACGATTCCCAGCTAGGTGAGGCGTTCAGCAGCATCGCGCGCGCGTTTGAGCCGCCGGACGCGCGGTCGCTTTATGTCTACACCCGTACGGCTGAAGCTCACCAAAGGGCAAAGCGGGCTGCTGAACTGTGGCAGAAGGCTCAGGACCCCGGCTTCGACCAAGCCCTGTTGGATCGACTGAACATCGCGGCAGGCACCTACGCACCGAATGTCAGCTATTACGGCGTCAGCGTGAGGGATGCCACAGCCCGCCGCGGCCAAGACATCGAGAGCAGCGACCGACGCTATGCGGCGGCGGGGCGATGAGAACCGCGCCGCTTGCGCGCCGTCCGTGGCTGCTACTTCGCGTACTCTTCGGCTGCGATCGCGAAATTAATGTTCTGCGCGTCTTTGACCATGAAGGTAGAGCTGGCAAGGAATCCGTGGCTTTGTAGATGCAGCCGCAGACCTAGAGGCGCTTGTGGCGGTCGACCACCAACCGATCCCGGCTCCTGACACGAGGCCGCCGAATTCTTGTGGCCTCCAGCGGCAAACGTCGAAGCATGCGGCCGACAAAGAAACTAATCTGCGATCTCTTTGAAAGAGAGCGACATCTGATACTCGACGAGCGCTACGTGCGAAATCACAGAGGCCGCCAGCTTGAGATCCTCAGTCACCTTTGAGGCCACAATCATGCCGCGCGTCTTCTTCTCGCCGGCCAAGTTCTTCTTGATCCAGCCCATGTACCGAGCGAGTTGGCCAATTGTGCGCTCGTGGCCGCGAGATACCTTGAGCTCAATCACCACGTAGTCGCCGTTCTTGTCCACGGCGAGAATGTCGATTCGACGACCACCAACAGGAAACTCTAGACCGTCAAACTCGCCGTCTTCATCTCTATATAAGCGCAGCCCTGGCTCGATGGATGCAAGGTTGTTTGCAAGATTGTTCCGTAGCTCTACTTCGTAGACGAACTCGGCGTTACCTTCGGCAGCCACCGCTTCGTCTTCTGCATCCACTGCCGCGGGTTCAAGAGCAGTTTCGTCCTTCCCTCCAAGCGTGGGAGTAGCGTTGGGGTGATAGGGCGTTGGATCAGTCTTCGGGTCATACAGCCGAAACTGTCCTGGGCCGAGCTTAAAGAAGAGGTCATGTCCGGACCCAGGACGGACGGATGGGTGGTGCTTCCGGACGGGCGCATTCGTGGCCATGGCGTCGGTATGCATCCCCACAGTCGCGGGCTTGATCCGCGGATAGTGCTGCGCAAACCAATCTTTGACTGCTTTGGACCCAAAAATTTCGCCGGGCTTCAAGGCCCGCGCGAAGTCGTGCATCAGTTCCTTGGTAGACTTCTCATAGATTGGCATTCCACCCCCGCCTTATCCGAGATAAACGCGAAACTATGGACTTGGAGCTCGCGACACCGTCACCGAGACCTTATCTACGCTGTATTGTTCGACCGCCTTGCCCTTGGCGATGCTTGGATCGAACAGCGCTAGATTAAAGCCGTCGCTTACAGAACTGCGATATACGACGCCATCATATTTCTGCTTCTTGATGAACTCGCAGAGATACTGGCTGGGGATGTAGTCGATGGCTGCACCGTGCGGGAGTACCGGCCGGGTCAATTCATCAGCTAACCTCTGGAGTAATTCCAAGTCTGCGCGCAGTTGGCTGATTGAGACGCTATCTGCAAGGAAAAACGGAGAGACGTGTTTCCGCGGGTCGCGCAAATCGATCGCCCTAATAGCTGGCACTTCGAAAACTGCAACACACGCTTGTTCGCCTGTATGCGGTCTTACTTCAGCTGCAGCTGTTTCCGGCTTAGACCCAAGATAGAGGTAAGGAATACCAGCCGGGTTTGCTCTTCCATTGGCAGCCAGCCGCGGCGGAGGCGCACCCATCTGTCCAATCTCATAAGCTGCGCCGCCGCTGAGCAATCGAGCGCGGTGCCAATCGGCTGCGCCTAATTCTACGACAAGGTGAGGCAAAAGATTTGCCAGCCGGTCCGTTTTTATTGGCGTATCAAGGAACCAACGGTTCTTATGCATCATTTCGGTCCGAAGAGCTGTCCAGTCTCCAACAGCCATTGTCGGGTCAGCGGCTGTAGGGGAGAACGACTTCCGAACGAGTTGACCGTCGTCAAGTATATCGCCCAAGAGTTCCTTGGCGTGCGCCTCATCCATGACGGAATGCGTAAAGAGGAGCCAGTCTGTTTTCAACCAATAGACGAGTGGGTGCCCCGCCGGGTCTTGCTCGTAAGCTCCAATCAGCAGTTCGAAATAGTCCCGAAGGTCGTGCGGTTCCAGCAGAGGTGCATTTGCCGTCCCACAGTAGCCGCAACTGCCAATTCTCTTGCTTTTAATTTTGGCAACTTCGTCCCGCAGGAAGCGGTCGTCGAAGCAGGCGGGGCAGCAAGGCTTAGTGGCCACGTGGAGTCAGTCCAGAAATCCGGCCAACGTCTCGAGATGATGGCGCATCGATAGTTTCTTTACATAGCCCAGGCCTGGGAAGTGTCCTCGCCGGTGAAGCTCGCGAAATTCCCTAATTGCGCTGGTTTCAGCCAGCTTCGAGTCCTGGCTGTCGGCAACCCGAATTAATTTGCTTAGCGCTTGCTCGAATTTGCCGGCCGGGTCAGTTGGCGTGTCGTTATCGTCCGAAACGAAATGGTAGATCGACATCACATCATCTTCGTCCGGATCGATGAATGTAAGGTGGATAGCGACGGCGTACGCCGGACCACCGCCCTCCGAATAGCTATCTCCTACCGTCAGAAAGTCACCGAAGCCCGACATCCCCATAGTTTCGTAAACAAGATGAAGTTCTGAGAACGTTTCAACTTCCGGATAATCCGCGTTACGCTGTTTCGAGAAGCCGTCCTCAATTATTATTTGAACGTCACCTTGGCTGAATTGGCGTCGATAAAGTTGAGTGGCGTAATCGTGAATAAAGATCTGGCCGCTGACCCTACTGCCGTTGTCGCGAAGTGCCGTAGCGAGAGCTCTAGCGGACGGGAAGCCTGCATGAATGAGAAGCGGGCGATGGCCCCGGTGTTCGCGTAGGCGCGCTACTAACTCATCGGCATCCGTATCGCTCGTGGCCAATATACCTGCCACAATTGCTGCGTTCCCTCGAAACTGCTCATTGAGAAAAGCTGATATTCTGGCGCCGTCTTCGCTGTAGTGCCCATACCGGGGATTCACGACAACGATTGCCCGGCCTTCCGCTTCACACACAGCACGCAAGGCCCTATCCAAACCACTCAGTGCTTCTCTTACAGGCTCGATAATCGGAACGAAGCCTGCGCTCGCCATTAGCGCTGCGGACTCTCTAATCGTTATCAGTTCGAACTGCTTCCCACGAAAATATGGATAGTACGTCATGCAGACCAGGCCGCGGCTGAGCGAAGAGGAGTAGCTACGGCTTGCAGGAGACGCCCCCTATCGCTCTCCCGCAATGGCACACTAAGCGCGGCCGCATGCAACGAGCGGGGCAACTGTTGAACCAGATCACTCAATTTCAGAAGGCTGCGAGACGCTTTGAGAGTGACAACCATCGCTGAATGAACTTTTGCGGGAGCAAGCTTCGCAAACTGTTCGCGCAAGGACGCCCGAAGCCGGGTGTTTGGCACATCCGGAGGAGCATGTCCTAACATCTCAAGCACCGACGCTGCCTCGCGGGTTCGCAGAGATTCAAGGATAGCAAGCGGGCAAACTTGGTCAGGTCGGTCGACAGCCTCACGAACTACAGAGATTGTAAAGCGCCGCGACAGTTCCAAAACACCGACATCGCGAGGCATCGCAGAAGCGACTTTCTCAATGTGACTTTCGCTGGCCACGACGTTAACCGACGCAAACACCTTCCGATAATTCGATACCTGATTTTCGAGCCGCGTAAGGGAGTCTCGTTCAGATTTGATTTCGTAAACGGTCGCCGTGCCATTCAAGATGACGATATCTGCCTTACACATGCCCGCGCGAAACTCGTTGAGCATTGCAGCGGTCCGCAGGGAGTGCCGCCCTAGCAGCACCTTATTGGTGAGCGCAGACCGGAAAACATACTCATCGCGGGCATCGCTGGCCTTGAGCATCGAAAGGGTTGCGTCGAATGCGTCCGCAATAGTTGACCGGCTATTGCAGCGTTCGAGGACCGAAGATTGAGTTAATAGTCGGTACAATAGGGCCGACCGGCCACGCTTCGCTAAGTCGTGGAAGACTGCTGAAGAGAACACGCGAGAAAGGGCAGCGAGCTGAGATGGGCTCAGCGTCGCTGCTCTTCTTCCTCTTCTGCTCTTCGCAGACCGCCGCTGGTTCTTAGGACTGCTCACTGCTGCCATCGTGCAGATCTCGTGCTAATAATTCAAGCCTGCCGCCTTGCAGCCCGGTTGCTACCGGGCGGCTTCCGCTACGCTAGAACCTGTACCCTCAACAAGGGTACGAGCAAATAAGGTTCAGCTTGCAGTGGGTGAATGGTGCGACCGGCCCGGCGCTACGCGACAATATTGCCTTGTGTGGGACACTGGTGTGGGACGGGCAAGGCCTCGCGGAAACCCGCGCGCAAAATTCGATTCATTTTCAATCACTTGTCGGCCGACACCTGCGTCAGCGTAATCAGCATTCCCTTGCCGTAGAGGGGCATAGTTTCATCCCGCGGTGGCCAGTCCCTAGTCTATGCTGCCGGGCTCGCGGGAGGAAACACCATGAAAATCGCCAAAATCGAGGATCTGCACTGCGACGCCGGCTGGCGCGACTTCTCTTTCCTCAAGATCACCACGGATGACGGGCTGGTCGGCTGGTCCGAATACAACGAAGGCTACGGCAGCGCCGGCCTGACGGCGGTGATCCGTCGCATGGCCCAGGGCCTGATCGGGCAGGATCCGCGCCCCATCGAACGCATCATGACGACGATCTACGCCATCACGCGCCAGGCGCCGGGCGGCATGAACCAGCAGGC
>Ga0209792_1001299_pt1 | contig 12446 bp, 9 predicted proteins | sample EBPBio142005_DNA_FD_185860 | JGI IMG/M metagenome (GOLD analysis project Ga0209792, IMG submission 185860) | Wastewater treatment Type I Accumulibacter community from EBPR Bioreactor in Madison, WI, USA - Reactor 1_6/14/2005_ DNA (SPAdes)... | ecosystem: Engineered > Bioreactor > EBPR >...
GTTTTTCTTGCCGTTGTCACCCGGCTGCTCGCCGAACTGGTACTGCAGGTTGGCCTTGAAGCCGCCGATATTGGGCGTGCTGTAGACGATCTGGTTGCTCCAGCCCGTGTCCGAGGGAGTCGTGGCCTTCCAGCCCGTGCCGTTGAACAGCGGCACGTTCATGTGCAGGATCAGCGGCGAAAACGCGAACGAGTCACCCAGCGGATTGCCGATCACCGAGGGCAGGAAGTTGGGTGCCATCCAACGGCCCAGCAGCACGGAGCCGAAGTTGCCCGACAGGCTCACGTTAGCATCGCGTGAGAAGAAGGTGTCGCCCTTGAAGCGGCCTTGCGTGCCATCGTCCACCTGGATGAACGAGGTCAGCTGGAAGTTGGCCTTGAGCCCGCCGCCCAGATCTTCCGTGCCCTTGAAGCCAAACCACGAAGTGGTCATTCCGCCACTGTTGACGACCGATTTGCGCCCGGCATCGCCGGCCATCTTCATGGAGCCGACATATACGTCGGCCAGGCCGGTAAGCTGAACGGAACTCTGGGCGTAGCTGCCGGCGCAGCACAGCGCTGTCGCGGCCAGGGCAATGAGTTTCTTGGGCATATGTAGTCCTTTGGCGTCACCTATGGAATTTGTAATGTTGTATGCAATAACTGCACACATTGCGGATCATCCAGAAATTTTCTGTGTATGCATAGGTGACAAAGGGTTTTGCCGGGCTTTTTCGCATCATTCAAGCGACGCCTGTTGCGCCAGTGCCCATAAATAGAGTAGTGCCCCCGATTTGATTTCGCTCAAAGCAGACATGGCGTGCAGCCGGCACAGTGGTGTCATGTTCCCGATTCCTTCCTCCGACCAGTCCGCACAGATCGAGGTGGCCGCCGCGGGCGAGGTGCTGCGTCAGCGCCACCAACAACCTGCCTCGGTGCTTTATCTGGACAGCGGCCGCGTGCTACTGGGGGTGCGTGAGGACGGCGTGCTGCGTCACCAGCTGGGCGTGATAGAAGGCCCGTTCTGGCTGGATGCCGCAACGGCCCTGCTGGATCAGCCCTGCGCCGTGGACATGGTGGCCGATACGCGGGTGCAACTGCGCCGCATGCCGGTGGAGGATTTCAAGCGCAGCTTCGACGGACTTCCGCAAGCGGCGCAGGCCTTGCTGCGCGACATGGCCACGGGCTACTGCCAGCAGACCGAGCTTGCCGTGAGCCGCCTGGCACAGGACGCTGAGGCTCGTTGCGCGCAATGGCTGCTGCGCCATGCGCACAACGGCGAGGATGGCGGACTGCGCGTGACCCTGCACCAGCGCAAGCGCCTGATCGCGGCCCAGCTTGGCATTGCGCCAGAGACCCTGTCACGCGTGCTGCGTCACCTGCGCGAGCATGGCCTCATCGCGGGCACCGGCAACGTATTGAGCCTGCCGCAGCCGCGCGCGCTGCAGATGGTGGCGGGGTTCTAAACGCCAGTGCTCACCTGTTGATACGTAACAACGCGAATCAACACGGTGCAAATGGCAAATATTTGAATCAATTTGTAGTTATCTTGGTGCGCCTTGCTGGCGCGTCAGGGTTTTCCTGTGCGGCTCACAGGGTTCGACCCAGGGCTGACCCAGGGGGGGCTGCGTATATTGGACTGGACAGTTTTTGCCAGACCCATACGACATGCACCACGCCATCGCCTGTTTGACTGATGCTTCGTTTGCGGGGCGGCCATGACGCAGCCCGCGCATGAAGCCAGTCTTTGGGGGCTGGAGCCTGATGAGGCCCGTGGCGCGGGCTGGCTCCCCGGGCCTTTGGTGCGCAAGCTGCTGCTGGTTCCGGTGCTGGCGATTGCTCTGTCGGGCGCCCTGGCCGCCTGGTGGGTGTCATACACCATGGGCCAGGACGCGATGGATCGCATGGTGAGCCAGCAAAACGACGAGGTGGAGCTTGTTGCGCGCCTGCTGGCAAGCAAGATCGAACAGAGCCAGAAGGTGCTCGCCACCGTGGCCGACGGCATTACGCCCGAGATACTCGATTCCCCTGCCTGGCTCGAATGGCTGCTGCAGCAGGGCTTGCCGGCGGTGCGGTTCTTCGATGGGATACAGGTCGCGCGCAAGGACGGCACCTTGAGCGTGAACCTGCGCTACGGCAAGCTGGCCAAGGCTTCCGAACTCGATCCGGGCGAGCGCGACTATCTCGTGCGTACCCTGGTTGAGGGTAAACCCCTGGTCTCAGGCCTCATCGGCAGCTCTGGCGATGATGCGCGCGTGATGTTCACCATGCCGCTGCTGCGTGGCGAGGGGCGGGTGATAGGCGCCGTGTCCGGGGTGCTGCGTCTGCAGTCGCAGGGCCTGCTGCCGCATTCACTGGCGCTGCCCGCGCGCAATGAATCGCGCCTGATCGTGTTCACGCGTGATGGGGTGATCCTGTCGCACCCGAACCTGGAGCGGGTGCTCGGTCAGGTCAGCGACGAGCCGGGTTTGGCCGAGGTCTATGCCCGTTGGCGCAGTGCGGATCAGCCGCTTACGGTCGGTGCGGTGACGCAGCTGCAGGGAGACCATGTGGTTACCCTGGCCAAGGTGCCCATGCCCCGATGGGTTGTGGCCCGGGTGAGTGATGCGCGGGCCCTGCTGGAGCCTTTGCAGGGTGCACAGCACCGCACCTGGTGGCTGGTCGCTGGTGGTGCGGCCAGCGTCTGTCTGTTGACCGTGGCGGGCATGCTGTGGCTGGCCCGGCCGCTGGCCCTGCTGCGCCTGCGTGCCAAGGCCGTGCTTGAGGCGGACGAAGCGCAGCTGCCTGCACGCGTGCAGGCGCAGACCAGCGACGAGGAAGGCTGGCCGCAGTCCCGTGGTGAGGTCGACGATATGGTGCATGCATGCGTGCGGCTGCTGGAAGGCAGGCGCAGGCTGCAGCGCGGCTCCGAGACCCTGCTGCGCCAGTTGCAGGCCGTGCTTGACCATGTACCGCTGGGCATAGCGGTCACGCGTGCTGAACAGGTGGAGGTTGTGAGCCAGCAGGTCAGTCACCTGCTGGGCTACACCCCGCAGGAGCTGCAGGGGCGCAGCCTGATCGATCTGCTGGCTGTGCATGAGCAAGGGGTGAGTGGGGCACAGCCGGTGTATGACGCGTTTGCCGCGCATGGCGCATTCGATGGCGAGTTGCCCCTTCTGCGCAAGGATGGCGGCACGTTCTGGGCCCGGGTGCAGGGCCAGCTGGTGCAGCCGGGCGAGCCCGCGCGCGGTGTGGTCTGGACGCTGCAGGACGGTACGGCCGAGCGTGAGACGCGTGTGCAGCAGGACTGGGAGCGCACGCATGACGCACTGACCCATCTGCTAAACCATGCCGAGTTCGAGCGCCGCCTGGACGTGCTTCTGGCCGAGCGTGCGGAACGCGGCCAGGCGTCACCAGCGGGAGTGCAGGCAGGTCCGCAAGAGGGCGGTGGCGTGCTGCTGTTCATGGATCTCGATCATTTCACCGTCGTCAACGATCTGGCGGGCCGGGCCGTGGCCGACGACGTGCTGCGCCGCCTGGCAAGGCTGCTGGAGGCCGAGGTGCGCAATAGCGGCTGGGCGGCGCGTTTGGGCGGTGATGAGTTTGCCGTGCTGCTGCCGGGCAGCAACCTGGCGCGCGGCCAGGCGGTTGCCGAACGCCTGCGCGCCGCGGTGCAGGCCTGGGAGCCCGCCTACCAGGGCCGCAGCTTCACCCTGGGCCTGAGCATTGGCCTGGTGCCCCTGGTGCCTGGCCTGCGCAATGGCGCTGCCGTGCTGCATGCGGCCGACATGGCCTGCTACGAAGCACAGCGCGCGGGCCGCAACCGCGTACACCTGGGCGAGGCGCGCCTGCCGGCGTGATGCCCGGTGCTGCGTACAGCCGCCTGCGGGTTGTGGCGCCGGTTTCCGCGTAGCTCTTCTGGCAACTTCTCGGACAGGGTACTCGCCTACTATCAATAAGCTAGCTTCTGACGCATGTGGTGCGGGCGTTTCATGCTTGTTTGGCACAAAGCGGCTATTAGAAAAACTAGGAGACAATCGCGTCATGCATTTCTCACCCCACTCTGTCAGCGCCAGCGCCACCGCAACCGCGGGGGCTCCGCTGCGGCTGCAGTTGACGGGCATTACCAAGAGATACCCGGCCGTGGTGGCCAACGATGGCGTGTCGCTCACGGTGCAACCCGGCGAGGTGCACGCGGTGCTGGGCGAGAACGGTGCCGGCAAGTCCACGCTGATGAAGATCATCTACGGCGCCGTCAAGCCCGATTCCGGGCAGGTGCTGTTCGATGGCAGGCCCGTGCAGGTGAAGAACCCGCAGGAGGCGCGCCAGCTCGGCATTGCCATGGTGTTCCAGCATTTCAGCCTGTTCGACACGCTGACCGTGGCCGAGAACGTCTGGCTGGGCCAGGACAAGAGCGTGCCGCTGGCCGAGGTGGCACGGCGCATCAGCGCCACGGCCGCCGAGTACGGGCTGGACATTGACCCGCTGCGCCCGGTGCACACGCTCTCGGTGGGGGAGATGCAGCGCGTGGAGATCATCCGCGCGCTGCTCACTTCCCCGAAGCTCCTGATCCTGGACGAGCCCACCTCGGTGCTCACGCCGCAGGCGGTGGACAAGCTTTTCGTGGTGCTGCGCAAGCTCGCCAGCGAGGGTTGCTCCATTCTCTACATCAGCCACAAGCTGCACGAGATCCGCGCCCTGTGCACCGCATGTACGGTGATGCGCGGCGGCAGGGTGACGGGCGTGTGCGACCCGTCGCAGGAATCGAATGCCTCACTGTCGCGCCTGATGATTGGCGCCGAGCCGCCGCAGCTGGCGCACCGCGCGGGTAAGCCGGGCGACGTAGTGCTGCGCACGCAGGCCTTGAGCCTGCCCGCGGCCGATCCGTTCGGCGTGGCGCTCATTGCCATCGACCTGGCTGTGCGCGCCGGCGAGGTGGTGGGCATTGCCGGTATCTCGGGCAACGGGCAGAAGGAGCTGCTCTATGCGCTGTCGGGCGAAGACCTGCGCGCCGCGCCGGCCATGGTGCAGCTGGCGGGCAAGAACGCGGGACGCTTTGGGCCGCGCCGCCGGCGCAGCCTGGGCCTGCATTTTGTGCCCGAGGAGCGCCTGGGCCGCGGCGCCGTGCCCAGCATGAGCCTGGCGCACAACCTGCTGCTCACGCGCGGCAACGCCGTGGGCGCCGGTGGCTGGCTGCGCATGGGGCGGCTCGATGCGCAGGCGCGCGCCATCATCGAGCGCTTTCAGGTCAAGGCCGGCGGGCCGGGCGCTGCCGCCCAGTCCCTGTCGGGCGGCAATCTGCAGAAATTCATCGTCGGCCGCGAGATCGAGGCCGGGCCCAGGGTGCTCATCGTCTCCCAGCCCACCTGGGGCGTGGACGTCGGCGCTGCCGCGCAGATTCGCGGCGAAATACTGCAGCTGCGCGACCAGGGTTGTGCGGTGCTGGTGGTCAGTGAGGAGCTGGACGAATTGTTTGAAATCTGTGACCGGCTGCATGTGCTGGCCAAGGGGCGGCTGTCGCCCAGCGTGCCGCGCGCCGAGGCGACGGTGGCGCGCATAGGTGAATGGATGAGCGGGCTGTGGCACGCCGAGGTGCAGGCCCATCTGGCAGGCGATGCAGGCGGGGAGGGCGAGCATGTTCAAGCTTGAGGCGCGGCCCCAGGCCTCGCGCCTGTGGGCCTATGGCTCGCCGCTCCTGGCGCTGGCGATCACGGTGCTGATCGGCGTGGCGCTGTTCGCCGCCCTGGGCAAGGACCCGGTGCGCGCGCTGCAGGTGTTTTTCTGGGAGCCCATCAAGTCGCCCTACGCGCTGGGCGAGCTGGCGATGAAGGCCACGCCGCTGCTGCTGATCGCGCTCGGGCTGGCGGTGTGCTTTCGCTCCAACGTGTGGAACATCGGCGCCGAGGGGCAATTCGTCATTGGCGCCGTGGCCGCCGGCGGCATGGCCCTGCTGGCCGACAAGACCACGGGGCCGTGGATAGTGCCCGCCATTTTGCTCGCCGGCATGTTGGGCGGCATGGTGTGGGCGGGCATCACGGCGTTGTTGCGCGACCGCTTCAACGCCAATGAGATCCTGGTCAGCCTGATGCTGGTCTACGTGGCGATTCTGTTTCTGGGCTATCTGGTTTACGGGCCCTGGAAGGACCCGATGGGCTACAACTTCCCGCAGACGCGCATGTTCGAGCGCGTCACGCAGATGCCCAAGCTGTTTGCGGGCTCGCGCGTGACCATAGGTCTGCCGCTGGCACTTGCAGGCAGCGCGCTGCTGTGGGTGTTCCTGTTTCGCACGCGTGCGGGCTTTGCGCTGCAGGTGGGCGGGCTGACGCCCGCTGCGGCGCGCTATGCGGGGTTTTCCTCGCGTCGCGCTCTGTGGGCGGCGCTTCTGATATCGGGCGCCACGGCGGGGCTGGCGGGTGCGCTGGAGGTGGCGGGGCCGATCGGCCAGCTCACGCCCTATGTGCCGGCGGGCTACGGTTTCGCGGCCATCATCGTGGCCTTCGTGGGGCGGCTGCACCCGGTGGGCATGGTGTTCTCGGCGCTGCTCATGAGCATGTTCTACATCGGCGGCGAGCTGGCGCAATCGCGCCTGGGCCTGCCCAAGTCACTCACTGGGGTGTTCCAGGGCCTGCTGCTGTTCACGCTGCTGGCCTGCGACACGCTGATCGCCTACCGCGTGCGTTGGGTCGGATTGCCGGGAGGGCAGCGCTGATGGAATCGTATGCATTGCTGCTGGGCAGCACGCTGAGCGCCGGCACTGTGCTGGCGATCGCGGCGCTGGGCCTTCTGATCAACGAAAAGGCCGGCATCGTCAACCTGGGGGCCGAGGGCATGATGCTGTGCGCCGCCATCGCCGGCTTTGCCGCCGTGGTGCACACGGGCAGCTTTGCGCTGGGGCTGGTCGCGGGCATGGCTGCGGGGGCGCTGCTGGCGGCGCTGTTTGGCTGGCTGGTGATCTGGTTCAACACCAACCAGTACGCCACGGGGCTGGCGCTGTCTCTGTTCGGCGTGGGGTTTTCGGCCTTTGTTGGCATCAACTATGTGCAGGCCAAGCTGCCCGATACACCCAAGTTCTCCTGGCCGCTTTTGGGTGACCTGCCCCTGGTAGGGCCGGCGTTGTTCCGGCATCACCCGCTGGTGTACCTGACCATGCTGCTGGTGCTGCTCATGGTGTGGTTTCTGTATCGCACGCGGGCCGGGCTGGTGCTGCGCTCGGTGGGCGAATCGCCGCAGTCTGCCCACGCGTTGGGCTACCCGGTGCGCCGCATACGCCTTGCGGCAGTGATGGCGGGCGGCGCGCTGTGCGGGTTGGCCGGGGCCTATATCTCCACCGTCTACACACCGCTGTGGGTGGAGGGCATGGTGGCCGGCCGCGGCTGGATCGCGCTGGCGCTGACCACCTTTGCCACCTGGCGACCGGCGCGCGTGCTGCTGGGCGCCTACCTGTTTGGCGGCGTGACCATGCTGCAGTTTCACTTGCAGGCTTCGGGCGTGCATGTGGCCAGCCAGCTGCTGTCCATGCTGCCCTACCTGGCCACCATCGTGGTGCTGGCCCTGATCTCGCGCAACCCCATGTGGATCCGTGCCAATATGCCGGCCTCGCTGGGCAAACCCTTTTATCCCGGAAGCTGATTTTTCTCACTGTTGCCATGAACACCTTGAACAAACGCACCCTGCTCAAAACGGCGGCCCTGTCGGCCATCACCCTCGCAGTCCTGGCCGGCTGCGGCAAGAAGGAAGAGGCGGCACCCGCCGCAGCACCGGCGCCGGCCGCGGCGCCGGCTGCCGACAAGCTCAAGATCTCCTTCATGTACGTGAGCCCCATAGGCGATGGCGGCTGGACCTTCCAGCATGACCTGGGGCGCAAGGCCATCCAGGAAAAGTATGGCGACAAGGTTGAGACCTCGTTCGTCGAGAGCGTGCCCGAGAGCGCCGACGCCGAGCGCGTGCTGCGCGATATGGCGGGCCAGGGCAACAAGCTGATCTTTGCCACCAGCTTCGGCTACCAGGAGTTCGTGCAGAAGGCGGCCGCGGATCTGAAGGACGTGCGGTTCGAGCACGCCACCGGCTACAAGCAGGCCGACAACGTCGCCACCTACGACACCAAGACCTTTGAGGGCGCGTATCTGGCCGGCATCGTCGCCGGCGGCATGAGCAAGACCAAGACCGTGGGCATCGTGGCCTCGGTGCCCATCCCCGAGGTGGTGCGCAATATCAACAGCTTCGTGCTCGGGGCGCAGAGTGTCGACCCGGCCATCAAGGCCAAGGTGGTGTGGGTCAACGAATGGTTCAGCCCGCCCAAGGAGGCCGAGGCGGCCAACACGCTGATCAATGGCGGTGTCGACGTGATGTACCAGAACACCAACTCGCCCTCGGTGCTCAAGACCGCCGAGGAGCGCGGCGCCCGCGCCTTCGGCAAGGACGGCGACATGAGCGCCTTTGCGCCCAAGGCGCACCTGGGCTCGGCCGTGATCGACTGGACGCCCTACTACTCCAAGGTGGTGGACGACACGCTGGCCGGTAAATGGCAAAGTGGCGCCTTCTGGTGGGGCGTCAAGGAAGGCGCGATCGACCTGAAAAAGATCGCAGACGACGTGCCGCAGGACATCAAGGACAGGGTCGAGAAGGCCCGCTCGGGCCTGAAGGACGGCAGCTTCGCCGTCTGGACCGGCCCCATCAAGGACAACAGCGGCAAGGAACTGCTGGCCGCGGGCCAGGTGGCCGATCTGGGCTTCCTTACCAGTATCAACTTCTACGTCGCCGGCGTGGAAGGCAAGGTGCCGGGCACCGAGGGCAAGTGAGCGCGCTTTCTCCGTCCATTTTTCTGTCAATTTCTCCGTCAATCCATCGAAGGATCCACATGACTGATTTGCACAAGCGTTCCCTGTTCAAGCTGGCGGCACTGTCGGCCGTAGCCGCCACGGCCCTGTTGGGCTGCGGCAAGAAGGAGGAGCCGGCGCCGGCGGCGTCGACTGCCGCGCCCGCCGAGGCGCCGGCCGCCAAGCCCGCGCCGCTGCGCGTTGGCTTTGCCTATGTCGGCCCGGTGGGCGATGGTGGCTGGTCCTACGCCCATGACGAGGCGCGCAAGAAGCTGCAGGCCGAGTTTGGCGACCGTATCCAGACCAGCTATGTGGAAAGCGTGCCCGAGGGCCCTGACGCCGAACGCGTGCTGCGCGACATGATCGGCCAGGGCGACAAGCTGATCTTCGGCACCACCTTCGGCTACATGGACGTGATCCAGAAGCTCAGTGCCGAATTCCCTGACGTGAAGTTCGAGCACGCCACCGGCTACAAGACCAGCGCCAATGCGCGCACCTACGACAGCCGCACCTATGAGGGCGCGTATCTGGCGGGCATCATCGCCGGCGCCATGACCAAGACGAACACGCTGGGCGTGGTCGGCTCGGTGCCCATCCCCGAAGTGCTGCGCAACCTCAACAGCTTCACCCTGGGCGCGCAGAGCGTGAACCCCAAGATCAAGACCAAGGTGGTCTGGGTCAATGAATGGTTCAGCCCGCCGAAGGAAACCGAGGCCGCCACCAGCCTGATCAATGGCGGCGCCGACGTGCTGTTCCAGAACACCGACTCGCCCGCCGTGCTCAAGACCGCGCAGGAAAAGGGCAAGCGCGCCTTCGGTTGGGACAGCGACATGACCGCCTACGGCCCCAAGGCCCACCTGGCATCGGCCATCATCAACTGGCTGCCCTACTACACCAAGGCCACCAAGGATGTGCTCGACGGCACCTGGCAGACCGGCCAGAGCTGGTGGGGTGTGAAGGAAGGTGCGATCGACCTCGTGTCCATCGCCGATGACGTGCCCGCCGACATCAAGGCCAAGGTGGACGAGGCCAAGAAGGGCCTGCGCAACGGCAGCTTCGCGATCTGGAAGGGCCCCATCGTGGACAACACCGGCAAGACGGTGCTGGACAAGGACGCCGTGGCCGACGACAAATTCCTCACCGGCATCAACTTCTACGTCAACGGCGTGGAGGGGCAGGTGCCAGGCGGCGACAAGAAATAAGCTGCCGGCCCGGGCAGTCGTGAAGGCCACCGTTGCGGTGGCCTTTTTCTTGGGCGCGCGCGTATGCTTGCGCCACGCGCCGGCGCGGCCGGGCGCGCATCACAGATCAGGAGACTCTGCCCATGATGGAAGCCGCTCTCTGGCACCCCGTCGCCGCCGCGCAGGACGTGGCGCAAGCACCGCTGGCCGTGCGCCTGCTCGATCGTGACATCGTGCTCTGGCGCGATGCCGAAGGCTGCATGCAGGCCTTTGCCGACCAATGCCCGCACCGTGGCGCGCGCCTGTCGCTCGGGCGTGTGCACGATGGCCGGCTGGAATGCCCCTATCACGGCTGGCAGTTCGCCGCCAGCGGCCAGTGCGTGCATGTGCCCGCGCTGCCGCACATCACGCCGCCGCCCATGCATCGCGCTTGCCGCCATGCAGCGCAGGAAGCCTACGGCCTGGTCTGGGTGCGCCTGCAGGAGGGTGAGGCGCAGCTGCCTCTGTTTGCCGCCGAGGGCGACGAGCACCTGCGCAAGCTCAATTGTGGTCCCTATGACGTTGCGGCCAGCGCGCCGCGCATCGTCGAGAACTTTCTCGATATGGCGCATTTCGGCTTCGTGCACGAGGGCTGGCTGGGCGCGCGCGAGGCCGCCGCCATAGACCCCTACCAGGTGGAGCTGACCGCCACCGGCCTGCGCGCCACGGGCTGCAAGGCCTGGCAGCCGCAGTCCAACCTGCATTCCACGGCGCCAGCGCAGGTCGAGTATGAGTACGAGGTCAGCGCGCCCTATACGGCCGTGCTCACCAAGGTACCCGAGGCCGGCAGCACGGCCGTGCAGGGCTGGCGCGAATCGATTGCGCTCTTCATCTGTCCGGTCACGCCAGAGGCCAGCCGTGTGTGGTTCCGCCTGGCGGTGGCCGACTTCGATTCGCCCGAGGACAAACTGCGTGATTTTCAGCACACCATCTTCACCCAGGATCGGCCGGTGCTGGAGTCGCAGCGACCTAAGCGTCTGCCGCTGGACCTTCGGGCCGAGCTGCATGTGGTCTCCGACAGGGGATCGACGACCTACCGCCGCTATCTGAAGGACTGCGGCATCACCTTCGGAGTCTGCTGATGCGTTCGCTGCCGACCGTCACCCCCAAACGCCTGCCCGGCCTGCTGGCGGCCATGCCAAAGGCGGAGCTGCACATCCACATCGAAGGCTCGCTCGAACCCGAGATGATCTTTGCCCTGGCCCGGCGCAACGGTGCGGCTCTGTCCTATGACAGCGTGGAGGCGCTGCGCCGCGCCTATGCCTTCACCGACCTGCAGAGCTTTCTGGATATCTACTACGCCGGCGCCAGCGTGCTGCTGCATGAACAGGATTTTTACGACCTAGCCCTGGCCTATCTTGGGCAGGCAGCTATCGATAACGTAGTGCATGCGGAGATCTTCTTCGACCCGCAGACCCACACCGCGCGCGGCGTTGCCATGGAAACCGTGGTGCGCGGCCTGCACCGCGCCTGTGTCGATGCACGCGCCGAGCTGGGCATCTCGGCCACGCTCATCATGAGCTTTCTGCGCCACCTGAGCGAAGAGGATGCGTTTGCCACGCTGGAGCAGGCCATGCCGCTGCTGGGCCGCATCATCGGCGTGGGGCTGGATAGCAGCGAGCTCGGCCACCCGCCCGAGAAGTTCGCGCGCGTGTTCGCGCGCTGCCGCCAGCTGGGTCTGCATGTGGTGGCGCATGCCGGCGAGGAGGGGCCGCCGGCCTATATCTGGGGCGCGCTCGACGTGCTCAAGGCCGAGCGCATCGACCATGGCGTGCAGGCCGTGCACGATGCCGCGCTCATGCGTCGTCTGGCGGAGGAACGCATTCCGCTCACCGTATGCCCGCTGTCCAACCTGAAACTGCGCGTGTTTTCTGACCTGCGCCAGCACAACCTCCAGCAACTGCTCGATGCCGGCATCGTGGCCACGGTCAATTCCGACGACCCGGCCTACTTCGGCGGCTACATCAACGACAACTTCCGCCAGACCTTTGCAGCGCTGCCCGCACTCACGGTGCAGCACGCCTGGCAGCTCGCCAGCCACAGCTTCGAGGCCAGCTTTGCCCCCGAGGCGGACCGGCGCGCCTGGCAGCAGCGGCTTGACGAATGCTTCGAGCGCCACGCCGAAGGTGGCGGCTGAAGGCGAAAAGCGCCTAGAATTGCCGCCCGGCCTTGTCGCCGCCCGGCAATACCGCCGCCATGGGTTCCCTCGCCCCCATACATCAAAAAGGACTGCCATGACTTCTATTCAGGCACAGCCATCGCGCGTGCCGTTCTACCTCTCTCTCCTGGTGGCGTTTCATATCGCCATCGTCATCGCCAGCAACTACCTGGTGCAGTTGCCCATCAACCTGCTGGGCTTTCACAGCACCTGGGGGGCGTTCAGCTTTCCCTTCATCTTTCTGGCCACCGACCTCACTGTGCGGCTGATCGGCAAGGCACAGGCGCGCCGCGTC
>Ga0209792_1001301_pt1 | contig 12420 bp, 10 predicted proteins | sample EBPBio142005_DNA_FD_185860 | JGI IMG/M metagenome (GOLD analysis project Ga0209792, IMG submission 185860) | Wastewater treatment Type I Accumulibacter community from EBPR Bioreactor in Madison, WI, USA - Reactor 1_6/14/2005_ DNA (SPAdes)... | ecosystem: Engineered > Bioreactor > EBPR >...
TCCAAGGACGCCAGGGGCAAGGGCGTGCTGATCACCATGAACGACCAGATCCAGAGCGCGCGCGACACCAACAAGGACGTGAACATCGAGACCCGCGCCTTCCAGAGCCAGTGGGGCTCGCTGGGCATGGTGGTCGAGGGCAAGAACTACTGGTTCCGCGCCCCGGTCAAGCGCCACACCACGCAGTCCGAGTTCAACATCGACAACATCACCAGCCTGCCCTCGGTGGAGATCGTCTACTCCTACGGCAACGTGCAGCCCACCGCCGTGCAGGCCCTGGCCGCCGCCGGCGCCAAGGCCATCATCCACGCCGGCACGGGCAATGGCTCGGTCGCCAACCGCATGGTCGAGCCGCTGCGCCAGGTGCAGGCCCAGGGCGTGACCATCGTGCGCTCCTCGCGCGTGCCCTACGGCTTCGTGCTGCGCAACGCCGAGCAGCCCGACGACAAGTACGACTGGGTCGTGGCGCACGACATGCGCCCCGAGAAGGCACGCATCCTGACCATGCTGGCCCTGGCCAAGGGCGCCAATACCAAGGAACTGCAGCGCATGTTCTGGGAGTATTGAGACTCCCGGGCATATGTCGTGCCCTTTGCTCATGGTATTGATCAAGGTGTTCGCAGCCGGCCTGCTCGCCCTGTTTGGCGCCTGGTGATGGGCCGTGGCGCTGGCGCTGATCTGGGTGCTGCCTTGGCTGGCTGTTGTAATTTTGGCCTCCAGCGCTTGGTGGTATTGCGCTTGTAGCTCTTCTTTTTGATGTTGCTGGCCGGGATATGCGCCCGCCGGCGCACCTACCTTTCTTTGCTTCGTCAAAGAAAGGTAGGCCAAAGAAAGACGACCCTACTGTCCGTGTCCCTTCGCTTCGCTACGGGCAACCTGCAATGCTCGTGCGCAGCGATGGCCCGTATCGGGTTGTTCACCCCCTGTGGCTGCGCCTGGGGCGGGGTGCTTGCGTAGACTGATTTGCCGCAGTTGTCTGAACGAAGCGCGTAGCGCGCAGTGAGTTCTGCGGCACACCCCGCAAGCGCCCCGACACAGGTTTGCCCCGTAGCGCAGCGAAGGGGTCGCAGAGTTGGGGGCGTGTTCTTTGCCTCCTTTCTTGCACGAGCAAGAAAGGAGGTCACCCGCCGGGGCGAGTCCCGGCCAGCAAACATCAAGAAGAAGAGCTACTCACGCAATACCAGCAAGCCCTAGAGGCCAAAATTAATTGGAATCTGACCCCAATTAACGCCGGCGCTCCCGGCCGCCAGCGCAATACCAGCAAGCGCCAGCAGCTACCGTTTTAGAACTGCTTGATCTGGCAGCCCTGCCGCTGCAGCGCCTGGGCAAAGGCGTCCGACATCAGGTAGGCGAACTCCACCGGGCGCTGGCGACCTATGGCGTCACCCGGCACCTCGGCGGTGGCGGGGTGGCACATCAGCAGGCTGCCGTCACGCGCCTCCTCCAGCCAGGCCTGCATCAGCGCGCCGTACTCCCCGGGCGTGGCCGCGTCAAAGCCATACACGCCGCCAAAGCCCTGGTTCTGCAGCACGCCGGCACGGCGCAGCAGCCGTGTGGCGCTCCAGCCGCCCAGCAGGGCGATAACAAAGGCCTTGGGGTCGCGCCATAGCCGGCCGGCGGGCGCGGTGGAGCGCACCCAAGGCATGGCGCGGCCGGCGTAGCGCCGCTGCAGCTCGGCCAGCAAGGCGCGCCGCACGCCGGGCAGTTGGTGCACATGCTGGTGGCCGTCGATGAAGTCGGGCGCACTGCCGATGGCGTCCTCGAAGGCGTCAAGCTGGGCGCGCCAGGCGTCCTGCAGCGCGCTGGCGGGCAGACGCCGGGTGTAGGCCGCCGTCAGCACCTGGCCCAGGCTGTGCGCCGCGTGGGCGCCGCCATGGCCCTCGGTCAGGTTGAAGTGCAGGCCCAGCTGGATGCGCCCGCGCAGGGGCAATAGCTGCGGCGCGGCCTCGCGCCAGCGCGGGGCGGTGCTCATGCAGCTGGTGGCGGACAGGCGGCCGGCCTGGGCCAGCAGTACCACAGCCTCGTCCACCAGGGGGTGCAGCGCGTAGTCGTCGGCGCACAGGGTGATGCCGCGGGTGCCGGCGCTCATGCCTTGAAGGCCCAGAATTTGCTCAGGACAAAGGTGGCCACCGCCACCAGCAGCAGCACACCGGCCAGGCTCCACAGGTAATGCCAGTGCAACCAGTCAAGCGCCAGGGCATACAGCAGCTCGTTGCCCACGAAGGACAGGCAGGCCACGGCGAAGTAGCGCCCCACCACGGGCCAGCCGCGCGCGCCGGCGCTGGCAAAGGTGAGCAGCGCATGGCCGTTGTAGCTGACGATGAAGGCCGCCAGAAAGGCCAGCACATTGGCCACCAGCGGCGCCATCTGCGTGAGCTGCACCAGCAGCGCCACCACCGCCAGGTGCGTGGCGGCGGCGCAGCCCCCCACCAGCGCGAACTGCAGCGGCTGGGGCAGGCGCGTGAGCTGGCTGGCCAGGGCTTGCGCGCTCATGAGTCGCGCCAGGGGCTGTTGTCCTCGTCGCGCGCGACGAGGTAGGTGGGGCGGCGCTTGACCTCTTCGTAGATGCGGCCGATGTACTCGCCCAGGATGCCGATGGACATCAGCTGCACGCCCGAGAACAGCATGATGCCGGCGGCCAGCGTCGGCCAGCCCTGCAGGTCGGTGCCATGCAGGATGGTGTCCAGCGTGATCCAGGCGCCGTAGACCAGCGCCAGCAGGGCCACCAGGCTGCCGACGATGCTCCACACGCGCAGCGGCAGCGTGGTGAAGGATGTCAGCCCCAGCAGCGCCAGCGAGCCCAGGCGGCGCATGCTGAAGCTGGTCTGCCCGCCCGCGCGGTCGTGCGGCACGAAGGGCAGGGCCGCGGCCTTGAAGCCCACCCAGGCGTACAGGCCCTTCATGAAGCGGTTGCGCTCGGGCAGGGCGTTCAGGGCGTCGGCCACGCGCCTGTCCATCCAGCGGAAGTCGCCCGCGTTGGGCGGCACCTTGACCTGCTTGCCGGTGTTGATCAGGCGGTAGAACAGGCCGGTGCCGACGCGCTTGGTGCCGCTCTCAAAGCCGCGGTCGGCAATCACGCCATAGACCATGTCGTAGCCGGCCAGCCACAGCGCGTGCATCTCGGGCAGCAGCTCCAGGGGATGCTGGAAATCGGCATCTATCAGCAGCACGGCGCTGCCGCGCGCGTGCGCCAGGCCGGCCGTGAGCGCCGCCTCCTTGCCGAAGTTGCGCGACAGGGCCAGGTAGCGCACCGGCAGATCCTGCGCCAGGCGCAGCGCCACGGCGTGGGTGGCGTCGCGGCTGCCGTCGTTGACGATGATGATTTCAAACTCGGGCGTGAGCCGGCCCGCCGCCTGCGCCAGGGCGCGCACAAAGTCTTCGAGGTTGGCCTCCTCGTTGTGCGCCGGCACCACGCAGCTCAGGCGCAGCGGCGCACGCGGCAGTTGCGCGGGCGGCGCGGCCGGGGCGTAGTCGGCGTGGTAGTCCGCATTCGGCGTGACGCGGTAGGGGGCGGGCGTTTCGGTCATGGTGTCGATTGTCTGTTCAGCGTGCAGGGGCTGCATCCACGTCATACACCGCATAGGCCCAGGCCTGCGGGCGCGGAAAGCGCCAGCCGCCGCGCTGCACCTGCAGCCGCTGCGCCTGCACCGGCTGGCCGCGCGCGGCCAGCCAGTCCTCGGCCTGGCGCTGGCAGTCGGTAGGCGTCTGCGGGTCGGCCAGCGGCCCCAGCGGGCACAGCAGCAGGCCGTTGCGCCGCTGCCAGCCGGCCAGGGCCGACAGGCGCGCCAGTTCGGTGTCTGGCAGGCCGGGCACGGTCAGCAGGCCGGGCTGGGCGTAGAAGGCCAGCATGGCGTTCTCGGCCCAGGCGCCGCCCACCCATTGCAGGCGCTGGCCGGGGTGGCGCCGCTGCCAGTCATCGACGATGGCGCGCGCGGCCTCCGGCGTGGGCCGGTAATAGCCCTGGTCGCCGCGCAGGGCGCTGACCATGGCGGCCACCACGCCCAGCAGCAGCACCAGCGCGAGCACCGGCCACCAGGCCCGGCCCAGGCGCTGCAGCGTCCCCTCGGCCGCCGCCGGCGCCAACAGCTGCAGGTTGCGCAGCCACAGCAGCGCAAACGCGTAGCCAATGGGTATCGCCCAAGGGGTGGACAGCTCCACCACGCCGGCCGCGCCAAAGGCCAGGGTCAGCGCCCAGGGCATGCAGGCCAGCCAGAACAGCAGGTCGTCCCAGCCGCGCGGCAGCCAGCTGCGCAGCAGCAGGCGTGCGGCCGTGCGGCCCCAGGGCGCGCCATCATGGCGCGCCTGCACCCGCGCCCAGACCAGGCACAGCGCCAGCCAGGCGGGCAGCCAGTAAAAGAGCGGCGCCAGCGCAAAGCGCGCCACATAGGGCCAAGAGGTGCCGCCGCCGCCCTGGTCCATGGCATAGCCCAGCGGCGCCCAGTCGTGCGCCGCCACCCAGGCCAGGTGCGGCGCCAGCGCCAGGCCAAAGACCGCCAGCGCCAGGTAGGGCCTGGGCGTGGTCAGCCAGCGCCGGCCGTCGGCGTGCAGCAGCGTGGGTAGCAGAAAACCGGCCAGGAACACGCCGCTGTAGTACTTGCTCAGCATGGCCGCCGCGGCCACCAGGCCCAGCCAGGCGCTGTACCAGGCACCGCGCAGGCCGCGCTCCTGCCAGCTGGCCAGGAGCAGGGCCGCGGCCCAGGGCCAGAGCGACAAGAGCTGGCTGTTGGCGTTGAACTTGCCCGCCAGGTTGGTGTAGGGCAGGCTCCACAAGAGCAGCAGCGCACCCCAGGGCGCCAGCTGCCCCAGCCGCAGGCGCCGCCCCAGCGCCCACACGCCCAAGAGGCCGACGAACACGTTGGCGTAGGACAGCAGTCGGTAGGCCCAGTCGGCCTGCGGCAGCACGGCAAACCACAGCCCCACCACCCAGGCAAAGAACGGCGGGTGCTTGTGCGTGCCCCAGCGCAGCGGCTGCGCCCAGGCGTAGTTCTCCAGCATGTCGTGGTAGCCGTCGAGGTTGGCATTGGAAAACCAGGACACGCCGGCCCAGGCCAGGCAGGCGGCCACAAGCCACCACAGGGTACGGCGCGCATGCGGCGCCGCGCGGACGAACGGATCGACAAGAGTGGACATGGAACTTAAGTGAGCAGCGCCACGGCCGCAGAAAAACTCAGGAAGGCCAGCGCCGTGCTCACCAGGATGATGCGCGCCACGCGCCCGCCATGGGCGCCAAAGCGCTCCACCAGCAGGGCCACGTTGCTGGCGCTGGGCAGGGCCGCCAGTAGCACCATGACGGACAGGGTGAAATCGGAGATGTCGGCCCCCAGCCCCATGGCGGCGCGCCCCACGGCCCACACCAAGAACGGGTGCAGCACCAGCTTGGCCAGCGCGATCGGCACATACTGCCCGGGCGGCACATGCTCATGCTGGTTCAGCTGCGAGCGCGCCAGCACCGCGCCAATGGTGAACAGCGCCACCGGCGAGGCCGCGTCGGCCAGCATGGCCACCGTCTTGTCCAGCGGGCCCGGCAGCTGCCACTGCAGGGCCGAGGCCAGGCCGCCCAGGGCAATCGACCAGGGCATGGGGTTCACCGCCATGCCGCGCGCCGCGTTGCGCAACGCCACCGCCATGCCGTGCGCGCCCGCGCCCTCCAGGCGCGACAGCGCGATGCAGGCCGAGCTGGTGATGACCAGATCCACCGTCAGCACCACGATCACCGTGCCGGCGCTGGCCTGGCCCATCAGCGCAATCAAGAGCGGCAGGCCCATGAAGCCGGTGTTGGGAAAGGCCGCCACCAGAGCGCCAAAGGCCGCGTCGTTCCAGCCGATGGCGCCGCGCCGGGTCAGCAGCACCGTGCCGGCCACCATCAGCGCCGCGCACAGCAGGTAGACCCCGGCCACGTCGGCATCGAGCAGCTGCGCGATCGGCGTGCCGGCGCCAAAGCGGTACAGCATGCAGGGGAGGGCAAAGTACAGCACGAAGCCGTTCAGCCCGCCGATGGCGGCAATCGGCAAGGCCCCGGCGCGCGTGGCCAGATAGCCGCACAGCACCAGGGCAAAGAAGGGGAAGGTAACCAGCAGTACGGACAGCACGGGCGGTATTCTCGCCTGCGCAACCAGCAACGGCCGCAAAGCGCCGGGCTTCGGCTACCATGGCTCGCCGCCCGCCCGCAGGAGACAAAGACGATGCTGACCATCCTCGCCTACACCATGATCGTGGTCTTCATGGCGCTGATCATGACCAAGCGCCTGTCTGCCATGGTGGCACTGATCCTGGTGCCCATCGTGTTCGGCCTGATCGGCGGCTTCGGCATGGGGCTGGGGCCGATGATGCTCGACGGCATCAAGAAGCTCGCGCCCACGGGGGTGATGCTGATGTTCGCCATCCTCTACTTCGGCATCATGATTGATGCGGGCCTGTTCGACCCGGTGGTGAAACTGGTGCTGCGCCTGGTGGGCGGCAGCCCGACGAAGATCGTGGTGGGCACCTTTTTGCTGGCAGCGGGCGTCTCGCTCGACGGCGACGGCTCCACCACCTACATGATCACCTGCGCCGCCATGCTGCCGCTCTACCAGCGGCTGGGCATGAACCGGCTGGTGCTGGCCTGCGTGGTGATGATGGCCGGCCAGCTGATGAACATCCTGCCCTGGGGCGGGCCCACGGCACGGGCGGTGAGCGCGCTGGGCGTGGAGATGGGCCAGGTCTTCGTTCCCATGATCGCGCCCATGGTGGTCACCGGCGCATGGTGCACCTTTGTGGCCTTCATCCTCGGGCGGCGCGAGGCGCGGCGCCTGGGCGCCATCCGCCTGGACGACACGCAGGGCAGCAGCCAGTCCATCGCTGAAGTGACGGGCGGCGACCCCACGCTCGCCCGACCCCGGCTGCTGTGGGTCAACGCGGTGCTCACGCTGGCGCTGATGGTGCTGCTGGTGATGGACATGTTCCCGCTGCAGGTGCTGTTCATGGTGGCCTCGGCCATCGGCCTGATGATCAACTACCCCCGGCTGCAGCAGCAGAAGGAGCGGCTGGAGGCCCACGCGGTGAACATCGTGCCCGTGGTGTCGTTGATCTTCGCGGCCGGCATCTTCGTGGGCATCCTCTCCGGCACGAAGATGGTGGACGCCATCGCCACCAGCGTGATCGCCATGGTGCCCGACTGGATGGGCCCCTACATGGCGGTGGTGACGGCGGTGCTGAGCATCCCGTTCACCTTCTTCATCTCCAACGACGCGTTCTATTTCGGCATCCTGCCCATCCTGGCCAAGACGGCGGCCGTCTATGGCATAGGCGCGACCGAGATCGCGCGCGCTTCGCTCGTGGGCCAGCAGGTGCACCTGCTCAGCCCGCTCGTGGCCTCGACCTACCTGCTGGTGGGGCTGGCCAAGGTGGAGTTCGGCGACCACCAGCGCTTCACGCTGCTATGGGCGCTGTCCGCCGCCTTCGTGATGCTGGCGGCCATGCTGGTGCTGGGCGTCATTCCATTGGTAGGGAGCACCGCATGAACCGTGACATTCAAACCCTCCTGTACGCAACCGACCTCGGCGAAGGCTGCGAGACCGCGCTGGCCTACGCCATCGGCCTGGCCGAGCGCATGGGCGCCCGTCTGCAGGTGCTCACGGTGATACGCGACGAGCGCCAGCGCTCGCTGGTGGACATTGACTCGCACGTGCCTCAGCAGGCGCTGGACGCCTACCACGACCGCCGCGCCATGCGCACGCTGGCGCACATCGAAGCGCAGATCACCGACTCCTACGCCGCCAGCGGCGCCGCTGGACCACAACGCATCGTCACCGAGATGATCGTGCGCGAGGGCGATGACGTGCCCCAGGCGATCCTGGATGCTGCCGACCGGGGAGGCGCCGACCTGATCGTGATGGCCTCGCGCGGCAAGGGCCTGCTCACGGGACTGCTGTTCGGCTCGGCCACGCAGGAGGTGCTGCGCCGCACGCGCACGCCGCTGCTGCTGGTGCCCGTGAGGGAATGATGCAGCGCCCGGCACCGCAACTTTCACGCCGCACCGCACTGGGCCGGCTGAGCGCCCTGGGCTGCCTTGCGGCGGCGCCCGCGCTGGCGCAGTCCGATGACGAACTGCTCGGCTATGCCCCGCGCGCCCGCCCCCCCGAGGGCTACCCGGCAGCCTACGCCGTCACGGTGCGCGCGGCCGAGGACGAGGGGCAGTTGAGCATTCACTCCACCACCGACGAACGCGTGGCCATGCCACTGGTGGCGGACTTCCGGCGTCTTTACCCGCGCATTGCCGTCACCTACGAAGACCTGGGCAGCACCGAGCTGTACCACCGCTTCATCGCTGAGAACCAGCTCGGCCGTGAGGCCGCCGACGTGCTCTGGAGCTCGGCCATGGATCACATGGTGGCGCTGGCCACCGCCGGCCACGCCCTGGCATACGCCTCGCCCGAGCAGGCACACCTGCCGGCCTGGGCGCAGTGGCAGGATCGCCTGTGGGCCACCACCTACGAGCCCGTGGTGTTCGCGCACCACAAGCCCTCGCTACCCAAGGGCGACGCGCCGCGCAGCCACGCCGCGCTGGCTGGCTGGCTGGCCCGGGCGCAGGGCAGCGCGGTGAGCTACGACATTCAAAAGTCCGGCCTGGGCTACTTCCTGGCCGCACAAGACGCCGCCGCCAGCGAAGGCGTCTTCTGGGCCACCGCCCAGGCCCTGGGCGCGGGCCACGCCCGCCTGCTGCTGACCACCGACGCCATGGTGCGCCGGATTGCCGACGGCCGCGCCCGCTTCGGGTTGAACCTGCTGGGCGCCTATACCGTCGCTCAGGCGCGCCAGCGGCCCACGCTGGGCGTGATCTTCCCCGAGGACTACACGCTGGTCACCTCGCGCGTGCTGCTCATCAACAACCGCACCGCGCACCCCAATGCGGCGCGGCTGTGGCTGGACTACCTGCTGTCGCGGCGCGGGCAGACGGTGATGGCCACCACCGCGCGCCTGTATGCCCTGCGCGAAGACGTCCAGGGCGAGACCACCGGCGCCGCGCTGCGCCAGTTACTGGGCGACCGCGCGCGCCCCGTGGCCCTGGGCCCGGCGCTGTCGGCGCCACTGGCCAACGCCGCCTACGGCGATTTCATCGCGCGCTGGCGGGCGGCGCTGGGTTACACGAAGGGGTAGGCCGGTATCATCGGCGCCCCGTTCGCGCTTTCACGCGCTCCTGTTTGCTCTTCATGTCCGGACTCAACCTCGCCCAACTCCAGGCCGTGCACTACACCGACGGCCCCTGCCTGGTGCTGGCCGGCGCGGGCTCGGGCAAGACGCGCGTCATCACGCACAAGATCGCGCACCTGATCGAGAAGGGCCTGGCGCCGCGGCGCATTGCCGCCATCACCTTCACCAACAAGGCCGCCGCCGAGATGCGCGAGCGCGCCGCCGGGCTGATAGGCCGCGCCGCCAAGGAGGTGCTGGTCTGCACCTTCCACGCCCTGGGCGTGCGCATGGTGCGCGAGGACGGCCATATGCTGGGGCTCAAGCCCAGCTTCAGCATCCTGGATCAGGACGACGTGACCAGCATCCTGAAGGACTGCGCCGGCGGCACCACCGACCTGGCCACGGCGCGCCAGTGGCAGTGGACGATCAGCAACTGGAAGAACCAGGGCTGGGACGCGCGCCGCGCGCTGGCCATGGCCGGCGACGACCATGAGCGCTCCATCGCCCTGATCATGCAGCGCTACGAGGAGCGACTCACTGCATACCAAAGCGTGGACTTCGACGACCTGATCGGCATGCCCATGCGGCTATTGAAGGGCCACCCCGAGGTGCGCGAGAAATGGCAGCGCCTGCTGGGCCATGTGCTGGTCGATGAATACCAGGACACCAACGCCACGCAGTACGAGCTGCTGAAATTCCTGGTGGGCGAACGCGCGCGCTTCACCGCCGTGGGCGACGACGACCAGAGCATCTACGGCTGGCGCGGCGCCACGCTGGACAATTTGAAGAAGCTGCCGCAGGACTTTCCGCAGCTCAAGGTCATCAAGCTGGAGCAGAACTACCGCTCCACCTCGGCCATCCTGCGCGCGGCCAACAACGTCATCGGCCCGAATCCCAAGCTGTTCCCCAAGACGCTTTTCAGCGAACTGGGCGAGGGCGAGCCGGTACGCGTGGTGCCCTGCGACAACGAGGAGCACGAGGCCGAGCGCGCCGTGGCCCGCATCCAATCGCTGCGCGCCGCCGCCAACCCGCCGCCGGCCTGGAAGAACTTCGCCATCCTGTACCGCGCCAACCACCAGGCCAAGCCGTTCGAGAAGGCGCTGCGCAAGGCCAACATCCCCTACAAGGTCTCGGGCGGCACGTCGTTCTTTGACCGCGCCGAGATCCGCGACCTGTGCGCATGGTTCCGCCTGTGGATCAACAACGACGACGACCCGGCCTTTCTGCGCGCCATCACCGCGCCTAAGCGCGGCGTGGGCCACACCACGCTGGGCGCCCTGGGCGAATTCGCCACGCAGCACAAGCAAAGCATGTTCGGCGCGCTGTTCAACGCCATGCTGCCGGCCGTGGTGCCGAAACGCGGGCTAGAGGGGCTGATGGAGTTCGGCCGCCAGATCAACGAGCTGGAGCACCGCGCGCGCCACACGCACGGCGCGGAAGACGCGCGCGCCTTCCTCACCGACTGGCTCAAGGACATAGCCTACGAGCAGCATCTGTACGACGGCGAGGACAGCGAGAAGGTGGCCGCCGCGCGCTGGAGCAATGTGCTGGAGTTCTGTGACTGGATGGCCCAGCGCGCCGGCGGGCAGATCGACGATGCCGCCGGCACCACGGTGGCACCGACAAAAAACCTGCTGGAGGTGGCGCAGACCATCGCCCTGCTCTCGACCATTTCCGAGCGCGAACAGGAGCAGGACATGGTGGTGCTGTCCACCCTGCACGCCAGCAAGGGGCTGGAATGGCCGCATGTGATGCTGGTCGGCGTGACCGAGGGCATGCTGCCCTTCAAGCTCGACGATGACGACGGCCGGCAGCAAAAGGTCAGCGACGACATCGCCGCGCGCCTGCAGGAAGAGCGCCGCCTGATGTACGTGGGCATCACCCGCGCCCAGCGCAGCCTGGCCGTGAGCTGGACCAAGAAGCGCAAGAAGGGCCGCGAGATGGTGGCCTGCCAGCCGAGCCGCTTCATCGCCGAGATGAAGCTGGACGCCGCCACCACGCGCGAAGACCCGCGCGAGAAGCTGCGCCAGCTGCGCGCCGAATTCGCCGCCAAGGCCCAGGCCGCCCCCAACGCCACTCCCTGAATCATGCGAGTAACTATATTTTTAATAGCTGTCAGCGCTTGTCTGATAAGCGCTTGTGCCCAAAACCATTCAAAAACCACACGCCCCGCCTGCCCCCAGGCCGCGCAGATGGAGCAGCCCGAGCTCATCGGCCGCTGGCAGGCCGACATGCCGGGCCTGGCCGGCCCCATCGTGTTGGAGCTGGCGCCCCACCCCGAATGGGACGGCACCGTCAAGGGCCGCATCCTGCGCCCCGGGTTTAGCGCCATCGTGGTGGGCGACGTACACCAGGGCCAGCTGACCATGGAAGAGTCGCACGACGGCAGGAAGGTCACCGGCAACTGGAGCGGCGAGGTGGTCGAAGGCAGCTGCGCGCGTGAGATCCGCGGCGAATGGGCGGACGAGGCCGACCGGCCGTTCGCCTTCACATTGCGCAAGCTGCCATGACGCGCGCCGCTCTTGCCACCCTGATAGGCGCCGCCCTGCCGCTGATGGCCCAGGCGCAAGCCCCCGTGGCCGGCGATGCCGGCTGGCGCCAATGTTCCGCCCTGGCCGATGGCCAGGCGCGCCTGGCCTGCTTTGACCAGTGGGCGGGCCACCAGGCCTGGGCCGCGCCCGCGGCATCGGCCAGCGCCCAGCCGGCGGAAGACGCGGCGACCGCGCCAGCCGCGCCAACCACGCCGCTGGCGGGCCGCCAGCCCCCCGCCGTGGCCGATGACACCCCTGGCGACGGCTGCCGTGGCACCGAATACACCACCCTGTCGCGCTTCTGGGAGCTGGAGGCCGGCACCGACTGCGGCGCGCTGCGCTTTCGCGGCTACCGGCCCATGAGCGTGTCCATCGTCGGCTCGGACAGCGTGAACCAGCAGCCGACATCCGCCAGCGCGGACCACAGCGCCAGCAAGCCCGTGGACTACCGCAAAACCGAGATGCGCCTGCAGCTGTCGGTGCGCACCAAGCTCGCCAAGGGGCTGCTCACGCAGGGCAACTCACAGCTGCGCGACTCGCTGTGGTTTGGCTACAGCCAGCAGTCGTACTGGCAGCTCTTCAGCCCCGGCATCTCGCGGCCGTTTCGCACCACCGACCACGAGCCCGAGATCCTCTACGTCTACCCCACCGATGCGCAGCTGCCCTGGGGCTGGCGCTGGCGCTACAGCGGCATAGGCCTGGTGCACCAGTCCAACGGCCA
>Ga0209792_1001302_pt1 | contig 12415 bp, 11 predicted proteins | sample EBPBio142005_DNA_FD_185860 | JGI IMG/M metagenome (GOLD analysis project Ga0209792, IMG submission 185860) | Wastewater treatment Type I Accumulibacter community from EBPR Bioreactor in Madison, WI, USA - Reactor 1_6/14/2005_ DNA (SPAdes)... | ecosystem: Engineered > Bioreactor > EBPR >...
CCCGATCGCCACGTCACCCAAGGGCACGCGCATCTCGATCCCCTGCCCGGTCGCGTCGCGGTGCCGAAGCCCCGCGAGCAAAGCAAAGGCGCAATAGGCCCCGGTAATGAAATCCCACGCCGGAAGGATCTGGTTGACCGGCGGCGCACTGGCCGGATCCCATTCCTCCGGTCCGCACATCAAGGGATAGCCCGAAGCGGCATTGACGGTGAAGTCCATTGCCTGACGGCCATCGTGCCAGCCCATGATCCGCACCGAGACCAGATCTGGCCGCCCTTGTGCCAGCCTGTCATGCGCCAGAAAGCTATTCACCGGCAGGTTGGTGATCAGCTGCCCGGTTTGGCGCACCAGTTCCGCCAATAACTCGCGGCCTTCATCACATTGCAGGTCGAGTGCGACCGACTTTTTGGCGCGGTTGAGGTTCTCCCATGAAAGCGACCGTCCCTCGGCCGTCATCATGTAACGATCATAGTCAAGCCCGCCGGCTTTGTGATCCACCCGAACCACATCCGCGCCAAACTGCGCGCAGTAGAGGCCCGCGGTCGGTGAGGCAACGAACGAGGATACCTCGATAATCTTCAGCCCGGACAGGATGTCATACATGGCTTACCAGACCGCTCCTTCGCGCTGAAACTCGCGCAGCAGATGCTTGGCGATCTGCAACTGCATGATCTGGCTGGTGCCTTCGTAGATCCGCAAGATCCGCGCATCGCGGAAAAAGCGTTCCGCCGGATATTCGGCAAGATAGCCGGCCCCGCCGTAGATCTGGACGCAGCGATCAACCACCCGCCCGCAGGTTTCCGAAGCGAACAGTTTGGCAGCCGCAGCCTTGCGCAGGATATTCTCGCCCCGGTCAGCCCGGGCACAGGCGTCAGCGATCATGCATTCAGCGGCATAAAGTTCCGCCTCGCTGTCCGCCAGCATGGCCTGGATCAGCTGGAAATTCGCAATCGGCTCGCCAAAGGCCTTGCGTTCGGTGGCGTAGCGGATCGCAGTATCGAGGGCGCGGCGCCCCATCCCCACGCTCATGCCCGCTACCGAGAGTCGCCCGTTATCAAGGCTCTGCATTGCGATCTGAAAGCCACGGCCTTCCTCCCCGCCGACCAGTGCGGAACCGGGAATGTGCACATCTTCCATGATGACGTCGGCAATGTGCGCGCCTGACTGGCCCATCTTCTTGTCGGGCTTGCCGATGGTAATGCCAGGCGTTGCCATGTCGACAATGAAAGCAGACACGTGGGCGTTCTTGGGCAACGCTTCCTTGCTGGTGCGGGCCATGATCAGCCCGATTTTCGCATTGGGACTGTTGGTGATGTAACGCTTGGTACCGTTGAGTTTGTAGCCGTTGCCGTCGCGTGCTGCGCTCGTTTGCATCGCCGCGCTGTCGGAACCCGAACCAGGTTCGGTCAGACCGAAGCAGGCAATTTCACCGCTGGCGATGCGCGGCAGCCATTCGGCCTTCTGTTCGGGTGTGCCGAAGTTCTTTATCGCCGACCCGGTCATGCCGATGTTGATCGAAATGGTCGAGCGGTAGGCGGGCGAGGCATAGCTCAGCTGCTTTACCGTCTCGATATACTGGCTGATATTCATACCCGCGCCACCGAACTCTTCCGGGATGGTAATCCCGAACAGTCCCATGTCGCGCATTTCCTGCAGGATATCGGCGGGGATCGCGTCCGCGGCGATCACCTCTTCCTCAGCCGGTATCAGCCGGTCACGGACATAACGGCGCAGTTGTTCGATGAACTGGGCGAAGACTTCGGAATCCATGCCGGGATTCATGGTCGGATGCTCCTCAGATCGGATCGTAAGGGAAGACGTGCGCCGAAACCTCGTCGCTGCGGGCCATGCTGGGTTTGAACGCCGGGATCAGTTCATCCGCGATCGCTTCCGGGGTCCAACCTTCGATCTTGGTCATCGATCGCACCGGTCGCGGCTTGTTGTAGAGCACGATCTCGTTCTTGCGGACGGAGAATATCTGGTTCGATACGCCCACTGCGGCATCGGAAGCCAGATAGACAACCAGCGGCGCGATCTTGTCCGCACTCATCGTCTTCAATCGCTCCACCCGCTCCTTCTGTTCGGGCGTTTCAGCCGGAATCGAGGCTGTCATGCGGCTCCACGCAAAGGGTGCAATGCAGTTCGAGCGGACCCCGGCCCGGGCCATATCAAGCGCGATCGATTGCGACAGCCCGACGATGCCAAGCTTGGCGGCAGAATAATTCGCCTGGCCAATATTGCCGATCAGACCCGAGGTGCTGGTGAAGTGAATGAAGCTGCCGCTCTGCTGTTCACGGAAATACGGAGTCGCGGCCTTGGAAACATAGAAGGCACCATTGAGATGCACGTCGATTACCGCGCGCCAATCTTCATGGCTCATCTTGTGCCAGATCGCATCCCGCAGAATTCCGGCATTGTTGACTACCGCATCGATCCGGCCGAACCGTTGCACCGCGTCCTCAATGATCGATTGCGCGCCCGCCGGATCGGCGACCGAAGCCAGATTGGCCCAGGCCTTGCCGCCCGCTGCGACAATATCAGCGACCGTCTGTTCAGCCGGGCCAGCTTCTCCCCCTTCACCGCCGCCGCCGACACCTGGATCATTGACGACAACCGCTGCACCATGTCTTGCGCACAGCAGCGCAATCTCGCGGCCAACGCCGCGCCCGGCGCCCGTCACGGCCACAACCTTGCCTTCAAGCATACCCATGGCCTCGGCGAATCCTCCGTTTTTTAATCGATCGCTTAATCCCTTAGGGAGGCTGCCGCCAAAATCAACCGCCAGGCTTTCCCGCGCCCTTTTCGGTGGATGCACCGGCAGGTCTGGCAGCCTCGCCAGCGTCGGTTGCCGCCGGGGGCACAGCGACGGCATCAGCGGGCAAGCGCTGTTGCTCAACCATCTCGGCGGCGTCATCAAGGGCGTCCGCTTCGCCGCGGGTTACACCGCCGGCTTCGCGGGTATCGTCGCCGCAAGCAGCAAGCAGCAGCACCGTGGCAAGGATCGGAATCATCGAAATCTTACGCATCGCCGCACCATAGCGTGCGCTTCAGAAAGCGGAAGCGGGCGCGGTATTGCCCCGCGCCCGCTTCACCGATCGGCCGGGAAGGCCGGATCAGGGCTTGGCGGCGCCTGCGGCGTCAGTTGCAGCCGCCTCGGCACCCGGGGCAGCCGAAGCATCGGCGACCGGCGTTGCCGCCACATCACCCACCGCTTCTTCCGCCGGCAGTTCAACGCTGTCTGCCTCGGCCTGCTCCTTGGCGGATTCAGAGCTGCCACATGCGGCCAGCGCCAGGGCAACCGTCGATGCAAACGCCAGGGTAAAAATCTTCTTCATGCAATCAACCTTTCCGGATCGCGGCCCGGCGGCGAAAGTGCCGCTAATGGGGGTGTTCTAGCCGCGTCGGATTTGGCTGCCAACCTTCATCGCGCAATTTTCGTTCTTGGCGGTTGATCGGATATAAAGATTTCTTTATATGATATGGCGATGCGGATCGAACCCACCTTGCGCGCCCTGGCTGACCCAACCCGGCTCAGGATCATGCGGTTGCTGGCAGCGATGGAGCTGGCGGTGGGGGAACTGGCGCAAGTGCTGGGGCAAAGCCAGCCACGCGTTTCGCGCCACATCCGGATCCTTTGCGATGCTGGCTTGGCCGAACGCCACAAGGAGGGATCGTGGGTGTTCCTCCGCAGCGCGATCGGGGAAGGCCGCGCTCCGCCGCTTGGTTCGGCGGCCGCGCGGCTGCTCGCCACCGCTGAGGAAGGCGACCCGCAGTTCGCCGCCCGCTGCGCGGAGGACCGTCGGCATCTTGCGGCAATCCGCGCTGCGCGCGAAAACGCGGCCCAAACCTACTTCGCTCGCCATGCCGACGAATGGGACAAGCTGCGCGGGCTGCACAGCCCGGATGCCCCGGTCGAAGCGGCCCTGCTCAAGGTTCTGGGCGGAAATGATCTTGGCAGCCTGCTGGATATCGGCACCGGAACCGGGCGGATTGCAGAACTGCTTGCCCCTCACGCCGGGCGCGTCACCGGTTTTGACAAAAGCCCGGAAATGCTCCGTCTCGCGCGCACCCGACTGCAGGATTTCCCGGCGGCGCGGCTGGCGTTGGTTCAGGGCGACTTTACCGACCTGCCTTTTGCCGACGCCATGTTCGATACCGTCGTGTTTCACCAGGTGCTGCACTATGCTCAGGAACCGGAACCCGCACTGGCTGAAGCAGCACGGGTTTGCCGCAGCGGAGGAATCATCGCGATCGTCGATTTCGCCGCGCACGACCGTGAGGAACTGCGCAGCCAGCATGCTCATGCCCGGCTAGGCTTCACCGACAAGCAGATGCTGGGGCTGCTGGCCAATGCCGGTTTTCAGGCCGCTCCACCGGTCGCGCTGCCAGGCAAGCCGCTGACCGTGAAAATCTGGACCGGGCGGCGCCTCGCCGACATTCATACCGCGGCAGGCATGGCCGCCATCCCAGTAAAGGAACCCACCAAGTGAACTCCCCATCCTTGTTACGCGGGGTTGAGGACCGTCCGCTGTTTTCGAATATCCCAGGCGATTTTCGGGTCAGCTTCGAATTCTTCCCGCCCAAAACCGAAGCGATGGAGCGGCAGCTCTGGGATGCCGTGGTCGAACTGGCGCCGCTCGATCCGAGCTTCGTCTCGGTCACCTATGGGGCGGGCGGCTCAACCCGTGAGCGAACCCACGCCACGGTTGCGCGGATCGTAAACGAGACGGCCCTGCTACCCGCCGCGCACCTGACCTGCGTTGCTGCCAGCAAGGATGAGATTGCCGACGTTGCCGACCGTTATTGGGAAGCCGGGGTGCGCCACATCGTCGCGCTACGCGGTGATGCCCCGCCTGAGGCCGGCGGGAGGTTCGAGCCGCATCCCGCAGGTTACGCCGGTGCCGCTGAGCTGGTCGCGGGACTGAAGGCACGGCACGATTTTGAAATCTCGGTCGCTGCTTATCCCGAAGTCCATCCCGACGCTGCCAGCGCCGAGGCTGATCTGGATAACCTCAAGCGCAAGCTTGATGCCGGGGCCAGCCGCGCGATCACCCAGTTCTTTTATTCAACCGATGCCTATTTCCGCTTCCTCGACAAGGTATTGGCCGCCGGAATCAGTGCGCCGATCCTGCCCGGGATCATGCCGGTGACGAATTTCGCGGCGATCAAGCGGATGAGCGGCAACACCGAAATCCCTGGCTGGATGATGCGCTTGTTTGAAGGACTGGATGCCCTGCCTGGACCGCGCTCGCATATTGCTGCGGCGGTCGCCGCCGATCTGTGCCGGCGACTCTACCAGGGCGGCATCCGAGACTTTCACTTCTACACACTCAACCGCGCCGACCAGACCTATGCGATCTGCCACCTGCTCGGCCTGCGACCCAAAGTTCAACCGGAGCAAACGGCATGACGGTTCTCGCGATGTTTCGATACGAGGTTAAACCTGGCAGGATGGCTGACTTTCTCGCCAAGTTGCAATTGGCAGCCGATCCGCGCTTCAACAGCCCCGCGATGCCGAGCCGCGTAACGCTCTACCGCAACCTGGTGCCCGGACCGGATACTGCCGGGGTCACGCTCGCGATCGAGTACCCGGACATGGCCGCTTATGGCGCGCGCACCGAATTTGAACGCAGTAACGCGGAATGGCGCGACCTGTTTGAAGCCAAGCCCGATTCGCCAGAGCGCCTGCTGAGCGTTGAACTACTGGGTGCACTGTGAACGCCCGCGAAACCCTGTTGGCTCAGGCCGCCACCCGCATCCTGATCACTGATGGCGCCTGGGGTACGCAGATCCAGGGCTATGGGCTGACCGAAGCCGATTATGCCGGAGACCTTGGCCTGGGTCACGAGCAGAAGGGCAACAACGACATCCTGGCGTTGACCAGGCCTGACGTGGTCGAGGCAATCGCGCGTGCCTATTTTGAGGCGGGTTCGGACATTGTATCGACCAACACCTTCTCCTCAACGCGGATTAGCCAGGCCGATTACGGGGCGGAAAGTCTGGTTGGTCGCCTTAACCTCGCCAACGCAGCCATCGCCCGGCGGGTTGCCGACGAATTTGCTGCCCGTGATGGTCGCCCGCGCTTTGTCGCCGGTTCCATCGGACCGACCAACAAGACCCTGTCGCTGTCGCCCGACGTCAACGATCCGGGCTACCGCGAGATCGATTGGGACTTCTTGGTCGGGGTTTATCACGAGCAGGCCAGCGCGCTGATCGAAGGCGGGGCAGACTTCATCCTGATCGAAACGGTGTTCGACACGCTCAACGCCAAGGCTGGGATCATGGCCGTGAAACAGCTGGAGGCGGAACTCGGCCGCGACGTGCCCCTGATGCTGTCAATGACGCTGACCGATCTGTCAGGTCGCAACCTCTCGGGCCATACGGTTGAAGCGTTCTGGTGCGCGGTACGGCACGCGCGGCCAGTCACGATCGGGCTTAACTGCAGCTTCGGCGCGGCGCAATTGCGCCCGCATGTTCGCGCGCTGAGCCAGATCGCTGACGCGCTGATCATGGTCTATCCCAATGCCGGCCTGCCCAACGAGCTGGGTGAGTACGACGAGCTGCCCGATACGACCGCCGCGCTGGTCCGCGAATGGGCCGAGGCTGGCCAGGTTAACGTGCTGGGCGGTTGCTGTGGTTCAACCCCGGCGCATATCGCGGCCATGCACCGCACTGTTCAGGGCCTGCCTCCGCGCGCCGTACCGATGCCAGAACCGGTCACCCGTCTTGCCGGGCTGGAGCCGTTTGTGATGGCTGTTTGATTGCCCAAGACCCGGTTTGGCCGAGCTTAGTCGAAACACCGGCGCCCGGTATCTCGACTGTTGCCGACCACCCGAAGTTATCCTGAGCGCGGCTGCCAGGCCGCAAGCCCGAAGCGCTCGATGCGAACGGACCTTTGAATTATGAATGAAGCCCTATCCACTCCCCGCCCCACCGGCTCTGCTTTTGTAAACATCGGCGAACGCACCAATGTAACCGGCAGCGCTGCGTTCAAGAAACTGATCCTGGCGGGCGACTATGCCAAGGCAGTCGAAGTCGCCCGCCAGCAGGTTGAAAACGGGGCGCAGATCATCGACGTCAACATGGACGAAGGGCTGCTCGATGCAGTCCACGCGATGACCACCTTCCTTAAGCTGATCGCCGCAGAGCCGGATATCGCCCGGGTGCCGGTGATGATCGACAGCTCGAAATGGGACGTGATCGAAGCCGGCTTGAAATGCGTTTCGGGCAAGCCAGTGGTCAACTCGATCTCAATGAAGGAAGGCGAGGCGCAGTTCCTGGAACACGCCCGCAAATGCATGGCCTATGGCGCGGCCGTGGTGGTCATGGCCTTTGACGAGCAGGGTCAGGCCGACACCAAACAACGTAAGGTCGAAATTTGCGAGCGTGCCTACAAGCTGTTGACCGGAATTGGCTTTCCTGCCGAGGACATCATCTTCGACCCCAACATTTTCGCTGTCGCCACCGGGATCGAGGAGCATAACAATTACGCAGTCGACTTCATCGAAGCCGTGCGCGAAATCCGCACGCGCTGTCCGCATGTCCATTTCTCGGGCGGCCTGTCCAACCTGTCGTTCTCGTTCCGCGGCAACGAGCCGGTCCGCCGGGCGATGCATTCGGTCTTTCTCTATCATGCGATCCCCGCTGGGCTCGACATGGCCATCGTCAATGCCGGACAGCTCGACATCTATGACACGATTGACCCGGTGCTGCGGGAAGCTTGCGAAGATGTGATCCTTAACCGCGATCCCGGCGCCACCGATCGGCTTATTGCCCTGGCCGAGAGCTTCAAGGGAACCGATGCGAAGGCCATGAAGGAAGCCGAGGAATGGCGCGGCTGGGACGTGGTGCGTCGGATCGAGCACGCGCTGGTCAAGGGGATCGATGCACATATCGTCGATGATACCGAACTTGCCCGGCAGGAAATCTTCGCACGCGGCGGCCGACCCATCGAGGTGATCGAAGGTCCGTTGATGGACGGGATGAACACCGTTGGCGACCTGTTCGGTGCGGGCAAGATGTTCCTGCCGCAAGTGGTCAAGTCAGCCCGGGTGATGAAAAAGGCCGTGGCGCACCTGATACCTTTCATCGAGGCCGAAAAGACCGCCGCATCCAAGCCCAAGGGCAAGATCGTGATGGCCACAGTCAAAGGCGACGTTCACGACATCGGCAAGAACATCGTCGGTGTGGTCCTGCAGTGCAACGGTTACGAAGTGATCGACCTTGGGGTGATGGTGCCGTGGTCAAAAATTATCGAAACCGCGGTAACCGAACAGGCCGACATGATCGGTCTGTCAGGCCTGATCACCCCCAGCCTCGACGAAATGGTTACCATGGCTGAGGAAATGCAACGGGCGGGGCTGACCATGCCGCTGCTGATCGGCGGCGCGACCACCAGCAAGGTCCACACCGCGTTGCGAATTGATCCAGCCTATGACGGCCCGGTGATCCACGTGCTCGACGCCAGTCGCGCTGTCGGCGTTGCCAGCCAGCTCCTGTCCGATACCCAGGCCGCACCGTTCATCAAAGCTACCGCCGAAGATTACCAACACGTGCGCGACGTGCGCTCGGGCAAGGATCCCTCGGTCCTGCTCAGTCTCGCGGATGCGCGCGCCAATGCCTTCAAGGCGGATATGAGCGAAAAGGCGCCTCCGCCCGAACAACCGGGGCTGCATGTATTCGAGGACTGGGATCTGGCCGATCTGGCCGATATATTCGACTGGACACCGTTCTTCCGCGCATGGGAACTCGCCGGGACCTATCCTGCCGTACTTAGTGACGAGGTGGTCGGCGAAAGTGCACGGGCGCTGTTTACCGATGCAAAGGCCATGCTTGAGCGGATAATCAGCGAAAAGTGGCTGACTGCAAAGGGTGTTGTCGGCCTGTGGCCTTGCGCGCGCGACGGAGACGATGTCGAGCTGTACCTGACGGAAGAGGAACGTCATGTCCGCCTGCCGTTCCTGCGGCAGCAAATCCGCAAGAGCCGGGATCGTGCTAACTTCTGCTTGGCTGACTTCATCGATCCTGATGGCGACTGGATCGGCGGCTTCGCGGTGGGGATTCACGGGATCGAGCCGCACCTGGAACGGTTCCGGGCCAACCATGACGACTATTCCGACATTCTGTTAAAAGCCTTGGCTGACCGCTTTGCAGAAGCTTTTGCCGAACGCCTGCACCAGCACGTTCGTACCACGTTGTGGGGCTATGCGCCCGGCGAGCAGCTGACCAACGAGGCGCTGATCCGCGAAGAATATCGCGGCATCCGCCCTGCCCCCGGGTACCCCGCCTGCCCGGATCACTCGCTGAAGCCGATCCTGTTCGAACTCTTGGGAGCAACTGAGCGCACCGGCATTACCCTGACTGAAAGCCATGCCATGTTGCCTACGGCGGCGGTCTCGGGTTTCTACTTCGGGCATCCGGACAGTTCGTACTTCGGCGTGGCGCGGATCGGTCATGATCAGGTCGAAGACTATGCCCGGCGGCGCGCAATCGATCTGCCAACCGCCGAACGGTGGTTGCGTCCCAATTTGGATTAGACGCTAGGGATTACTTGCCTTCGCGCCAATTTGAGATAACATCTTGCGGTTCCGGGCCGTCCGGGCAGGAGTATGATCATGGCCATCTTTCCCCGTATCCAGAGTCCGTGCCCGTACCGCGATAATCTTGCCGCGATCATGGACGGCAGCTTCTGCCGAATGTGCAAGCGCGAGGTCCACGACATTTCGGGCTTGAGCGATGCGGAGCGGCAGGCGCTGGTTGCCAGTTGCAAGGATGAGATTTGCGTATCCTACACCGTCGCGGCGAAGACTGCGGTGGCTGCCGCTGCACTGGGCGCCGCGCTGGGCATGCCGATGGCGGCTGCCGCCCAGAATGCGTCAGCCGCGGCCAGCGAAGAGATTGACGACAACGAAGCAGCGATCATCGTTGGCGGCCTCAAGCAGCCGAAGCAGACCAAATGGGTCGAAGTGTCCAGGCCATCGGGCATGGCGGAGCTGCCGGTAGTCTACGAAACCACTGCGCCGACCCGAACCGTCAAGGCGCCTGCCAGCGCGAAATCGCGCACGGTGCCGGCTACCGGAACTAAACGGGATCCCGCGACCTGACCTCGCTCATCCCTTGCCAATCCAGCAGCGCCGAGATCACGTTGGCTTCGCGATAGCCCGCAGGCTCGCCGTCAGATAGCGCCAGCGCGATGTGGCTCGCATCGAATCCTTCCAGCGCGATGTCATAACTGCGCCAACGCCCATCGACCCACGCAACGACCCAAGCATGCGGCATATAGGCGTTGGCCATGCCGTGATAGCGCACCCGTGAATAAGTCAGCCCGCTGGCGACCCGTGCCGGAATTCCTGCCGCCCGTGCCAGTGCGGCAAGAACCACTGCATCTTCGGTGCAATCACCATTGCGGCGGCGCCATGCCGAACGCGCCGACCGGTAGCCTTCAAAATCAATCGTCGCCATTCGGGCACGGGCAATCTGTTGCAGACGCGCCATGCGGGCCGCAGCGCTCATCCGCGTGCCGACGACCGGCCGCACGGCCGCGACAAACTCCGGCGCGTCGCTTTCTATCCAGGGACTGGGCTGCTGCCAGCGCCGCAGCGAATCAGGATCGGACGGCAAACCAGGTCCGCAACTTTCGCAGACATCAATCTGCCAGCCCCCTTCCGTTACGGCGACTGCCTGCTGACCCGTATCGGGAATTGTTCCCTCAAATCCAAAGCGCGACGCGAACTGGTAACGGATTTTGCGGCGTAGCGCGCCCGCTGGTACATAGAATGGCGACGGTTGCATTTCATGCTGCAATTGTACTGGGCGACCAGCAGGCATTTCCAGTTTTGCCTCGGCGTCAAGCAACCGAACCGCAAGGCTGTAACCAAGGTAAGGCAGTTCCAGTTGTGGCCGCGCCGCACTGGCCGTTGCGGGCACCACTTCGGCGTTGTCGAGGCGTCCGTCGACATAACCAAGCCGCAATATTCCGCCGCTGTAAGGCAGTAGTCGAACTTCGCGTCTGATCAGCCGCAAGCCACCCTGTGCGAGTTCAAGCCGGCTACCCCCTGCCTGTTCGATTGCCAGAGGGTCAGCCAGGTCCGATCCGGCAGGCCAATCCAGTCGGCGCTGCACTTGCTTGCCATCGACCGTGCGGTTCAGCAGCAGTACGCCGTCCGCCACGGTTCCCTCGGTCACACTTATGCGCCCGTTGTTCCGCAGTTCCTCGCGTACAGCAACCAGCTTGCCATCAGCGGAATAGGATCGGACCAGTCGCCAGGTGTAAGCGGTTTCGCCGTGCCCATCGATCCGGTAAGCCATGGTTCGTTCGCGCAATAGTTCATGGCCGGTTCCGGACGAGCGCGTCTGCTCGACCTGATAGCCGAGCCGCTGACCTTGCGGCCCCACGATCTCAAACAGCCGGGACGACCCCATAATCGGGGTCGCGGATAGCGCCCCGGCACAAAGCGCCGCCAGCATGCAGGCCGCCGCGGGCTTCACCACCCCCATCCGTGTTTGTCTCCACCTCGCCAGTGAAACCCTTCTAATGGGACTTGGCCGTTGTCAGCAATGATAAAGCGGCTAACCTGCAAGAATGAAACCGCTGTCGCTGCTCCTCATTCTCGCCGCGCTCGGCCTGTCCGCGCCGGCAGTATCGGCAAGCATTCAGCCGGCTCAGGTGACGGTGCGATTCGATCGAACCCGGATTGAGCCCCTCTTGGCCGCTGGTGAAGCTGACCGCGCTACGCACCGGTCGGTTACGGCGGAAGATCCAGTGCGGATCGCCTCGATCTCCAAGCTGGTTACTGCACTGGGTGTGCTGCGACTGGTCGATCAGGGAAGACTCGATCTCGACCGTGATGTTTCCGCTTATCTTGGCTACCCGGTACGGAACCCGGCTTTTCCGGATCGGGTCATCACTCTGCGCCTGTTGCTGTCGCACCAGTCGAGCCTGATCGACGGCGCAGATCTTTACCTGATCCCATTGGGCACACCGTTGAAAGACCGACTCGCCGACCCGCGCGTGTGGGACGCGAGCCATGCTCCGGGATCAGGCTGGTTCCATTACACCAACCTCAACTTTCCAGTTATCGGCACGGTGATCGAACAGGTTACCGGCGAGCGGTTCGACGTAGCGATGCACCGGTTGGTGCTGAAGCCCTTGAAGGTTGACGCCTGCTTCAACTGGGGGGCGGGCTGTTCGGACGCAAGCTACAAACGCGCTGTCGTACTGTACCGCGCCAGCGGCGAAGTCGCGCGCGACGATTTGCGTGGCCAGCCGCCAGCTTGCCCGGTCTTCGCCGAGACGGGATCCGCGTGCCGCCTATCCGATTACCGTCCCGGCCATAACGGTGCGCTATTCAGCCCGCAGGGCGGCCTGCGCATTTCGATGCGCGAGCTGGCCCGCATCGGTCAGGTTCTCGCCCGC
>Ga0209792_1001303_pt1 | contig 12409 bp, 10 predicted proteins | sample EBPBio142005_DNA_FD_185860 | JGI IMG/M metagenome (GOLD analysis project Ga0209792, IMG submission 185860) | Wastewater treatment Type I Accumulibacter community from EBPR Bioreactor in Madison, WI, USA - Reactor 1_6/14/2005_ DNA (SPAdes)... | ecosystem: Engineered > Bioreactor > EBPR >...
AACATCATCGTCGGCAACACCGTGCTCTACGGTGCCATCGGCGGCGAGGCCTACTTCGAAGGCGTCGCCGGCGAGCGCTTCGCCGTGCGCAACTCGGGCGCGGTCTGCGTCGTCGAAGGGACCGGCGACCATGGCTGCGAATACATGACCGGCGGCGTCGTGGTCGTGCTGGGCGATACAGGGCGCAACTTCGCGGCCGGCATGTCGGGCGGCATCGCCTATGTCTACGACCCCAAGTCGCGCTTCAAGGACCTGTGCAATCCGGCGATGGTCGACCTCGAACCTGTCGGCCGGCCGTCGGGCGACGGCGACGATCCGGACCGGCCGCGCCAGCGGGCGCCCAGCGTCGAAGACAATGGCATGGGCGACGTCTTGCGCTTCGATGCGGAGCGGCTGCGCATCCTGGTCGAGCGTCATCACCTCCATACCGGCAGCGCGCGGGCACGGGCGCTCCTGGAGGATTGGGACAATGCGCTGCGGAGCTTCGTGAAGGTGATGCCGCGCGACTACAAGCGGGCGCTCCTGCAGGCGCGTGAACGAGCAACGGCAAAAGCCGTGGCGGCGGAGTAAGGATCATGGGTCTCGCCACTGGCTTCCTCGAAATCGAGCGCAAGGACCGGCCGTACGAAAAGGTCGAAGCGCGTCTCAAGAACTGGAACGAGTTCGTTCTGCCGTTGCCGCCGGCGGAGATGTCGCGACAGGCTGCGCGCTGCATGGATTGCGGCATCCCGTTCTGTCACAACGGATGTCCGGTCAATAACATCATCCCCGAGTGGAACGAGCTGGTACGCCGCGACCGCTGGCGCGACGCGCTCGAGGTGCTGCACTCGACCAACAATTTCCCGGAGTTCACCGGCCGCATCTGCCCCGCACCCTGCGAGGCATCGTGTACACTGAACATCGACGACAACCCGGTGACCATCAAGTCGATCGAATGCGCCATCGTCGACCGGGGCTGGGAAGAAGGCTGGATCCAGCCCCTGCTGCCGACGCACAAGACCGGCAAGCGGGTCGCCGTCGTCGGTTCCGGCCCGGCCGGCCTCGCCTGCGCCCAGCAGCTCGCGCGGGCAGGGCACTCGGTGACGTTGTTCGAGAAGGCCGACCGGATCGGCGGGTTGCTGCGCTACGGCATTCCCGACTTCAAGATGGAGAAGCACCTCATCGACCGGCGCATGCGCCAGATGGAGGCCGAGGGCGTCGAGTTCCGCACCGGCGTCGAAGTGGGCGCCACCCTCTCGGTGAAGTCGCTGCTCGAAGGCTATGACGCGGTTGCGCTGACCGGCGGTGCCGAATGGCCGCGCGACCTGGAAGTGCCGGGCCGCGAGTTGAAGGGCATCCACTTCGCGATGGATTTCCTGACGCAGCAGAACAAGCGCAATGCCGGCGACGACGAGGCCCGCGCAGCGCCCAAGGGGACGCTCACCGCCAAGGGCAAGCACGTCATCGTGATCGGCGGCGGCGATACGGGTTCGGACTGCGTCGGCACGTCGAACCGCCATGGCGCCGCCTCGGTGACCCAGCTCGAAGTCATGCCGCGGCCGCCGGAGCATGAGGACAAGGCGCTGACCTGGCCGGACTGGCCCCTCAAGATGCGCACCTCGTCGTCGCATCAGGAAGGTGCGGAGCGTGATTTCGCCGTTCTCACCAAGCGGGCGGTCGGCCAGAACGGCATGGTCGAAGCGCTGGAATGCGTGCGCGTCGAATGGGTGAAGGCAGCCGACGGGCGCATGGCCATGCAGGAAATCGCGGGCAGCCTGTTTAAACTCAAGGCCGATCTGGTGCTGCTGGCGATGGGCTTCCTTGGTCCGCGCAAGCCCGGCCTTGTCGAACAGGCAGGTGTCGCGCTCGATCCCAGGGGGAATGTTGCGGCGAACGTGAAGGATTATCGGACGTCGGTGGACCGTCTGTTTGCTGCCGGCGATATGCGGCGCGGCCAATCGCTGGTGGTCTGGGCGATCCGGGAAGGCCGTCAATGTGCTCGTGCCATTGACGAACATCTAATGGGGTCGACAACCTTGCCGCGCTGATGTGCGGAACTACATAATTCAGCAGCTAGGCAATTTGCATTAAGGTTGTCGCGCGGGCGCGACCTTGTGGGAAGGCTGCGCCCGGTGTCGGGAGGGGCGTAATGAGGCTACTGCTGATTCAGGGTGCGAATATGGAGTATCTCGGCCGCCGTCAGCCGGAGCTCTATGGGACGACGACGGCGAAGGAACTGGACGCGGCTCTGCGTCGCCATGCCAAGGGACTCAGCGTCGATCTGGAGATCCTCTACACCAACACCGAGGGCGAGGCGGTGTCGGCGATCTACCGTGCCGACCGCGACAAGATCGACGGCGTGCTGTTCAATCCCGCCGGCTTTCTCCATGCAGGCCACGCCTTGCGGGATTGTCTGCGGTCGATTTCGGCGCCCGCCATCGAGATCCACATCACCAACATCGAGAAGCGCGGCTACGGGTCGGTAACGGCCGAGGCGGCCATCGGCATGATCGCTGGATTCGGCGTCGATTCCTATGTTCTCGCCCTTGAGGCGATGGTGACGCGGCTGCGGCGAACAGCAAAAGCCTGACGGGAAGGCGCGGCGCTACCACGTTCCCGTCGCGAGGGTCGTCGGCGCGTAGTCACCGAACCGCCAGCGGAAGGGAAAGGCTCCGCGGCGATGCCATCCGCGTTCGACGTCCACATGCCACAACCGTTCGGCACCTGACGGACCGCGATCGGGGTGCCACTCGATGGTGACGCTGCCCTGAAGCTGCAGCAGATCGCCCGAGGCGAAGTCGATGAACAGCAGGCCGGCACGCGGATCGCCCAGCAGGTTGCCCAGCGTGTTGAAGAAGCGATTGCCCCGGAAATCCGGAATCGTGAGCCTGTTGCCCCGGACGTCGACAAAGCCAGGCTGTCCGCCGCGATGGGACATGTCGAGCCCGCCTTCGGGCCCGAGCTCGCGGCGCGACCGGCTTGCCACGAAGAACGTGTCGGCTCTCGCAACGATCGCGCGCGCGGCATCGTCCAGCGTCTTGAACGCCGTCACCGGCACCGTCGTTGCGACAGGATGCGGTACGGGCGCACGTGTCTGAATGTACTGCGCGCAATTGCCGAAGCTCTGCGCGACATGCACATCGAGGCCATTGCCGGTCGACACGATGCGCCCGTTGGCCCGGTTGCGCCGGCGCGTCGTGAGGTCGATGCCGATCAACCCGATTTCCGCCCCGGCCTCGAAACTCGGCGCCGCCGGATCGTCGGGGCGCGGCTGCGAGGCGATGTGGAGCGCCGTCGGACCGGGTGAGGTGACGAAACCATAGGGACCCGTAACGACGGATGCGATCGGCCAGCCCTGCCTGTCGGGCGTCGCCGTGAAGAGGTAAGGCAGCAGCGAAAAGAATTCGCGATGCTGCTCGGGCATGAAGGGCCGGATCGGTGCGCGCCCCGCGCCTTTGCCGGCCAGGGCTTGCGCCGCCAACTCGTCTGCATGGAAGGGCAGGAAGGCCATGGTGTCGGCAGTCATCACAGGCCCTCCGGTTTTTCCGGCGCCTGCCGCTTCGGGTCGTACCAGGGGGCGGCGTCCGATCGCCAGATATGGACCTCCGGCCGTTCGCCGATCGGCGTGTCGAGGCAACCCAACCGCAACAGCACGACGGGCTGCGCCGTTCGTTCTGCCATGACGTGCGAGCCGCATTTGCTGCAGAAGCGGCGGAACTTGCCGGGCGAGGATTCGATGGCGGCGAGCAGGCTCTCGCCTTTGACCCAGCGGAAGCTCGCCCGCGGTACAGCCGTCACCGATGAGAAGGCGGCACCATGCGTCTTGCGGCAAGTCCGGCAATGGCAGTGGACAATGCGCTCGAGAGGAGCCTCGGCCTCGTAGGCAACGGCTCCGCACAGGCAGCTTCCGGTCAGCATCTGCAGTTCTCCTTCTAGCTGCTTCCAACGTAGGAGGCGGTAATTGCGCCGTGAACCGCACGAATGATAAAGTCATTATTCCACAATATGGAATAATGACATGGATCGCCTCGACGAGTTCTCCATCTTCGTGCGGATCGTGGAGGAGGGAAGCCTGGTACGGGCGGCCCAGCGCCTGCGCCGTTCGCCGCCCGCGGTTACGCGCGCCCTGGCGGCATTGGAGGATCGGCTCGGCGTGCGTCTGGTCGATCGTACGACGCGACGGCTGGCGCCCACCGAGGCCGGGCGGACGCTCTACGAGCGCGCACGTGCCGTCGTTGCCGACTACGAAGCTGCCACGGCGGGCGCGCGCGAGGCGCCGGTGCGGGGCTTGCTGCGGATCACGGCGCCGGTCCAGTTCGGCCGCCGTCATATCGCGCCCATCGCGACGCGCTTCCTCGACGCCCACAGGGACGTCGAGATCGAACTCCTGCTGAACGACCGCAACATCGACTTGATCGAGGAAGGGATCGACGTCGCCCTGCGCATCGGCGCATTGGCCGATTCGAGTTTGAGCGCGCGTCCGGTCGGGCATGTGCGGCGCCAGTGGGCAGCGAGCCCGGCCTATCTCGACCGTCACGGCACGCCGCAGACGCCGGCCGATCTCGCGCAACACGAGGCGCTGCTGGGGACATCGCGTGGTGCCATGGAATGGAGCTTTGCCGGAGCTCGTCGCGGCGCGCCGTTGCATCTTGCGGGCCGCCTGCGGGTCGACGATGTCGAAACCCGGCTGCGGGCAGCGCGAGAAGGCCGAGGCATTGCTCAGTTCTTGTCGTATCAGATCGCCGACGATCTTGCCGCTGGCCGGCTGGTGCGTCTGTTGCGCGACTACGAGCCACCGCCGTTGCCGGTGCAGCTGCTAACCAAGGGACGCGTGCATCGCGCGCCGAAGATCGATGCCTTCCTCGACTTCGCCGTCAAGCGTCTCACGACTCTTGCCGTGCTGACTCTGGATTGACACATGGTGTGCAATTCCGTTAGCCGTTAACTCATCAGTTAAGTAGTCGGGAGCATTCCATGTCGTACGTCGATGGTTTCGTCCTTGTCGTGCCGAAGAAACATCTTGCCGCCTACCAACGTCTGGCCAAGAAGGCCGGCAAGGTGTGGCGCGAACACGGCGCCCTCGAATACAAAGAATGTGTCGGCGACGATCTCAAAGTGAAGATGGGCTTACCGTTTCCCAAGCTCGTGAAGACCAAGCCGAACGAGACGGTCGTCTTCTCCTACATCGTCTACAAGTCGCGCGCCCACCGCGACAAGGTCAACGCCAAGGTGATGGCCGATCCGCGCCTGCAGGACCCGCCGAAGGAACTGCCGTTCGACATGAAGCGCATGGCCTATGGCGGCTTCAAGACGATCGTCTCGGCCTAGAGCGGCAATCGCCAGCGCTTTCATGCTGCATGGTATCCCGTCCGCTTAGGCTGTAGACGGGTACCATGCAGGAGCAACCTCCGGATCCGCTAGTCGAAGAAGCGCTGCGTTGGTTCGTCGCCCTCAAGGACAGGTCGGCGAGCGAGGCGGACCATGCTGCCTTCAATCGTTGGCTGCAGGAGGATCCGCGACACGCGGCGGCCTGGAAGCAGGCACAACGGACCTGGATGCGGGTCGGCAAGATCGGCCCTGCCTTCGCCAATAGCGCGCCGGCGGCGATTTCGCTGGGTGCATCTGCGGTAGCTGCATTACCACCGCCCCTCGCGGCCACGCCGGCGATGCGTCCGACCGTGTCGCGTCCGGCGCCTGTCAGCCGCCGCCGTTTGTTCTATGCAGCTGCGGCCGTGACGGCGATGGTCGTGCCGACGGCGCTTGCCTTGTCGCGGCCCGGCTTGTTTGCCGATCAGCGCACCACGGTCGGCGAACGCCAAACGATCTCCCTGCCAGATGGCTCGACGGTCGAACTGGCGGGCGCGTCGGCCTTGTCGGTCGATTTCACAGGCAGGGCGCGCCGTCTCGTGCTTCATGCGGGTGAAGCTTTCTTTGACGTTGTACTCGATCCAGAGCGACCCTTCGTTGTCGAGGCGGCTGATGGAAGCGTCCGTACGCCGGACGCTGCCTTCGACGTCAAGTTCACCGACGATGCCGTCACTGTCGCTGCCGTACGCGGCGCGGTCGAAGTCTCGGCGACGGGGCTGCCGCCTGCAACCGTCGGGGAAGGACAGCAGGTACGCTATGGCGAACGGCAAATCGGGCCGGTGCACCAGGCCGATCCGGAGCAGGTCCAGGCCTGGCGGCACGACCGTCTGGTCTTTCGGGACACATCGCTCGGCGATGCCATTGCCGATCTCGAGCGATACCGTGGCGGCCACATCGTCGTGACGGACTCGAGCCTGCGTGCCCTGCCGGTCACCGCTGCCTTCGACGCGCGGCAGGCCGATGCGGCTCTCGACACGATGGCCCGGACCCTGCCGATCCGCGTTCGCCGGTTGACCGACTTCCTCGTCGTGCTGTCGCCCAGAGCCTGACAGGACGAACCATGAGCCCGCAGACGCCCCGCCGGTACGAGGTCCATCTCTGGTCGTGGTGTCTCGACGACGACAGATTATGCGGGGAAGCCGGCGAGGCGCTGCTGAACGGAGCGGAGAGGGCGCGAAGCGGTCGGTTCATGACGGCATTGCTGCGACAGCGCTTTACGGCGGCGCGCGCGCGTTTGCGGTCGTTGCTGGGGGCATTTCTCGGTCGCGATCCGAGAAGCCTCGTCTTCGTGGAGAACGAATTCGGCAAGCCCAGGCTCGTCGACCGGCCCGATATCCATTTCAGCCTCAGCCACTCGCAGGATCAGGCCTTGCTTGCCGTGAGCGAAGGGCTGGAGGTCGGCGCCGATCTCGAAGGCATGCGCTCGGCCGATCATCTCGGTCTTGCCCGACGCTACTTCCATCCGAACGAAGTCGCTGCGATCGAGCGGCATGCCGATCCGCGTGCAGCCTTCTTCCAGATATGGACGCTGAAGGAAGCGGTCGTGAAGGCGCTGGGCACCGGCTTGTCGTTGCCGCTCGATGAATTCGAGGTGTCGATTGCAGGGGCGCGGCCCGAGATGGTCATTCCTCCCACGGGATCGCCCCCCGAGTGGTGGCTGTATCTGGCGCCAGGCGACTATTGCCGGGCGTTGGCGGCTCCCGCCGACGGCGCGGTCGGGCTGATCCACCGGACCGTCTGATCGTTCCGGCCGATCAGGGATTTCAGCGGACCAGGATCGCCCAGCAGGGCGTTGCGGAAGAACGCAACTTCGAGCCTTTCGATGGTTCCGTTCATCGCCGAGCGCTCGAAGTTGGTGCGTGCGAAGAGGCGATGCGGACGGGCGAACAGCCCGTCGGAAAGGTCGCCATGGCTGGCTGCAGGAAGCTGCGCCCAATAGCTCTGCGGCTGTTCCATGCGGCGTTTGTTGCGCGGGATGTCCAGGGCGCTGATCATGGCGTAGTTGCGCGTGAAGGCCACGGACGAGGCGAGATCCGCCTCGGAAGGGAACGCTTCCTCGCTCGACAGCAGGAAGTATGCTTGCACCACGATCTCGTCGGCTGCAGGCCCGAACAGTCCACCGTCGACATTGAACACGGCTACGATGCGCCGGTCCCTTGCAGCCGCGGCAAGGCCCGACGTCCCCCCGATCGAGTAGCCGAGTATGCCGACGCGCGTGAGGTCGAGCCGGCCGGCAAGGGCAGGCACCTGCCCGGCTTCGAGCGCCGCCAGCGCGTCGAGTAACCGGCTGCCCTGGGTTACCGCATGGCGGCCCGCCCGCGCGATCGACGCCGCAGTTTCCGCATCGGTCTGGAGTTCGAGAGAAACGCCACGATCGGGATCGGCCGCAGGATCGCTTGCGAAGTCGTCGCAGCCCACGACGACGAACCCATGGCTCGCGAGAGTCTCGACCTGGACCTGGCTCTGCGTGCGCGTTCCTCCCCAGCCGGGCGAATAGAGGATGAGCGGCGTCGACGCCTTGAGGTCGCGCGGCTGCCAGATCGTGATGGCGAGCGCCCCGCCGGAGGCATCCTTGATCGTGGCTTCGCTACGGACAACGGCATTCGGTCCGGTCGGGGCAGGCAGGCGCGGCACGAACACCCACCAGCCCGCTGCCACCAGCACGACGGCCAGGATCAGAACGCCAAGTGCAAGGAGCTTGAGGAGACTCACTGAGTCCGCAGGAAGGCCGCAATCTCGGCAGCCGGCCGCTCGCGAAACATGTCGAAGTGGCCGCTGTCGATGTCGAACTTGGTCAGACGGCCGGTCACCAGCGGCCCCCAGCCCATCCGCTCGTCGAACAGGCGGCCGCGCAGCGGATCGTTGGTACGGTACAGGACGACATCGCCCTCGTATGGTGTGGGCCGAAAGCGCGTGACCGCATCGTAGATATAGCTGTCGAACCACTCGCCCGGCAGCGCCGGCCGTTCCGGCCCATCCTCCTTGGGCAGCATGCCAAGGCGATAGAGCAGCGGTTTGCGCACGATGTCGTTCAGGCTCGCTTCACCGCGGCGGAACTGGGCAAGACGGTCCTTATAGTGGTGGAGGCGTAGCTGCTGATTGCGCAGGGCGCGATCGAAGCGCGACATGTCTTCACGGTAGCCGGGAGCCCAACTGTCGAACAGCGCCACCAGAGACACCTTCTCGCCCATGCGACGGAGCTGCCGCGCGGCCTCGAAGGCCAGCACGCCATAGACGCAATGTCCCCCCAGGATGTAGGGGCCGTGCGGCTGCACGTGGCGGATCAGCCGGACGGCATAGTCGCCGAACTCCTCGAACGTGCGGTCGCCCAGATCGGGCTGCTGGCCCTGATGGTACATCAGGATGTCGGTGAAGGGCCGATCCTCGCCGAGATGCCGGGCGAGCTGATAGTAGATCGATCGGTTGTTGAGCACGATGATCGGCGCCAGCGAGCCGTTCTCATGGAAGCGCACGATCTGTCGGTCGGGCTCCCGCATCGGTATCGGCCCGCCAGGCACCACGGCCTGTCGAGCGAGCGGAGGTGGCGAGGTGCGTGGCAGCGCAGTGGCCTGCACGCTCGCGCAATCGGCAATCGGTCCGTCGGGTGCCGTCGCCAGCGCTTCGAGGCAGGTCCGCCACATCCCGAGCAGCGCCGTTGCCGTCGCTTGGCCGTAGAGCGAGGCGTCGGCTTCGCAGGAAAGACGCCAGCCCTCGTCGCGGCCGATCATGAAGAAGTTGAGCGGCCATTGCGGGCCCGACGAATAGGACGGTAGCGAAATCAGGCTGAAGCGGCCTGCGCTTCCGCCCTCGGTCTCGGTGGTGCCCGAGTAGGAACGGTGCAGGACGAGATTGACGGAATGGAGCGGCTTGCCGTCGCGGCCTGCGGAAAAGGTCTCGGCAATCTCGAAGGGCAGACGCTCGTGACGCAGCGCCTCCTGGATGCTCTCGGCGGCCGCTGCGACGAAGGCATGCAAGGTCGAGCGGTCGTCGACGGGGAGGCGGAAGGTGACGGAGTTCACCGTGGGGCCGATCAAGTCGGCCGCCGCCGGTTCCTCACGGTTGGCAACCTGCGAGCCGAACACGATGTCGGCCTCGCCCGTGACGCGATGGAGCATCAGCGCGAGGGCTGCGGCAGCGAGGTTGAACAGCGTGACATTGTGGCGCCGTGCGCCCCCCTCGACCGCCTGGCCCAGCTCCGTCGGCAGCAGCAGCGACGCAAGATGGCTCGGCGCTTCGGCGTCCGGCGTGACCTGATGGTCGGGCGGAACAACGGTGCCGACCACGCCCTGTAGCTTCCGCTTCCAGTAAGCGCGCGCCTCGTCGAGATCGCTGCTCGACAGCAGCTCCTTTTCCCAGAGCGTGTAGTCGACGAACTGCAGCTCGGGTTCGGTGAGATCGGGGAGGCGGCTGGCCTCGATCTCGTGGGCTGCGGCGCTGAATTCTCGGACGATGAGCCCGGTCGACCAACCGTCGGCGATCATCGAGTGCAAGGTCAGCAGAAGCACGGAGCGGTCCGCGGCGAGGCGCAGCAATGCGGCGCGCAGGAGCGGCGGCTTCTCGAGGTCGATCGGCTCCAGCGCCTCGGTGCGTGCAATTTCCTCGGCGTGTTTCTCGCGCTCGCCAGGGGGAAGCACCGTGAGGTCGACCTCGTTGAGCTTCACGGCACAGGCGGGCCACACGATCTGCGCCAGCTTGCCGTCGACTTCCCGGAAGGACGTGCGCAGGATCTCGTAGCGTCGGGCCAATGCCTGGAGTGCGCCTTCGGCAGCCGTGTGAGAAAGGACGCCGCTGACCTGCCATCGCATGGCGACGTTCAGGCCCTGCGGCCCGCGCGTGTGCTGCTGCGTCCAGAAGCGTTCCTGCAAAGGCGTGCACGCGAACGCCAGCCCGTCCGCGTCGCCGGATGCCGGAAGCTGCCTGTCGCGTTCGCTGCTCGTCACGATCCGACGTTACGCCGTCGCGCGCCATGCCGGAAGTCGGCAAGTGACGGAGTACGCCGCTCGGGGGGCTCCTGCGCCATTACAGTGTCGCCTTCCAGCGACGCCGCCAGCGAAGCCACTGTCGGATTCTTCATGAGGTCACGGGCGCTGATGGCGATGCCGGCCTGGTCCAGTCGTGCAGCGATGCGGAAGACCTGCAGGGAGTCGGCGCCCAAAGCGAACAGCGGATCGTTCACGCCGACTTGCGGCAGGCCGATAACATCGGTCCATATCGCGGCAATGCGTGTTTCGAGCGGCGTGCGCGGCTTGACCGAGGTAGGCGCGGCCGCCGCCGGGGTAGGCGGCGCCAGCGCCTTGCGGTCGACCTTGCCGTTGGGCGTGACCGGCATGGTCTCGAGGCCAACCCATCGAGCCGGGACCATGTAATCGGGCAGCCGTTCCTTGAGGAAGCTTGCGAGGCCGGCGGGTTTCGGCACGCCGACAACATAGGCCACCAGCATGGGGTCGGGGCCGGCGTCGTCGCGCAGCAACACTATGCAATCACGGACGCCAGGCGCCCGACGCAGCGTGCTCTCGATTTCCTGGAGTTCGATGCGAAAGCCGCGCAGCTTCACCTGATGGTCGATGCGGCCGTAGAGCTCGAATTCACCCGAGGGCAGTAGCCGCGCAAGGTCGCCGGTTCGATACAATCGTTGCGGCGGGCGGTTTGCCAGAGAGATCGTGCGGAACGCTTCCGCCGTGAGGGCGCTGTTGTCGAAGTAACCCTTGGCCAGCCCAACGCCGCCGATGAAGAGATTGCCGACGACACCCAACGGCACGATCCGGTCGTGATCGTCGAGCACGTAGAGCTGCATGTTGGACAGCGGCTTGCCGATCGTGACCCCGTTCTTTCCTGGGTGCATCTCGATGCCAGACGCATAGACGGTGGCTTCGGTTGGCCCGTACAGGTTCCACAGCCGCCCCCCGCCTGCGAGAAGCCGGTCGACCGTATCGCGCGAGATCGCCTCGCCGGCCGTAATCATGCGAAGTCCCGGCCAGGACGCGAAGCCTGCTTCGAGCAGCATGCGCCACAAGGTAGGCGTGGCCTGCATCAGCGTGGCGCCGGCCTTCTTGGCGAGCGCGACCAGTTCGACGCCGGTTTTGACTTCGTCCGTCTCGCTCATCACCACGCGCCCGCCGGTGACCAGCGGTGCATAGAGCTCGGTGGCCGCCACGTCGAAGGTGACCGCGCTGGAGGCGATCGTTACGTCGGTCGCCTTGACGTCCAGGCGGCGCACGACGTCGCCGATCAGGTTGGTCAAGGCGCGATGACCGACTTCGACTCCCTTGGGCGTGCCGGTCGAACCGGAGGTGAAGAGGACGTAAGCCGACGCGTCGGCCGTCACCTTCGGCAAGGTCTGATTCTGGAGCCGCCCCTCGAGATTTATCCGATCGAGCCGCAGGGGGAAGGCATGAGGAGCGATTGTACTGGCCCGGTCGTCCAGGCAGACGATGCCGTCGATCTGGGCGGTGACGGCGATCTGCCTCAGCCGCTCCAGCGGCTGGTTGACGTCGAGCGGCACGTAGGCATGGCCCGACTTCATCACGGCCAGCAGCGCGATCAACAGCGCGCGCGACCTGTCGACGGCGACGGCAATGCGGCCGCCGCGGGTCTTCATGATGCCGAGGATCTCCTGCGCCAGGCGCGTCGATCGCTGGTCGAGTTCGGCATAGGTCAGCGCGCCCGTGCGGTCGATGCAGGCGACGGCGTTCGGGGTCCTGGCGACCTGTGCGGCAAACAGTTCCTGGATGCAGTGTTCGGCAGGATACGCGGCGGCGCTGTCGTTGACCGTTTCGAGGACGAAACGTTCCTGCTCGGCCGATAGAAGCGGCAGGGCTGCCAGCGGAGTTGCCGGTGCCGCCACGATGCCCTCCAGCAGGCGCCGATAGTGCATCATCCACCGCGCGATGGTGGTCTCGTCGAACAGGCCGCTATTGTAGTCGCAATCGATGCGCAGGCCGGCAGCGGACTCGATCACGTTGACGAACAGGTCGAAATTGACGGCAGCCTTGGCGTTGGGGGTGACCTCGACCTCAAGGCCGCCGAAATCGAGCTTGTCGGCGATACGCTCCAGGTTGAACTG